>Ga0310695_10001070_pt1 | contig 66741 bp, 51 predicted proteins | sample RumenRJG_04DNA_FD_203882 | JGI IMG/M metagenome (GOLD analysis project Ga0310695, IMG submission 203882) | Bovine rumen microbial communities from Lethbridge, Alberta, Canada - RJG_04 (v2) (version 2) | ecosystem: Host-associated > Mammals > Digestive system > Stomach > Rumen | place: Canada... | reverse complement strand
ATGCGCCGCCGCTCCCCTCCCCCCATGGGGTGGGGTCGGGGGTGGGGTCTCTAACTTGCTCACCGTAAAGGATATACAGACCCCACCCCTTACCCCTCCCCTTGAGGGGAGGGGAGCGGCTGCGCATACTCTCAACTGGATTTGCGGACTGATCCGTACCGTTTCTTAGCTTGAGAAGCACCGCTTCTTTCGTGGAAACTATCGCAAAACAAAAACCCCGGCTCGGGCTTGCGCCGTCGTCGGGGTCATAATGAAAGGAGGAGTGGTGCCTCCAGGAATCGAACCGGGGACACACGGATTTTCAGTCCGATGCTCTACCATCTGAGCTAAGGCACCCTTTACGTTCCACGCTTCCTTTCGTAAGCGGGTGCAAAGGTACGGAAAAAAAACTAATTGGCCAAATTTTTGGCCGATTTTTTTTATTTCGACGCAAAAAAACTTCTTTTTTTCTCTTTTGGATAGGTCTGCCGCCGTTTCTCCTCGCCGTCCGTCGTGTCGGTCGGACCTGCCGATGATGACTCTTAATCATAAGGAAGAAAAAACGAAAAACGGTGCTTTTTGAGAGTAATATAGGGGTATATTACCTTCAAAAAGCACCGTTTTGTGATTTATGGCTGACGCCTTTCCGTCTCTCGACTCGGCAAAGCTCGAATATGTTTATTCGGCTTTGCGCTCGCTGCTCAACGGATTCCAGCCCTGGGCCTTGAGCTCAAACTCCTGACCGTCGCGGGTGACGAGGATGTGGCCGAACTTCGCTTCGGTGATGTGGCCGATGAGGTGGACGTCGTCGAGGTCGCGCACCTTGTCGAGGTCGCCGATGGGCACGGTGAACACGAGCTCGTAGTCCTCGCCGCCGTTGAGGGCGCAGGTCGTGACGTTCATGTTCATCTCCTCGGCCATGACGGCGGTCTGATAGTCGATGGGCAGCTCCTTCTCGAAGATGCGGCAGCCGACGCCCGACTGCTTGCAGATGTGTCGCAGCTCGCTGGAGAGGCCGTCGCTGACGTCCATCATGGCGGTGGGCCGTATGCCGGCCTCGCGCAGCCGCTGGATGATGTCGCCGCGAGCCTCGGTCTGCAGCTGGCGTTGCAGGAGGTATTCCTTGCCCGAGAAGTCGGGCTGGAAGGAGCTGAGCGACGAGAGCTGGGCGTTGAGCGACTTCACCCGGGCGTCGTCGCCGGCCGTCTTGGCTTGGGCAATCTTCTTGCGGAGGTCGTCGATTTGTCCGTAGTAGACTGACTTCTCGCGCTCGAGGAGCTGGAGCCCCATGTAGGCGGCGCCAAGGTCGCCCGAGACGCAGACGAGGTCGGTGGGCTTAGCGCCGCTGCGATAGACGATGTCGTCCTTGCGGGCCTCGCCGATGCAGGTGATCGAGATGGCCAGTCCGGTGTAGGACGAGGTGGTGTCGCCGCCGACGATGTCGACGCCCCACTTCTCGCAGGCCAGCCGCAGTCCGTCGTAGAACTGCTCCATGTCCTCGACGGTGAAGCGTTTCGATAGTGCCAGCGAGACGGTTATCTGGCGTGGCGTGCCGTTCATGGCGAAGACGTCGCTGATGTTGACCATGGCCGACTTGTAGCCCAGGTGCTTCAGGTCGATGTAGGTGAGGTCGAAGTGGACGCCCTCCATGAGCAGGTCGGTGGTGACGAGCACCTCCGTATCGGGATAGTGGAGGACGGCGCAGTCGTCGCCGACGCCGCGCAGGGTGGAGGAGTTCTTGATGTCAAGGTCTTTGGTGAGCCGGTCGATGAGGCCGAACTCGCCGAGTTGTGCTATTTCCATTGTTGTTGTTTTGGTTCGAAGAGGGGGCGGTGTTGCGGCAGTGCCGCAACACACGGGGGGACGGGAAGGGCCGCGCGGAGAGGCAGGGCTCTGCTCAGCTGCGGACGACCATCTCGCGAATCAGGGCCGACATGACGGGCTGGGCCTTCTTGGCGGCCTGCTGCACCTCCTCGTGGCTGACCTCGACGGGTGGCTCGAAGCCTCCGAGGTCGGTGATGACGCTGAGGCCGAAGATGCGGATGCCGCAGTGGTGGGCCACGATGACCTCGGGGACGGTGGACATGCCGATGGCGTCGCCGCCCATGCGATGGAACATGCGATACTCGGCGGGCGTCTCGAACGTCGGGCCTTGCACGCCGGTGTAGACGCCGTGGCGGAGGGTGAAGCCCTTCTCGCGGGCGATGTCGTCAGCCAGCCGGATGAGGTCGAGGTCATAGACCTGGTGCATGTCGGGGAAGCGGGGCCCGGTGGGGAAGTTGGGTCCGTGGAGGGGATGCTCTGGGAAGAGGTTGATATGGTCGGTGATGACCATGACGTCGCCGATCTTGAACTCGGCGTTCATGCCGCCGGCGGCGTTGGAGACGAAGAGCGTCTTGATGCCCAGTTCGTACATGACGCGGACGGGGAAGGTCACTTCCTTCATCGACCATCCCTCGTAGTAGTGGAATCGGCCCTTCATGGCCATGATGTCTTTGCCTCCCAGGCGGCCGAAGATGAGCTTGCCGTCGTGGCCCTCGACGGTCGAGACGGGGAAGTTGGGAATGTCCTTGTAGGGGAATTCAATGGCGTCAGTTATTTCGGAAGCTAATGGTCCGAGGCCCGTTCCCAGCACGATGGCTGTCTCGGGGTTTGTGGTCATCCTTGCCTTTAGCCAGGATGCTGTTTCGAGAATTTTTTCGTACATAGCCAATGATGTTTTGATTAAACTTTTCTTCTTGGTCGGGTTGCATGAAGGTGATGCTGACGGGCAGCACGTAGAGGCTCCGGCGCACCTCGTCGCTCAGCCCTTCGGACTGTGCGAGCCGTGCGGCGTCCTTCTCGGTGGTGATGATGAGGCGGGGGGAGGGCAGGGCGGCAAATGTGCGGTTGATGCGGTCGATGTCGCGGCGGCGGAAGTTGTGGTGGTCGGGGAAGGAGAGGACCGTCGGGGCGCTGAGTGCGGGGTTGAGGGCCTTCAGGTCTTCCTCTAGCTGGCGGGGGGAGGCGATGCCTGTGAGCAGGAGGACGCTGGTATCGGCAGCAATGCTGCCGATCACCGGACGGGAGGGGGCGGAGGAGGGGGCGACGGCGGAGGGGGAGGAGGGGGAGGGAGCGGCGACGGCGGCTTCGGGGAAGACGGGCTGGAGGGGCTGATAGTCGAGCGTGGTGAAGTAGAGGTGCTGGTAGGGGTAGAGGTCCATGGCCTTGGTGATGACACGGAAGTCCATGGGCTTCAGCTCCTTGGGACACTTGGTGATGATGACGATGTCAGCACGGTTCTTGCCCGAGAGGGGCTCGCGCAGTCGGCCTGCGGGCAGCAGGCGGTCGTAGATAATCAGGCGGTGGTAGTCGACGAGCAGGATGTTGATACCCGGCTTGACATAGCGGTGCTGGAAGGCGTCGTCGAGCAGGATGACGTCGAGCATAGGGTCGTCGGCAGTGAGCCGCTCGATGGCCCGGACGCGCTTGCGGTCGACGGCGACGGTGATGTCCGGAAACTTCGTGTGCATCTGCTGGGGCTCGTCGCCGATGTCGCGGGCCGTCGTGTCGGCGTCGGCCACGACGTAGCCGCTCGACTTCCGCTTGTAGCCGCGACTGAGCACGGCCACGCGGAAGTTCTCCTTGAGCAGACGGATGAGATGTTCCACATGGGGCGTCTTGCCTGTCCCGCCGACGGTGATGTTGCCCACCGAGATGACGGGCACGCTGAAGGCGCGGCTCTTCAGGATTCCGACCTCGAAGCCGAAATTCCTGATGCCGACGCCCAGCCCGTAGAGCCAGCTGAGCGGCAACAGCTTGCGGTTGATCTTAATGAAGTCGCCTTCCAATGTTCTTTCTCCCCTTTTGGCGTTATTTCGTTTTTTTTCGTTATAACGTTATTTCGTTATCTCGTTATATCGAAATGTCGTTATCTCGTTATTTCGAAATCCCGATAATCAATTATTTCATCATCGTGGAGAACGGCAGGCGGGCCTGCAGGCGGTTGCGGCTCATGTCGCGACGCAGCTCCATGACGGGCTCGTAGAGCTCGCCGAGCGTGGCCTTCAGCTCAGCGTCGAGGTAGCTGCCCTTTTCTTCGTCGGTAGAGAGCAGGCTGTCGAACCAGTCGGTCTTGGCGGGATAGTCGGCCGTGTAGTATTCCTCCGACTCGACGAGCTCGGCAGCCTTCTTGACGGCATCGTCGAGCGAGCCCAGCTGGTCGACGAGCTTGATGCCGATGGCGTCGGAGCCCACCCATACGCGGCCCTGACCGATCTCGTTGACCTGCTCCTTGGTCATGCCGCGGCCTTCGGCCACGATGCCGAGGAACGTGTCGTAGCCGCGGTCGACGTAGCTCTGCATATATTTCATGACGTCAGCATTGTCCTTCGAGAAGATCATGTCGTTCTCGTAGTTGCCGTATTTGTTGGTGGTGACACCATCCCACGTGACGCCCAGCTTGTCGGAGACCAGCGTGCTGGCGTTGGGGATGAGGCCGAAGATGCCGATGGAGCCTGTCAGCGTGGTCGGCTCGGCCACGATGTAGTTGGCGCCGGCACTGATCATATAGCCACCCGAGGCGGCCAGTCCGCCCATCGAGACGACGACGGGCTTCTTCTCCTTCAGCTGCTTGACGGCCCGCCAGATCTGCTCGGAGGCGACGGCGCTGCCGCCGGGTGAGTTGACGCGCATGACGACGGCCTTCACCTTGTCGTCGTCAGCCAGTTTCTTGAGGTCGTCGACGGTCGTCTGCCCGACGATGTTGTGCTCGCTCATGAAGCCGCTGCCCATCTCGTCGATGATCTCGCCGTAGGCATAGTAGACGGCAATCTGGTCGCCCTTGTTCTTCTTCTTTGTCACGAGGGCTTCCATGTCGCTGAGCGTCAGCTGCTTGATGTCCTCGTCCTCGTCGAGGCCCAGCTTCTGCTTCACGATGTTCTTCACTTCGTCGGGATACATGTAGCCGTCGATCAGGCCGGCCTTCATGTAGTCGTCGACCGAGGCGAAGACCATGACGCTGTCGTCGGCCACCTTGTTCAGCTGCTCAGCCGTGAGGCCGCGGCTCTCGGCCATGTCCTTCAGCATGTGCTGCCAGACGCCCTGCAGGTAGGCCTCGCGCTGTTCGCGATCCTCGGCGCTCATCTCCTTGCGGGTCTGGCGCTCGACGGCACTCTTATATTTGCCCACGCGGGTGGCCTGATACTTGACGCCCAGCTTCTCGTAGAGGCCGGTCAGGTAGTAGCCCTTGCCGCCCAGGCCCTTGAAGTCGATCATGCCCGTCTTGTTGAGCAGCACCGAGTCGGCGACGGAGCTGACGTAGTAGGCCGACTGCATATACTGGTCGGCATAGGCGATGATCCACTTGCCGCTCTCCTTGAAGTCCTTCAGGGCGTCGCGCACCTGCTGGGCCGTGGCGGGAGCGTCGAAGGTGGCAGCTCCGCCCTCGATGTAGATGCCGCGGATGTTGTCGTCGTCCTTGGCCTTGCGGATGGCGCTGATGATGTCGTCGAGACCGAGCGATTCCATGTCGGCCTGTCCCAGGATGGCGTTCAAGGGACCGCCGTCCTCGGCGCGCTCACTGATGACGCCGTCCATCTTAAGTACGAATACTGAGTTCTTTTCTGCTTTGGTGGATGCACTGCCACTGGCCACGAGACCGGCGATGGAAATCATAAACAAGATGCCGGCAATGACCGACAGGATCACGATGCCCACGATGGTGGCAAGTGTGTACTTGAAAAAATCTTTCATAATCAGGCGTTGTTTGATAGGTTTCAGAGGGCAAAGTTACGAATTTTTTTTGTTCTAGCTATAAAAAAATGTTTTTTTTGCAGCTTTTTCCGTAATTTTCATTAACTTTGTGCCCACTAGTCTAAACATAAAACAAATTTGACAGATGAAACAACGACTGATCTTGGGTATGGTGCTGCTGATGACCTGCACTTTGGCTATGGGAAAGAAGAAAGTGGTGCAACCCGCCTTGTGGCCTAACGGCGAAGTGATGGATGCATGGTTCATGGCCGAGGGGAAGGTGGACGTTGAGACGCTGGGCAAGAAGTACGACGTGACAAAGTACGGCGTGCGTCAGGGCACCACCGACATACAGACCCGCGAGCTGCAGGCCGTCATCGACCGCGCGGCCGAGGAGGGTGGGGGCGTCGTCGTCATCCCTAAGGGCACGTTCTACAGCGGTTCGCTCTTCTTCCGCCAGGGCACGCATCTCTGCGTCGAGGAGGGCGGCGTGCTGAAGGGCAGCGACCGCATCCGCGACTTCGAGATCCGCGAGACCCGCATCGAGGGCCAGACCTGCAAATACTTCACGGCGCTCGTCAATGCCGACGGCGTCGACGGCTTCACCATCTGCGGCAAGGGCACCATCGACGGCCAGGGCGAGCCCTACTGGCAGGAGTTCTGGATCCGCCGCGAGTGGAACCGCCAGTGCACCAACAAGGACGCCCAGCGCCCGCGACTGACCTACATCAGCAATTCCAAGAATGTCACCATCCAGGACGTGCGGCTCATCAACTCGCCCTTCTGGACCAACCATATCTACCGCTGCGACCACGTGCGCTATCTTGACCTCTATATCTATTCGTCGACGCAGGGCATCAAGGGCCCGTCGACCGATGCCATCGACATCGACGCCTGCCACGACGTCGTCGTGCGCGGCTGCTATATGAACGTCAACGACGATGCCGTCGTGCTGAAGGGCGGCAAGGGCACCTTCGCCGACCAGGCTCCTGAGAACGGGCCCTGCTACAACATCCTCGTCGAGGACTGCCATTATGGCATGGTGCACGGCTGCATGACCCTGGGATCGGAGTCGGTCCACGACTGGAACGTCATCATGCGCCGCTGCGTGGCCGACGACACCAACAACGTGCTCTGGCTGAAGATGCGTCCCGACACGCCTCAGCATTATGAGTACGTGCTCGTGGAGGACTTCAAGGGCAAGTGCCGCAACTGCCTGCTCGTCCGCCCCTGGACGCAGTTCTACGAGAAGCAGGAGCGTGAGGACATGCCCCTGTCGACGTGCAACAACGTGACGTTCCGCAACATCCAGATGGACTGCGGCGTCTTCTTCAACGTCACCGGCTCGGACAAGTATGCCTTGAAGGACTTCACCTTCGAGGATGTCGACGTGAAGGACGCTGCCAAGGAGAAAGCCTTCACCAAGCGTCCGATTGAGAACCTGACGCTCAAGAATGTGGTTGTCAACGGCGAAAAAATCCAGTAAGGCATGATGAGACGAATGCTGGTGTCGCTCCTCGTGGTGATGATGTCAATGGGCATGAGTGCCGGAGACAGGCAGAAGCTAAACTTCAATGGCGGCTGGCGCCTCGCCGTGGGCGATGTGGCTGAGGCCGCCCAGCCATCCTTCGACGACAGTCGTTGGCAGCGCGTCACGCTGCCTTATGCCTTCAACGGCAGCGAGGCGTTCCAGAAGGATATCGTCGACCTGACTGACACGGTCTGCTGGTATCGGAAGCATTTCACGCTGACGCAAGAGGACCTGCAGGGCAAGGTGTTCGTCGAGTTCGAGGGAGCACGCCAGGGCTGCGATGTGTGGCTCAACGGCCAAAAGGTGGGCTTCTCGGACAATGGCGTGATGGCATTCGGCTTCGATCTTACACCTTATATTATATTAGGTGAGAACGTCATGGCTGTGCGCTGCGACAACTCGTGGCAATATCGTGACCGCGTACTCGACAGCCGCTACCAGTGGAACGACAAGAACTTTAATGCCAACTACGGCGGACTGCCCAAGAACGTCTACCTGCATAAGACGGGCAAGATCTATCAGACGCTGCCCCTCTATTCGAACCTTGGCACGACGGGCACCTACGTCTACGCCACCGACATCGACATACAGGGTCATAAAGCCGTCATCCATGTGGAAAGTGAGGTGAGAAATGAGGATGACAAAGCCCACACCTTCCACCTTTTTGCACGTATTGTCACACCTCGAAACGAATTGAATGTCATTATTCCCGGCAAGGCAGTCACGCTGCAGCCTGGCGAGACGCGTACCGTTTCGGTAGAACAGGAAGTAGACGACCTGCATTTCTGGTCGTGGGGCTACGGTTACCTGTACGACATAGAGACTTTCTTAGTGGAGAACGGAAGCGAGACAAGCAAGAATTCTCAATTCGACAAGGTAATCACCCGCACGGGCTTCCGCAAGACGGCCTTCAAGGATGGTAAGTTCTACCTGAACGACCGCTGTCTGATGGTCCATGGCTATGCCCAGCGCACCTCTAACGAATGGCCGGGCGTGGGCATTTCGGTGCCGGCCTGGCTGAGCGACTATTCCAACGGGCTCATCGTCGAGTCCGGCGGCAACCTCGTCCGCTGGATGCACGTCTGCCCTTGGAAGCAGGACGTCGAGTCGTGCGACCGCGTCGGCCTTATCCAGGCCATGCCGGCCGGCGACGCCGAGAAGGACGTCGACGGTGCCCGCTGGCAGCAGCGCACCCAGCTGATGCGCGATGCCATCATATACAACAGGAATAACCCTTCGATCATATTCTACGAGTGTGGCAACTTCCGCATCTCGAAGGAGCACATGGAGGAGATGAAGCAGATTCGCGACCAATACGACCCCTGCGGCGGGCGCGCCATCGGCTCGCGTGAGATGCTCGACCGCCCCGAGGCTGAGTATGGCGGCGAGATGCTCTATATCAACAAGTCGGCCACGAAGCCGATGTGGGCCATGGAATACTGTCGCGACGAAGGTCTGCGCAAGTATTGGGACGAGTACAGCTATCCTTACCACAAGGAGGGCGACGGACCGCTCTATCGCAATGCCCCGGCCCACGACTATAATCACAACATGGACGCCTTCGCCCGCCAGATGGTGGAGCGCTGGCATGAGTATTGGCTCGAGCGCCCCGGCACGGGACGGCGCGTCTCGTCGGGCGGTGTGAAGATTGTCTTCAGCGACACCAACACGCACCATCGCGGCGAGTCGAACTATCGCATGAGCGGCGTCACCGATGCCATGCGTCTGCCCAAGGATGCCTTCTACGCCCATCAGGTGATGTGGGACGGCTGGGTCAGTCCGGAGCATGAGCGCACCTACATCATTGGTCATTGGAACTACGAGCCGGGGACGTTGAAACCGGTCTACGTCGTCTCTACGGCCGACTCCGTCGAGCTCTTCGTCAATGGCAAGAGTCAGGGCTTTGGCCGTCGCTCACATCAGTGGCTCTTCACATGGGACAGCGTGCCCTATGAGGCCGGCACGCTCAAGGCCGTCGGCTATCAGAATTCTCCATCCTCAACCCCCAATTCCCAATTCACCATCGAGACGGCCGGTGAGCCCTTCCAGCTGCGGCTGAAGGCCATCACCAACCCCGACGGAGTCAAGGCCGACGGGGCCGACATGGTGCTCGTCGAGGTCGAGGTGGTCGACAAGCAGGGGCGCCGCTGCCCGCTCGACAATAGCATGGTCAACTTCCAGCTGTGGGGTGAGGCCCGTTGGATTGGCGGCATCGCCACACGCAACAACGCTCAGTTCTCCGTTTCTACTTCACAGTCGGAGAAGGATCCCTCACTGCTCGACTCTGCCAACAAGCGCAACCTTAGCGACAACTACGTCGGCCACATGTCGCTGCCCGTCGAGTGCGGCGTCAATCGTGTCCTCGTCCGCACCACGCCCAATGCCGGTGAGATAGGTCTCGCTGTCCAGGCAGAAGGCCTCCGTCCGGCCTATCTGACGCTCAGCAGCAAGGCTTGCGACAAAGAGCACGACCTGCCGGCCCTCACGCTCCGCCACTCGCTCGTGCGTGGCGAGACACCTGCCACTCCCAGCTATCATGACGTCCTGGCGAGCGTCGGCATCGTCGACGCCAAGGCGGGCAGCAATGCCTCCGACCTGCAGAAAAGCTTCGACGACAACGAACTGACGCAGTGGCAGAGCGACGGCGACCGCGCGCATGCCTGGGTGACCTATCGGCTGGAGCGGCGTGCAGCCATCAGCGAGATGACGCTGAAGCTGGCCGGCTGGCGCCAGAAGTGCTATCCCCTGGAGGTCTATGCCGGCCGTAAGAAGGTGTGGGAAGGCGTCACGCCCGCCACGCTCGGCTACGTCCACATCAGCATTCCCCAGCCCGTGGCCGCCAAGGACCTGACCATCCGCATGGTCGGCCCCGTCCAGGACAGCAGCCGGTTCGGCCAAGTCAAGGAGCTGGCTGGCGGCGTGGCCAATGAGCTGGACCGGCTGAAGACGGAGAAGGGCAAGGTCGAGCTGCGCATCGTCGAGGCCGACCTGATGGAAACAGTAACTACCAATTAATTACATACTTTTTTTATTAACTAAAACTATTAATTTATGAATCATCAAATCAAGAGAGCCTCAGTGGCTTTGCTCATGTCCATGATGTGTCTTTTTGCCTTTGCGCAGAAGACCGTTACGGGCACGGTGAAGGATGTCGCAGGCGAACCCATGATTGGCGTGAGTGTCATTGTCGACGGCACCAGCATTGGCGGTGTGACCGACTTCGACGGCAACTTCACCATTCAGAAGGTGCCTGAGAACAGCGTCCTGAAAATTTCGTATGTCGGCTATAAGGAGCAGAAAGTCTCCGTGGCCGGTAGGCAGAACGTCAGCATCACGCTCGAAGAAGATGCTATGGGCCTCGACGAGGTGGTCGTCGTGGGTTATGGCACCATGAAGAAGAAAGACCTGACGGGTAGCGTCTCCAGCGTCAAGCTCGACGACATCCAGAAGGTGGCCGGTGCCAACGTCATGGAGGCCATGCAGGCCAAGGTGCCGGGCGTCGACCTGCAGGTCAGCGACGGTCAGGCCGGTGCCGGCATCAGCATGACCATGCGTGGCAACCGCTCGCTGCTGGCCAACAACAACCCGCTGGTCATCGTCGACGGTGTGGAGTACGGCACGACGCTCGACATCCCCTCGAGCGACATCGAGTCGATGGACATTCTGAAGGATGCTGCCTCGACGGCCATCTACGGTACGAAGGGTGCCAACGGCGTCATCCTCATCACCACCAAGCGTGGCTCGGCCGGCAAGACCCGCGTGACGTTCAACGGCTACCTGTCGTTCAAGAGTCCCACCAGTCTCACCAAGCCGATGTACGGCGACAAGGAGGTGCAGCGCCTCGTCGACGCTGCCGACTATGCCAAGATGAAGGAGGCCGGCGACTGGAGCTCCGCTGCCCGCACGACAACGGTTGACGACGTGCTCGGCCAGACGCTCGACGACGGCACGCTGACGGCCGACATCTATCGCGACAAGTCGTACACCGACTGGCTCGACATGGCCACCCAGAACAGCGTGGGCCAGAACTACGAGATCGGTGTGCAGGGCGGTAACGACAAGACCAACTTCAACCTCTCGCTCTCGATGATGGACGACAAGGGTATGCTTGAGGGCGATGTCTTCAAGCGCTACACGGGACGCGCCAACGTTGACCACAAGATCAACAACATCGTCAAGGTGGGTGCCTCGATGAGCTACACCTACAAGAGCAACGACCGCCGCAACGGCGGCATCTTCGGTCAGGCTCAGAAGATGACCACCATCACCCACGCCTACCTGAACGACGGCTCGATCAACGCCACGCCGAACCCCTGGTATGCCGCTCACTGCTCGCCGCTGCTCGACGAGGACGGCAACTACCAGCGCAACATTGAGACCACGCGTTTCTTCGGATCGGCCTACCTGCAGTTGACCCCGGTGAAGGGCCTCACGCTGAAGTCGACGCTGACCCTCGACCGCGACAACTCGCGCGACGGCATGTATCAGGACTACGAGAGCCAGGGCCGCTACCAGACGCCTCACAACACCTACATCAGCTATGCTCCCGGCATCGGCACGAAGTACACCTGGCAGAACACGGCCAACTACAACCTGACGCTCCAGGACAAGCACGACTTCACCTTCCTGCTCGGTCATGAGATGTACCAGCACGTCAAGGAAGACCTGCAGCTCAACGGCACCGCCGGCGAGGAGCACTACTACAACAACTCGTTCTACTACGTCGACAACATCGGCTCGCCCTACAAGCACTCCGACTACACCAAGCAGTCGATGGTGTCGTTCTTCACCCGCGTCAACTACTCCTACCTCGGCAAGTATCTCCTGCAGGCCTCGCTGCGTGCCGATGGCTCCAGCGTGCTCGCCGACGGCCACAAGTGGGGCTACTTCCCCTCCGTCAGTGCCGGTTGGCGCATCATCGACGAGAGCTTCATGGAGTCGACCAAGTCGTGGCTCTCGAACCTGAAGCTGCGCCTGTCGTGGGGTCTCTCCGGTAACGCCGCCATCGATCCCTACCAGACCCTCGCCACCGTGTCGCCCATCGTGCCCAGCTCGTCGGCTATGGCGCCGATGACGATGGCCAATGAGAACCTGACGTGGGAGAAGACCTCGGCCTTCGACCTCGGTCTCGACTTCGGCTTCCTCGACGGCCGCCTCAGCGGTACCATCGACTACTACTGGAGCCACACCTACGACCTGCTCTACTACAAGACCGCTCCCGCCTCGACCGTCTACACCAGCCTCATCGACAACGTGGGCAAGACCCGCGGCCACGGTCTGGAGGTCGCCCTGAACGCCATCCCCGTGCGCACCAAGGACTTCGAGTGGGACATCAACGCCAGCGCCACCTTCGCCCGCGACTATGTCGACGAGCTCGCTGACGGCGTCGACCAGTTTGTCGACGGCATCAATATCCTCCGTGTCGACGAGCCCGTCTCGGCCTACTATGCCTACGACATCGACGGCATGTGGGGCGTGGGTGAGTTCGACCAGTTCATGGCTGCCAACCCCGAGTTCGAGAAGCCCTACTCCGACTACGGCGATCCCGGTACGCCCAAGGTTGTCAACACCAACGGCGACAACACCATCGACGACGCCGACAAGATCATCTTCGACCGCTCGCCGAAGACCATCCTCGGACTGAGCACCTCGCTCTCCTATAAGGACGTCTCGCTCAGCATCCAGACCATGGCCCGCCTGGGTGGCTACATGAGCTACCAGGGCTACAACCTCTATCTCTACGACGGTGCCAACTGGGGCGACCTCGACTACTGGACACCCGACAACCAGGGTGCCGACATCCCCTCGCCGGGTGCCAGCGGCGCCTCGTCGACGCAGTTCAAGTCGAGCGTCATGATGCAGAAGAGCGACTACTTCAAGGTCAAGGACATCACCCTCAGCTACAACCTGCCTAAGACCCTCCTCTCGAAGGTCATGATCAGCAACGCACGCGTCTATTGCTCACTGAAGAACTTCTTCACCTTCAGCCACTTCGACAACTACGACCCGGAGCGTGGCGGCGCCGTCACCTTCCCCATGGCCAAGCAGGTAGTGGTGGGTGTCAACGTAACATTCTAACCCATAAAACGAAATACCATTATGAAAAAGATATTAAGCATTTTCATGGCTGCCACGGCCCTGGGCCTCACGGCTTGCTCCGACTATCTGGAGGAAGACAACAAGACGGGCTCGACGGCCGACCTGACCTATAACACCGTCACCGGCATCGACGGACTCATCCAGTCGGCCTATGCCTACACCCACGGATGGTGGGGCAAGGAGCCCTCGCTCGGACTCGCCGAGATGGGCACCGACCTCTTCTATTATGGCTACGACAACAAGCAGAAGTCGATGCTGAAGTACGACCTCACCCAGGAGAGCCTCGGCTTCGCCTCGACCAGCGGTACGGCTGCCGTCAACGACAACCCCTGTCTCGATCAGTACTGGGAGCTGTTCTATGCCGGCATCGACGTGTGCAACAACGCCATCAAGTACGTGCCCCTGAACACCATCATCAGCGACACGAAGAAGGAGGCCTACCTGGCCGATGCCTACTTCCTGCGCGCGCTCTACTACTCGCAGGTGGTAGCCCTCTGGGGCCCCGTGCCTTACAATGCCGAGCCTATCTCGGCTGTCAACACCAACCCCGTCCGTGTGCCTGAGGCCGTGATCTACGGACATATCCTCGACGACCTGAAGACAGCCATGGAGAAGTATAAGGGTGCCAACGTGATGAAGGTCGCTGCCGCCACCGCTCCCGGACGTGCCTACTACTATTCGGCTGAGGCCCTCTATGCCCGCGTGGCCCTCTATGCCGCCTCGTGGCTCGGTGCCAACAGCGTCGAGGGCTATGGCAACCTCTACACCGAGGCCCTCAATGCTGCCAACGACGTCATCGCCAACAGCGGTGCCTCGTTCTACAGCCGCTACAGCGACACGTGGAACCTGGACAACGAGGACGTGACGAAGAACACCGAGAGCCTCTTCGGCGTCTACTACACCAACGACCTCACCTCGGCCAACCGCAATAACTGCGTGCCCTATCGCTTCGCTGACGGCGGCACGGGCAACTTCAACTCGCTGATGACCCGTACCGGCTACAGCCGTCAGGGTGGCAGCGCCAGCAACCTGATGTTTGTCTCGATGTGGAACAACGGTGCCAACGACCTCGGCGGCTCGGGCAACAAGGCCACCAACGTCTTCGTGCGCGTCACCGGTTCCGGCAATGCCAACATCGTCAGCGCCGAGACAGGCCTGAACGTCGACGTGTCGAAGTATTATTCGCCCTACGGACGCGGATTCACCCGCTATCTGCCCTCGCTCTACCTCTGGCAGATCCTCGACGAGGTGAAGGGCACCGACCAGCGCTACAACGGCACCCTGCTCACCAGCTACCGCCTGCCCCAGGCCCTGGCTCACAACGCCAAGAACTATCCTAACATGTGGGACCAGGAGTTCAAGGACTATGATGAGGCCTACAAGGAAGACGGCAACTACTTCAACGGTGGCGGCATCGGCATCCTCTACAGCCTCATGGACGGCGACAGCCCCGAGGGCCAGGCCCTGCAGGCTGAGGCTAAGGATAAGTATCGCCTGCAGTTCGCATGGGGTGGCGACATCCCCGTCTACACCAGTGGCGACCCGAAGACGGCCCTGCCCACCGAGGCTGCCGTGGCCACGTCGAAGGTCTATGGCGACAATCGCTACAACAGCTATAAGATTGGCGGCTGGTGCTCCTTCCCCGGCATCAAGAAGTTCCTCGACGACCAGGTCAACGAAACCTATCCCGACCTGACCTACGATCTCTCCGCACGCGACATCATGGTGCTGCGTCTGGCCGAGATGTATCTCATCAAGGCTGAGGCCCAGCTGGCCACCGGCGGCGACGCCCTCGCCACCATCAACCAGCTGCGTCAGGCTCGCGCCATCAGCGGCAAGGACAACACGATCGGCGGCACCGTCACCATCGAGACCATCCTCAAGGAGCGCGCACTCGAGCTCTGCGGCGAGTATCAGCGCTGGTTCGACCTGAAGCGCACCCACACGCTCATCGACCACGTCAAGGCTTACAACGCCCAGGCCAGCGGCAACATCGCCGTGAAGCACTACTATCGTCCCATCCCCCTGTCGGAGCTTGAGGTCGTCACCAACCGCACCGACCTCAGCGTCGCTCAGGACGCCAACGGCGTGCTGCAGTATCCGAGCACGCAGCAGGGTATGTGGCAGAACCCCGGCTATTGAGTGACATAAGTTACAGACCCCACCCCCAACCCCTCCCCTTGAAGGGAGGGGAGTAGCCTCCCCCGACCCCTCCGAAGGAGGGGAGTGCCTGCCGCATAGCCCGTCGCGAATGACGGCGCAGCAGCTCCCCTCCCTTCAAGGGGAGGGGTTGGGGGTGGGGTCTGTGACTAAATACCTTTGTACCAAGTTTTTCTTAACGTTTAATAAGAAGTCGGTTTCCAAACCCAAACAAGAAGGATGTCATAATGTCAAAGACATGACTTTGACCAAGTGAGACTCTACAGACTTTAAACCGCAAAACGGTGCTTTTCAAAGGTAATATAGGGGTATATTACTTTCGAAAAGCACCGTTTTCGTGTTCTTGCACCTGTCGGGCCGTTGTCTTCGTCAGACGCTTCGCCGTGCCAAAATGTCAGTCCCGACGTTTTGGCACGGTTTTCGCATACGGATTGGCAGAGTGAACAAAAATCAACTGACAACAAATAAAAACAAAAGCAAGAAACTATGAACATCAAACCATTAGCTGACCGCGTGCTGGTAGTGCCTGCACCGGCTGAAGAGAAAATCGGTGGTATCATCATTCCTGACACTGCAAAAGAGAAGCCCCTCCGCGGCACCGTCAAGGCCGTAGGCCATGGCACCAAGGACGAGCAGATGGTCCTCAAGGAGGGCGACGAGGTGCTCTATGGCAAGTATGCCGGCACGGAGCTGGAGCTCGAGGGCGAGAAGTTCCTCATCATGCGCCAGAGCGATGTGCTCGCTGTGCTCGCTTAAGTGAAGAGTGAAAAGTGAAGAGTGAAGAATTTGCTGCCGCTCATAGGTGGACGCGTTCTTTGACCTTCAATTGGAATTCTTCGGGATTTTAAAAAAAACAGACAAATAATTAATCATAAAAACCAAACGAAGAGTAAATGGTGAAATGAGAAAGATGATGCGGCAGCAAATTCTTCACTCTTCACTTTTCACTCTTCACTAAAAAAGTTATGGCAAAGGAAATCAAATTCAATATTGAGGCCCGCGAACTGATGAAGCAGGGCGTCGACCAGTTGGCAAACGCAGTGAAGGTGACCCTCGGACCGAAGGGCCGCAACGTAGTCATTGAGAAGAAGTTCGGTGCACCGCAGATCACCAAGGACGGTGTCACCGTGGCTAAGGAGATCGAGCTCGACGACCACTTCGAGAACACGGGCGCACAGCTTGTCAAGAGCGTCGCCTCGAAGACTGGCGACGACGCTGGCGACGGCACCACCACCGCCACGCTGCTGGCCCAGGCCATCGTCTCGGAAGGTCTGAAGAACGTCACCGCTGGTGCCAACCCGATGGACCTCAAGCGCGGTATCGACAAGGCAGTCAAGGCCGTCGTCGACCATATCAAGGAGAGCGCCGAGATTGTCGGCGACAACTACGACAAGATTGAGCAGGTGGCCACCGTCTCGGCCAACAACGACAAGGAGATCGGTGAGCTGCTCGCCGAGGCCATGCGCAAGGTGTCGAAGGACGGCGTCATCACCATCGAGGAGTCGAAGAGCCGCGACACCCACATCGGCGTCGTCGAGGGCATGCAGTTCGACCGTGGCTATCTGTCGGGCTACTTCGTCACTGACACGGAGAAGATGGAGTGCGTCATGGACAACCCCTACATCCTCATCTACGACAAGAAGATCTCCAACATCAAGGAGTTCCTGCCCATCCTGCAGCCCGCAGCCGAGAGCGGACGCCCGCTGCTGATCATCGCTGAGGACGTCGACTCCGAGGCACTGACCACGCTCGTCGTCAACCGTCTGCGTGGCGGCCTGAAGATCTGCGCCGTCAAGGCTCCTGGCTTCGGCGACCGCCGTAAGGCCATGCTCGAGGACATCGCCGTGCTGACTGGCGGCACCGTCATCAGCGAGGAGAAGGGCCTCAAGCTGGAGCAGGCCACCATCGAGATGCTCGGCACCTGCGAGAAGCTGACCGTCTCGAAGGACAACACCACCATCGTCAACGGTGCCGGCGACAAGCAGGCCATCAAGGACCGCGTCAACCAGATCAAGAACGAGATTGAGAACACCACGTCGTCCTACGACAAGGAGAAGCTGCAGGAGCGTTTGGCCAAGCTGGCCGGCGGCGTCGCAGTGCTCTACGTCGGTGCCAACAGCGAGGTTGAGATGAAGGAGAAGAAGGACCGCGTCGACGATGCCCTCTGCGCCACACGCGCTGCCATCGAGGAAGGCGTCGTGGCCGGCGGCGGCACCACCTATATCCGTGCCCAGGAGGTCCTGGCCGGCGTGAAGGGTGACAACGCCGACGAGCAGACCGGTATCAACATCGTCTGCCGTGCCATCGAGGAGCCCCTGCGCCAGATTGCCGTCAACGGCGGTGCCGAGGGTGCTGTCGTCGTGCAGAAGGTGCGCGAGGGCAAGGGCGACTTCGGCTACAACGCCCGCACCGACGAGTATGAGGACCTGCGCAAGGCCGGTATCATCGACCCCGCCAAGGTGGCTCGCGTCGCTCTGGAGAACGCTGCCAGCATCGCCGGCATGTTCCTTACCACCGAGTGCCTCATCGTCGACAAGCCCGAGAAAGAGCCCCAGATGCCCATGGGCAACCCCGGCATGGGCGGCATGATGTAAGCATAACCTAACTCATAATAGGAATCACGGCGCGACGGAGTTGAAGTCGCGCCGTGATTTTTTTTATTAATGGGCCATATAAGAATCTGTGTGAGAGAAGTTACAGACCCCACCCCCAACCCCTCCCCTTCTTGCGTCCCTTCGGTAGCAAGCGTCCTTCGGCCGAGCGGAAGGGAGGGGAGTAGCTGCGCCGTCATTCCCCATCGGGCAGTGCGCCAGCCCCTCCTCACCTTTGGGGAGGTCGGGTGGGGCTTCTCCCCTCCCTTCCGCTCGGCCGAAGGACGCTTGCTACCGAAGGGACGCAAGAAGGGGAGGGGTCGGGGGTGGGGTCTCTAACTTCAATCACTGCAAAGCCCATATATCTTGTATAAACAATACGAGTCTCAATTCCTTTCACTCCCTACAAGCAAAGCTTGCGAACACGAGCGGACACCACATTTGTAAAGTCGAGGTGACAAATAGCCGTGAGCATCCTGACGGACGGATGATGTAAGTCAATTTTTAGGGGTGGCGGATCATTTTGTCGGGTTTTTGTTTGGATATAATCGATAAAATGTGTACTTTTGCAGTGAGAAAAAAGCCACTCCTCTTTCACAGGGTCGCCTGATGAACGCGTGAGCATTCAGCGAGGGGTGGACAAAGGAATAATATTTTTTTGATTTGTTTTAGTAGATTAGTTTTTAAGTAGTTTGTTTTTGAGAACCGGCTGTCGTGAGACAGCCGGTTTTTTTGTACGTTTTTCTTGCATACGTCCGAAAAAAACAGTAATTTTGTCGGCGATATGAACTGGAAATTTATCATCAAGTGGGTTGTCACGTTCACCGTCGCCCTCATCATCTATGATCTGACAGGATCGTTCTGGATGTCGCTTGGCATCCTCATCCTGGTGGCTATTGCCGAGAGTTATATCATCGACTTTATTGACCAACGGAAAAACAAGAAGAAATGAAGCGTTTTTTTTTCTCGATGCTGCTGACGGCCGTCGCAGGACTGACCGCATGGGGCCAGCACTACCTGCCCATGGACCGCGCCTTCATCTGCGAGAACGGCAGCAACCGTTTCACCCGTGCCCTCTACGGCACCCACGGCGACTATCGTGTGGAGACGAGCGACCGCCCTATCTTCGCCGTCGTGAAGAAAGGCCATCACAAGAGCGTGCGCTTCGAGGTGGCCGGCGTGCCGCTGGAGCAGACCGACTATTGCTGGACGTCGTATGAGAGCGGCATCCGCAAGTATATCCTGCAGGACAAGCGGCTGGCTGAGGCCGGCATCAAGGTGCTGCGCGTCAACGTCGTGGCCCGCCACGACGAGGAGGGCGCCATCTGGCAGTTCATTGCCGACAAGTATCCCTATGCGCTTCACGTGAAGGTGAAGCTCTGCGACATCGCCCGGCCGAAGCTGAAACGCAACGGCGACCTGGGCGTCGACGCCCCTGACACGTTTGAGCCGGCTCCCGGCGACGGCGGCCTGCAGGAGGGCGAGTGCACCTATGCCTGCAACTTCGCCCACCTCGTGATGCGGCTCGACGAGATCCTGCCTGTCAGCGACGTGTCGGCCTTCGAGCTCTACTCCAATACCGTCGACTATAACCGCCGGCTGGCCTCGCGAATCGAGTTCAACACGCCCGATCCCTTCATCAACACGCTGGGCGGCGCACTCGTCATGGCTGCCGACGGCGACTGGGACGGCCAGACGTGGCTCCACGGCTGCATCGGATGGCGCATGCCGCTGGCCGGATGGCGCGCGGGCTATATGGGCGACGTGCTGGGCTGGAACGACCGTGCCGTCAGCCACTTCAATGCCTATGCCAAGAGCCAGGTCACTGACGTGGCGCCCACCATCGCCCACCCCTCGCAGGACGCTGCCCAGAACATGGCGCGTGCGGAGAAGAAGTGGGGCACGCAGATGTACTCCAACGGCTACATCTGCCGCAATCCCGAGCGCAACGACCAGATGCACCACTACGACATGAACCTCAACTACATCGACGAGCTGATGTGGCACTTCCAGTTTGATGCCGACCCTGACTACATGCGCCAGATGTGGCCCGTCATCAAGCGGCACCTGGAGTGGGAGAAGCGCAACTACGACCCCGACGGCGACCACCTCTACGATGCCTACTGCTGCATCTGGGCCAGCGACGCCCTCTACTACAGCGGCGGTGCCGTCACACATTCCTCGGCCTACAACTATCGCGCCAACCTGCTGGCAGCTCGCATCGCACAGCTCATCGGCGAGGACGCCGCGCCCTATCAGGCTGAGGCCGACGCCATCCTGAAGGCCATGAACGAGCGCCTCTGGCTCAACGACAAGGGCCACTGGGCCGAATATCAGGACGCCTTGGGCCACAAACGTCTGCACAAGAGCGCCGCCCTGTGGTCGGTCTACACCCCGATCGACTGCGGCGCCTGCACGCCCGAGCAGGCCTATCGCGCCACGCTCTACGTCGACTCGGAGATTCCTCACATCGACGTCGAGGGCTCGCCCTACCAGACCATCGCCACCTCCAACTGGCAGCCCTACGAGTGGAGCATCAACAACGTGGCGGCAGCCGAGGTGATGCACACGGCGCTGGCCTACTTCGAGGCCGGCCGCCATAACGACGGCTACCGGCTGATGATGGCCAACGTGATGGACCAGATGTATCTCGGACAGTCGCCGGCCAACTTCGGACAGCTCAGCCGCTACGACGCTGCACGCGGCGAGTGCTACCGCGACTTCGGCGACTGCATCGGCATCTCGGCCCGCACACTCCTGCAGGGACTCTTCGGCATCCTGCCACGTGCCCTCTACGGTGAGTGCATCCTGCGCCCGGGATTCCCCGAATACTGGCATCATGCGTCGGTGAAGACACCTTATATAGAATATAAGTACACGCGCGAGGGCAACACCGACCGCTATGAGGTGACCCAGAACTTCCGCCAGCCGCTGAAGATCGTCCTCCGCCAGAACCTTGGCGGCGGGCGCTACCGCGACGTCGAGGGCACGGCCGACCACCATCAGGTCATCACCCTCGAGCATGCTGCCGACGCCCAGCAGGGCTTGGCCGTCAGCTATGAGCGCGAGGTTGACCTGAGTGTCGTCACCTCTACGCAGGAGCCGCAGGGCGGCCATGGCTACAGGATGCACAACATCGACGGCTACTTCAATGCCGACGTGACCGACATCTTCAAGAACCGCTACGAGAGCCCGCGTCCGATGACGACAACGCTCCAGATACCCCTGCAGGGGGCCGGCGACTGGTGTCATCCGCAGTACACGCCCACCATCGACGACTCGGGTCTGCGCCAGATGGCCCGCGGCGACAAGTTCGTTGTGGCGGGTGTGCCCTTCCGTACGCCCCAGACGGGTCGTAACATCGTCTACACGTCGCTCTGGGACAACTATCCCAGCTCGGTCGAGATACCCCTGAAGGGCAAGGGCCGCATGCTCTGGCTGCTGATGGCCGGATCGACCAACCACATGCAGAGCCAGATTGACAACGGCATCGTCGTCGTCACCTATCGCAACGGACATCGCGACACGCTCGCGCTGAAGAATCCTGACAACTGGTGCCCCATCGACAAGGACTATTATGAGGACGGGAAGGCCTTCACCGCACAGCAGCCGCGGCCCTATCGCATCAGCCTGCAGACAGGACAGGTCAGCCGCGACCTCGGCCAGACGCTCGGGCTGACGGGTGCCGACGGCCGCATCATCCCTGGCGGTGCAGCCCAGATGCTCTGCATCCCGCTGAATCCGAAGAAGCGGCTGAAGCAGCTGAAGATTGAGACGCTGTCGAACGACGTCGTCATCGGACTGATGGGGGTCACGGTGCAGTGAGAACTGAGAGTTGAGAACAGAGATGCAACAGTTAATAGAACTATACAGACAGTGGAGGGGCGCTGAGCCGACGTCGACGGAACGGCTGGCGGGCGCCGGCTCCAACCGGGCCTACTATCGCATGGTGGACGAAGACGGGCTGAGCGTCATCGGCTGCATCGGCACCAGCCGCGACGAGAATCATGCCTTCGTCTATCTGGCCCGACATTTCGAGAAACGACAGCTGCCCGTGCCCCGCGTGCTGGCCGTCAGCGACGACGAGCTGCGCTATCTGCAGCAGGACCTGGGGGCTACCTCGCTCTTCGATGCCATACGCGGCGGACGAGAGGCGGGCGGACGCTACACTCTGGCCGAGCAGCAGTTGCTCCGGCGCACCATCCGCGAGCTGCCCAACGTGCAGTTCCGCGGTGCCCGCGGCCTCGACTTCTCCAACTGCTATCCCCAGCCGGAGTTCGACGTCGACGGCGTGCTCTTCGACCTCAACTACTTCAAATACTGCTTCCTGAAAGCCACCGAGCTCGATTTCCACGAGCTGAAGCTCGAGGCCGACTTCCGCCTGCTGGCCAAGGACCTGACGGCGGAGCGGAGCGAGAGCTTCCTCTATCGCGACTTCCAGGCACGCAACGTGATGCTGGTAGAGGGCGTCCCTTTCTTCATCGACTTCCAGGGCGGCCGGCGCGGTCCGTTCTACTACGACCTGGCGTCGTTCCTGTGGCAGGCCTCGGCACGCTATCCTGACCGCCTGCGCCGCGAGCTCCTCGATGAGTACTACGAAGCGGCGCAGCAGTTCATCGAGATGCCCAAGCGCGAGCACTTCGACCGCCGGCTGCAGCTCTTCGTGCTCTTCCGCACCCTGCAGGTGCTGGGGGCCTACGGCTTCCGTGGCTATTTCGAGCAGAAGAAGCATTTCATCGACTCCATCCCGCCGGCCATCCAGAACCTGCGCGAGCTGCTCAGCGCCCAGCAGCTGCCTTATCCTTATCTGGCCGACATTCTGAAGCGGCTGACCGAGCTGCCCCAGTTCCAGCGCATCGAGGTGTCCGCACAGACACGTGCCGACGGCTACAAGACCACCGACCGCAACCCCTACCGTGCCCACCCGAAGGACGGACCGGCCACGTTCTCAAAGTACGACGCCCAGGGCCCGCTGGTGGTCCGGGTGTTCAGCTTCAGCTATCGCAAGGGCATCCCCGAGGATGAGTCGGGCAACGGCGGCGGCTATGTCTTCGACTGCCGCTCGACGCATAACCCCGGCCGCTATGAGCCCTACAAGCAGCTGACGGGACTCGACGAGCCCGTCATCCGATTCCTTGAGGACGACGGCGAGATCCTGACCTTCCTCGACAGCGTCTATCGGCTGGCTGATGCCCATGTGGCCCGCTACATCCAGCGAGGCTTCACCTCGCTAATGTTCTCGTTCGGATGTACGGGCGGTCAGCACCGCTCCGTCTACAGCGCGCAGCATCTGGCCGAGCATATCCATCAGAAGTTCGGCGTCGAGGTGCGCATCGTGCATCGCGAGCAGGGCATCACGCAGGTGCTCAAGGATTGAGCGTCTGCTTCTCGGTCAGGTAGCGCCAGTATCGTCGTGGCATGTCTTTCAGCTGCTTCCGTGGGTTCATGCGCTCACGGATGCATATCGCCTTGAAGTAGGTGCGCCATAGCTCCTGAAACAGCTGGTCGTTCTGGCTCAGCAACTCCTCGTTCAGCTGACCCGTCTCCAGAGAGAAGGGCAGCGCGTCGTTGTCCTCGAACGTGATTCTGACGGGCGTTCCTTCTTGCTCAGCTTTGTAGAATCCGTATTTCCTCTTGGCATCGAAGATGAGCCACGGCTGATCGCGGAAGCGGTCCTTGAAGTGGTGGATGATGAGAGGCAGCACGTCGTGGTCAGGGCTGATGACGCCCAGGTAGGTGCCGTCCTTTGCCTTTTGGAACCGCACGAACTGCAACATGCGGTGGGCTTCGTGGCCCACCTGGCGGCAACGGTTGTTCACGAAGAGCACGTCCTGGTCGGCATAATTGCGCTCCAGGCTCGGTGACCCCTCGGGTTGACGGAAAATCTTATAGACAAAATGGAATAGGGGAGTGTAGAGGTCGGGCGACTCAGAAAGGAAGCTGACCGTCACCATCCGCAGACCTTCCTTCGACAGACGGCGCTCCATCCCGCTCCAGACGCGGGCCGCCTTGTCGTCGGCAGTCACGACCTGATGGCAAGTCTCGCAGAACAGAGGCAGCACGTCGCCCTCGCCGACCAGCTCGTCGGGCTGCTGGTTCAGGGCATAGGCATCGAAGACGGCAGTCAGCAGTCCGTCGAGGCTGCGGTCGAAGGTGTAGACAATCATGGCTGTTCGGGTTCGTCCTTGAAGTCCAGTGAGAGTTGCTGTTCGGCGGCAGCTCTTTTTTGTTGCGCCTTCGAAATCAGCATCGGGCGCAGCCGTTCGGGGTGCAGCTCGTTGATGCCCACTATGGGTTGCGAGAAACTGCTGGTCAGCTCGCCGCAAGTGATGAAGTATTTGGCTTTCTTGAGCACCACCCCCATCTTCTTCAGGTGATAGGAAGTGACGCGGCCAAACCTGCGGCTGTTGACAATCTGCCAGGCTGACTTGGTGCCGATGCCTGGAACGCGTAGGATATGCTCGTAGGCCGCCGTGTTGACGTCGACGGGGAAAAATTCGGGATGGCGCAGGGCCCACGCCAGTTTGGGGTCGACCTCAAGATCGAGGTTAGCATGCTCGTCGTCGACGATCTCGCTGACGTTGAAGTGATAGAATCGTAAGAGCCAGTCGGCCTGATAGAGCCGGTTCTCGCGGACGAGTGGCGGTTGCTTCAATCGGGGCAACCGCTCGTCGTAGGTGTTCACGCTGACATAGCCCGAATAGTAGACGCGGCGCATCGACGGCTGGCCATAGAGGGCCGACGACATCTGCAGGATGTCGCGGTCGGACTCCTGCGTGGCTCCGACGATCATCTGGGTCGACTGCCCGGCAGGAACGAAGCGCGGCGCGTGGCGATATTTCCGGCGGTCCTCCTTGTTCTCCAGTACACCCTGCTGGATGAGCGCCATCGGCCGAAAGACGCTCTGGTGGTCCTTCTCGGGCGCCAGGAGCTTCAGCGACTCCTCACGCGGTATCTCGATGTTGACGCTCATGCGGTCGGCCCATCGGCCGGCCTCGTTGAGCAGCTCCTGCGAGGCCCCGGGAATGGCCTTCAGGTGGATGTAGCCGTTAAACCTGTGGACGGTGCGCAGGTCGCGCACGATGGCCACCAGCCTCTCCATCGTATAGTCAGGTGTGCGTACGACCCCGCTCGAGAGAAACAGACCCTCGATGTAGTTGCGGCGATAGAATTCCATCGTGATCTCCTCAAGCTCAGCCACCGAGAGCGTGGCCCGGGGAATGTCGTTCGTCCGGCGGTTGACGCAGTAGGCACAGTCGTACTTGCAGAAATTCGTCAGCATCACCTTCAGCAGCGAGATGCAGCGGCCGTCGTCGGCAAACGAATGGCAGATGCCGACGCCGCCGACCGTATTGCCCACCATGCCCTTCTGACCATGGCGCAGGGTGCCGCTCGACGAGCACGACACATCGTACTTCGCCGACTCGGCCAGTATTCTCAGCTTTTCCATCGTCTTTTCTGTAAGCATAGAGGTGACAGGTGTTGCGCTTTTGGCTACAAAGATACAACCTTTTCTTGAAATAATCGGCTTGACAGGCATGAAATATGAAATAAAATTATTATCTTTGCAGCATGAAACAGGCGATGATATTCGCAGCGGGACTGGGCACCAGGCTCAGACCGCTGACCGACACGCGGCCGAAGGCCCTGGTCAGTGTGGGCGGTCGCCCCCTGTTGTGGCACGTGCTGACCAAGCTCAGCGCCGCCGGTTATGAGCGCGTGGTGGTCAATGTGCACCACATGGCCGACCAGATTGAGGACTACCTGCGGGTGAACGACTTCGGCCTCGACGTCGCCGTGAGCGACGAGCGCGCCCAGCTGCTCGAGACGGGCGGCGGCATCAAGCATGCCCGCCACCTCTTCGACGAGGACAGTCCCGTGCTGATCCACAACGTCGACATCCTGAGCAACGTTGACCTCGGCTGGTTCGCCCAGCAGCACCTCGACGACGAGGATGCCGTGCTGCTGGTCAGCCGCCGCCAGACCAAGCGCTATCTGCTCTTCGACAACGCCATGCGCCTCATGGGATGGCGCAATGTGGAGACAGGCGAGGTCAAGAGCCCCTACGAATATGTGCGGCTGACGGGCCTCTCGCAGCATGGCGAACCCTTCAACGAGCTGGCCTTCTCGGGCATCCATTCGCTCTCGCCACGCCTCTTCCCCCTCATGGACCGCTTCCCCGACCGCTTCGGCATCATCGACTTCTATCTGCAGACCTGCCACCGGGCCCGCGTCTACGGTTGTGTCAAGGACGACCTGCGGCTCATGGACGTCGGAAAGATCGAGACCATCGACCAGGCAGAGGCCTTCCTTCGCGACTAATATTATTCATCATATCAATTATGCAACAGAAGATCATCATCCTCGACTTCGGCTCGCAGACCACCCAGCTCATCGGACGACGGGTGCGCGAGCTCGACACCTTCTGCGAAATCCTTCCCTACAACAAGTTTCCCAAGGACGACCCGACGGTCATCGGTGTGATTCTTTCGGGCTCACCCTATTCGGTGCACGATCCCGAAGCCTTCAAGGTCGACCTCAGCCAGTTTGTCGGCCGCGTGCCTGTGCTGGGCATCTGCTATGGCGCTCAGTTCATCTCTCACACCATGGGAGGCCGCGTCGAAAAGGCCGACTCGCGCGAATATGGCCGCGCCCATCTTGAGATGGTCGACACGTCGAATCCGCTCTTCCGGGGCTTCGACCAGCATTCTCAGGTGTGGATGAGCCATGGCGACACGATCACGGCCATCCCCGACGGCTTCAAGGTCATCGGCTCCACGAAGGATGTCACTAATGCAGCCTTTTGGTGCCCTGCAGGCAATCAACACTCAACGGGCATCTGGGCCGTGCAGTTCCATCCCGAGGTGTTCCACACCGTCCAGGGCTCACTGCTGCTGAAGAATTTCGTGGTCGACATCTGCGGCTCGCGCCAGGAGTGGTCGGCTGCCTCGTTCGTCGATACGACCGTGGCCGAACTGAAGGAGCAGCTGGGTCAGGACCGCGTCATCCTCGGACTGTCCGGCGGTGTCGACTCCAGTGTGGCCGCCGTGCTGCTGAGCCGTGCCATCGGCGACCGGCTCACCTGTATCTTCGTCGACCACGGCATGCTGCGCAAGAATGAGTTCCAGCAGGTGATGGACGACTATAAGGTGCTGGGCCTCAACGTTATCGGCGTCGACGCCAGCGAGAAGTTCTTTGCCGACCTGGCCGGTGTCACTGAGCCGGAGCAGAAACGCAAGATCATCGGCCGCGACTTCGTCGAGGTGTTCAATGCCGAGGCTAAGAAGATCACGGATGCCAAGTGGCTCGCCCAGGGCACCATCTATCCCGACCGCATCGAGAGCCTCAACATCACGGGCAAGGTCATCAAGAGCCACCACAACGTCGGCGGACTGCCCAAGGAGATGCACCTGCAACTCTGCGAACCGCTGAAGTGGCTGTTCAAGGACGAGGTGCGCCGCGTGGGCCGCCAGCTGGGCATGCCCGAGCACCTCATCACGCGCCATCCTTTCCCAGGCCCCGGCCTTGCCGTGCGCATCCTCGGCGACATCACGCCCGAGAAGGTGCGCGTCCTGCAGGATGCCGACGATATCTACATCCGCGGACTGCGCGACTATAAGGTGCGGCTCTCGGGCGAGGAAGCCCGCCGCGTGCTGGCCGCCGGCGTGCCTGCCGAGATGCAGGGCGGCGAGATCGAGGTCTCGCTCTACGACCAGATCTGGCAGGCCGGCGCCATTCTGCTCTCCACCGTCCGCTCGGTCGGCGTGATGGGCGATGAGCGCACCTACGAGAATCCCGTAGCCCTGCGCGCCGTCACTTCGAGTGACGCCATGACCGCCGACTGGGCCCACCTGCCCTACGACTTCATGGCCCGCGTGTCGAACGAAATCATCAACAAGGTGCGCGGCGTCAACCGCGTCTGCTACGACATCTCCTCAAAACCACCCGCAACGATTGAGTGGGAGTAGTTTGAAATATCAGTAAGTCGGGACAAAACTCTCGACTTACTTTGTCTTTAATCTGTTTAAAGATGAAATTCTCACCTTATATCACAGAATTGCTGAGAGAGAAGTCGGGCAATGAAATCCGACTGTCTCGTGACTGCGACTTGTTGGCCCTTGACATAGAGTCTGTGACGGGCGAACATATCGGCGTGAACACCGTGAAGCGGCTGCTGGGATTCATTGCCGACGAACGGTCGACACGCACATCGACACTCGACGTCATAGCCCGTTATCTGGGTTATGACAACTGGGATGTCTTGCGGCAGATAGACGAGAACAGCAGCAATTCCGCCTTCGACGACCGCGATGAATACTTGGCTTGCTATCTTGAGAAGGGGCAGCAGGTGGCCATCTCGTACCCGCCCAACCGGACATTGACTATTGAATGTCTGGGTGATAATCATTTCCGCGTGATGAAGAGCGAAAATGGAAAGCTCCAAGAGGGCGACCTGCTGACGCTGACCCATATCGTGCGTCGTTATCCGCTACTCGTCTCTGAAGTGATAAGGGATGGGCGAAGCCTGGGCGCCTTCACGGCAGGCAAGACGCAAGGCATTGACTTCGAGCTCCTTTGATGCCTAATGGACAGCACGTCATCGTTTTCTGAAGTGCAGCAGACCTTCCCTGATGCAGAGCTGTTGCAGGTCGGTGGGACTACTTGCGAGTGCTATCGGGTGAAGCTCTATGGCAAGTTGCACTTCCTGAAGCGGCTGAAGCCCGAATTGCGCACTCATCCGCAGTATGTGGCAGCCATGCAGAAAGCGTTCGAGGTGGGCTATCAGCTCGAACATCCCAATTTGGTTCGCTATGCTGCCAAAACCGATGACGGCATCCTGATGGACTATGTTGACGGCGAAACGCTCAGTGAGTTCGCCGATCATCATCCGGATTTCTTTCATAACCGCGAAAATGCGGACCGCTTCCTGCACCAGTTGCTCAGCGTCGTCGGTTATCTGCATAGCCATCAGATTGTCCATCTTGACCTGAAGCCCGACAACATTCTCATCACCCGCATTGACCACGACGTCAAGCTCATAGACCTGGGCTATTGCTATGCCGACTGCTACACCGACACGACGGGACGCACGGATAAGTACGCTGCTCCTGAGCAGATTGACGGTTCGGCGAAGCCCGATGCCCGCACCGACATCTATGCCGTTGGCCGCATCCTGCAGTCATTGCCTTGTGCCAGCTATTATGATAGGCAGATCAGGCGTTGCACAGAGAGGCAGATGTATCTGCGATACTACTCCGTCGACGAACTGCAGCAGGCAGTGAGCCGCCGGCGTCGTCCCTGGTGGGTTGTTGCTGTTTTAGTGATGCTTCTGATCCTTCTGTCAGTCTTCCTGCTTATCCGTCAGATGCGTTCGGAGCCTGATGGGGCAGGCGAGGGCTCCGTCGCACCTCAGTCACAACCGGACAGCGTGGTCATGGAACAACCTCAAAAGCCTTCGGAAATAGAGGCGCCTGTCGCCTCACCTCCCGTCCAGGTAACTCCCGCAACTCCTTCTGACACCCCTCTGGTCGTGCCTCCGGTTAGCCAGCCCGAAGTCTCGGCGCCTGCTCCAACTGTCGCTGCGCCCGACCGCAGTCCTGTCGTGGTCAATGAGCCGCAGGAAAAAACTTCTGTCGCTCCCGTCCAGAAGGAAGACACACTGACATTGCGACGTGAGTTGCAGCGACTCATCGGATCGCGCTTCAGTAAGGCGCTTAGCCATTATAACGACTCCGTCTACGACCAAATCAATCAACAGCGCTACAGTCAGGAGTGGATTGATCTTGAAGAGGACCTCGTATCGCTCTATATTCAAGTGGAAAAGACGTTTCAGGGAAAAGCCAGTGAGCACACCATCTCGACCGAGTGGTGTCAGACCATTCTTTACTATCGAGTGACACAACTGTGGAAGATGATGTGCAACGACCCTGACCATGACCCGTCATACAACGGCAAGGTGTACCGCTATTATGACATGCCCTGCTCGGGAATGTGAAGTGGACGAAATGGATGATTGCTTTTTAAAAGAAACTTGTTACCTTTGTCGCTGTTAACAAGTGAAACCTTTAAAAAGCAACAAAATGAAAAAGCAATTCCAAAATGTGCTCCTTCTCGGGAGCCTCACGCTCCTGTTGGCAAGCTGCACCGTCAGCTACATCAACACCGACACACTGAAGCAGAACTACGAGAAGAAAATCCATCACACGTCCCTGCTCGGAAAAGCCCTCTTCAAGACCGACCAGCGGAAGAAAGACACCTACGACCACGTCCAGGTGTTCCTGAATGAGAGTGAGGTGCAACGCGACTTTGAGGTGACGGCCTACGGCTCCTACACGCCGCTCGTCCTGCCCATCATCCGCCCTGAGCGCCCCCGCCTTGAGAAATACCTGTTGTGGAAAGGTGCCCGCAAGGCCCGCAAACTCAACGCCGACGGCGTCATCATCGACAACAAGAACGATTTCCGGGTGATTAAGTTCAAGTAGGCGTATTTTTTTGCGGAGTAAAAGAAAAAGTCGCTCATAAATTTGCGTTTCTGAAAAATTCTTCTTATATTTGCAACGCCGTAGAAGCCTGCGGCAGACATAATTAGGAAGCGTTTCGCTATTCCGTATCTGTGAATCTCGACAACTCACTGAATTAATCGGATAAGCAAAAGACGCAACCTTAGGTTTGTATATATGTATCATCTACATATACAGCCCGAGGTGTGAGCGACTTTTCTTATTCATTAATTCGGGCAGTCGAGAGCCTACAGATAGAATACGTTAAGTAGGCTCACACTTTCCTTTTGTGCCTTGAATAAAGAAATCTACTAACCGCATCCGTTGAGCCGAGGGGTGCAAAAAAGCATATTATGCAATCGAAGGAATTGGGACAATTAAGGCTTGAAATTGCAAAGTATCTCTATGTAAAGGATCTTTGCTCAACAGCACCAGATGATTATAAAAATCTTGCTAGAAAATCATTTGAACTTGCCGATGTTTTTGTGAAAGTTTATGAGGAAACGACGAAAGGTACTGCATTACCCGCTTCGGCTTATATGAAAGGAGGTGAATCATGAAGACCCAAGAAAAAGGGGATACCAACGAGCAAGATGTAATGACCGAGAAAGAGTTACGCCGTTTCGGACTTGCCTTAAGGGTGTTCAGCATGATAGTCGAAAATCCTGACATAATTGAAATAGCGCAGGAACGGGAAGAATTAGCAGGAGCAATTAAAGAGTTTAGTAAAGAGCATATTGACATTTATGGGCTATATCAAGCATTCTGTCATGCAAATTGTCTTGACAATTCCCTTTTCTGTGACGTAGAAGAATTGAAAGGATACTATTATCAAGACTTTAAGAAAGAACGTAATAAGGAAGTGCCATTTTCTATAACGGACTTAGAAACGTGGGTAAGAGAATACAACGAGAAAGGACGAAAATGTGGAATAAAGCATATAACCATAGATATAGAGGCGAAACATGCAAACCTTGAGTTTGGTTGGCAGCAGCAAGGTGCCCGCAACCTTTTGCATCTTCTTAGTTATGGACCAATGGCTAAGCGTTTCGATACTATCTATGGCTTGTGTATGAAATACGATTTTGAAATCAATTAGAATGGATTTAAACAGTAATTATTACCGTCCTAAATGGACGTGCGGAAGATATAGTGCCAATGGTAAAGTTGCCATAGTGTACAATTTATTAGAAGGGATAAGCTATTTCTTTGAGGATTATTCAGCACTTGTTGTTTCCTACATACTAAGCGTCCCAAGAGGACAGATAATAGATATTTCATATATTGCCAATCATACAGGTATTTCACAAGAAAGCATATTACCGTTCTTTCACGAACTGGCGAATATCGGGATTGTGTTAAATCATATTCCATCAGCAGAAGAGGAATCGGATTATCGGAGACAAATAAGTTTATATAACCGCACTCAGGCTGCTGCAAAAGTAGAAACCACACAAGAGAAACTGCCGATGGACATAACAACAGCCGAAATGGATTATGCAGAAAAGGCTGGAGGAATAACATCGGTAATGTTTGAGCTTACCTATCGTTGTTCCGAACAATGCATACATTGTTATAACATAGGAGCGACGAGAAATGACAAAGAGAAGAGCGGTAGAGGCTTATTGAAAGAGTTGCAGTTAGAGGATTACAAACGAATTATTGATGAATTGTACGAAGAAGGACTAACAAAAGTGTGTCTTTCTGGTGGCGATCCGTTCTCGTGCTCTTTTGTATGGGATATTATTGATTATCTCTATACAAAAGAAATCGCCTTCGACCTTTACACTAATGGCCTACGGTTAGTTGGCAATGAGAAAAGATTAGCAGGATACTATCCACGCTTGGTTGGGGTGTCAGTCTATAGCGGTGAAGCGCAAATACACGATTCAATTACACGCATTAAAGGCTCATGGGAGAAATCGGTCAGTGTTATTGACAAAATGTCAAGTCTTGGAACTCACTTAGTTGTGAAGTGTTGTGTCATGCGGCAAAATGTAACTTCTTATCAATCGGTTAAAGCTCTTTCCAAGAAGTATGGAGCCATAGTACAATTTGAATTGAATGTTACCGATTCCATCGAAGGTGATAAATGCGTAAGTAAGTACCTGCGACTAACCCCTGAGCTTTTGGATATTGTCTTACGCGACGACGATACTCCGATGTATGTCGGGAAAGGAGCACCCAACTTTGGAGGACAGAGCAAAGATATGAAGCAAAATGCTTGTGGAGCAGGCTACACCACCTTTTGTGTTACGCCTGACGGTGAGCTTATTCCATGTTGCGCCTTTCACATGACCTTTGGAAATCTCAAGGAGCAAAGTGTAAGTGAAATATTCAAACATAGCGAACGGCTGAACTGGTGGAAGAATCAAACTTTGCAGCACTATGAGGAGTGTGGTCAGCATCCTTATTGTGATTATTGCAATCTTTGTGCTGGAAATAACTATTCACAGAACGGAACGCCTCTGAAAGCAGCAGAAAACAATTGCTACATGGCGAAATGCCGGTATGATTTGGCCCAAAGAATGAAAAACGGGGCAGATCCATTGTGCGGCAAAACAATAGAACAATGCCTAAAGGAAGTCCATGTTGATATTCCAACGTCAACTTCCCTTAGACGAGAATTTGAGAATATTGATGGTAGGCGGGTAAATGGAGTTCCCCAAGAAACACTCCTATAACCATTTTAATTCATAATCTTATGTTGGCAGAATTGCATGTTAGTAAAGCATCGAAGATTGTATGCTTTAACTGTCCGAGAAGTAGTCAGGCATCGTGCGGTATTGCTTACCGCAGTAGCTGACGCTATCTTTAGCCAATTGAGGTCATGTCCTTTTTATAAAGGGCGTGACCTCTTAAATATCAAGTTTATGCAAGAGTTTTACGCCAAAGAAGTTCCATACACCATCATTAAGTCAAATGATGTTTCTGTTCCCCCATTCCCTTATTTGAGAGATAGTTCAGGGAATAGGACTATGATATGTGTTTCTCCGCATCATGGTCGTAGTTATATTGTATCCAAGAAAGATGGACGATACATTGTAAGTAAAGGGAATGGGTTGAGTTACACACAATACAGCCATGTGCATTCAGGAGAATTCGATGATTACACGTGGGGCATTTTGTTGAAAGATGAGGCTGTAAGAGACTTTGAGATAGGAATTGAAGTTCATGATTTGGGAATAAAGACTAATATCATGCAATATGTCATCAGGCTTGAAAACGAAATACTGTTGACAAATGGGCATGTTCTGACTCCAGTCTTGTTACAATATTCCGTTGAGTGTCCTTACAGGATATGTGATGCGGCCTATATGCCTAAAGACGAAATTTGGAGACAAGTGGCATCGTGGGAACAATATAACAAAAATGGATATTCAAAATCATATTTAATTGCCGCAGAAGTGCTTGTGAACAATCTGAAAACACTTCATGGCAATAAAATCCTCCATAATGCAATACATCCTCAAAACTATACGTGGGCATTGGAACTGTTAGACTTTGAAATATCGTGTAGTCCCAAACATCCGTATAGCACCAAAGAAGAATCTCATATCGTAAAGGACTTGTTTCCACGTGAAATAATACAGACTTACGATGTCATAAACCATATTGCATCATGTCTAAACGAAACCATTAACGATGTCGAACTTGAAAACTTGTTCTGGCGGTATGGGTTTGATATAAAGAATTGTTGTAGCGCATATGAGCATTCGTGATGCTAATGCTTCATAGAAATCGGACTGGGTGTCATAGATAGGGCAAGGCTAAAAAACTTCTGCCGCTTAAACAATTGTTAACGTCGATTATTTTGATATCTCAAATATTTTATATACCTTTGTGACGCTTTTCGAGAGATTAGCATTTGCTCTTTGAGAATTTGACAGCATCAAGAGACAGCCTTTGAGCTGCCCCAACCGAGCAACATATTCGCCACGGTGGGAAAATGATGTGAATTAACATGGTTATTTACAGTTAATTAAAATTGAATATGAACATTCAAAATTACATTTCGGCTTTTAGTGGCGTAGAGACTTACAATGTTTCTATGCTGGATTTTATGTGGAAAGAACTCATGGCTTGCAAGGAGGCTTTTGAATATGGCCATGAGCCAAGCATCGACTATGCCTTGCTGAACAGTAAGCACATCAACGTCCTAGGTAAGGAGCTTTCTTTTAACCAATATGTTATTGCATTATGAATAATATTGTTTTAGGTCGCGAGGAGACGTACGAACTCTCTCCACAAGTTTGGACGTATGATTTCCTGAGAACCAGCGAAAAAGGTATTCACTTGAACTTCTGCAATACTGCGGAGGGATTCCCCTTCGACTTCAACGGGCATACCTTTACCGAAAGCATACGCCTGTTTATGTGTGGCGAATGGTCAAACAACACAGAAGACCACCTTCGCATTCAAAACTCCATTCTGAAAGAGCGAAGCAGTTGGGCTTGCTATAGGTTTGTCACCGCATTGAATTATAGAAAAATCCGGATTGACTTCCCAACTTTCCAACTTCAGTGGATGTTGTTTGTGACGTGGCAGAAATGCATGGGGAACGCTGACTTCCGCCATATGCTGTCTAGCGTTCCACAAGACGTCACACTGGTCCGGGACAAGACAGGAGACGCTCCCCAAGAGGCAACCCTTTGGGGGTGCCGGAATATGGAGCGACGTGACCGGAAAAAGAAGCTTTGGGAAGACTTTTCCCGACGTCGTGAAGGCCGAGACCCGATAGAATGGAGGCAGGAACTGAACCATGAGCAGGAAAAGCTGAATAATGTCGGCGAATGGAAGGGGCAGAACAATATGGGTAAGATTCTTATGATTTGCCGTGATTGCCTTATTGAGGGTAACGAACCTCCTATCGACTACGACCTGCTGAATCGGTCGAATATCTACCTGCTTGGAGAACGATTAACTTTTTAAAAATATTAAAACAGCAAACATGACAAACGATTATTGGATTTTCTTCAAAAGGAAGAATTGCTATGATTTGGTCATTGACATTTATGACAGCAACTACATGGAACGACCACGTGAAGAGCGGTTTAGCGAGTTAAAGAGCCTCTTGAAAAACGACATTATGAACATCAGACGAGTCTATATTCAAGGAGAAGGCAATGGAGACTATCTTGAGATAAAGAAATCATTATGCGACATAGAACGCATTGTGCAAATTCATCATTTGATAGAAAAGACCTTTGCGTGGCTGACTCCCTGGCACGACAGGGACCCCGTATTTGATAACGGTGTTTTGGTGTTGGACGAGACACTTGATAACAGCCACATTCCTCACTATAAAGTAATTAACCCTAAGAAACGTAACAATCGACAGAATAGGAACAAGGAAGGAGATCTCTATGTAAAGGCTGACGGTGAGGTGTACACCAATGTTTACAATACTGAGCGTCGAGTGTGCGAATTGGTGTGGGAGGCCTTTCAGGGTGAAATCCCTCTGGGTTATCGAGTATGCCATATCGACGGTGACAAGCAAAACAACAGGTTGGACAACCTGAAATTAGTCGAAGAATAAGCCTCCATTAATAAAACCAAAAACAGAAAGATAATATGAGTATAGTAGCAGAACCTTTCAAAGAAGACAAGGGACTATTCCCCGAGGGCAAAATCATCCTTCATGACGGTCGCGTGCTCGACTGTTATCCACTTTCAGAACAGAGCCCCGAGAAGATAGAGTCCGACTCTCTTGAGTTGGACACGACAGGGCGGTATCTCATCATTGGCAGACAAAAGCCTACCCCTGTGCCTAATCCATCGGCAACCGTCGAAGAGCAAAGGCAACTTTTCATCAGCAATGCCTTCTATCTGTTGGCGCACAAAGAGCGCATCTTGAGCGACAGCCGCATGTTCCTCTGTCCCGTGGCCATTCAGAATGGCATCGCCTATACGGGTACATCGGGATTCCGCAAACCCACTCTAGGCGTATATCTTGAATGGTGGGGGCTTGTCGAAGAAGCAATGCGCACGGACAAGAAAGGCTGTCGGAGCCTTGTCTATCAATTGGCAGGCAGTCCGCTGAGCGGGCGTAACAGTTGTGGTGCCGTGCGTGAGGACGGAAGGACCGAAGCCGTAAGCCTGTCGTCGTTCGGACGTCATTGGGGCCCGTTCATGCAACTCAACCAACATTATACCGAGGCCAAACAACTCTATCAAGCCTACACGCTTCAGGAGGTGCTCGACATCTTGCATCAGGAAGACGACAACAGCAAAGCTGACTTTTCGGTCATGATTGACGTGCTGTTCATGAAACACGAGATTGAACGCCTCAACCGTCGAATAGACAAAATAAAGGAAGAGTGCGAGATGTGGCACGACAAGTACAACGACGCACTGACAAGGTACAACGCGGAGGAAATGCGCCAAGTGTATGCCGACTGTGAGGCCTTTGAGGCCAATGTCACTAAGGAAATTGACGCGCTGAAAGCGCAAAAAAAAGAACTGAAGGCAAACTTGAAGCGTGGGCGCATAGACAACATCTCTTACCAACGGCAACTGACGCCGCTGAAAAAGCGTATCAGCGACTTGTTTTTCAAAATCAGTTGTTACCAATGTGAGAAGGTACAAGACACTTTCCCAGACGAAAATGACATCAACTTCAGTATGATTAAGAAATATTTCAGTAAAAAATAGTATGTCACAAGAAAAACATAGTAACATGGAAATGACAGAGACTCTGATTGAGCAGAAGTTCAGGGAATACAACCACCTGTACTTCAACGGCGAATTGCCTCTCCCCCAATTCGGACTGTTGAAATCATATCTCACTTGCGGTTACTTTTCTTGCAACAAAATCATTGGAAGGCGAAAACTCAAGAAACCGAGGATTGAGATATCGTGCTACTTCGATTGGGAAGAAGACGACCTGCGGAATGTCATGGTGCACGAAATGATTCACTATTACTTAGCGTACAAGCATATTGACACCCTTATTACCCACGGAGAGGCATTCCAGAAAATGAGTGAAGACGTCAACCGACAGTACGGACTCAACATTGCAGAGAAAGTTGATTGCAGTATGTTCAAGCCCTCGGCAAAAGCGTCCCGCCTGTTGTTCTTTGTGTTCAGATACCTATATTAATAATCCTCATCAAACAAGAAACGATAATGAAGAAGATGATCGAAATGATAAAGCCTGTGGCAGACTCTTGCAACCCCAACCTGCCGTTAGAATTGACCATACACAAAACATCATACCTGTTAACCGACTTGTTTTTGGGCGAGGGGCAACCGTTCCGCAAGAAAATGGAAAAGAAACTCTTTAAGGAAGACATTGAGAACCGACGAATAATATTTGATGTTGGTGGCTATGCAGAGTACTATAAAGACCCCCGGACAGGCAGAATGGAAGCGCAGTTCATTGTCACTGGCCTATGGCTGTGGGTTACTGTGAATGAGCATAGGAAGAAACAACGTGGATATGACGAGATGCAGTCACACTACATGCAAGGCGAACTTGAAGAGTTCCTGCATGAACATGGTATTGACATGCCATCGCATAATGTAGATGAGACAGAAAAGTTGCTTAACTTTCTTTCAAGGGATATCCCTTGTGTGTGGGATTATTTCAGTGTGCATAACGTCATATAGAAGAAGGCAGCCCCCGCACATGGCAATGCGGGGCTGCCTCTTTTAATGAAGCTGCTGGCGTTTACTTCGTCTTCAGCAGGTCGCGGATCTCGGCTATGAGTTCCCGGCCGGCATCTATCTCTACTCTTTGGTAGTCAACGGTCAGGAAATTGACACGAAACGAATGATAAAGTCGAAATAATTTGGTGATTTGCACTTTTATTACTATTTTTGCATTAATTACTATAGGCTTTAACGCTATCGTTCTTTAATCTTGTGTAGTTATGAAGTCAAAAGTGATAATTATAATCGCAGTCCTTGTTGCTACTGCAATAAGGGCTCAGGGTGTATATCCTGTTCCGCTGACGTTTAACCTAGATGATTTTTCATTCGAAAATAGGAGCGCTCAATTGTTGATAGATTCTTCGGTTTTACCAATAACTTTTAGTAACAAATAATAGTATAGCTATGGTTAGACATTTTACAATGATGCTATTGCTGGCCGGCGCTTCTGTTGTCCAGGCGCGGGCAGCTATTGTCGACGGCGTGCGGACGGTGCCGGAGCCCGAGCAGATGCTGGGGTTTGCTGCCAGCGAGACGACCGATACGAACTATTTCCTCTACAACATCGGGGCGCATCAGCTGTTCTGTGCCGGCAACCTCTTCGATGGCGAGGCCAGTCTCGGGCAGGAGGGCCTGCGCGTCGCCTTCGTGCCGACAGGAACTGAGCCCGGAGTCTATCATTTCTATAACGAATCGGACGGCTGGCAGCAGGTGTTCCTGAATGCTGGGCTGGACGGGCATGTGTTTGTCTTTCGCGACCCAAGCGGCACTGGCTATCCCAATTGTCTTTGGTCTGTCGCCGAGTCGGGTGAGGCGACGTTCCGGCTGTATGCTGCAGCGCAAAACCCGGGGTGGGGCGGTCTTCCTTGCTATCAGGAGGGGCGCTTCCTCGGACTTGACGCCGGCAGCGGCGGCACGGCCTTGTCGGCCTGCCTGGACGAGGACAAAGACCATTACATCGACTGGACGCTGCTCAGCGCCGAGGGCTGCCAAGCATGGCAGGAGGCCATGACCGCCTACGCCAGGGCACAGGAGTTGCTCAAGGCGATCCGCCTGGCGAAACAGTTGGAGGGCGTGGACGTCTCAGTGCAAGAGGCCGTTTATCTGAATGAATCGGCTTCCGTAGCTGAGCTTGACGCGGCCATAGATGTCGTTTATGAGACTATAAGGAAAAGTGCCTCCGCCAGCAATGCTGTCGATATGGACACTAAGTTGGTGAACCCCCGCTTCGATGGCAACGACGTGACGAAAGGGTGGGAGGGCGACCGGTTTCATACGCAAGGTGAGGGTGAGAATGCCGAGCAGTTCGACACGACCTACGACACGCACCAGACCGTGAAGGACCTGCCCGCCGGAGTCTATTGCGTGGGCGCTGGCGCATTCTATCTCTCGAATAAGTTGGATCTCGGCGATGCGTATAAGGGCTATCAGACAGCCTCGCTGGCCACGCAGCGCGCCCGCCTTTACGTCAGCCAGCATGAAGGCGACGACGTCAGCGAACTTGAGATCCGTTCGCCTTTCGCCGCGCCGGGCACCAGCCCGACGGAGGGAATTGCCGAAGCGACCTTCACTGACGCTGACACCGGGCAGCCACTCTGGATCCCGGCCAACCAGGATGCAGCCGAGACCTACATGCACGCGCTGGGACGCTATGACCACCGTCTGTTCGTGGCCACTGACGGCTCGCCGCTGACCATCGGCGTAAGGGATATGGAGCAGTTCCCCGGAAATTATTACTACCCGATGTGGCCCGAAAACAGTGGTGTAGATCATTTTCATTCATGGAGCGTGTTCGACGACTTCACGCTGACCTACTACGGCGACAGTCCGGAGGCCTACCAGCTGATGGTCGACGAGGGGCGACTCAACTATGGCGACGGCACCTTCGACGCCGACACCCTCTGCACTGACAGCTACGTGACGGCCTATCGCGAGGCCTGGCATGGCCAGAAGGCAACCAACAAGGCCGAGGCCGACGCCGCCCTTGCCGCCATCGCCGAGGCCCATACGGCCTTGCGACTCAACGTCATGCTGTGGAACACATGGTCGTGCAATGTACGGAAGTCGCTCTCCATGATGGATAATGATGCTGCGAAAAAGCATTTAGGTCCGGAGCACTATCAGGAGTACCTTGACTACTTCGTCACCCATTGCTCGGCCATTCGCGAGGCGCACAGCCTGACCAACGACGAACTGCTGCAGCAAATCTTTGAAGTCAGAGACAAGCACGACTATTTCTTCATGATCTTCATTGACCCCAGCGGCATCGTCGACGTCATGGACAACAGCCGTGAGGCCATCGACCGCGACGCTTATTATACCCTTGATGGCCGCCGCCTCGTGTCCGCTCCCAGTCGTAGCGGACTCTACATCCATGGCGGGCGGAAGTTGCTCGTGAAATAGGAATGCTGCGACGTCAGTCCTCTCACTTCCTTATGCGCGCTTATAATTATGTGAAAACTAAAAGAAATGCCGCTTCCCGACAGTAATATAGGGGTATATTACCATCGAGAAGCGGCATTTCTTGTTTTTGGCGCAGCCGCTTACTTCGTCTTCAGCAGGTCGCGGATCTCGGCGAGCAGCTCCTCCTGAGTCGGGCCCTTGGGCTCCTCGGGAGCGGGTGCGGGCTCCTCCTTCTTGCGGTTGAGCTTGTTGATGCCCTTGAGCATGAGGAAGATACAGAATGCGACGATGAGGAAGTCGACGACGTTCTGGATGAACTGTCCGTACTTCAGCACGGCAGCACCCTCGCCCTCGCCGAACTTGGCGACGAGGCCAGTGAAGTCGACATTGCCGGTGACCATGCCCACGAGCGGCATGAGCACGTCGTCGACGAGCGAGCTGACAATCTTACCGAACGCACCGCCGATGATCACACCGACAGCCATGTCCATCACGTTGCCCTTCATGGCAAACTCTTTAAACTCTTTAATGAATCCCATAAGTCTTTTGTTTTTTAGTGAATAAATAAGTGTGAATGATTATCTTTTGCTAACTTCATTTTGCAATCGCCGTCGTTTTTCGGGCTTGCGGGCCGCTTCATGGGCGGTCTTTAATTCTTTTTAGGATAATTAAATCAGAATTCAAGTGCAAATATAAGAAAAATTTCGTAACTTTGCACGCGAAATAAGGAAAAATTTTAGTTTGAAGGTAAAAAAGTTCAAATTCTAAGGTATAACTAATTTAATTTTTAAACAAAACAATGACAAAAGTTGCTATTAACGGTTTCGGCCGTATCGGTCGCCTCGCATTCCGTCAGATGTTCGAGGCTGAAGGTTATGAAGTGGTCGCTATCAACGATCTGACCAGCCCCAAGATGCTGGCTCACCTGCTGAAGTATGACACCGCTCAGGGCGGTTTCTGCGGCAAGTTCGGCGAGAACAAGCACACTGTGGACTGCACCGACAACTCGATCATCGTCGACGGCAAGGAGATCACGATCTATGCCAAGCCCAACGCTGCTGAGCTGCCTTGGGGCGAGCTGAACGTTGACGTCGTCCTGGAGTGCACCGGTTTCTACACCTCGAAGGAGAAGGCCAGCGCCCACCTGACCGCTGGTGCCAAGAAGGTTGTCATCTCGGCTCCTGCCGGCAACGACCTGCCCACCATCGTCTACAACGTCAACCACAAGACGCTGACCCCCGCCGACACCGTGATCTCGGCTGCCAGCTGCACCACCAACTGCCTGGCTCCCATGACGAAGGCCCTGAACGACTTCGCTCCCATCCAGAGCGGTATCATGACCACCGTCCACGCTTACACTGGCGACCAGATGATTCTCGACGGTCCTCAGCGCAAGGGTGACGTGCAGCGCGCACGTGCCGGTGCTCAGAACATCGTGCCCAACTCGACGGGTGCTGCCAAGGCTATCGGCCTCGTGATCCCCGAGCTGAACGGTAAGCTGATCGGTGCTGCCCAGCGCGTTCCGACTCCCACCGGTTCGACCACTATCCTGCACGCTGTTGTCAAGGGTGAGGTGACTGTCGAGGGCATCAACGCCGCCATGAAGGCTGCCCAGAACGAGTCGTTCGGCTACACCGAGGAGAAGCTCGTCTCGAGCGACATCATCGGCATGAAGTTCGGTTCGCTGTTCGATGCCAACCAGACCATGGTCTCGAAGATTGGCGACGGCAACTCGCTCGTCCAGGTTGTTGCCTGGTACGACAACGAGAACTCGTACACCTCTCAGATGGTCCGCACCATCAAGTACCTCGCCGAGCTGAAATAATTCTCGTCGAAATGAAAGCAAAAAGCCGTCCGATTTCTTTGTCGGACGGCTCTTTTTGTGTAATTTTGTGGCCGCTATGCAGAAGATGATCACCATACTCGGGCCTACGGCCAGCGGGAAGACACCGCTGGCGGCGGCGCTGGCGCAGCGCATCGGCGGCGAGATCCTCTCGGCCGACTCGCGCCAGGTCTATCGCCGCATGGACATCGGCACGGGCAAGGACCTGAGCGACTACCGGCTGGCGGTCGACGGTTCGCCCGTCGACATCCCCTACCACCTGATCGACATCTGCGAGCCCGGCACGCGCTACAACCTCTTCCAATATCAGCAGGACTTCTTCACCGCCTACGAGCAGGTGCGGGGTAGGGGAGCCGTGCCCATCCTCTGCGGCGGAACGGGCCTCTACATCGAGGCCGTGCTCAAGGGCTACCGCCTGTCGCCCGTGCCCCAGAACCAGGCGCTGCGCGACCAGCTCGAGGGGCGCCCGCTGGCCGAGCTGACCGAGATGCTGCGCCAGCTGAAGGCCCGCAGCGGCAGCGTGATGCACAACACGACCGACGTCGACTCCGCCCAGCGGGCCATCCGCGCCATCGAGATTGAGCAGTACACGCTGGAGCACCCCATGCCGCTGCGCGAGCTGCCCGCCGTCGAGTCGCTCATCATTGGCGTCAACATCGACCGCGAGCTGCGCCGTGAGAAGATCACGCGCCGCCTCCGCGCCCGCCTCGACGAGGGCATGGCCGACGAGGTGCGTGGGCTGCTCGCTGAGGGCATCGCGCCCGAGGACCTGACCTACTACGGCCTTGAATATAAATACGTTACGGAATATGTCGTCGGCCACTTGACTTTCGACGAGATGTTCCGCCAGCTCGAAATCGCCATCCATCAGTTTGCCAAGCGCCAGATGACCTGGTTCCGGGGCATGGAGCGCCGCGGCTTCCACATCCATTGGATTGATGCCACGCTGCCCATGGACGCGAAGGTGGAGGCCATCCTCCGGCTGATGGCTGACGATCGTAATGCATGACCATGAACTACTCTTTTATCCGTTTTTTCCTTTGCTTGACGGCGCTGTGCTGGGTGCCACGGGGACTGACGGCGCAGACGGCCGACGACCGTGTGGTCATCGACGAGGCCACTGAGACCTATCGCTACGTCGTGGCGCCGAACGGCGACGTGGCGGTGAAGCACGAGCAAGAGACGACCTACGAGCTGAGGGGCAACCTCTCCGAGGACGTGCAGCCCTACGTGTTCTACGACGACATCATCACGGTCGACAAAGCCTCGTGCGGTTCGCTGAAGGCCGACCACCGCGCGGCCGACAGCGAAGAGGTGTTTCACGACGGGTCGAAGGTGTGCTATTTCAATGCCACGCTGACGCCTAAGCACCGCCGGCTGACGGCCCGCTTCCACAGGACGGTGACCGATGCGCGCTATCTGGCCCGCATCAGTCTGCAGGACAGCTACTTCATCCGCCGTAAGACCCTCACCTTCATCATCCCGACCACGCTCAGCGGCGTGCGAACCCGGGGGCTCAACTTGCCCGCGGATAGGGTCGGCATGACGGCGGCACTGGTCGGTTCCGACTCGGTCTTCACCTATACCGTCACCTCCTTGCCGGCATGGAAATCCGAGCCCTTGGCACCGCCATACATGCAGGTCAGTCCGCAAATCCTCGTGACGGGCATTTTTCCAGACTATCACGCCCTCTACCGCTGGGGCCACGAGCTGGCCCAGGTCGATACGGCCATCGACGGCATCGACTCGCTGCTGGCCGTCATCACGGCCGGCTGCACCACGCCCCGCGAGCGGCTGGCCAACACCCTGCAGTGGGTGCAGCAGAACATCCGCTATGTGGCCTTCGAGGCCGGACTGTCCGGCCACCGCCCTGACCGCCCTGCCGAGGTCATCCGCAAGCGCTATGGCGACTGCAAGGGCATGTCGCTGCTGCTGGTCACGCTGTTGCGGCATCAAGGCTTCGACGCCCGCCTGACCGACGTCGGGACGCGGCGCATCCCTTACACCATCAGCCAATGTCCGACGCTGGCCGCCGTCGACCACATGGTCTGTGCGGTCATGCACGACGGGCAGCCGCCGCTGCTGCTCGACCCGACGTGCAGCCATCTGCCCGTGGGCTACATTCCGCAGCACATCCAGGGGCGCGAGGCGATGATCGACGACGGCGACGACTGCCTGCTCTACACCGTGCCGACGCTGGCCGTCGGGCGGTCGGTCGACAGCCTGGCCTACGACCTGCTGCTCGACGTCGCCGCCCGCCGGCTGGAGGGCCAGGCCGTCTATGCCGTCAGAGGCGACATGAAGGAATATTTCATGACGAGCTATGAGCGCAGCACGCTGTCCGACAAGACGGAGCTGCTGGCCCGCAACCTGAATGCCGACGACCGCAGCAACACTGTCAGCGACGTCGCCTGGCACGACGCCGACAGCCGCCATGAGAGGGCCTGCTTTGAGGGGAGGGTGACCCTCGGAAACGCCGTGCTGACGGTCGGCGACGACGTCTACGTGGAGCTGAATCCGCACAACACCCTCTTCGCCCTGCGACTCGACACCCTCAGGCGCCGCAACGACTTCGAGCTGCCCCTCGAGTGCTGCGTCGTCAGGACGGTGCGCCTGCATCTGCCTGAGGGCTACACGGTGGCCCATCTGCCCGACGGCTTCGCGCTCGACGTGGCGCAGGGACGCCTGAGCTGCACGTTCGGACAGGAGGCTGGCGCCGTCCTGTTCACCCAGCGCCTGCTCATCACCGCCCGGCGCATCGCCCGGGCCGACGTCCCTGCATGGAACCGGTCGGTCAGCCGATGGACCGACGCCTGCAACGAACAAATCATCCTGAAACGTAAACCCTAAATCACTATCATGCAAACCATCACAACTCAACGCCGGATGCTCCTGGGCATCCTGCTCCTGCTGCTGGCCGTCCGGGCCGGCGCGTTTGATCAGAAAGATTACAAGGCCTATGCCGAGACCGTCCGCCAGGAGGTGTGGGGCATGGACCTGCCCGAGTTCCGTCATCCCAAACCGACCGACCGCTTCGCCGACCAGTCGGCCGTCATCCTGGCCGCCTACGACGAGTATGACGTGACGAAGCGCGACAAGTTCAACTTCTTCTCCGCCACCGGGACGGTGACTGAGGTCAAGTGCTATTACATCACCCGCCAGCAGGTGCAGATCAACGACGAGGCGGCGCTGAAGCTCTACTCCGAGTTCGACTTCATGAGCTATGCGCGGCGGCGCTCGCTCTACTACGGCAAGATGGAGATGCGGCGCGTGCTCGGCGTGCGCATCATCAAGCCTGACGGGACGGTCAATGAGGTGCCCACCGACGACTATGTCGTCACGACCGAGGGCACGAAGGGCCGCGACGAGCGCCAGAAACTGGCCGTGCCGGGACTGCAGGTGGGCGACATCATCGACGTTTTCACCTATGTCTACAGCAAGACGAACGGCCTCAACCCGGCGCCGATGACCTTCTTCTACGTCTCCGACAGTCCGATGCTGTCCTATCGTGTCCATTGCGAGATCGACGGCTCGCTGGCCACGCAGTACACGACCCTCAACGGTGCGCCCGACTTCGAGGTGACGACGACGGCCGACGGCGACTATGTGCTCGATGCCGCGGTGAGCAACGTTGCGCAGACGGAGCCGCGCTGGTGGTATCTCACGTCGCAGCAGACGCCCCTGGCCATGCTCTATGTCAACATCTTCGCCTCGCCGAAGTCGAAGATGAACAGCCTTCGGCGGGGGCTGCAGCGCAATCCCGACGCCGCCCTCATCCAGGCCGACGACTGGCGGGCCTGGAACTGGCCGTTCGCCCTGACGAAGCGCGACAAGACGGTCGTCAAGGAGGCCGTGGCGCGCTATGCCGACGATGAGCAGCGGGCCGACTATATCTATGAATACTGCGTCGCCTATGCGCTCTCCGGCAGCGCTGACATCTCGAGCGCCAGGTTCGTCAGCTGGATGCGGCAGATGTTCAAGAAGGCGGGCATCATCTATCAGTGCGGCATGACCACGAGCGAGGGCCGCGAGCCTATCGACCGGCTGGCCAACGTCGACAACACGACGTGGTTCCTGCGGCTGCCCGCCGGCAAGTGCTACTTCGCCCCCGCCTTTACCGGCGTGCCGGGCGAGCTGTCCTACCAGTATCAGGGCCGCAAGGCCGTCGTCTGCCCCAACGTGAAGAAGCCGGCCCAAGGTCCCTACGAGCACATCGTGCTGCCCCAGACGTCGGCGGCCGACAATGTGGTGGCTATGGCCCTGACGGCTGACATCGACGGCACGCAGATGAACATCGGCCATCACTACACCGTCAAGGGCAACGCCCGCCAGACCATCTCGCTCTACGTGCCCACCCGCGAGCAGACGGTGGGCGCCATGCTCAGCGACCACGCCTCGATGCAGACGTTGGCTTCGCTCTACGACGCCAAATGGGCGGATGCGCTGGCCGAGCGCGCGGCCGAAGAGAGCAGGCGGCAAGAGGAGAGGGTGAAAAGTCTGGTGGCGTCCTATCACGAAACGGAACCGGCGGCGATGGGCCCATGGCGTATCATGTCGATGGGCGTCAAACCCGCGGCGCCCGACTTCAGCTTTGAGGTAAGTTACACGATGGACGGCTTCGTGAAGCGCGCCGGCCAGAACCTCATCGTCGCCGTCGGCAAGCTCATCGGCAGTCAGCTGAAGCTCGAGGGACGCGACCGTCAGCGCACGGCCGACATCATCCGCGAGATGCCCGCGACGTACGAATGGGACATCACGCTCCGCCTGCCCGACGGCTACACGCTGCCGGCCGACGCCCTCAGCCAGCTACGCGCCGACCTCAGCAACGAGGTGGGCGCCTTCCGCGCCGAGCCCACGCTCGAGGCGGGCGTCCTCCGGCTGAAGGTCAGCAAGACGGTGTTCCACAAGCGTGAGCCCGCTGACCGCTGGCCCCAGGTGCTCGCCCTCTACGACGCCGTCAGCGACTACACCGCCCGCCAGGCCATCCTCGTCAGATAGCGGGGGGCAGCCTGGAGCGTCATAGAAAAAATGAAAGTCAGACCATGCCCGGGTGCTTACCAGTCCTTGCATCTTTGTTAAAGAATATTATAAAATGGCGGCCGGGGCTTGATATTTGGGGCATAATAAGTATTTTTGCAATAGATTAGTGGCAAAACGTTATGGCAGTAGAGACAACACGTTGGGGACTGGTGTACTGTCCCAAGAAGAAGAACGACAAGCGCTGGGAGCGCATTAAGCAATTGCTTGATGCGCAGGGCGTCGGCTACGACTTCGTGCAGAGCGAGAATCGCGACAGCGTGGAGCGCATCGTCAGCATGCTCATCCAGAACGGCTATAAGACCATCATCGTCATGGGCGGCGACTCGGCCATGAACGACGCCGTCAACTGCCTGATGAAGGAGGAGAAGCGCGTGCGCGACGAGATCGTGCTGGGACTTATCCCCAACGGCGTGATGGACGACTTTGCCCGCTTCTGGGGGCTCACCGACATGACCGACGACGTGCTCATCGCCCAGCTGACCCAGCGGCGCACCCGTCGCATCGACCTGGGCTGCATCCGCTACGTGAACAAGAGCCAGGAGCGCTGCCACCGCTACTTCCTCAACTGCATCAACATCGGCATGACGGCCGACATCATGAACCTGCGCCGCCAGACGCGCCGCCTCTTCGGCTCGCGCACCCTCTCGTTCCTCTCTTCGCTCGTCGTCATGCTCTTCCATCGCCAGAGCTACAAGATGCGCCTCCGCATGAACAGCGACGTCGTCGACCGCAGCGTCATGACCGTCTGCATCGGCAATGCTCGCGGCTATGGCCAGACGCCGTCGGCCAACCCCTACAACGGACTGCTCGACGTCTCCGTGGTCCATAACCCCAAGGTGCTCAAGCTGCTCCACGGGCTGTGGCTGCTCGTCACCAGCCGCTTCCTCAACCACCGCGACGTCCATCCCTACCGCACCCGCGAGGTCATCGTCGAGTCGGCCCCCCACGCCCTCGTCGGCATCGACGGCCGCCTGATGAAGACGCCCGTCGGAGAGTATCGCGTGCAGGTGGAGCAGGAGGTGGTCAACTTCCTGATTCCGTCGTAAGTCTATCTAAAGGAGTTTAGGAGTTTGGGAGTTTAGGAGTTTAGACGATAGTTTTGCTCCATGGCTATCAGCCAACAGACTATCGTCTAAACTCCTAAACTCCCAAACTCCTAAACTCCCAAATGTCTTAGGATTCCCTCGCAACCCTCGACGACGTCGCGCCACGTGGCCTCGAAGTCGCCCGTGTACCACGGGTCGGCCACGTCGCCCGGCCTGTCGGTGAAGTCCATCAGCAGATGAATTCGTCCGTCGGGGGCGTCGCCGCAGATGCGTCGCATGTTGCGCAGGTTCCACGCGTCCATGCCGACGATGAGGTCGAAGCGCCCGTAGTCGTCGCGCCGCATCTGGCGGGCCGTCTTGCCCGCGCAGCCGATGCCGTGCTCGGCCAGCTTGCGCCGGGCCGGCGGATAGACGGGGTTGCCGATCTCCTCAGTCGACGTCGCCGCCGACTCAATGTAGAAGCGGTCAGCCACGCCGGCCCGCTCCACCATGTCCTTCATCACAAACTCCGCCATCGGACTCCGGCAGATGTTGCCGTGGCAGACGAAAAGTATCCTTATCTGTTTCATATTCTACGTGCAAAGTTACGAATAATATGGTGCTACAACCGCAATGTAACATCTTTTAACGGTTCAGTCCGTCATATTCTTTCATTTTCTCCGTCCATTAAGTGGAATGAGAACAAAGAGCGACAAAGAGAAATATGGCAGGCTGGTGAAGGCCTATGCCGCTGAGGTGGTCGACTTCACGGCGCGCCTGCTGCCTGACCGCATGGAGGCCGAGGAGGTGGCACAAGACGCCTTCGTCCGAGCCTTCAGTCGGCTCGACTCCTTCCGTGGCGACGCGACGTTCCTGACCTGGGTGCAGCGCATCGCCTATCATGAGGCCATCGACCGCCTGCGACGGCGCCAGCCCACGATGGCCGACATCAGCGAGGTGCCGCTGGCCGCCGAGGACGACGACCTGTCCACGGAGCGCGAGGAGCGCATCCAGCGGCTGGAAGAATCCATCGACGCGTTGCCGCCCGACGACCAGTTGCTGCTCCACCTCTATTATTATGAAGACCGACCGCTGCGAGACATCGCCTACATCATGGACACAGAGCCCAACACGCTGAGCGCGAGGCTCTACCGGATACGAAAGAGACTTCTGCACATGATTAAACAGAAAACAGATGAATGAGTTAAAAGACACCGACCTGCGCGAAGCGCTGCGCCGACGCGAAGCCAGGCGTCGGCCCACTGAGCCGAGCGACGACTTCTGCGACCGCGTGATGCAGGACATTGACCACCGTAGTCCCAGCCGGACATGGCTCTATGCGGCCATGGCAGTGGCTGCCAGTGTGCTGCTGTTGCTGACGATCGGCCTTCAGCCGACCCGTCAGGAGAGGGCGGAGGTGGCGCAGACCGACGTGACGAAGCCCGCAGAAAAGCCCGCTGCCGTCCAGGAGCCGTCGGCGCTGGCTGAGCAGAAAATCATAGAACCAGCCGTCAGGAAACCCAAGCCGAAGGCCATCGCCCGGCCGACCGCCCCACCGGACAGCACGGCCGTCCTCATGGCAGAGCTTGAGGCTGAGCTCACGGAGATCAGCGACAGCTGCTACATGGCCCGCCTGGAGAAAACCATCGCCTCGGACGAGCATCTCAGCCGTGCGGTCGACGACTTCATCAACGCAGCCGACGACCCCGAGGAAACCATTGTTTACGTTAAAGCCTATTGAGATATGAACAAGAAATCAACGCTGCTGCTCAGCGCAGCACTGGCCGTGAGCCTCGGCCTGACGGCCCAGCCGAAAGAGATGGACAAAGCCATCGAGACCTTCCTCGCCTCCGACGAGCTGCTGACGAAGGACACCCACTGGAGTCACGCCATGGGGCAATGGCACTTCAAGCAGACCGCCGAGGGCGACACGCTGACGGAGCCGGCGGCCCTCGCCCGACTGAAGGGCACCTTCGCCTCGTCCGTCCTTCAGGCCTCGTCGGCCTATTTCCACGATGCCGCCGACGGGCCGCAGCCCTTCCGCGAGATGCACATCAGCCGCAAGGACAACGTCTACGGGGGCATCTTCGGGCGCTACGTCATGGAGGACGGCCAGAACTTCCGCCTGCTCACCTTCACGGAGAACGGCCAGCCGGCGTATTACGGCCTCAAGTGGCGCGTCGACGCCTTCAACGACCGTCACGGCCGTCCCTGGCGCACGCTCGAGGGCATGCTGTTCCGCTTCACCGGCGGCATCTGGCAGCTGAAGCCGTTCGTCCAGAACGACTGGCGGCAGAACTACTCGCGGCGCCCGCTCCGTGGCGACGACCAACTGAAGTACGAGACACTGCTGGCTCAGTTGAAAGGACTGAAAATGTTTACCGGGCAGCAGGCCGACGAGCGCCTCTACATCACCACCAAGCTCATCGACAACTTCGACGGCCAGCTGACCGAACTGCAGCTGAAGAACATCCTGGCGCAGATACCCCCCTTCACCGACAGCGCCGAGCGGCAGCGGCTCCTCGCGAAGGCCGTCAGCAAGCTGAACCAGCATACCCGCACGCTGGCCCATGGTCATGTCTCAATGACTGAGTCGAACACCGTCGGCCACTTCACGAATCCCGAGGACGAGCGCATCGTGAACGCCGTCTACGACCTTGGCGCCGACCAGGTGCAAATCCGTCTGACGGGACAGGCTCAGGGCGAGGTGACCGTCAGGCCGCTGTTCCCCGGCATGCCGTCCTTCGACGTGCTGCCTGACGGCGGGCGGTTCACGCTGAGCGAGTTGCTGCTCAAGGATCAGCTCTATGAGGTGGCCGACCGTCGGGGCCACCGGCTGGCGCTCTTTGCTGACAGCATCCCCACGACCGTCGACCTCAGCGACATGACGGTCAGCGGCTCCGACCTGAATGAGCGCTTCGTCGCCGCGCAGCGACGGCTGAAGGCCCTGGAGCCCGAACTGCGGAAGTATGCCATCCGCGATGCCGACGGCGACTACACCGTGATGGACGCCGAGGGCTACGGCCGTCTGCTCGACGATGCCCGCCGGCTGCAGCTGCAGCTCATCGATGAGAATACCGACAACCTGATCCCCGCGTGGTTCCTGGCCACGAACTTTACGGCGATGACCTACGAAGAGCTGTCCCTCCGCCTGCGCCCCGACCGCCCCTATGCCGACCATGTGGCCCTACAGCCCATAAAGAAGTACTTCGAGGGACTGGCCAAACGCCAGCCGGGCCTGCCGTTCGCGGATGCCGCTTGCGTCGACACCGCCGGCGTGACCCGCCGCCTAAGCGACTATATCGGGCATGGCGACTACGTGGTGCTGCAGTTCTGGGAGGAGCGCGACTGGACGGCCCACAGCGGCTGCAAGTACATGAAGCAGATGGCCAAGGCGCACCGCGGCAAGAACCTGCGGCTCGTGGGCCTCTCGCTCGACGCCGATAAGGCCCGCTGGCGCCGCTATGTGAAGAAGCGCGACCTCTGCTACGACCACCTCGCCGTCCCCGAGGCCGACGCGTTGGGCCGCTGGAAGTCGGAGGCGGTGCAGGCCTATGGCATTATGTCGCTGCCCGAGACCATCGTCTTCGACCCCGACGGCCGTATCCTCAAAATCGGTCTGGCGGGTGATAGTCTGACGCGCTACGTCAGCACCCTCCCACTGAAATAGTTAATATTTAGTTAGTAATAGTTCCGCGGACAGGCATGGGCAGCAGTGATGCTCCCCGTGCCTTTTGATTTAGGAGGTCACGTGTCCTCACGTGACACCTGCGGCAAGTGCGACGTGGGGACACGTCGCCTCCTACAGGGGCAGCCATATTGTACCAATTTATTATTATATTACTCAACTTTCGCAAGCATGCGAAAGCCTTGATTTTTAGTCGCCTACGGCGAGAAATCCTTCAAATCTGAACAAATCAAACAAATCTGCTTTGGAAGATTTGCTAGATTTCTGTCACGAAGTGACACTCATTATCAGATAATTAGTACAAGCGAAACTTGAATTATATTACTAAAATAATTACCCTCGGACAGGGCAGAGCGGGCTGTAGCGCCGTTATTACCATCGGACAGGGCGCCAGCCGCTCCCCTCCCTTCAAGGGGAGGGGTCGGGGGTGGGGTCTCTATCTTTTTCACTACGAACGATTCTTAATTCGCTCATATAGTTACAGACCCCACCCCCAACCCCTCCCCTTGAAGGGAGGGGAGCGGCTGGCGCCCTGTCCGATGGGAGCGGCTGCGCTTTCCGAAGGGGAGGGTGGGGGCTATATATTTTATGCGCTATCTACTCGGTTGTTAATTAGAATTTGTCATAAAAATTCGCAATTCTTTTGGTTGAATCTCTAATTACTTGATAATCAGTGCGTTTGTGACTATTGAACGGAGAAACGGTGCTTCTCGATGAGAGAAGCGGTGCTTTTTGAGTCGAAAAGCGGCACTTCTCTCATCGAAAAGCACCGCTTCTTTTTGAGAGAATCTTCGAATGTAAAGAATATTCGTAATCTTTTGGCGATGAAAAAACTATAAAAGAAGCGCCGGGAAATCGCCCAATCTTTCCCTTTTAATCAAAAAAAGATGCAGGTTTCTTGCAGATTTCATTTTTTAGTTGTAACTTTGCCCGAAGAAACTAAAAACCAAAGTTTAAGCGCTATGATCAACAAACAACTGCTTCAACCGGAGAGTATCGTCGTCATCGGCGGCTCCAACAATTGTCATAAACCCGGCGGCGCCGTCGTGCGCAACCTTCTCAGTGGCGGCTATCAGGGCACGCTGCGCATCGTCAACCCCAAGGAGGACGAGGTGCAGGGCATCAAGGCCTTCCACGACGCCAAGGAGCTGCCGCCCACCGACCTGGCCATCCTCGTCGTGGCAGCCAAGTTCTGTCCGCAGTACGTCGAGTTTCTGGCCGCCGAGAAACAGGTGCGCGCCTTCATCATATTGTCAGCCGGCTTCGGCGAGGAGACCCACGAGGGCGCCGTCTTCGAGCAGCAGATCCTCGACACGTGCGAGAAATACGGCTGCGCGCTCATCGGCCCCAACTGCATCGGCCTGCTGACGCGCTGGCACCACTCCGTCTTCACCAAGCCCATCCCCAACCTCAACCCCAAGGGCGTCGATTTCATCTCAGGCTCGGGCGCCACGGCCGTCTTCATCCTCGAGAGCGCCGTCACGAAGGGTCTGCCGTTCAACTCAGTCTGGTCGATAGGCAACGGCAAGCAGATCGGCATCGAAAGCGTGCTGGAGTATATGGACGAGCACTTCGACGCCGAGCACGACTCGCTGGTGAAGCTGCTCTATATCGAGAACATCGCCGACCCCGACAAGTTGCTCTACCACGCCACCTCGCTCATCAAGAAGGGCTGCCGCATCGCCGCCATCAAGGCCGGCTCGTCGTCGGCCGGCAGCCGCGCCGCCTCGAGCCACACGGGCGCCATCGCCTCGAGCGACTCCGCCGTTGAGGCCCTCTTCCGCAAGGCCGGCATCGTGCGCTGCTTCTCGCGCGAGGAGCTGACCACCGTCGGCTGCATCTTTACTCTGCCCCGCTTCACGGGCAAGAACGTGGCCATCGTCACCCATGCCGGCGGCCCCGGCGTGATGCTGACCGATGCCCTGTCGAAGGGCGGCATGAACATCCCGTCGCTCTCGGGCCCCGTGGCCGACGAGCTGAAGGCACAGCTCTTCCCCGGCTCGTCAGTGGCCAACCCCATCGACATCCTCGCCACGGGCACGCCCGAGCATCTGGGCATCGCCATCGACTATTGCGAGAAGAAGTTCAAGAACATCGACGCCATCATGGTCATCTTCGGCACGCCCGGACTGGTGGAGCTATACGAGGCCTACGACGTGCTGCACAAGAAGATCCTGGAGTGCAAGAAGCCTATCTTCCCCATCCTGCCCAGTGTCAACACGGCAGGGCCTGAGGTGCAGGAGTTCCTCTCGCGCGGCCACGTCAACTTCAGCGACGAGGTGACGCTGGGCACCGCCCTGACGCAGATCATGAAGACGCCCGAACCCGCCGAGCAGAACATCGTGCTCAACGGCGTCGACATCCCTCGCATACGCCGCATCATCGACGGCCTCGACGTCCCCGCCCAAGGAGGGGGGTATATCGCACCGGAATACGTCCACGAGCTGCTCTCTGCTGCCGGCATACCCACCGTGCCCGAGTTTGTCAGTGCCGACAAGGACGAGGTGCTCGCCTTTGCCGAGAAGTGCGGCTATCCCGTCGTGGCCAAGGTCGTCGGCCCTGTGCACAAGAGCGACGTGGGCGGCGTGGCCCTCAACATCCGCTCGAAGGAGGTGCTCAGCGCCGAGTTCGACCGCATGATGCAGATCCCCGACGCGACGGCCATCATGGTGCAGAAGATGATCCGCGGCACGGAGCTCTTCATCGGCGCCAAGTATGAGCCGCGCTTCGGCCACGTCGTGCTCTGCGGCCTGGGCGGCATCTTCGTCGAGGTGCTCAAGGACGTCTCCTCGGGTCTGGCTCCGCTGTCGATGGAGGAGGCCGAGAACATGATCCACTCCCTGCGCGGCTACAAGATCCTGCAGGGCACGCGCGGACAGCGGGGCATCAACCAGCGCAAGTATGCCGAGATCATCGTCCGTCTCTCCACCCTGCTGCGCTTCGCCACCGAGATCAAGGAGATGGACATCAACCCGCTGCTGGCCGACGAGGAGGACGTCATCGCCGTCGACGCCCGCATCCTGGTAGAGAAGTGACATCTCCCGCCCACTGACTGTCCCCGCACCGGCCATTTAGCAAAGTACCGTTTCGGGGGCAGCAAAGGATTGCTTTGACTGTCTCAAAGGACCGTTTCGACAACCTCGAAGCGGTCCTTTGCCGTCAGTAGTACCCATCCCCCCCTCCTCCCGATGCTCATTTTGTCGGCATTTCAGATACTAAACTCCCAAACTCCTAAACTCCTAAAAAAACTCCCAAACTCCTAAACTCCCAAACTCCTAAACTCCTAAACTTCCAAACTCCCCCCAAAAAGTCGAGATTCCTCGTCCGTCCGTACATCCGTCTTAAATCTGAAAAGCGGTGCTTCTTGAAAGTAATATAGGGGTATATTACCTTCGAGAAGCACCGCTTTTTATGTCGGCATCATTCGTTTTCTCCTCTTTTCTTTTGCCGTTTGCCAAAAAATGCGTACCTTTGCAGCCCAAATAAACAATCTACTGAAATACAATGCATAACAGACTTTGGTTGCTGGGCCTCATGGCATGGCTTTTCGTGAATAGTGTTAATGCGCAGTGGTCCACGCCTGTAGAGCAGATGGAACAGCTCGACCGCGGCGTCGTCGTCGTGGCCGGGCAGAGTGGGGGACGCTTCGTCAGCTGGCGCCTGCTGGCCACCGACCCGGCTGGCATCACCTTCGACGTCGTCCGCGACGGCTCAGTCGTGGCCTCCAACCTCACGACAGCCACCAGCTTCCTCGACAGCGGCGGCAGCGCCACGAGCACCTATCAGGTGGTGGCCCGCGCCGGTGCCCGCGTCGTCGAGACGTCAGCCGCCAGCCACAGCTGGGCCGACCTCTACACCAGCCTGCAGCTCGACCGCCCCGCTGGGGGCACCACCACGAGCGGCGACTACACTTACACGCCCAACGACATGTCGGTGGGCGATGTCGACGGCGACGGACAGTATGAGCTGTTCGTCAAGTGGGACCCCTCCAACTCCTCCGACAACGCCTCGGGGGCCTTCACCGGCAACTGCATCATCGACTGCTACCGCCTCGACGGCACACGCCTGTGGCGCGTCGACCTGGGCAGCAACATCCGCTCCGGCGCCCACTATACGCAGTTCATGGTCTACGACTTCGACGGCGACGGGCGGGCCGAGATGATGTGCAAGACGGCGCCCGGCTCAAAGGATGGTAAGGGCAACTACGTCACGGCCGCCGCCACCGAGACGGCCATCACCGGGGCCGACAACACGGCTTCCTATATCACCACCAGCGACGGTAAGTCGAAGGGCATGATCCTCAACGGCCCCGAGTACCTGACCGCCTTCGACGGACTCACCGGCGCCGCCCAGCACACCATCTGGTATAACCCCAATCGCGCCGGCAACTACGGCAAGGCCGAGGGCATGCCCAGCGACGAAAAGTTCTGGGGCGACAACTACGGCAACCGCGGTGACCGCTTCCTGGCCGCCGTGGCCCACCTGGACAAGGGGGCGCGCACGGCCAGCGGCATCTTCTGCCGGGGCTACTACGCCCGGGCCTACGTCTGGGCCGTCGACTATAAGAACCAGCGGCTGAGCCACCGCTGGCTGCACTGCTCCGACTCGAAGTCGACCTACAGCGTCACCGATGCCGGCTTCACGAAGAAGAGCTACACGGGACAGAAGTCCACCTTCACCGCCGCGTCCGGCGAGTCGGCCAGCAGCTCGGGCACGCTCTACGGCAACGGCAACCACAACCTCTCCATCGCCGATGTCGACGGCGACGGCAAGGACGAGATCATCTGGGGCTCGGCGGCCTGCGACGACAACGGCCGGCTGCTCTACGGCGTGGGCTTCGGCCACGGCGACGCCATCCACCTGTCCGACCTGCTGCCCGACCGCCCAGGCCTGGAGGTCTTCGACGTGCACGAAGAGAAAGGCACCTACGCCTGGGACCTCCATGACGCCCGCACGGGCGAGGTGCTGCTCAAGGGCGGCCCTGCCGGCGTGGACAACGGCCGCGGCCTGGCTGCTCACATCGATGCTAACTTCCGCGAGAGTCTTTTCAGCTCGGCAGCCGACACGCAGACGCGCAGCTGTGCCACGGGTGAGGTAATCTCGGCGAATGGGCCGACGGTCCTTAACTTCCGCATTTACTGGGATGGTGACCTGCAGGAAGAATATTTGGGTGACATTTCAAAGCATAACAGTCCCATCCTTGAGAAGTGGAATGGCGATGGTTGTGACCGCATGTTTGTCAAAGGCAATACGCAGTTTTATAACGTCGGCAACTCAAAGACCTGCAACGACACGAAGGGCACGCCCTGCCTGCAGGCCGACATCCTGGGCGACTGGCGCGAGGAGGTCATCTTCTACGACGGCAGTGACCCTTCGCGTATCAATATCTTCACGACCAACGTGCCCACCGACTATCGCGTGCCGACGCTGATGCACGACCACGTCTATCGCATGGGCATCGCCTGGCAGAACACGGCCTACAACCAGCCGCCCCACCTGGGATTCTTCCTGCCCGACTACATCGAGGCCGTGGAGCATGGCACGACGGAGTCCGCCGACACCTTGGTCACCGTCCTTGCACAGGACTATGAGCAGGCGAGCGACGCCTCGGCATGGAGCTTCACCCCAATCATATCTCGTGGCGATCTTTCCCTTCAAACTGACGACAGCCAGGGCAACTATGTGCAATATGCCGTAGGCTTAGTGAATTCTACGCCCGTCTATTCGCTCGTGTCTTCCGGCTGCGACTCCTATACGTTGGAGTTCGATGCCGCCTTCAGCTCAGGCAACAGAGATGCCAGCGAGTTTGTCGTAGCGACAGAGGGCGGAAAACTGACGCCCAGGAGCAGCGGCGAAAGTAATTATTTAACCTACAACAACGGCCTCCACATGCTGATGCACCTCGACATCCCTGCCAAGGGCACGACGGCGACCATCAACTCGGACGACACACAGACGGGGAAGCTGGCCGACGGCAGCTGGTATCACTACCGGCTGAAGGTGGACGGCCGGGAGCGCACCGTCGGCTACACCGTGGCCATGAAGTCGACCGGCGGCGTCGTGGCCAGCGGCACCTATGAGTTGCCGGCCGGCACGACGAGCACCCGTCTGCAGGGCTTCTACTATCTGGCCGGCCGCTACTACGGCACGATGAAGATTGACAACATCATGGTGAAGGTAGACCGCGGCGATGCCAACGGCGACGGCATGGTCGATGCCGCTGACGTCCGTCAGGTTGTGAACCACATCCTCGGACGGTCCTCAGGCACCTTCCTCCGCCCCGCTGCCGACGTCAACGACGACGACGCGGTGACGGTCACGGATGCGGCTGGCATCGTGAAGATGGTCGTGAACAAATAAACAGACAGGATATATGATCAGAAAACTATTCTATGCCCTCATGGCCCTCGCAGCCATGACCACGCTGGGCAGTTGCGAGGAAGATGACTTGGAGAAAGTCTACGACGAAGCGACCTCGCTCGACGCGCCCTTCCTCTTCACGGAAGGCTACGAGGACACCATCGCCATCGCCTACGACCTGCCCGCACCCATCACCGACTGGCTCAGCATGGTCAGGGACGACGCTCAGGTGTGCAAGCTGAGCATCCCTGGCACCCACGACACCATGACGGGCATGGGCTTCTATCAGCCCGTGCTGAAGTATGTGTTCAACATGACAGCCATCAGCCAGGTGTCGACGCTCGAGGAGCAGATGGCCTGCGGCATGCGCTTCTTCGACATACGCCCCGTGGTGAGCATCGACACGCTGGCCACCGACCCGAAGGAGAAGCAGATCCTGCGCCTGGCCCACGGCATCAGTGAGCTCGACGTGACGTTCGAGGAGGCCATCGACCAGCTGCAGCGCTACCTGAAGGCCCACCCCTCGGAGTTCTTCATCGCCAAGCTGCAGGCCGACAACGGCATGGAGAACCAGAACAACTGGACGGTGCTGCTCGACAAGGTGCTGAGCAAGCCGAAGTATGAGGGGCTGTTCGTCAGCGACTGGCGCCCCGACATCACGGTGGGCGAGATGCGCGGCAAGATCCTCTGGCTGAGCCGCTACGACCTGCGACCCCTGAACGCCTTGTTCCACTTCCCCGTCGTCTACTGCGACTGGCCCGACGAGGACCCCGACATCGACGAGGCGCTCAACCCCGCAGCCCAGCGCAGCTGCGCGATGTACAACATGAACGACACGACCGTCCGGGCGACGCTCTACAAGCAGGACTACTATAAGACGACGAGCGAGCTGCGGATGAGGAACAAGCAGCAGACGGTCGTCGACATGATGCACAGTGCCCGCGAGGCCACGGTCACGGCCGACCCTATCTGGATCGTCAACCATTGCTCGGCCTACACCGAGGTGTCGCCCCGCGGATATATCACCAATGCCGCCAACCTGCACCCCCTCGTCATCGCCGACCTCCAGCAGCATGACGGCACCGTCGGCATCATGCCGATGGACATGGCCTGCCACGACTATGTCCACTGCATCATCAACGGCGGCACACCCTACACGAGCGACTACCTCTACGGCTTCCACCCCCTGAGCCAGTCGCTCACCCACCTGCTCATCATGTCGAACAAACCTTACTTCAAATAATCTATGACTCACACTTTCAGACGCACCGCCGGCCCGCTGCTCCTCGCTCTCACGATGATGCTCGCCCCGGCCGTGGCCGTGGCCCAGACGGCCGACAGGCTGCAGGCCGAGGATGGTCTGCTGAACCATCTCTCCGTCGGACTGAACACCGGACTGACGGGCGCCGGCCTCGACGTGGCCATGCCGGTTCATCGGCTCGTGACCGTCCGCACAGGCTTCGCCGGATGGGACGTTGGCGACATCAAGTTCAAGGCCATCAACACCGCCACGGAAATCACCGAGCTGCAGATGGTGGAAGCCGACGCCGTCAGACGCTCGCAGATGGTCGACAAGGTGGAGCTGGCCGCCAAGCCCAACTTCTGGAATGTCTACGTCCTGGGCGAGGTGCACCCCTTCCCGAACCAGCCCTTCTACTTCTCTGCCGGCCTCTTCGTCGGCAGCCAGAACTTCATCCACTTCCGCAACACCAACGACGGCGCACTGGGATTCCTCTACGACGCCAACGAGAAGGTGGCCGACTACAACCGCGTCTATCGCACCAACTATCCGCCCATCGGACTGAAGTTCGGCGACTACGTCTTCACGGCCGACGAGCATGGCAACATCGACGTGCGCATGAAGACCAACGCCGTCAAGCCCTACCTCGGCATCGGCTTCGGACAGCACTTGGCCAAGCGCCATCGCCTCAGCCTGGCCGTCGACGCCGGCCTGCTCTTCTGGGGCACACCACGCTTCGTGCTGAACAACGAGACGGAGATCAAGTCGTCGGGCCGCAACTCGGGCATCAGCGGCGCCCTCTCGTGGCTGAAGGCATGGCCCAACCTGCAGGTGCGGGTGGCCTACAAAATCTTTTAGCTACCCCGTCAAGCCGCTCTGAAACACCTCGTTTTTTTTTGAAACAAAGATGAATTGGGCTTGATGGACGCAAGAACGGAAAAACAACCGCCAGGACACTCATTGTGTCTAAATGATGGCGAAAGCTTCAGCGGAAAACACTTCCGCATGACCGCCGACTTCGGCTGCGGCGGCTTCATGGTGGGCGACATGACCGGCGCGGGATGACGGCGAAGGACATGCAGATGTCGGGCAAAATGTAAGAAAAATTCGCAATATTTTTACCCATTTTGCTAACTGTCAGATAATCAGCCTGTTTGTGAAGCGGTAACAGAGAAGCGGTGCTTTTCGATGCGAGAAGTGCCGCTTTTCGATGCGAGAAGCGGTGCTTTTCGGCGGTGAAAGCACCGCTTCTCCCTCATGTAGGGTACCTTGTGTAAATAAAATTCACAACACGTCTACAGGTGTTGACCGCCGATATGCCCCCTCTATAGCCAAGAACGATGCACGAATCTGCCATGTCTCCTATCATTTTTTTGCAGTTCAATGCGCGCAAATTGAAGAATTTTGTGTATTTTTGCCCTTGCATTCCATACAGACCTTGCGACGGATATTAAATTCAGAAACAGAAGGCGGGTATCAGAACAAGACGATTCAATGGAAACGATGCAGCATATAATCATAGACAACACGTTGAAGAGAATCGGTGAGTGACTTAGACTGGAAACGATAATCTCCAATTTGGCGGACAAAAAAACAAATATGAATATGAAAAAGCAACTATTCTCACTATTCTGCGCTGGTCTTATGCTGACAGCATGCGGACAGCAGAACAAACAGGAAACGACAATGGATTTTGTAGACAACGTAAAGGTGGCACTTTCTGACAGCGGCCACATCGATTTGGGCAGCCTCCAGTGGACGCGGGAGCCTGCCGGGTGTGAAATCAAGGACGACACCATCCGCATCACTACCGCTCCGAAGACCGACCTCTGGCAGCGCACCTACTATCACTTCCAGAACGACAATGCCCCCGTGCTGCAGATGAAGACGCGCGAGAAGTTCTTCAGCTTCGTGGTGAAGACTGACTTCACGGGCAGTCATCATCGTTTTGACCAATGTGGCATCGTGATGTATCTCGACAGCGAGAACTGGCTGAAAGGCTCGGTGGAATACGAGAACGAGACGTTCCAGCATCTGGGCAGCGTGGCCACTAACAATGGCTTCTCCGACTGGGCCACGACGGCCATCCCTGCCGATGTGAAGACCATGTGGTACCGTTTCTCCCGCCGCGAGGATGACTACTGCATCGAATGCTCCACGGATGGCGTCGCGTTCAGCCAGATGCGCATCTGCCACATGTATGCCGGTGCCGACGAGATCAGTTTCGGCATCTATGCCTGTTCGCCAGAAGAGTCCTCATTCACGGCTGTTTTCTCAGATATGAAAATCACCGCATGTGCATGGAAGGCTCACGACGGCCAACAGCCAGACACGGATTAGTACAAGTTAAATCGGAATTTATGAATAGAAGAATCTTATTTATTTTGCTGCTGATGGTGTCAACTTTCAGTATGCATGCACAGACAGGGAATCCACGCGGAATCTACAAATTGGCAGGTGTTAATGGCAAAGACGGGAAATATTTCAAAGAGCCGTTCGACCAGTATAAGATTTGCACAGACAAAGTAACGTTGATGATGTCGATAAACAATAAATCATATCGTATCGTGAATAATGACCGTAAAGTGTTTAATTATACTGGTTCTGAGCCAGCATCCGCAAATGACAAAAGCACATTGATTTATGACAGCGACAGCACAGGTTTTAAACTCAAATGGTGGAGCAACTATTCCAATCATCCTGTTTTCCCTTACAACGACTGGTGTATCGAGACTTATCTGTCAGGAGTTTATTCTACGGATGGAAAAGTCATCGTAAACGCCCTTACGGACAAGAGTGTAAATGTGAAAGGTAAAGTATTGAAAGGCAGATGGCGTATGCTTGGCTTGATGGATGAATTGAATGATGTAAAAAAGGAGGCCAAGCGGATGAGAGTTGAATATGTCAAAAGCCGATATTACAACAGGAATTTCTTGGTGTTTGGTGAGAAATACATATTTGAAACCTTAAATCATGGTCAAGGGTATTATGAAGAGGTTGAATATAATGGCAACAAGAGCTTTAAAATTATCAAAGACCGATCCAGGGATGCCCAAAATGATACACGTAACATAAAATGGATTTCGGACGACATTATCGCCATAGAGTTCAAAGACGGTTATCGTAAAGACTACCAAATTCTAGAGAAGATAAAGGATGAAACACCAATTGTTGACTATATCCTACAGTTTTGGGAGTAACTTCCCATTTCACAGAGATTTACGCCTGCGCGCAGAGTCAAGCTTGCTTGAGCTATGCCGAGGCGACGCCATCAATCGGATAAATTCCAATTTATCGAACAGACAGATAGATAATGGCAAACATTCAAATCATACAAGGTGACTTTGAGAAGAAACTGAAGCTTCAGTTTGCTCCTGGCATCAGGGCAGGTTTTCCCTCGCCGGCTGAAGACTATAATCATGAGACGCTTGACTTCAATCGTGATCTTATCCGTAATCCTGAGGCGACGTTCTACGGGAAAGTGGAAGGTGACTCAATGATTGAAGCGGGTATCAATGATGGTGACATAGCCGTCATCGACCGTTCCATTGAACCAAGGGACGGGGATATTGTAGTGGGCTATGTCAATGAGGAATTCACCATCAAATACCTTGATTTGAGTCATCGCAAGGACGGATATATAGAATTACGCCCAGCTAACAAGGACTTTAAGCCCATCCGCATTGATGAAGATGATGATTTTGAGGTGTGGGGCGTGGTAATCTGGACAATTAAGAACTGGAGAAAATACTGACCATGTACGGTATCATTGATTGTGACAACTGCTACGTATCATGCGAGCGAGTCTTTCGACCTGACCTGAAGGACAAGCCTGTCGTTGTTCTCTCGAACAATGACGGCTGCGTGGTGGCACGGTCGAATGAAGCCAAGCGGATGGGCATCAAAGCCGGAACACCTTATTTCCAACTGGCAGAGCTGTTCCCCAATCAAAAGATTGCCGTATTCTCCTCCAACTACGAGTTGTATGGTGAATTGACTGGTCGTGTGGTTGAAATCATCAAGAAGGACGCTCCGGCATACTTCCGCTACAGCATCGACGAGTGCTTCGTCTATCTTGACGGTCTGGAGAAGATAGACTTGAAAGCCTGGGGAGAGGAGTTGCATAAGAAGATCAAGCGAAACGTGGGAATGCCGGTCAGCATCGGACTGGCACCCAACAAGACCCTTGCTAAGATGGCCAGCCATTTCGCCAAGAAATACCAGGGCTACCGTCATTGCTGCATGATTGATACTGACGAGAAGCGCATCAAAGCCCTGAAACTATATCCGATAGATGAAGTCTGGGGCATAGGCCGACGCTATGCAGCACGTCTGGAATCCCTTGGCGTGAAGACAGCCTACGACTTTGTCGAGCATAACCAGACTTGGGTACGCGCCACATTTAACAACATTGTCATCGAGCGTACTTGGCGTGAACTGAACGGAGAGGACTGTGTGCCCAATGAAGAGATGGCAAAGAAGAAATCCATCTGTACCAGCCGTTCTTTCAACGGCATGATTACAGACCTCGACGGACTCCTTACCCATGTCTCGAACTATGCTGCCAGATGTGCCGAGAAACTGCGCCAGCAGGGAACGGTGGCTTCCATTGTGGGCGTGTTCCTCAACACCAATGCTTTCCGTGAAGACCTGCCTCAATACTGGAACTTTCAGGAAATGCGACTCGTCACACCTTCCAGCTCGACCATCACTATTGTCAAGGCTGCCAATGAAGTGCTTCAGAGGCTCTACCGGCAGGGCTATCATTATAAGAAAGCCGGTGTCATAGTTATGGGAATCGGGCCGAATAGCCCCATCCAGCAGGATCTGTTTGACATAAATGCTGAACAGTTCGAGAAGATGAAGCGTCTGGATGCCGTCATTGACCGCATCAACAAGGTCAATGGAACTGAGACCATCGTGCTCGGCAGTCAGCAATACACTCAAAAAGATGGTAAGGGAAAGGCTAATGTCTTCGCCAATGCCATCAAGCATGATTTCAAAAGCAAGAATCCAACTACTCGTTGGAGTGATATTATCATATTGAAATAATAGTCAATCAATGGAAACACTTTATAAAGTTTTTGTATCTATCATCCCACCTGTTGTAGGTATCTTAGTCTATGTTTTCATTGAAAGTAAACGCAAAGCGAGAACAAAAACAATGCCTGTCCAAAATGCAGAAACATTGCTTGATGATGTTAGCTACATACAGGAGATAAAACATCTGCATGGAGCTGTTGGAATTGCGTTTTGGGAGCAATACGATGTCTTGTTAGCTGCACAACACTACGGCTGGGAAACAATGGTTGATTGGGCAGCCTACATGGAGTCGGCAGACATTGACAAGATAGATAGTATTGCAGTGGCAGATTTGAATGATGATACAGGCATAGAACTCGCTCATGTGTACAATCTGAATAAAGTCGGTCTGAAAAACTTCGAAAGGTTAGTAGAAGAACATGGTATACTGAGTATAGCCGGACATAGCCACACATTGAACGACTCTGTGAAAATCGTGTGGTATAACCAGACAAGAGTGCTGAGACTCTTCACCCATATTAATGATGAAACACTCGTCACTAAATATGTAGAGACGATCATCAGAAGAACTTTCGGCACCGAAGATGCAATGAAACTCGCAAAACCCGTACCAAAGAATAACAATGTAGCGAGGAATTGAAAAATGAGTATTTTGACTGAAATACAGAAAACAGGGCGCCGAACGGGTTCGTGCCATAACAGACAGCCGCCAGTATGCCGCAGATGATTCCCTTATGCTTCATTCTCCATCAATCATTACAACACTATATGTTTCATGGGGTGTCCACCCCATGAGTTGTCGTTCACATAACGGAAGCCGACGGAGGCATAAAGAGCCTCGCCAGCAGGATTCCCCTTGTCAACCAGCAATCCCACACAGGGCAGCCCCATCCGGTCTGCTTTCTCCTTAGTTGCTTTCAGTAGTAGCCGGGCAATGCCTTGTCGGCGATAGCCTGGCAACACGGCCAGCGAGTCGAGATAGAGTTCGCCTGCCTGCGTCTCATCATCCATTCCCGAATGATCATTACCTATGCACGCCTTTGCGGCTTCGACGAAAGCCTGACGAAGTTCATGCAAACGACCGCCATCATAACTTACGGCAATCCCGACCAGGCGGTCTTCATCCATGGCCACAAGCGTATTACGGTAACTATATTGTGAGTCTTCACGCTCCACGAGCATGGTCATCATCCCCCGGAAGTCATCCAGACCATACCCCATTCCACAAAAATACAGGCAGCAGTCGTCAGTCATTGCCGTCATGATTAGTCGCGCAATGTCAGAAGATTGTTCTTTCCGTGCCTCCTTTATCTTAATCATTATTTCTCATATTTTATTAAATTTATCTGGCGACAACAATCGTGAATAGCACCAGATGCTCCGTCCCAGCATTCATCATTATCTTTGCTGCTTCTTTAATTCTCTGAAAGAGATACTCTTGTCATGTGTCATAAATCCAAACTATTCTTATTCAGCAAGAAATCCATCATTATTTATACCTATCTACACCCAATCGAAGTTGTCCTTCCCTGCACCAATCTCAAAGTGATACTTGGCAATGCCCAAGTCCATCTGGGTGTAGCCAATCATCGAGAAACCTTTCTTGGCGCGCACCTGATGGCGGCCGTCTTTCATTCCAAGATACTCGAACGAGAACTTCTGTTGGTTCACGGCTGTAGGGGCAAGCAGGGCTGCTTCCACTCCCCTCTTGAACCACAACGGCGTGATATCAGTGGCATTAGACACTTGCTCGACGGTCTTGATCTTATGGCTTGCGCCTTGCGTCTCACCATAGCCGATGGCGATATACGCCTTGATGACTTCGCCTTCATCCAGCACATAGGTGTCGGGAA
>Ga0310695_10001069_pt1 | contig 66752 bp, 58 predicted proteins | sample RumenRJG_04DNA_FD_203882 | JGI IMG/M metagenome (GOLD analysis project Ga0310695, IMG submission 203882) | Bovine rumen microbial communities from Lethbridge, Alberta, Canada - RJG_04 (v2) (version 2) | ecosystem: Host-associated > Mammals > Digestive system > Stomach > Rumen | place: Canada... | reverse complement strand
GCAGCCAGTTTCCGCGCACGCCATTCCTCTTCCTGTTGCTGGTACAGCTTATCCATGGCTATTATTTCTGCCATCCACGCACTCTGAATGGGGTCTATCAAACCCTTGCCGCTGGCAAAGTCGCCTACAATATAGCTGATAAGGTTCAGCCCCACCTTCTTCTTGTGAACATCCAGCTGTACTCCCGAAGCCAGCGCACCGATACAAGGGCAGATAGCTGTTATGATCATCATTTCCATACCAGGATCTACAGCCTCTATGGAATCTCTGACCCCCTGCGGCAGCCTACTTACTGGTAGTTGAGGATTAAACACAAAACTCTCGCCACCATCTTCTCCCGTCTCGGAATTCTCCGAGGGTCGCAGAGCCGCCAATGTGTTGCGCAGCCTGCTGGGAAAGGCTTCATATTCCGAACTCAGCGCACTTTCTATCTTCCTGCGCTTTTCCTCAGGATCAAATCCGTCGTAGCAGGGAATCACCTGGTCCAGCCAGTCGGCATTTTTACCGCAGATGTGGCGCAGGTCGCAAGCCAACTGATAGGTCAGTGTGTCCCTATCGCCCTGCGTAGGCTCAAAGCCCCGGTTGTTCACCTCCCAGTACTTCTTCAGAATGTCCGTAAACGGAATGCCGTGGTAGTCCGTCGGGTATTCCTTGGATGTCTGAGGGCTGAGGGCTGATGTCTGAGCAACCTCTTCTTTCTTCCCTCTTACATCAGACATCTTACATCTTCCATCAGACATCTCCCCTTCTTCCCACGGACGATAGTGCTTATTCGACTTCTTGGCTCCGGCAGGCAAATTCTCTTCTTTGCGCATCACGCGCACCTTCAGTCGGTTATACTCTTTCTCGCACTCGTCTGCCGTCATGGGTTCCTCGAAGAGGCAGTCGTCCAGATAAGGCAAGTCTTCTTCCGAACCGCTGGTCGAGAACACCACGCGCTGCAGGTCTTTCGCATTGGTATCCATTTCCAACTGCAAGGCCGTAGCCACGCGCACCTGATTCTCCAGAATCGTCGTTCCGGGAATACGCTGACACACCAGGTGCCACCCACCGCTGGCGCTTCGTTCCAGCATCTTCAACCCTATCTCGTCCTTCTTCTCCAAGATGAGGTTTTTCAATTCTTCACTCTTCACTTTTAACTCTTCACTCCCATAGGCGTCGACGTCATGGAAAAAGTAGCTGCCAATGCTTTTGCAGCCAGCCAGTGCACCCTCTACGTGTCCTATGTTATACGCCAGTTGCAGCAGCTTCGTTTTCGCCTCGTGGTCGCCCTTCTGTGCCTTCGCCAGATTATCCAGATTCTCAGGCGCATTGCGCAGCGCCATCAGCTCCTCGCGGTTCTTCACCCGGGCGGCAAACTTGTGGTTCTTGTTGTCGTAGTATATGCGGTAAATCATCAGGCAGCCTTCTTCTTATAGTTACACTCTTTCAAATACTTGCGCATAAAGACAACGGCCTCCCGCGACTCTACTTCTAGCCAATTACAGAAGCGCTCCAGTTCCTCGTCCTTCACAATCAGCGTAAAGCGGTGGGTACTGTCCTTGCAGCGCGACACCGAGCTGTGGGGCATCTTGCGCAGCGTCACAGCCTGCGAACGTATTCTCTTATGGCGTGTATACTCAAACGTACCTGTCGAGAGCATCTGTCCATAGCCCAACCCACGGAACGCTTCTACCAGTCCTACACACGGATTGTCGGGCAACACCTGTACAATGTTCGTACCATTCTCTGTCTTGCTGATAGCCACTTGGGCATCAATCGTCACGGTCTTAACCGCTTCCTGTTTCATCATACTTTTCTTCATAATAATTGTAATTTTTTTAGTTGGTATTATAATTCCATTCTCTTTAAAAGTCCTATTTTTTCCCAAAGCATCTTCAGGTGCTGATGGGCTTTGTCCGAGTAACCCACTTCGTCTATCAGGTCGCAGAACAGTCTGAAGTGCCACTGTGCAGCACCGGTCTTAAACTTAGCCTTCTTGCCCGTCATCAGATACTGCAACATAGCGTAATACATCTCGATACGACCTTCCGGGTGGTAGTACTTCACATAGAGCCTTACCTTCGATTTCTCCTCCTTCGTCAGCCATTCAAACAGCAGGCGCTGCATCAGCTGTTCGCAACTCACTATCACAATCGCCGGCTCGTTCTTGTCAACAATCAGACTCACCTCCTTTGCTTTCGCCTTCTTCTCTTTCTTAGCTTTCATCATCCTGTCTGTTTTTTTGTGATTAGAATGCCTGAATATCAGTAATGTGAAATACGTTCTCATGACGCATCTGCCCCTGCTGGTCCTGCCACGTGCGGTGCTTCCATGAACCCTTCACCACGTATGGTGTATTAGTGCTGTACTGCGTGTCGCGGTTCTTCGAGGCATAATCGCCCGTCATCTCGCCATAGAACGTGTCGCCTCCATGTTTCAAGGTCATACCACGGCTGCGGAAATACTCCTGCGAACCGTCTTGCTTGTTATACTGGCGCTCAGAGTATGCGCCCACCTCTTGAATCAAAACTAATTTTTCCATAATTTGTAAATGCTTTTTAATAAATAATCAAATAGTAAAACTCACTCCCTTATTCTATCGTGTCAAACATCTTTTTATCCTCGATATCCAACTTATCTTTCAGTTTAGCATCGTAAATCCACAATCCCCTTCTCACACCAATGCCGGCTCCTATCACCAATGCGTCGAAATAGCAGCGCACGGCATTCATCAGGGCTTTCATCGTAAAGAAGTTGTCCATCTCCAGAATGGGGCCATAGCCACTGCAGTATATGTAGAACCGATATTCATTTCTAAGATTCACCTCATCGTAGTATTCAAACGCGCGTACTTCCAACTGCAGTTTTTCGTGCTTCCATACAATGCCCATTTCCTTTAAGTTCTTAATGGCCTCTGACAGAGCCCGCGCGTTGTCAAAAGGATATCCCTGAAGAACAGCTCCCAGTAGCTGTGCCAACGTTGTAGATTCCAGCGTCTCACCTTCCAGACACAGCACGCGCATGTCTTCATCTTTCATACTGTTCGCGTCCATGTAGTCCTGAAGCGTCATCATTTCATCACACTGGTCCACCATCACCCATTGAGGACGGTTATTGTTGTCAAGACCGGCGAATATACAACGATGTAAACGCCCCTCATTACTCTCGAAAAAAATTGCTCTTTCCATAATCCTTTAGTTTTTTATTAATAATGTTTTGTGCATTGGGATGAACCCTTGCGTTTGATTTTCGAGGGCAAAGGTAGGACGATTTCCTGCCTGGTAAAAAGAACTCATTTTACCAGTTTGTTAAAGTTTCAATAATGCCTCTCAAAGCCAGTAACTGAGTACGTTTTTCCAATCCTTGACCCAGATACCGGCGATAAGGACTGTCCTTGCCCTGTTGCTCCAACAGCGCATCAAATTGCGGATCACTACGCTGTTCGTAGACACCCTTTACACGCAATACACCAATGATGCGCATCACGCCATACTTATCAAACTCTCTGCATTTCCTTGCCTTTTGTTTTGGCATCATCACGTCCATCAGCGCATCGTTGCTGAAAATCTCTTCCCACAGTTCATCAATTGACAAACGGAACTTAGGGGTAACAAACACCCTAATGCGCGCCACATACGCACGTACATCATTCTTTACTTTTTCTTTGTTGACAATCTTTTTGCTTTCGTCAACATACAATCTTCCCTCTCGTGCAGCCGCCATCAGTGCCTTCACGTCAAAGTCCTCAGGACGGACTTGTTTCAAACTTTTCTTCATAATCTCCGAGTTTATTGTTTATTCAACTTGTGAGTGAGAAAGCTTTGAAACGGCCGGCCCGTTGAACTCATGAGACTTCTCAGCTCACATCACTCGGATGATTTTATGTTTGAGGTTTACCACCTCACTGCAAAGATACTTCAAGTGCCCAGAAATTGCAAGGGCAAATGAAACCCACAAATGGAATCACTTCCAAATGTGGGTGCAAAGTTACGAAAAAGGGAGGATAATTACCTACTACGTAGTACCTACGGTTAGAATTAAGTAGTTGAAAATCAGCGCAGTATTATTTTCAACTTATCAATAAACAAACTCGTCTTAACTTGTTTAACGGCTTGATAATTACCTTGTCTGAGGGTTTCTGGGTTTTTGTTCCACAACATTCCAAGCACTTTCCATTTTGATTCTATTCTAAGTCGGCTTGATATTTCGCCAGCCAAATAACCTTGCTCAGCAATTGATAAATCCAATGGCTGCCAGTTCGAGTCGAGTAAACCTACATCTGATAGTTTCTGCATTAGTTGTTTTGCCTCAGGAGTTTTTAATACCTCTGGAATACTATCGAGGTTTATATTGTTGGTGTTTTCAATCTCTTTTATTTGGGGGACTGGCGAAGTGTCGAAAATCTCATCGATATCCGCATCCATTGCCATCTTCTTCGACGTTGTAATAAAACATGGCATGAGGGCCATTGAACCATTCATCCTTGGTGTATGCGTGGGGACGAACGTCGGCTCCTAAATCCCATCCCATCAGTACAAATGGGTAGGAGTATTTGTCGAAGTCCTCATGGACAAGCTTGGGTTTGTCGAGTAGAATCAGCAAGTCCCAGTCAGAATCATCATGATAGTCTCCACGGGCCCGCGAACCATACAAATATAACGTGCTGCCCTTAGGCAATACGTTAGCAGCGGTCTGCTTAATGTGGTTTATCATCTGAGTCTTGTCCATACTATTACACATAATCTGTGTGCAAATATACGAAAAGATTTCGATAATAAGTCGATTTATCCTGTTTTTCTTTGAAAAAAGGCTCAAAAAGGAGCGGATTACGAGTTTTTTGACTACCTTTGCATGATAAATTAAATCGATATGGAGAAATTAGCAACGAACGTTGATGAACAGATAGCGAAGCTGGAATCCCGCGGAATGACAATCGGTGATAAGGACAAGGCTAAGGAGTGTCTGCTGGATATCGGATACTTCCGTTTGGGATTCTATTGGTTCCCCTTTGAGAAGAGTTATCCTCGCAAGGTGAACCGCACCCATGAATTCAAGGATGGCACTTGCTTTGAGTATGCTATCCGGCTCTACTACTTTGACTATGACCTGCGTAACATCCTTCTGAAATACATCAACCGCGTTGAAATCAACTTCAGAACAAAACTGATATACCACGCTTCAAACAGATACAAACAAGACCCGTTCTGGTATCAGGACAGCAAGTATGTCAACAAGGCGTTCTTGGAGGATGATGTCATGGAGAAAGCCATGAAGGATGCCTCGAAGGAGGATGTTATCATCCAGGACATGAAGGCGCACAAAAGGAGTATCTCGCCAGCATGGAAGGCAATGGAGTTCTTTAGTTTCGGTGCAGCTATCTCGCTATACGACAATCTGAAAGAGGGACCACTGAAGTGCGAAATATCAAATCTCTATGGCATGTCGTCGCCAAACAACTTCCTGAGTTATATCGATACAGTGAGGAAGTTGCGCAACTATTGTGCACACGGCAAGGTGCTCTTCGACAAGAACTTGCCTGAAGCTATCAGTAATGGCCCGCTGGGGTATCTGGGTAACAGTAAGACTCAGTTGTTCGGTGCCTATCGTGTGCTGGAGTACCTGTTAGGGCAGGTATCGCAGAACAGGGTACAGGACATGAAACAAGAAGTAAAGGCGCTATTCGACAAGATGCCAGATGACATCGTAAAGCAGATAATCCTGCAAAATTCAGGCTTTCAGCTTAAAATGCTTTAAAAAGTAGCTTAAATATTTGGAAGTTTCAGAAATTCTTCCTAACTTTGCACCCAGTAAAGTGCACTTGATTGTTTCGACTTTCATACTGCACTATAAAAGGAACTGATGAGGGCTGTCTTTCGAGGCAGCCCTTTCCTTGTGTCATTTACAATTTCAATGTCATAATGTCAAAATGTCAAAATGTCATTTTCATTTTCGGATTTTGTCAAAATGATCACTATAATATAAAAAATATATTTTTTATTATATAGTGGACTAAATTGACATTGAAAATCGATTTTGACATCTTGACATCTTGACATTTTGACATTCAATCATAATCAGGGTTACTGTCCTTGTGTGTGTCGTATACTCTCTCTTTTGATGCTAAAATGGTGCTAAAAATGAAACATGCTCGATTTTCAGCACGAAAATCGCGTTTTTTCACCCAAAACGGCTAAAAATTTGGAGGTGCCTTGAAAAATGTGTACCTTTGCATTGTCAAAAGGAAACGATGGAATTTGAGCGCAGGGCACCAAAAATTATTTCTCAGGCCTGGAAAAATTTACTGCCTGCCCAGAGCGTAAAAAAGAAGTCGGGAATGGAGACGAACCAGAAACATTAAACATTAAAAATTAAAAATTAAATTTATTTACAAACTAATTAAAAACTAAACTAAAAGGAGATTAAGCTATGACAATGAAAGTGAAAGCAATTGAGAAGAAGCTGAAGTTTACGAAAGACCCTAACGACCCCGGCGTCTATCGCTACGTGATGCAGCCCGAACAGTATTCGAGCCTGACGCAGAAGAAGGTCATCAAGGAAGCTGCCCTGCGCTCAGGTGTGAGCCAAGGCGTGATGCAGGCCTGCTGGGATGCAGCCGGCGAGGTGATCAAGGCGTGGGCAACGGAAGGCCACTCGGTGGCACTGCCTGGACTGGGCACCATGCGCTTCGGACTGCGCTCGAAGTCGGTAGAGAAGGTGGAGGACGTGAAGTCGAACCTGATTACCACCCGCCGCATCATCTTCACCCCCGACGTGGACCTGAAGGACGAGCTGAAGAACACCGCCGTGCAGATCACCTGCTTCGACCGCGACGGCAAGGAGGTGAAGCGCGTGACCAGCGATGACAGTGGGGACATCGAGGACAATGAAAGCGGCCTCACCCCCAGCCCCTCTCCAACGGGCGAGGGGAGTGGAAACTCAGGAGGCGGTAATTCCGGAGGCAACGGTGGCGAAGAGCTGGACGAAAATTAAAGAGTTTGCCCGCGAGGGCAACTCTTTAAATTGAGGAATTGAGAAAATGAGAAAATGAGGTTTTGAGGAATTGAGAAAATGAGGAATTATGAAGACGAACCGAGTTATTGAGGTAGCGGTGAAGGTTGTAGTAGCCGCCCTCACTGCCTTCCTGACGGCCATCACAACGACCTCGTGCATGGGGCGTGGACCGATTACGATGTAAGATGTCTGAAGGCTGAGGGCTGATGGCTGATGTAAGATGTCTGATGTAAGATGTAAGATGTAAGAAGAAAGAAGGACTGACAGATGTAGATGCTGCCAGTCCTCTTCTCATGGTTCCCATTGTAATCTTAGAATTCTACGCGATACTCCGACTTGAAGAGTGTGGCGGTCAGCATGCCGTAGAGACCATCCTTGAGATAGCGTTCCAGCGTGAGGTCGACACCGTAGTTACGGCCTACGGGTACATTATTAATAATAAATAATGTTGTTCTGGATGCATATAATTGCAATAATAGTGCATAACTAATTGATTTTGCATAAAAAATTGCAATTTATATTGGTTATTTCCAATTTTATTTTGGTGTTTCCCCTACAATTTTGTACCTTTGCACCCCAAAATCAGGATTTAATGCATTAAACTCAATAAATTATGGCAAAAATGAAAGGCGCCATTGTGGTGGATACTGAGCGTTGCAAGGGATGTCAGCTGTGCATCATTGCTTGCCCCCAGAAGGTCATCGCGCTGGCCAACAAAGTGAATCTGCACGGCTATCCGTATGTGGAGGCTACGAACGAGGAGGCCTGTGTAGGCTGTGCCTCGTGTGGCATTGTCTGCCCAGACGGCTGTATCACCGTGTATCGTAAAAAGATGGAGGAGTAAGAAATGGAAGAGAAAGAAGTTGTATTGATGAAAGGCAACGAGGCTATTGCCCACGCTGCTATTCGTTGCGGATGCGACGGCTATTTCGGCTATCCCATTACTCCGCAGAGTGAAGTGATTGAGACGCTGGCTGAGCTGAAGCCTTGGGAAACCACTGGTATGCAGGTGGTGCAGGCCGAGAGTGAGCTGGCTAGTATCTACATGGTCTATGGTGCTGCCGGTGCCGGTAAGCGTGCCATGACCTCAAGTTCGTCGCCTGGTATTGCACTGATGCAGGAGGGTATCACCTATATGGCTGGTGCCGAGGTTCCAGGTGTGTTTGTCAATGTTCAGCGTGGCGGTCCCGGTCTGGGAACCATCCAGCCCTCTCAGGGTGACTATTTCCAGGCTACTCGTGGTGGTGGTAATGGTGACTACAAGGTTATCGTGCTGGCTCCGTCGTCTGTTCAGGAGATGGCAGACTTCGTTGACCTGGCCTTCGAGTTGGCATTCAAGTATCGCAACCCTGCCATGATTCTGAGTGATGGTGTCATTGGTCAGATGATGGAGAAGGTGGTGCTGCCTCCTTACAAGCCCCGTCGTACGGACGAGGAGGTGATTAAGCAGTGTCCTTGGGCTTCTACTGGTAAGCCTAAGAATCGTGAGCGTGTAGTGATTACCTCGCTCGAGCTGAAGCCTGAGATTATGGAGCAGCGTAACATTGCCCTGCAGGAGAAATATGCTAAGATTCAGGAGAACGAAGTTCGCTTTGAAGAGCAGCAGATGGACGATGCAGAGTATGCTATCGTAGCATTTGGAAGTGCTGCCCGTATTGCTGAGAAGAGCGTAGAGATTGCCCGTGAGCAGGGTATTAAGGTAGGTCTGTTCCGTCCTATCACGCTGTTCCCATTCCCCATCAAGCAGATTGAGGCGTTGTCGAAGAAGGTGAAGGGTATTCTGGTAGCTGAGATTAACGCAGGTCAGATGGTACAGGATGTCCGTCTGGCTGTGAATGGTGCTGTACCCGTCGAGCAGTTCGGTCGCTTAGGAGGTATCGTTCCCGATCCTGAAGAAATTGTCACAGCTTTACAGCATTTGACAATTTGACAATTTACGATTTGACAATTGTAAAATGTTGAAATAGTATAATAGTGAAATTGTGAAATAGTAAAATATCATGGTGGATAGAAATCAAATAGTTCAACCAGAGAACATCGTCTGCAAGAAGCCGACGCTGATGAACGACAACAACATGCACTACTGCCCAGGCTGTAGTCACGGTGTGGTGCATAAGCTCATTGCCGAAGTCATCGAAGAGATGGGTATGGAAGACAAGGCTGTAGGTGTATCACCCGTAGGCTGCGCCGTCTTCGCGTACAATTATATAGATATAGACTGGCAGGAGGCTGCCCACGGTAGAGCACCTGCATTGGCTACAGGTATCAAGCGCTGCTGGCCTGACCGTCTGGTATTCACCTATCAGGGCGACGGTGACTTGGCATGTATCGGTACCTGCGAAACCATCCACGCCCTGAACCGCGGCGAGAACATCGTGATTATCTTCGTCAACAATGCCATCTATGGTATGACGGGTGGTCAGATGGCTCCTACCACGCTGATTGGTCAGAAAACCTCTACCTGTCCTTATGGCCGCGATCCCCAGTTGCATGGATATCCCTTGAAGATGGCGGATATCGCTGCTGGTCTGGAAGGAACGTGCTACGTCACTCGTCAGAGTGTAGAGTCTGTTGGTTCCATCCTCAAGGCTAAGAAGGCTCTGCGTAAGGCTTTCGAGGCTTCTATGGCTGGCAAGGGTTCGAGTCTCGTAGAGTTCGTATCCACCTGTAACAGCGGTTGGAAACTGACTCCTGCTAAGGCTAACGAATGGATGAAGGAGAACATGTTCCCCTACTATCCTAAAGGTGACCTGAAAGATACTACGATTTGACAATTGGACAATTTACGAATTGACAAATTGCTGCGCATTGGCCAATTGTGAAATAGTGAAATAGTAAAATAGTGAAATAAAACGATGAAAAAAGAAATAATTATCAGTGGTTTCGGAGGTCAGGGCGTGCTCTCGATGGGTAAGATTCTGGCCTATAGTGGACTGATGGACAACAAGGAGGTGACATGGATGCCTGCCTATGGTCCTGAACAGCGTGGTGGTACTGCCAACGTGACGGTAATTGTTAGCGATGAGCGCATCTCTTCGCCTATCCTTAGCAAGTATGACATTGCAGTAGTGCTGAACCAACCTTCACTTGAGAAGTTCGAACCGAAAATCAAGCCCGGTGGTATTCTGATTTACGACGGCTTTGGCATCATCAACAAGCCTACTCGCAAAGACATCACCGTCTATGAAATCAATGCTATGGACAAGGCTGCTGAGATGAAGAACTCGAAGGTGTTCAACATGATTGTGCTGGGTGGACTTTTGAAGGTTGCTCCCGTTGTGAGTACCAAGGGTGTTGAGAAGGCATTGAAGAAAACATTGCCTGAGCGCCACCACGATTTGATACCTCTGAACATGCAAGCCATAGAAGAGGGTGGTAAGATTATTGAGCAGCAGTAATTTCCGCGCGTACATATATTATATTGCATACCAATAGATATTAAAATCGTTTACTGAGGTTGCCTGCAAATAGTAAGGTGACCTCGGTTTTTGTCTATAAATTGGCGTTTTTTTCCTATGTTTTGGCCGAATAGGATAAAAATTACACTTATTTTGATACTTTTTTATAAAAAACTTTGGAAGATTAGATATTATTTCGTTACTTTGCACCCGAAATAAACCATTTAATAGGTATTTAATAAACAATTACGAAAATGAAAAAATTACTTTTAATGCTTGCTGCTGGTATGATGGCAGCTTCAGTGAATGCACAGAACACTGTTATCACTTCTAACAAGGCTGGTGACAACTGGTATATCGGTATTAATGCTGGTGTTGCAACTCCAATTTCTAAGTACAATAACGCTAATGGCGATAAAATCGGCTTTATGAAGGGCTTCGCTCCTAAGCTGGGTGTTCGTCTGGGTAAGAACCTGACCACTGTATTCGGTCTGGCTTTGGATGCTGATGTTTATTTTGAGGCTTCAGAAAAGTCTGCCATGAAGCAGTACACTTTCATTGACGCTATCAACGTTGACATTCTGGGTACCTTCAACCTGAGCAATGCTTTTGCAGGTTATCAGGGTGAGCCCCGTGCTTTCGAGGTTATTGGTCTTGTTGGCGGTGGTTACAGCCACACCTATGGTTGCGTTATGTCTGGTTTGAACGCAAAAGCAGGTCTTGACTTTGCCTTCAACCTTGGTGCTAACAAGGCTTGGCAGCTCTACATCGAGCCCGCCATCGTTTTCGGTCAGCCATTTCCCGATTGGTCAAATCCTTTCCACAAGATTGAAATCGGTGGCGAGAAGAAGTACAATGCTATTGGCCAGGTTAGCGTAGGTCTGAACTACAAGTTCGGTAACAGCAACGGTTCTCACAACTTCGCTAAAGCTGAGCTCCGCGACCAGAGCGAGATTGACCAGCTGACCGCTAAGATTAACGAGCTCCGCGCTGAGAGCAATGCTAAGGATGGTAAGATTGCTGCCGACGGTCGCACTATCGCTGACCTCCAGGCTCAGCTGGTTGCTTGCCAGAACAAGCCCGCTCCTACAGCTAAGGTTGTTGTTAAGCAGAACTCACAGCTCCAGCCTATCGTTATCTTCGGTGCTGGTAAGACTTCTATCGACGCTGCTCAGTATGCCAGCATCGAGATGGTTGCTAAGTACATGCGCAACCACAAGGATTGCAAGATTCTGATTAAGGGTTATGCTTCTCCAGAGGGTGATGAAGTGAAGAATAAGGCTCTTGCTGATGGTCGTGCCGAGAGTGTTAAGAACGCTCTGATTAAGCGCTACAAGATTGCTGCTGACCGTATTACTGCTGAGGGTCAGGGCGCTACTAGCGACCTCTCTGAGGAGAACGATTTCAACCGCGTAGCAATGTTCTTTGATACTACCGTAAAATAAGTCGAGACATAACAAGTCAATAATAGTCCCTGCAGATTTAGTTCTGCAGGGATTTTTTATACAGTAATATTTGGCATTTTCCTCACTTATTTGTACCTTTGCAGTCAAATACTCATGTTATGAAACTAAAACTACTTTTTGCAGCATTATTGTTCAGTCAGCTGACAATAGCACAAATCCGTCGTGAGATTAATCTTAAGTCGTGGGAGTTCTCACGTGACCAGCAATCGTGGATGAAGGTGGATATCCCTCACGATTGGGCTATAGCAGGACCGTTTGATAAAAAATGGGATTTGCAGAAGGTGGCCATTACCCAGAATGGCGAGACAGAAGCTACCGAGAAAAGCGGACGTAGCGGTGCCTTGCCCTGGATTGGTGAGGGGTGGTATAAGACGACGGTCGATGTGCCTGCGGGATATGAATCGGCAGAACTGGTGTTCGACGGTGCAATGTCTGATCCTCGTGTCACGATTAACGGACAAGAGGCAGGTCACTGGGCATACGGTTATAATGCCTTCCGCATAGATGCTACCCCTTATCTGAAAGCAGGAAAGTTGGACATCAACGTACATCTGCAGAATGTGGAGGAGAGTTCACGATGGTATCCTGGTGCAGGATTGTATCGTCCTGTGACATTGGTGCTGAAGCAGAATGCGCATTTTGATGACTGGAGTCTGTATGCACGTACGATAAGTATTGAAAAGGATAAAACCATTGTCGAGGTTGAGGGTCGGACAGTGAATGCTCGTGGTATGCACGTTTTTTTGCACCTTGCGGGCCCCGCTGGAGAAAAGGCTAACAACGAGGTGCGTATAGAGCCCGATGGAAAGTTCTATGCTAAGTTTGTTTTAAGGAATCCGCAGCTATGGACGCCAGAAACGCCCAATCTTTATACGCTGAATGTTTGGCTGAGTGATATGAAGAACATGCGAAGGATGGACAGCAAGACGATGAAGATAGGTGTCCGTACCGTTTGCATAGATCGTGAGCATGGTTTCCAGTTGAATGGTAAGACGCTGAAACTGAAAGGCGTCTGTCTGCATCACGACCTTGGTCCGTTGGGCGCTGCTATTAACAAGACGGCACTGATTCGTCAGATTAAGATGATGAAGGCGATGGGATGTAATGCCATTCGTACTTCACACAATATGCCATCGACGTGGCAGATGGATGTGTGTGACTCGTTGGGTATGATGGTGATGGCTGAGTCGTTTGACATGTGGATTTATCCGAAATGTAAGAACGGCTATGCCCGTCATTTCCGTGAGTGGGCAGAACGTGACATCACCAATCTGGTGCTGAACCACAGAAATCATCCGAGTATCGTGATGTGGTCAATAGGCAATGAAATACCTGAACAAGGCAGCGAGGAAGGAAGGCAGATTAGTCTTCAATTGCAAGGATTGTGTAATGCTCTCGACCCAACACGTCCTGTTACTCAGGGAATGGATCGTGCCGAAGCAGCCTTGAAAAGTGGTTTTGCCCAGGTGATGCAGGTGCCAGGTTTCAACTATCGCGTTCAGAAGTATGCCAACAATATCAAGCAGTTGCCACAAGGCTTCCTCCTCGGTTCCGAGACAGCATCCACAGTAAGTAGTCGTGGGGTTTATAAGTTCCCTGTTGAGGTCACTGACAATTCGCAGTATGCTTCGTGGGCACCTCAATACGACCCTAAGGCTATACAGAATGCAGACGGACAGTGTTCAAGCTATGATGTAGAGTATTGTTCGTGGAGTAATCTGCCTGATGACGACTGGGTATGGCAAGATGATTACAACTGGGTGATAGGCGAATTTGTATGGACGGGATATGATTATCTGGGTGAGCCGACGCCATACGATGAATATTGGCCTGCACGCAGTTCCTATTTTGGTATTTGTGATTTGGCAGGACTGCCCAAAGATCGCTACTACCTCTATAAAAGCAAGTGGAACAAAGAAGAACATACTGTTCACTTATTGCCTCACTGGACATGGCCAGACCGTAAGGGAAAGGTTACACCCGTCTATTGCTATACGGATGGGGTAGAGGCAGAACTCTTTGTCAATGGCAAGTCGCAGGGGCGTATTCGTAAGAATCCAAAGGAACGTTTGGACCGTTATCGTCTGCGCTGGAATGATGTCAAGTATGAACCTGGTGAAATCAAGGTCATTGCTTATGACGAGAAGGGCAATCAGATTGGTGAGGATGTGCGCCAGACGGCAGGTAAGGCTGTACAATTGGTGGCTCAGGCGGAAACCGAAGATCATAAGGCCGATGGCGAAGATTTGATTTATGTCCGCATTAGTGTGAAGGATAAAAAAGGTGTGCCTGTGCCCACCTGTCAGGACGCTTTGACGTTTGGTGTGAGTGGTGAAGCCAAATTTGAGGCAGTTTGCAATGGTGATGCTACTTCACTGGAGTCATTCAGGCAGCCGAAAATGAAACTGTTCAATGGTGAACTAATCGTGATACTTCGTCCAACCACGAAGGCTGGAAATGTGACGCTGACTGTCAAGGATCAGCGTGGAAAACTGAAACCTGCAATCTTGAATCTTGAAACAAAATGAAGCGATTTCTAAACATACTTTTTCTTGTAAATATCTCGCTGATAGTCAGTGCGCAAAAGACTTTTTGGCTTGGCGCCGACATCAGTGGAACAACAGATTTGGAAACTCGTCATGTACAGCTGCGAAACAGCAAGGGGGAACCTCGTGAGTGTACGGCGTTGATGCATGAGTTAGGATTGAATGCCGTCCGTCTGCGTGTTTGGGTGAATCCTAAAGACGGACTTTGCAGCAAGGATGATGTTGTCAAGATGGCGCGTCGTGCTAATGACTGGGGTATGGCACTGATGATAGACTTCCACTATAGTGATTGGTGGGCTGATCCTGGTCAGCAGAACATCCCTGCCGCTTGGAAGGAGATGAACTATGAACAGATGAAGCAGGCCTTAGCAGAACATACACGTGAGGTATTGCAAGCCATCAAAGAGGCAGGGGTAGACGTACGATGGGTACAGGTGGGTAATGAGACGACTAACGGATTCTTGTGGCCTATGGGGCGTGCTCAGGATAATATGCGTCAGTATGCAGGATTCACGGATGCTGGATATGTGGTTGTAAAACAGGTATTTCCAAAGGCTGAAGTTATTGTCCACCTGGATGGCGCTTATGATCCGAAACGATACGATTTTATCTTTGACGGACTGAAGAAATATGGTGCCCGGTATGATATGATAGGACTGAGTGTATATCCTTATTGGGACATGCGAGGCAACCATACGGCATCATGGCAAGAGACGGTAGAGAAAGCAACCGCCAATATTAATCGTCTTTGGAATAAATACCACAAACCCATGTTGGTGGTGGAGACAGGTGTCGAAGCAGCAAAGCCTGTCGAGGGTAAGGAAATTCTATCAGCAATCATTGATATGGCCCGTAACCATTGTGAAGGACACTGTCAAGGCGTGTTCTATTGGGCACCCGAAACCGACCGTTTCTATAAGTTAGGAGCATTCCAAAACAATCGCCCAACTATCATTATGGATGCCTTTACGGAAGCTGCCCGAATCATTGATGTTGAATAAAATTCGGCTGCAATGTGAAAGAAATATCTGCGAATGTTTGGAATTGTCATAAAATGTTCGTATCTTTGCAGCGGTTTAGAAGATAATTGCGGTGTTATGAAAAATCCGTTTGATAAGATATTAAATTGGTATTTTACCAAGAATTCATTACCATATTGGTGCATTTTCCTTATAGACTGCGCTATTGTCATGTTTGCTTGTGCGCTGGTTTATTGGATATTCAACAATCTTGAAGCGTTGGTAGATAACGCTCTGCCTGTGTTCCTGACATCATCGGTATTTACGATTTGTAGCATTGTTGGATTCCGTATTTTCCATACCTATAGTGGATTTATGCGCTATGCATCGTTTGTTGACTTGATGCGAGTGACCTATGGTAATTTGATTAATCTCGGACTTGCTTTGGTGGCTGATCTGTTGTTGCAGACTTCGCCCGTTAGGCTTTTTGCCTATTATAATACCACAAGCATTTTTCTTATTTTCATCCTTGCCACATTGTTGATGTGGGCATTACGTGTGTTTGTGAAGACATTATATGATGTGGCTTTCTCAAATACACGTGCCATGCGTGTATTGGTATATGGTGCAATGACAGGTGGTGTCGGCTTGGCAAAGATGATTCAGAACCAGCGTCCACGCCGTTATGTTGTTAAGGGCTTCATTACGCATTATCAGAAAGCCAGGCATTCACAGATAATGGGTGAGACAGTTTATTATGTTGGTGATGATTTGGCAAATGTCATCAAAGAGAACGATATTGAGGCTGTCATCGTTTCACCATATCGTGTTAAAGAATTCCGTAATAATCAGGCCATACAGGATGTGATTATCAGTGCAGGTGCCAAAATCCTGATGGCGCAAGGTGCCACGGAATTCGTTTCCGGTGAAATGGAAATGACGCAGGAGGAGTTTGGACAACTGCAACTGCGTGAGGTTAGTGTTGAGGAATTGTTGCCACGCGATGAAATACGTGTTGACTTGAAGAGCGTCGAAGAATTGCTGAAAGGACAACGTGTACTGATTACGGGCTCGGCAGGTTCTATAGGTAGCGAGATTGTACGTCAGGTGGCCAGCTTCCATCCAGATGCCTTGATGCTGATTGACCAGGCAGAAACGCCACAGCATGATATCCGACTGATGATGGCAAGGGAATTCCCGAATATTAAGGCAGAGACGGTTGTTACGAGTATTACTCATCAGCTGCGCATGGATGATATTTTCCGTACTTTCCGTCCCGACTATGTGTTCCATGCTGCTGCCTACAAACACGTACCAATGATGGAGGATAATCCATCTGAGGCTGTTATCAATAATATTGGGGGCACAAAGGTTATTGCTGATTTAAGTGTGAAGTATGGCGTTAAGAAATTCGTGATGGTTTCTACCGACAAGGCTGTGAATCCCACCAATGTCATGGGTTGTTCAAAGCGTATCTGCGAGATATATGTTCAGAGTCTTGATCAGGCTATCAAGGAAAAGCGTGTCGCCAATCATATCCAGAGTCTTAGTAATGATGAGAGTTTTATTACTGCCTCTCAGATGGGAGGTCCAGCTGTTCGTACCCAGTTTGTAACCACGCGCTTTGGTAATGTATTGGGCTCTAATGGTTCAGTTATTCCTTTGTTCAGAGAACAGATTAAGAATGGTGGTCCTGTAACTGTTACTGACGAGCGTATTGTGCGTTTCTTTATGCTGATACCTGAAGCTTGTAAGTTGGTGCTTGAAGCTGGTACGAAGGGCAACGGTGGTGAAATCTTCGTGTTCGATATGGGGCAGCCTGTCAAGATTGCCGATTTGGCTAAGCGTATGATTAAGCTATCAGGTGCCAAGAATGTGGAAATTAAGTTTACCGGTTTACGTCCAGGTGAGAAACTCTATGAGGAAGTGCTCAACGAGTTGGAGGGTACTAAGCCTACTTTCCACGAGAAAATCCGTATCGCTGAGGTTCGTGAGTATGACTATGATGATGTTTGCAAGGAAATCAATGATCTGATAGAGATATCGAAGCGTTATGACGATATGAAGACTGTTCAGAAGATGAAGGAGATAGTTCCTGAATACAAGAGTAACAATTCTGTCTATGAGCAGTTAGATAAGAATCAAGAAAATACCCCCCATTTAATAGCAAAAGTAAGTTGATATCACTCAATAGTTAAGCGGAAATAAAGAATTTCCGCTTTTTTTTGGCTATTAGGCGGAAATTGTTTAATTTTGCATGCTAAATTAGACAATTACTAAGAGACAGTTATGAAACATCAACTTAGAAGCAGTGTCTGCACGGAAGGCAGACGTATGGCTGGCGCCAGAGCACTCTGGGTGGCCACAGGTATGAAACACGAGCAGTTTGGCAAACCCATTATTGCCATCGTCAACTCGTTTACGCAGTTTGTACCTGGTCATACGCATCTGCATGAGATTGGTCAGATAGTACGCGAGGAAATCGAGAAGATGGGCTGTTATGCCGCTGAGTTCAATACCATTGCCATCGACGACGGTATCGCGATGGGCCACGATGGCATGCTCTATTCACTGCCTTCGCGCGACATCATTGCTGACAGTGTAGAATATATGGTCAACGCCCACAAGGCTGATGCCATGATTTGCATCTCCAACTGCGACAAGGTGACACCTGGAATGCTGATGGCTGCTATGCGCTTGAATATTCCTGCAGTATTCTGCTCGGGTGGACCTATGGAGGCTGGTCGCTGGCGTGGTGAGAATGCTGACCTGATTACGGCGATGGTGAAGGGTGCCGATCCTGAGGTTTCTGATGAGGAGATGAAAGAAATTGAGCAGTGTGCCTGTCCTGGTTGCGGCTCATGCTCAGGCATGTTTACCGCCAACTCGATGAACTCGCTGACGGAGGCCATTGGTCTCTCGCTGCCTGGCAACGGTACTATCCTCGCTACGCATACCAATCGTGTAGAGCTTTTTAAGGCTGCTGCTCGTCAGATAGTTAAGAACGCTTTGGCCTATTATGAGGATGGTGACGAGAGCGTGCTGCCTCGCAATATCGCTACGCGTAAGGCTTTCATGAATGCGATGTCGCTGGATATAGCGATGGGTGGTTCTACGAATACCGTGCTTCATCTACTGGCTGTGGCTCAGGAAGCTGGTGCCGACTTTACTATGAAGGATATCGACGCCCTGAGCCGTAAGGTTCCATGCCTCTGCAAACTGGCTCCAAACACGCAGAAATACTCCGTTCAGGAGTGTGGTCGTGCAGGTGGTATCTTGGGTATCCTGAACGAACTGAATAAAGGTGGTCTCATCGACGGCTCTGCACCCCGTGTAGACGGTATGACGTTGGGCGAGGCAATGAAGGCTTATGATATTACTGGTCAGACTGGTAGGACTAGTTCAACTAGTATTTACTATTCCGCTCCTGGCAACCGCTTCTCAACGAAGATGGGCTCGCAGTCGGAAGAGTGGGAGAGTCTCGATACCGATCGTGCCAATGGATGTATCCGCGACCTCGAACACGCTTACACCAAGGATGGTGGACTGGCTGTGCTCTTTGGTAATATCGCACAGGACGGTTGCGTAGTGAAGACCGCTGGTGTCGACGAAAGCCTGTGGCACTTCGAAGGTCCTGCCGTCGTCTTCGACTCTCAGGAAGATGCCTGCGAGGGAATCCTGGGTGGCAAGGTAAAGAAGGGCGACTGCGTGGTGATTACCCACGAGGGTCCGAAGGGCGGTCCTGGTATGCAGGAGATGCTTTATCCCACGAGCTATATCAAGTCGATGCACATGGGTAAGGAATGTGCGCTGATTACCGATGGCCGTTTCTCGGGCGGTACGTCAGGTTTGTCTATCGGACATATCTCGCCTGAGGCTGCCGCTGGTGGTAACATTGGCAAAATCAAGGATGGTGACATCATCGAGATTGACATCCCCAGCCGCTCCATCAACGTGAAACTCAGTGACGAAGAACTCGAAGCTCGTCCCCAGCAGCCCCTGAAACGCAACCGCGTCGTTTCGAAGGCATTAAGGGCCTATGCCCAGAGCGTTTCCTCTGCTGACAAGGGCGGCATTAGGATTATTGAATAATATTCAGGCACAGATTCCACGGATTAACACTGCTTTTAATCTGTGGAAGGAATAGAAATCCGTGAAATCCGTGTAATCCGTGCCAAAAGAGAAAAAGAAATATGAGAGACAGAATTACAGGAGCAAAGGCGCTGATGCGGGCACTTCAGGCGGAAGGGGTGAAAACTATCTTCGGATACCCTGGAGGCAGTATCATGCCTACTTACGATGCGCTGTTCGACTACACACGAGGTGAGAAAAAATGCTTTGACCATATTCTTGTGCGTCATGAGCAAGGTGCTGTCCATGCTGCCGAAGGCTATGCCCGCGTCAGTGGTGATGTAGGCGTTGCTCTTGTCACCAGTGGTCCAGGTGCAACGAATACGCTAACTGGTGTGGCCGATGCTATGTTGGATTCAACGCCCATCGTGGTTATTGCAGGTCAGGTGGCTATCGGTGCTCTGGGTACCGATGCCTTTCAGGAGGTCGACCTCGTTGGTGTGGCTCAGCCGATTTCCAAGTGGAGCTATCAGATTCGCCACGCCGAGGATATTGCATGGGCTGTAAGTCGAGCTTTCTATATTGCCCGTACGGGGCGTCCTGGTCCTGTGGTACTTGACTTTCCCCGCAATGCGCAGGTCGAGGAGATTGATTGGGAACCCAAGAAGGTTGATTTCGTACGTTCCTATGTTCCTTATCCCAAACTCGATCATGAAGCTGTTCGTCAGGCCGCTGAACTGATTAATAATGCCAAGAAACCTTTGGCTCTTGTGGGTCAGGGTGTAGAACTTGGCAATGCGCAGGATGAATTGAAAGCATTCCTCGAGAAGGCTGATATTCCTGCCGGTCGTACCATGTTAGGACTTTCCGCGCTACCCTCTAACCATCCGTTGAATGTCGGTATGCTGGGCATGCATGGTAATTATGCCGTCAACCTGAAGGAACAGGAGTGCGATGTGCTGATTGCTATTGGCATGCGTTTCTCCGACCGTGTAACGGGCAATCTGAAAACCTATGCCAAACAGGCCAAGATTATACACCTTGATATCGACCGCAGCGAGATTGACAAGAACGTCAAAACCAATGTGGCCGTGGTGGCCGACTGTAAAGAATCATTACCTGCACTGACGGCACTAGTCAACAAGAATAACCATCAGGATTGGCGTGAGTCGTTCAAGGAGCTTGACCAGAAAGAGCGCGAGAAAGTGATAGAGCCTGCCATCCATCCCAAAGAGGGAGCGTTGCTGATGGGCGAGGTGGTAAATGCTGTGGCTGAACGTGCTCAGGATAATGCTGTTCTCGTGACGGATGTTGGTCAAAACCAGTTGTTTGCAACTCGTTACTTCAAGTATCACAATAAACGCAGTATCTGCACCAGCGGTGGCTTGGGTACGATGGGCTATGGTATGCCTGCAGCCATTGGTGCTACGTTTGGTGCCCCTCAGCGTCAGGTGTGCTGTTTTATGGGCGATGGTGGCTTCCAGATGTGTATCGAGGAACTTGGTACCATTATGGAGCAGCAGGCTCCTGTCAAGATGATTCTGATGAACAATCACTATTTGGGTAACGTCCGTCAGTGGCAGGATATGTTCTGGATGCGTCGCAAGTCGTTCACCAAAATGATGAATCCTAACTACGAGTTGATTGCTCAGGGCTATGGCATTCCTTATCAGGCTGTGGTTGATCGCAAGGACCTTGGCGCTGCTATCGAGAAAATGCTGACTACAAAGGGACCGTATATACTTGAATGTGCTATTCTTGAGGATGACGACGTGTTGCCCATGACGCCTCCAGGTATGAATGTCGATGATATGATGTTAGAGATATAGAAATATGAAAGAAAAGAAGAAACTATATACCCTGCTGGTTTACTCAGAGAATATTGCCGGTATTCTGAACCAGATTACCGCTGTGTTCACGCGTCGACAGGTGAATATCGAGAGCCTGAATGTGTCGGCCTCGTCCATTGAGGGCGTCCATAAGTACACCATCACCGCATGGAGCGATGAAGACCAGATAGTCAAGATTACGCGTCAGATAGAGAAGAAGATTGACGTTGTCAAGGCTAACTACTTCACTGACGACCAGCTTTTTATCCGTGAGTCTGGTCTCTACAAACTTTCTACCGAGAAGGTGCTGAATAACCCCGAGATTTCGCGTACCATCCGTCGCAACGATGCCAGTATTATGGAGGTTAATCCTACGTATACCGTCGTTATGAAGAACGGTAAGACCGAGGATATTCTGAATCTCTACTATGCTTTGAACGAGTTCGATTGCGTGTTCCAGTATACCCGTTCGGGCCGTATCGCTGTAACGCGTGCTAAGCAGGAGCAGGTCAGCGAATTCCTTGAAGAACGGGAGAAAACCTTTAAAGGTTAATGGATATTTTTCAATGGATAATGGATAATTGATAATGGATAAGATAGGATGTTACGAGTTTCTGGCCGAGCCTTTCCACTGCGATTTCGGCGGGCGGCTGTTTATGGGGCATTTGGGCAATCACATGCTGAATGCTGCCGACTTTCATTCCTCTGCCCGCGGCTTTGGTATGAAGTATCTCATGACGATCAACCGTTCGTGGGTGCTTTCGCGCCTGGCTATTGAAATGGACGAGATGCCCCAGCAGTATACGAAGTTCAATGTCGAGACGTGGGTGGAATCGGCCATGCGCTACTTTACCTCGCGTAACTTCGCTGTTATTGGCCAAGAGCCAACAGCTAACGGCCAAAAGCCAAGGATTTATGGCTACGGCCGCTCCATCTGGGCCATGATTGACACGGAGACGCGTCAGCCTACCGATATTTTTTCCATCGATAATGGTGCCATCAACAACTGGATTGTCAACGACAAGGAGTGTCCCATCGACAAGGGTGGGCGAGTGAAGATGTCGGACGAGGCCCAATTGGTTCGCACCATCGATACTTATTACAATGATGTCGATATCAACGGTCACATCAACTCTGTCAAATACATTGAGCACGTGCTCGACCTCTGGCCATTAGATTGGTATCGCACTCACCAGATTCGCCGTTTCGAAATAGCTTATGTAGCCGAAGCCCATGCTGGTGACCAGCTTTCGTTCTATCGTGAGCAGACGGGCAACAACGAGTATTGCATCCGTATTGTCCGAACGGATGGCACCGAGTGTTGTCGCAGCAAAGTTGTCTTTATTTGAAAATGTATTCGCTGATGCCAACGGTGTGTTTCTCCATCAACTTGCGCATGGAGGAACGGATGGCAGCACGGTTCTTTTGTTCGATACTTGTGAGCACGCTGTCGGGTTCGTCAATGGGCAGGATGCGGTAGTTGTGCTTGCGGTTGTTGTCGGTCGGACGACTGACCCAATATAGCGCATAGCCACAGTCGCTGAGTCGCGTCGTACTCTTCTTGCCGGTTATGGTCGGCACGATGCCGGGCTGCACGGTCTTCGTAAACTCCATGCGTACCATGTAACCGCCGTAGGTGTTGGGCTTCGACTGGTTGCTCACCACGTTACCCATGGACCATGCAATGAGATGACAGCTGTCGGGCGTCAGTTCCAGTGGCTGTGCAACGTGCGGATGTCCGCCGATGACGTGGTCGACGCCATTGTCGATGAGCCATTGTGCTATGTCGCGCTGTTGCTGCGACGGCAACTGCTGATATTCTATGCCCCAGTGCGGCAGGGCTATAATAACGTCGGGCTTCATGCGCTTGGCTACTGCAATGTCGCGCCGTATCTGTACGGTGTCCATATAGTTCACGACGTTGGGCGCCTGCACTTGTATGCCGTTGGTGCCGTAAGTGAAGTTCAGCAGCACAATGCGTAGACCGTTACGCTCCAGCAGGAACGGATACTGTTTCAGGCGCTCCTGCTCGTTGACGTAAGTGCCAAGATGCGGCACGCGCAGCGAGTCCATCATCATGATAGTGCGCTCCAGTCCCGGGCGGCGACTGTCCAGACAGTGGTTGTTGGCGGTCAGCATGATGTCGAACCCTGCGTCGATACAGGCCTGCAGGTATTCGTCGGGGGCACGGAACTGCGGATAGCCGGCATACGGCTTGCCACCCAGCGTCACCTCGAAGTTGCCAATGGCCACGTCGGCGCGTTCCACCTCGTCGTGTATCCGGGCGAAACACTCGTCGTAGTTATAGCTGCCGTCCTTCTGCAGTGCTGCGTTAATCTGCGGACCGTGCTGCATCAGGTCGCCAGCAATCAGCAAGCTGAGGTGGTGTACCTCAGCCTGCTTGATAGTGTCGGTCTCTGTAGCCTCCTTCGCACGTTCGGCACGGCACGAAGCAGATGCCAACGTGACGAAGCCGATGGCTACTATCAGGAGTTTCTTCATCAGCCCACGCATTACTTGTTGGCTACAGCAGCCTGCTCAATGGGCAGACACTTCTTGTAGTTCTCAATGTACTTCTCGAAACCGGCTACGTCCTCGGCCGTCGGGGCGATGCTTGTGCCCGTGTTGCCTGCAAAGACAACGTCCTCCAGGTAGTCGGCCAGCGACTTGCCATTCTTATTAATAAGGTATCCGGCCAGCAGGGCAATACCCCATGCGCCACCTTCGCCAGCGGTCTCCATGACCGAGATGGGCGAGTTCAGTGCGGCAGCCAGCATACGCTGACCTACACCGGCAGTCTTGAAGTATCCGCCGTGACCGGTGATGCGGTCCACGCGAATCATCTCGTCCTTGAACAGAATGTCGTTACCAATCTTCAGCACGCCGATGGCACCGTAGAGGTTGGCACGCATAAAGTTGGCCAAGTTGAACTTGTCGTTAGCCGAGCGCACGAAGAGGGGACGACCGCCGGCCAGCCCCGTGACAGGCTCGCCTGATACGTAGTTGTAGGCCATTAGTCCACCGCAGTCGGTATCACCCTCCAGGGCCTTGTTGAACAACTTGCCGTACAGCTCGTTCATGTCTACGGGCACGCCCAGCAGCTGCTGATACTCCTTGAACAGGCCCACCCATGCGTTGATGTCGCTGGTGCAGTTGTTGCAGTGTACCATGGCCACGAGGCTTCCGTCAGGCGTGGTCACCATATCAATCATCTCGTAAGGTTTCGACAATGGCTTCTCCAGCACAATCATCGAGAACGACGACGTTCCTGCAGAGACGTTACCAGTGCGTTGCTTCACGGCGTTGGTGGCTACCATGCCCGTACCGGCGTCGCCCTCTGGCGGACAAACGGGGATGCCTGGCTTCAGGTGACCGCTGACGTCCAGCTTTTTGGCACCCTCGGGTGTCAGGAATCCTGCGCTCTCGCCTGCGTTCAGACTCTTGGGCAGGATGTCGAGCAATTTATAGGGTAAACCTTTAGACGCTAGGATTTTGTCGAATTTCTCCACCATTGTGGCGTCGTAGGTCTTCGTGGCGGGGTCTACGGGAATCATACCCGATGCATCGCCCACGCCCAGCACGAACTCACCCGTCACCTGCCAGTGCACATAGCCTGCCAGTGTGGTCAGGAACTTGATGTCCTTCACGTGCTCGTTGTTGTCCAGAATGCACTGGTACAGGTGCGAGATTGACCAGCGCAGGGGAATGTTATAGTTGAACAGCTCCGACAGTTCGGCAGCGGCCTGACCCGTATTGGTGTTGCGCCACGTGCGGAACGGCACCAGGATTTCCTGCTTCTCGTTAAATGCCATATAACCGTGCATCATGGCCGAGAAACCGATGGCGGCCAGCGACTCAATTTCGCAGTCATACTGTGCCAGCACGTCCTTGCGCAGTTCAGCGTAGCAGTCCTGCAGTCCATACCAGATGGCCTCTATCGAGTAGGTCCACAATCCGTCCACCAGCTGGTTCTCCCACTCGTGCGAGCCCTGTGCTATGGGTTTATTGTCCTGGTCAATGAGTACTGCCTTGATACGTGTGGAACCGAATTCGATTCCGAGGATGGCCTTTCCGGCCTCGATGGTTTGCTTTGCGTTCATAATTTTCTAAGTTTTTGGATTCGTGGTGCAAAGATACGAATAAGCGAGCAAAGAACCAAAGGAAAACTCGTTTTTTTGGTCTTTCGAGCAGAAGTATCTTCTCCAACAAAGGAGAAAGACACTTCCTTTAACCGCCAAACTTTTCAGCTTCCAAGCCATTGATTCGTGGTCGTTATATTTGTTCTTTCATTGTTTCTTTCTTGACGTGTAAATGCGGGCTACCATGGCTCCGCTGATATTGTGCCACACGCTGAAGATGGCACCAGGAATGGTGGCGAGCGGATAAGCGGCAAAGTGGATGGTTGCCAACGACGAGGCCAGTCCGGAATTCTGCATGCCCACCTCGATGGAGATGGCGCGCTTCTTGGGTTCAGACAGGCCAAGCAGACGTCCGATGAGATAGCCCAGACTTAGTCCGCAGAGGTTATGAAGCACAACGACCAGCACGATGATGAGTCCGCCAGCCATCAGTTTGCTGGCATTGGCGGCAATGACGATAGCTACGATAAAGGCTATGGCAATGGACGAGAATGCAGGGAGGTAATCCGTTGCACGCTCAGTGAACTTAGGCCATATCCATTTCACGATTAATCCGACAACGATGGGCAGGATGACCACCCAGAGAATACTCAACAGCATGCCCACCACATCGACGTTGACACTCTTGCCTGCCAATGCCCAAGTCAGCAAAGGCGTCATGAACGGAGCGAGTAGGGTAGAGACGCCCGTCATTCCAACAGATAGTGCCAAGTCGCCTTTTGCCAGATAGGTAATGACATTCGATGCCGTGCCACCAGGACAACAGCCTACCAGTACGACGCCCAGCGCCAGTGCCTCGTCGAGCTGGAACGCCTGTGCAAGTCCCCAAGCCAACAAGGGCATGATGGTGAACTGAGCCAGACAACCGATAATGACATCCTTGGGGCGACTGAATACAATACGGAAGTCCTGCAGGTTCAGCGTCAGTCCCATGCCGAACATCACCACGCCCAGCAGATAATTGATGACCGTTGGGCGTATTTGTTGTAGCGCACTGGGGAATACCAATGCCAGCACAGCAGCAGCCAGCACCAGTATGCCCATATATTCTGAAATGTAATGACAGAGTTTCTTCATTGTGATGAATATTGAAAAATTATGGTTTCGATAATGTGATTGTCAGCACGCCAGCAGACAGGGCAGGAACGTCGAGTATGACGTCACAGCCATCGGTCTTGGCCTTGGCTTTCTTCAGGGCAACGGCCTGCTTGTTCTCCATGCTGTTGGCTACCGTCAGCGAACCAGGGGCATAGTACTCGAAGGCCGCATCCACGACGCCAGTCCAGTCGCCTTTGATGCGCAGGGTGGAGGGTTGGTCGGTGGGGTTCACCACCTTGATGATGACACCAGAGCCGTTCTCCTGCATGGTGGTGCTCACACTCAGATTGCCCGTTTCGCCACTATAGGCCAGACGGTATTTGGAGAAATGGTCGTACCAGAGTTCCGTCACCTGACAGTTGGGCGCCTTGAATAAGTCCTTATAGTCGAAATTGATGAAAGCATTGTTCCAGTCGGGCGCATCAGTACGACGGAGGAATAGCGCTGCAGCACCCATTGCCACCACGTCGCGCGCCTCGCACATGTTGAGGAAGCCGCCTGCAAAGAGACCTGTGCGCCAGTCGATGCTGTTCAGGTTCCACTCCGAAATAAACAGCTTGATATTGGGATTAGGTCCGTCGGCTATCATCTGGGCATAGCGGTCGTACTGCTGTCCTAAGCGGATGGGACCAGTGGCATAGCCACCCTGCTGCTCGTAGTGGTGCAGACTGAGATAGTCGAAGTAGTTGCCGCTACGCTTGATGAACTGCTCGTCCTCGCGGAAACCACCGCAGGCGATAATCTTGATGCTGGGGTCAATCTTACGCATGGCTATACTGAAGTCGCGCACGCACTTCTCATAACGCTCGATACCCATTTCCCACATCTCGTTGTCAATCTCCCAGTATTTGACGTTATAGGGTTCAGGATGTCCGTTGGCGGCACGCTTGGCGCCCCACTCGTCGGTGGCAGGGGCATTGCAGTAGCGCAACCAGTTGACAGCATCCTGCAGAATCTGGTCGTACTCCTCGGCAGGCCGTTCGAACTTCACACTTACCACGATGACGGGTTCGCTGTTGACCTCGCGGCAGAAGCGGATAAACTCATCCGTGCCGAAGCAGTTCTGGTCGTAGTCCATCCACATCCAGTGTGCCCAACGCTCACGCTGCTCCTGCGGACCGATGCCCCATTTCCAGTCGTACTGGGCCACGTAGCCACCACCAGGCCAGCGCAGGCAGGTGGGGTGCAACTCCTTCACGGCCTTCAGGATATCAGGACGGAAACCACCCAGATTCTTACCCGTCTGCGTGGTCATCGTCACCATATCGACCTGAACCGTTCCGTTCTTCACCATGATGACGAAGTCGCAGTCGCAGCTAAACTTGGTGATCTTCTGGACGGTCTTTACGCCCAGGTCATTTGCGAGTTCTACAAGGTTACTGGGTGGCTGGATACTGTCCGCGCAGATTCTGCAATGACCATCGATACCCTCAATCATCTGGGGAACGAGCGTGAATTCATATTTCTTCCACTCCTTGCTGACCTTAAACGACTGGCGGGCAATGATATTGCCTTTCGTACTGCGCAGTCCAACAATCAGTTCGCCCTTACCTTTTGCATAGATGGAGCCTACATAGTTCTCGCCATCAACGTCCAGCGGACCTTGAAAGATACCAGCCTCCGTCTTTCCTGCCGTAATCTCCTGCGAGTAGCGCATATTTACAGCATCGTCCTTGATGAGACGATATTTTCCACCCTCGCCAAATGCCGTCCACTGCTGGGCGACAGCAGGAATCTTGACATCGCCAGGTGTGCCCTCAAACAAAGTCTTTCCGTCAGCAGCAGTCAGCTTGATATTACGGTAAGTAGCCTCAGTATAGTTTACCCAGAACGTCACGAAATTGCGGTTGGCACGCTCCAGTCCGTCGCAGGTCAACACCTGCTGGTCATCCCAGAATACCGTCACCTTGCTACCACGGCTCGAAATGCGCAGTTTGTGCCACTGCTGACTCTCGTTAACCTGCTCTTTGGTAGCAGGAGCCGATGCCAACGGCACGAGGGTATTCATACGACGAGTGCGTCCACCGAAACCTTGCACTTCGCGCACTGCCATCTGGCAGACAGAGAAGTCGGCTGTGGCACTCTGCTGTTGCAGCCGGGCACGTGCAGCAGCCTCGTTGGCTGCGTCAATCTGAGCCTGCGTCTGTGCAGGAGTAAACGTACGGCTCTCGTAATACGGGTCGTGTATGCGTATATAATAAGGTGAGCCGTCAGCCTTGTTACGGATGGCAAAACGGATGTCCATCAGTCCACCGCTCCAACTGCGCCTTGCCAGTTTGTAGGCACGCCAGTTCACATCCATCGTCAGGTCGAAGTCGCAGGTGTTGATACTGTCAATCCTGAGCGGCTGCTCGTAGCGGGTAGGGGAGTGCAGCACCATGTCGTCGTCCATATACCAACCGTCGAAATAGCCGTCGCGCGGATGAATGCCAGGATATTGCTCAGGCTCGAACGAGCGTTCCTGAATCAATTCCTGCCACACACCGTTGTTGGCACTGAAATAGATGTGCTCGAAGAGTTGACCATACAGCATCTCGTCAATGATGCCTGAGGGCTTCCTGCTCTCAACCGTGATGGCATACTCGTTCTGACTTTTGGCAACCGTACTGATTGCAAGAAGGACGAATAAAAGGTACTTTTTCATCTTGTTTAGTTTATTTGTATTTTTACTTGTTTCGTCAATAAAGCACATTACACCTCCTGTAGGGCGTAGTATTGATAGTCGCGAGCTATACGCTCCAGAAAATCATAGTTGCTGGTTTCGCGGACATGCGTAATGCCCAGCACCTGACGAACCTTTTCGCCAAGGGCTATGACATGCGGGTCGTCAGGGGCGGCCTTCAGCGTCTGGGTAATCAGGTTCACCTGCTCCAGACTCAGGTCGGCAGCCTGCGGATAGAAGGGCTTGTAGTCAGGGCTGAGATGGTCGAACTCGTCGAGCGTCACACTGATCTTGTTGTAGCTGCCCAACTTGATGACCATCGTGCCAGCAGCCATATCGCCAAAACGCTGGTGGTTGCGAGTAACCAGCATGACGAAGATGCCGAGGAACCCCATCGTAGGTCCGTCGGCAATCCACAGCAGCCACCGCATGATGAGTGCGCCGAGACTGGGCATAGAGCCGTCAGTCTTGACCACACGCAGTTTGATGAGCCGTTTGCCAGGAGTCTGTCCGTGGTTCAGGAGTTCCCACAACAGCGAATAGAAAATGATGGGAATGAACAGCAACAGGATGTATGCTGCATCCTTTATGATGGTATGGTCAACCACATCGTCAATGTTGCCGATAAGCCAAAGAGCCGCAAAAATCCAGACGAGTTCTATACCCCAGTCAATGAGTTGTGCGGCCATGCGATGACCCAAGCTGGCAGGTGTCTGATTGATGCGGACAAACTGTCCTGTGACGATATGAGGTGTACGATTCATACGTATTTTTGCCTTATTCATCGATTTTGTTTGCAAATTTAAATATTTTTATTTACTTTTGCTCGAAATTTCTGAAAAAACTGATGAAAGAAGTGGTGTTTATCCGCCGAAACATAGAAAAATGGCGGCAGACGGAGCAGATAGCAGAGCAGTCGGACGCGACGACGCCCGAGGTGCTGGCTGATGCCTATTTGGACACGACATCGGATTTGGCTTTCGCACAGAGTCACTATCCTGAGTCGCGCATCACTATCTATCTGAATGGTCTGGCTTCAGCGTTGCATAACGAGATTTATGCCAATAAGCGTGAGAAGTGGTCGCGCATACTGACGTTCTGGACACGCGAGGTGCCTCAAACCATGTGGGAGGAGCGCCGTCAGTTGCTGGTATCGTTTGTGGTTTTCGCCATAGCCGTCTTCATTGGTGCTGTGTCGCAGTGGCACGATACCGAGTTTTCGCGCCTGATATTGGGCAACCAGTATGTCGACATGACGCTGGAAAACATAGCCAACGGTGAACCGATGGCCGTCTATAACGGTGGCAACGAAACAGAAATGTTTCTGGGTATTACCATCAATAATGTCTACGTGTCGTTTATTATATTTGTCATGGGCCTGTTCACCAGTATAGCCTCAGGCTGGTACCTGGTGCAGAACGGCATTATGCTGGGTGCGTTCCAGACGTTTTTCTATCAGCACGGCCTCTTGGGAACGTCGATGCTGGCCATCTGGCTTCATGGAACCTTAGAGATATCGGCTATCATCGTGGCTGGTGCAGCAGGTATTACGATGGGTAACGGCTGGTTGTTCCCAGGCACCTATTCACGTCTGGCATCATTCCGCAGAAGTGCACGACGTGCCCTAAAAATCATTGTCGGCACGGTGCCAGTATTTGTCGTTGCAGCATTCATCGAGGGCTTCTTTACCCGTCATACAGAGTGGCCTGTGGTAGTACGACTGGCTGTCATCCTGTTGTCGCTGCTATTTGTAATTGGTTATTATATTTATTTACCCTATAAACATCATTATGGAATCCAAAGCAAAAAAAATCTTGATTTACAAGGTGCGCAACTTCAGCGAGAAGTTTGACGACACGTTTGCATTCGTACGTGAAAACTGGAAGGTGTTGTTCAAATACCTGACGTATCTGGTCCTGCCCGTCTGTCTGGTGCAGGCTGTAGGCTTGAACAGCTATGTAGATACGGTTTTCGACATGTCGGCCATTAATCCTAATCGTTCGTCAGACATCATCAGCTTGTTAGAGAATGTCGGATGGAGCTATGGCATCATTGTCCTGACCAGTATTATCGGTGCTATGATGCAGCTGTCGGTGGTCTATGCTTTCATATCACATTACAACAGTAGCGAAAACCAGTCGGCAGGTGTGGACGGCAGCGTGTTCAAACCCTTATTGATAAGAAACCTGAAGCGTAGCGGTCTGGCCATCCTGTTCTGGATGGGACTGAGCATTCTGGGCATTTTGGTGACGGTTCTGCTGGGCTACCTGCTGTCGTGGTGGATACTTTTGCCAATCATCTTTGGCGCGATAGCAGTATCTGTTCCGCTGATGCTTTTCATGCCAGCCTATATGTTGGAGGACAATCCCCTGTTGGGTGCCCTCTCGAAGGCAATACGTTTGGGCTTTGCCACCTGGTGGGGCACCTTTGCTCTCATCCTCGTGTTGGGCTTCATCGTCAGTTTCTTCCAGGGCATTTTCGCTATACCTTATTATATAACGATAGTCGTCAAGACCATTATGGGCTTAAATGGCGGCAGCGAGTTCTTCGACTCGGCAGGCTATAGCTTTATGACCTACCTGTTTGGTGTCCTGCAGTCGTTTGCCACCTATCTGGTGGGTACCGTCGTGTCTGTCGGACTGGCTATCCAATATGGACATGCCTCTGAGAAGATAGACCACGTGACGATGGAGGACAACATCAATCGTTTCGAAGAATTGTAATCACCTCTCACCTCTAATGTCCTTGTCCGGCGTCGATACTCTATGCTGTGATACTACGCAGATTCATGCGTGGCAGGGTGATGCTGCCTACGACTATCAGCGAGAACTCATGGACTGGCAACCCAGTCTGTGGAAATGGCTGTTGATGCAGCTACAGGAACTGTTGTCGTCTGTTCTGGGTTCTGAGACGGCAGCGTCTGTCACAGTCCCATTGCTCATCACGTTAGGACTGGCCGTTCTGCTGTTTGTCGTCTGGTTTATCTATAAGACACGTCCATCAGTCTTTCAGCGCAATCAGTTATCGAACATCGGAACTGTGGAAGAAGAGAATATCTACGGCATTGACTTTGACGCCAGCATCCGTCAGGCTTTAGCCGATGGTGACTACCGTCAAGCTGTGCGCTATGTCTATTTGCAGACGCTGCGCCATCTGAGTGACCATGCGAAGATAGACTGGATGCCCCAGAAGACGCCCAACCAGTATATCCAGGAATACAACAAGGACGATTTCCGCCAATTGACAACCCTCTTCCTGCGTGTTCGTTATGGTAATTTTGAGGCAACGCCGTCTATGTACGACAGCGTGGTACTGTTGCAGTCGTCCATCATCGAAAAGGAGGAGCGCCTATGAAGTTCAGTCGTGTCTACATCTTCTGCATCCTGATTTTCCTGTTGTTGGTGTTCCTGTCAGAATACCGCATGCCCAAGCATTTCCGATGGGAGCCTACATTCAGTCATAACGACAAACAACCCTTTGGATGCTATGTGCTGGACAGTGTGCTGTCTGCCTCGTTGCCACAAGGCTATACCGTTAACAGGCAGACGCTCTATCAGATGCGTGATCTGAAGCAGCCACATGGTATTCTGCTGATAGCTGACGACATGACTGAAATGACGAAGACGGATGTCAAATCGGTATTAACCCTGGCAGAAAAAGGGCATAGGCTGTTGTTGGTTACTGGCTCATGTGGACGCCTGATGGAAGACACGTTGCGCTGCCATAGCTATCAGAGAGGGTCGGCCATGCCGTTGGTGCAGTATGCAAAGAAAGGCTTTGGGCGAGACACGATTGAATGGTTTGCAGACCATCGTTACAAGAGACGCGAGTACCGCTTCTATCCACAGCTGCTTAATCACGAAATGGTTGTGCAGACCGATTCCATAGCCTGTGGGATACTGAGCAGCGTGGTCGATACTGTCAAATCGAATCTGGCTACGGCAGTCACTTTTCCCATGGGTAAAGGCAGCATTACGTGGGTATGTACGCCGTTGATATTTACTAACTTTGGCATACTCGATGCCAATAACCATGAGTATATTTTCCGTCTGTTGACAGAAACGGGTGGGCTGCCTGTTATTCGTACAGAGGCTTATGGGCCTGCCGTTCAGGCGGCAGAGCAGACGCCGTTGCGTTTCATTATCAGCCAGCGACCATTACGATGGGCTCTCTATCTGTCGTTGCTGGTCGTACTGCTATCGATGATTTTCGGCTTCCGTCGACGACAGCGGGTAATTCCTGTGGTGGAGAAACCACAAAACCATCTGTTGGAGTTTGTACAGTTGATAGGAACACTCTATTACCAGCGGCGTGACTGTCGCGACGAACTATTGCAGCAATCAAACAAATATAAGAAGATATGGAAGAAAACAACCAAGAAAGAATCGCTCTCGCCGAATTCTCAGAACGAATAGGCGTATTGCGCGACCATGTGTCGAAAGTAATCGTTGGACAGCAGGAGACTGTCGACCTGGTGCTGACAGCTGTCATAGCTGGTGGCCACGTGCTGATAGAAGGTGTGCCAGGCGTTGCTAAAACCTTGTTGGCGCGACTGGTTGCACGTCTGATAGACTGTGACTTCAGTCGTATTCAGTTCACCCCAGACCTGATGCCCAGCGACATCTTAGGAACCACTGTGTTCAACATGAAGACCCAGGAGTTTGATTTCCACCCAGGACCTGTATTTTCAGAGATTGTGCTGGTGGACGAAATCAACCGTGCACCAGCCAAGACACAGGCAGCCCTCTTTGAAGTGATGGAGGAACGTCAGGTCACCATTGACGGTGAAACCCACCGCATGGGTGATATCTATACCATACTGGCTACTCAGAATCCTGTTGAACAGGAGGGTACCTACAAGCTGCCAGAAGCGCAGACTGACCGTTTCCTGATGAAGATAACGATGGGCTATCCAACGCTTGAAGAAGAGGTGAGTATTCTGGAGCGTCACCACGCCAATCGCTCGCTGGTAAAATTGGAGGATGTGCAGCCCGTTATTACCCGTCAGCAGTTGGCTGATTTCCGTAGCCTGCAGAACGAGATATTTGTAGAGCCCTCGTTGTTGCGCTATATTGCCGAAATCGTACAACAGACACGTCAGAGTAAGGTCGTGTTTCTTGGAGCCTCGCCACGTGCAGCTGTGGCTATGCTCAATGCTTCGAAGGCCTATGCCCTGTTGCAGGGACGTGACTTCGTGACGCCTGACGATATCCAGTTTGTGACGCCCAGTATTCTGCAGCATCGTCTTATCCTGACTGCCGAGGCCGAGATGGAGGGACATACCCCCCTGAAAGTGGCGCGTCGTCTGATGGATCGTGTGGAAGTACCCAAGTAAGTGAATCGTGAAAAGTGAATAGTGATAAGTATTCAGCCATAGTAGTTCCATGTTTCTGACGCGCAGACTATATATCGCCCTGACAGCTGTCATCTTGTGTATTGCCGCAGGATGGTGGTGGATGCCGTTGTTCCACATCGGTCGTCTGCTGCTGTTATTGCTGTTGCTGGCCATGTGTGCCGATGGGGCTATGCTATGGCTGCATAAGGCCATTCGTGCTGGTCGCCAGTGCAGTAATCGTTTCAGTAATGGTGACGATAATGTGGTGCGAATATGGGTGGAGAGCGACTATCCTTTCCGAGTCACGATGGAGATAATTGACGAGATACCTCATGTGTTTCAGCGTCGTGACGTTTGTTTCCATCTGTCTTGTCGTCCGCAGGAGGGAAGAAAGGAACTGACTTACAGTCTGCGACCTACCAGTCGTGGTGTGTATGGCTTTGGGTACATCCGTGTGTTTGCAGCTTCGCCCCTTGGATTGCTGCAGCGACGTTATACGTGTGGTGAAACGCAAGATGTCAAGGTATATCCTTCTTTCCTCATGCTTCATCGCTATGAGTTCCTGGCCATCCATCAAAATCTGAAAGATACGGGTATCAAGCGAATACGTCGCGTGGGGCACCATACTGAGTTCGAACAAATCAAGGACTACGTGCAGGGCGATGACTACCGTACTATTAACTGGCGTGCTACAGCCCGTCGTCATCAGCTGATGGTCAACGTCTATCAGGACGAACGTTCACAACACATCTACCACCTCATCGACAAGGGTCGCGTTATGCAGCAGGCCTTCAACGGTATGACGCTGCTTGACTATGCCATCAATGCCACATTGGTGCTTTCCCATGTGGCTATGCGTAAGGAAGACCAGGCAGGACTCATCACCTTTGCTGACCATGTAGACACCATGCTGCCTGCTTCACGCCACAGCGGACACATGCAGCGGATACTGGAGACACTCTATGCCCAACAGACGGATTTTGGCGAGACTGATTTCTCGTCGCTATGTGTGCATGTCAACAAACACGTGCTGCGTACCAGTCTGCTCATTGTCTATACCAACTTCATCGGCATGGTTGCCCTGCGCCGACAGTTGCCGTTCTTACAGCAACTCAGTCGTCGCCACCGTGTGCTGGTAGTGTTCTTTGAGGATGTGGAGTTGGCGGAGTATGCGGCTACACCTGCTGTCAGCAAGGAGGATGAGTGTCGTCACGTGATGGCTGAGAAATACATCTACGAGAAGCAGTTGATGGTGTCAACGCTTCGCGAAAATGGCATCTATGCCTTGCTGACTGCTCCTGATCATCTGAATGTCGACATCGTCAACAAATACCTGGAGATGAAATCGCAGGGATTACTTTGTTGATACCACGACCTTACGTCCGTCAATGATGTAAAGACCAGGCTTCAGGTTGTTTTTTGACAACTGTCTGCCACTGAGGTCATACACCCGTGAAGAGGTTACTGGCTTGTCGGCACTAATGCGTGAGATAGCTGTAGGAACGAACGACAGAGCGTGCAGGGTTACCAGTCCCAGCACGAAGTCGGCATTCTTTGCTGTATCGGTATGGAAAGCAATCACGTAATCGCCTGTCTCAGGAATATCGAACTCGAAGGTCTGCTGAGTGGTGCCAGAGAATTTCTTGCTGGTGCTGGCACCGATGTTAACGGTAGGTGTGTAAGTCTGCGATGCCACCGTTTGTCCGTCCAGTCGCTCAATGGCAATGGTTACTGGCGTAAACTCAGGCTTGTTCCAGTTGCACACCTTGTACTTAACCGCATAATGTCCTGCGTGCAGGATCAGGTAGGAATGAGACGTCCTGTCGCCGAATTTGGCCCATGCGGTTGTCTCGCCAACGGAATTCTGCACTAACAAGCCGTATTCGAAGTCTTTTGTGGCATTGGTGAAACGCAGAATGCGAGGTCCGCTGGTGTAGGGTAGACCGCCACCCACACGCTCTGCTGAACCATTGCTGACGTGCCAGTTCTGTGGTACTGCCCCCTCGCACTTGAATGTCGAGTACAGACTGAAAGCAGAGGCTGTTGCCGTACAGTTGACCATACATGAGGATTCACCCGTCTTTCCCTGATCGTCAGTAACCACGGCACGCAGTTCGTGTTTGCCTGTCGCAGGGGCTGTCAGCGTAGCCTGATAGGGAGCCTCTGTCTGTGAGCCTAACAGTTTGGCACCATCATAGAAATCCATCTTGACAATAGTTCCGTTGGTGGGTGTTGCAGTAGCTTCTAATGTGATATCATGGAAAGACTCTTCTCCCTTTGGAGCCAAGCAGAGTTGCAGGGTTTCGCCAGCAGGATCAGTGATTCTGGCCAAGGGCTGACCCAAAGAGAAACGCTTGCAGAAGTTCCAGATCAGGTGACGGTTCAAATCCATCGGATAGTGTCCGCCATTATGATAGGAGTAAAGCCATACTTCGCCACCTTTCTCACTGCCAGTCCACTTCTCCAAGTCACCGTCGTACCAGCTGCTGCTGATAGGCTTGTATTTCGCAGTCTTTGAATATCGCGTATGCTTGTCGTGCTTGGCATAGTTCTCGATATAGGCATGAATACCGTATTGCTCGTAGCCGAAGACATCGTCGTCATAGGCAATACACTCTAATAGGTTGACGGGCTTTTGGCAGTTGTTCCAAGGCTGTTCAGAGAACTGGATACCACTTGTGGGGGCAAAGGCTGCAATCTTGTCCTGCATTTTGCTGATACAATGGTGAATGAGCATGGAACCCATTGAGAATCCAGACCAGTATACGCGGTCTTTGTCAATATCGAAACGAGTGGCCATCTCGTCAATGGCTTTGATAACGAAGTTCTGATCCTTTGTGCCGCCAGTATCCCACGTGGTACCGTCGCTGCGCAGGTAGGTAATGACAAACTTGGCAGTGTCAATCATCTCGTACATCTTGTCAGACCCGTATTGGTATTCAGGGTCTTGATTCATACCGTGTGTGACGATGAATAATGGCGATTTGGCAGGGAATGAATTGGGGGTGAAAACTACCATGTTTCGTTTTTTACCGTTGACAGTGATGTCAATCGACTCCTTTTTGTAAGCAGACACCTCCATGACTGAGAGGATGGTAAGGATGAGGGCAATAGTTCTCTGACCCTTGGTCAAAGTGTGGCGTAGCAATGAACGTTTCATAATTTGTTTTTTCTAAATTTACTTAAATGATTCTGCAAAGTTACTGAACTTTTGGGAATTATCACTAATTTTGTAGCGATAATTAACATTTACGGCACGAGAACATAAAACCATCAAAATAACTAAACGATTATGAAGAAGCTTTTAACTTGCTTACTGGCCATCATGGGACTGTCTACCGCCTGTGGCCAACAGACGTTTGAGGTAGATGAGTTTACGACGAAGAGTGGTAAGACGGTCAAGTTCCACGCACTGGTGCATGCCAGCATACGTATTGAGTATGACGGCAGGGAAATTGAGATTGACCCTGTGAGGAAACTTGGCAACAAGACCATTGACTATACTGCTATGCCAAAGGCTGACTTTGTATTTGTGACCCACGAACATGGTGACCATTTTGATAAGGAGGCTATCAAACTCTTGTCGAAGGAAGGAACGCAACTGATTATGAATAAGCGTTGTGCAGATATGTATGGTCCATGTGGCGTGTTGGGCAACTATCAGAGTGCCACTTTTGACGATATCAAGGTTGACGTCGTGCCTGCCTATAACATGACGGAGGGTCGTACGCAGTTCCACCCCAAGGGTCGTGACAATGGCTATATCCTGACCATTGACGGTTTGCGCATCTATATTGCAGGCGATACGGAGGATATTCCTGAGATGTCGAACGTCAAGAATATTGATATTGCCTTCCTGCCCTGCAACCAGCCCTACACGATGACGACGTCACAACTGGTCAGGGCTGCCAAGATTATCAAGCCAAAGGTGCTGTTCCCGTATCACTACGGACAGACGGATGTGAGCGGTATTGCCTCGCAGTTGAAAGGCGAGGGTATTGATGTCAGAATCAGACACTACGAATGAGCGCAAGCAATATGTCTGCTGAGGCTGGAAACATGAAACGGGGCTTGGTGCTGGAGGGTGGCGCCATGCGTGGTCTGTGGACGGCAGGTGTGACGGATGTCATGATGGAACACGACATCTGGCCTGACGGACTCATAGGCGTGTCGGCAGGTGCTGCCTTCGGATGCAACTACAAGTCGCGCCAGCCAGGACGTGCCATCCGTTATAACACGCGGTTTGCACGCGACAGCCGTTATAGTGGCGTGAAGTCGTGGATTACCTCAGGCAACTACTATAATGCCGAGTTTGGCTATCATACCATGCCACGCGAACTGGATGTCTTCGATAACGACGCCTTTAACCATAATCCTATGGCGTTCTACGTGGTATGTACCGATGTGCTGACGGGTGGGGCCGTGTATCAGGAACTGACGGAGGCTACGGAGGATACCTACGACTGGATACGTGCGTCGGCATCGATGCCGCTGGCCTCGAAGGTGGTGGTGCTACAGGGACGGAAACTGCTGGACGGTGGTGTGGCCGACTCTATTCCGCTGGCGTATTTCGAATCGATAGGCTACGAGCGGAATGTGGTGATACTGACGCAGCCTGTTGGCTATCAGAAGGAACGTCTCAAGCTGATGCCCCTGATGCGCTTGTCGCTACGCCACTATCCGAGGATGGTTGAGGCTATGGACCGTCGTCACGTGATGTATAACCAACAGTTGGAATATGTGGCGCAGGCCGAGCGTGAAGGGCGTTGCCTCGTCATACGTCCTAAGGAGAAGATACCCATTGGCCACATCAGCCACGATGCCAATCAGATGCGTCTCGTCTACGAACAGGGAAGGGCAGTAGGCGAGGAATACCTGGACAGCATCAGGGACTTTTTTAATTCCGATTTTTGAATTCCGAATTCCGAATTCCTTGCTTCAGGAAACGGATGTATTCGCTGATGTCCTCGTCGTAGGCGCGACTGCCTGAGAGGGGCTTTCCGTCAGCGTCAAGTATTACGTAGAAAGGCTGGGCGTTGGCACCAAACTTCGTACTCTGCAGGTAGCTCCACTTGGCTCCTACGGTGCGCAGTGTCTTGGTGTTACCCTCAGCATCTTTCACCTCGTAGGGCTCTTGCAGGGGTGTCTTGTCGTCAACGTACAGCGAGATCAATACATAGTCATTGTTCAGCAAATCGGCCACCTCTGGGTCTGTCCATACGGCAGCTTCCATCTTACGACAGTTGACACAGCCAAAGCCGGTAAAGTCTATCAGCACGGGCTTGCCTTGAGCCTTAGCAGCAGCCATACCTTCCTCATAACTAGTAAATTTGGCCTCTACTACCTGACGATTCAGGTTGAAGTCCTGCGTATTCATGGGTGGTGCAAAGGCGCTGACGGCTTTGCAGGGGGCTCCCCAAAGACCAGGCACCATATAGAGGGCAAAAGCAAGTGACGCCAGGCCGCCCATGATGCAAACAACAGGCATGGGCTTGTGGTTCACTGTTAATGGTTCATGGTTCATGGTGGGCGGAACGTCACTCTGGAATTTCAGCCAGCCACAAAGATAGGCTCCCAGCAGGGCAAAGATGACTATCCAGAGCGAGAGGAACACCTCACGATCCAGCAAGTGCCAGCCGTAGGCTAAGTCTGCCACAGAGAAGAACTTCAGGGCAAAAGCCAGTTCTATAAAGCCCAACGTCACTTTCAGAATATTCATCCATGAGCCTGACTTTGGTACTTGTTTCAGCCAGGCAGGGAACAGGGCAAACAGGGTGAACGGCAGAGCCAGTGCCAAGGCGAATCCGAACATGCCCAATGCTGGTGCTAGCCAGTTGCCGCTGGTGGTGGTCTCTACAAGTAGCAGTCCGATAATCGGTGCTGTGCATGAGAACGATACGAGCACCAACGTGAAAGCCATGAGGAAAATGGAAGATGTATGATGGAAGAAGGAAGATGTAAGATGGTTGGCTGTCGCCTTAGCAGAGAGTTCATCGCTTTTCTGATCAACCTTGTTTGCCCAACTGTCTGGCAATTTGATTTCGAACCATCCGAAGAAGGACAGGGCGAAGACTACGAGCAGCAGGAACAGGAAGATGTTGAAGACGGCGTTAGTCGACATGGCGTTGAGGGTATCGCTGCCAAAGAGTGCTGTAACGAGCAGGCCTAATCCCAGATAGATAACAATGATGCTAAGTCCGTAGGTGACGGCATCGCGGATGCCTTTGCGTTTGTCAGTCTTGGCACGCTTCAGGAAGAACGATACCGTCATTGGAATGATAGGCCAGATGCAAGGCATGCAAACAGCCAGCAGTCCACCGATGAACCCCATCAGTAAAATATATAATAAGGAGTGGTCGGCAATGTCGTCATGACCACCCATCGCCTTCAACTCGTCAATGACAGGCGTCCACAAATCGTCAGTAGTGATAGGGAAGGCGAGGGCTGTGTCAGAGGACATGACCTCTGTTTTCGCAGTGTCTAATACTTGTCCTTTATCTTCTTCTATCTTCTTCGTATCTTCCTCTGTCTCCTTTTTACCCTCTACAGGACTCACGCCCTTTGCCTTGAACTGGACCTCTGACGGTGGCAGACAAGTCTGGTCGTTGCAGGCACCATACTCCAGATAGCAGTCAATGTCGTATGCGGGTTTGGTGAAACGAATCTTCTGTGCAAAGGTGGCTGCATGCTCAAAGTAGCGCACATCCATATCAAACAACTTGTCGAACTGCTTGATTTCCTTACCGCGAGGCTGTAGTTTGCCTATAGCCTCTGCTCCGTCCATCTTTACCACGTTGAACGATGCTGAGATGGGACCGCCACTGCCAAGGTCGGTTGAATACACATGCCACCCCGCATCGATGTTGGCCGTAAACACGATTTCTGCCTCATCGCCTTTCAACATCTTCAGTTTCGAACTGAAGTGTACGGGGTCCATCATCTGTGCAAACAATGACACTACCGCCAGTAGAAGGCATGCCGTTGTCAGGTATCTTTTTGTCATGCTCTTTCTTGTTACAATTTCAAATCACGTTGCAAAAATAGGAAAAAAACGACAATTATCGATAAAATGTTTTGATAATTGTTATTTTTTTAGTTATTTTGCACGAAAATATCAACACAGCATATGAAAAGACTATTATCAGCTATCTTCCTGTGTGGCGTAGCCCTTGTTATCAACGCGCAAAAGGTGACGTCGCCCAACGGAAAACTGATGGCAAAGACCATCGACAAGAAACTCGTCATTAACTACAAAAAAAAGCAAGTGCTGGAACTGGCTGACGTTCAGTTCAGTCAACTGGATTTTGTCAGGAAGGTGAAGGACGATTACCAGATGCTGGAGGGTAAGCGTCTGCATTGCACCAATCAGGCCAATGAGTATCAGGCGTCCATCGGACCGAATGCGAAGGTGGTGATGCGACTCTACAACGACGGCATTGCTTTCCGTTATGAATACACGAATCTGCATAACACCAAGGCACCTGTCGAGCATACATCTTACATCATCCACGAGGGTACAAAGCGCTGGATGCAGCAATGGAGTGACAGCTACGAGGGTTTCTTCCCGCTATCGACCACTGCCGAGGTAAAGACATTGGGCGGTTTTGGTGGTGGTATGGTTCAAAAGACCATCAATACCCATTGGGGCTACCCCTTGCTGATGGAGCCTGCAGACGGTGTGTTTGCCCTCATTACCGAAGCTAATATCGAGCGTAGGCAGAGTGCTTCGAGCCTGTATAACAATGGCGAGGTGTTCAGTGTTAAGCAAGACAAGAACGACCTGCTGTTGTCTGGTGATTGGCACACTCCTTGGCGTGTCGTCATCATCGGCACGTTGGCAGACATTGTACAATCAACGCTGGTAACGGATGTCAGCGAACCGACAAAATACAAAGACACCAGTTGGATTAAGCCTGGTGTGGTGTCGTGGATATATTGGGCCAACAACCACGGTTCCAACGACTATAATATTATTAAGAAATATGTGGATATGGCTGTTACGCTGAAGCTGCCCTACGTGTTGATTGATGCCGAGTGGGACGAGATGGATAAGTTGCCCAGCAACCAAGGCAAGACCATCGAGGATGCTGTGGCCTATGCCAATGCCAAGGGTGTCAAACCGCTGATATGGTACAATTCGTCGGTTGGCTGGATTAACGGTGCCCCTGGTCCAAAGTTCCGTCTGAACAAGCCCGAGGATCGTGAGAAAGAGTTTGCCTGGTGTGAGAGAATTGGTGTGGCTGGTGTCAAGATTGACTTCTTCAGTGGCGACAACGAGTCGAATATGTCGTACTGTCAAGACCTGATGGAGAGTGCTGCCCGTCATCATCTGCTGGTAAACTTCCACGGAGCACCCATTCCTCGCGGTTGGCAGCGCACCTATCCAAACCTGCTTTCTACAGAAGGCGTCTATGGCGCTGAATGGTATAATAACGTGCCTCATTTTACGAAGAAGGCTGCCAGTCACAATGCCATGCTGCCCTTTACGCGTAATGTCGTTGGTCCCATGGACTATACCCCTTGTGCCTTTAGCGACTCACAGCATCCACACATCACGTCGAATGCTCACGAGTTGGCACTTACCGTACTTTTCGAAAGTGGTTTACAGCATTTGGCCGACCGTCCTGAGAGTTTCCTGTCTCAGCCTCAGGCTGTGCAGGACTTCTTAGGCCAATTACCTACTGTATGGGACGAGACGCGTTATGTCAGCGGCTATCCTGGTCAGAGTGCTGTGTTGGCTCGTCGCTGTGGCGATACATGGTATGTGGCAGGCATTAATGGTTCTGACGAACCCCAGACGCTTGCTACAGATCTTCGCTTCATTAAAAAGGGTAACGTACGGTTGTTTGCCGATGACGCCAACGGACAATGGAACATCAATACCATCAGTAAGCTGCCTTCAAAGATTGCCTGTCAGCCGCGTGGTGGCTTTGTGCTTGTCATCAGCAAGTCACTTTAGGAGTTTCATATATTCGTCATAGGTAATATGGCGACCTCCCATTGACTTGAACAGTGGCGTTTCAAACTGGCAGTCTATGAAGCGGCCTTCTATGGTCTCCATAGCCCTTGCCAGGTGAATCAAAGCCAACTTCGAGGCATTGGGAACCAGTGAGAACATGCTTTCGCCAAAGAATGCGTGTCGAAGGGTAACGCCATAGAGTCCGCCAACAAGACGTCTTCCTGTGGCTGTGTTTGTCGGCTCCCATACTTCTACGCTGGCAGCATAGCCTCGACTGTTCAGACGGGTGAATGCCTCGATGATGTCAGGACCGAGCCATGCACCATTTTCATGATTGCGTCCTTGTGCCGTTGAACAGCCGTGAATCACGCCCTCGAAGTCTTGGTTGACGGTGACCTCATATTTTTGCTGCTTCAACAACTGTTTCATGGAATGGCTGATGTGAATCTCGTTGGGGAAGATGACATAGCGGTCCAGCGGACAATACCAGTGCGGCTCGCGCTCCATCTGGTAGGCATACCATGGAAAGAAGCCGTTGCTATAGGCCAGTACCAGACGCTCTACAGACAGGTCGCCACCAATGGCTACCAGTCCGTCGTCTTCGCCCCATTGTGGATTAGGGAACCATAGCTCGTCATCCAATTGCCAAACCATACTTATTGGACTATTTGACTATTTACTATTTGACGATTCTTCGGAGGACGGTAATAGGCCAATGGTGAAATCGTCCAATAGTCCAATATTCACGTTGCCTCCGTTTTTCAATGAGCCGAAGAGTATCTCGCGCATCAGCAACGGCTTCAGTTGCTGAGCAATGACACGATCCATTTCACGGGCACCGTATTCTGCGGTAAAGCCTTCCTTCAGCAGATGGTCGAAGGCCTCCTGGGTGAGCGTCATCTTCACCTGCTTAGCTTCCAGTTTGGCATCCAGTTCACGCAACTTTTTCTGCAGAATCAGCGTTGCCATCTCCTTGTCCATATCACGGAACACGACGGCACCTGACAAGCGGTTCAGGAACTCAGGCTTGAAGGTTTTCTTCACCTGTTTCATCATGGCCTCGCCACGACTGACGCTATGGTTGAAACCGATGCTCTGCGACGCAAACTGTGCCCCAGCATTCGAGGTCATAATCAGCACCACGTTGCGGAAATCAGCCTTGCGCCCCTTATTGTCTGTCAGTCGTGCATAGTCCATCACTTGCAACAGAATGTTGTAGATATCCTGATGCGCCTTTTCAATCTCGTCTAGCAACAGCACGGCATTGGGTGACTTGCGGATAGCGTCTGTCAGCAGACCGCCGTCCTCGTAGCCCACATAGCCTGCAGGCGAACCGATAAGCTTGGCAACGGCATGTTTCTCCGTATATTCGCTCATGTCGAAGCGTATCAGTTCAATGCCCAGTTCCTTGGCCAGCACGCGAGCCACCTCCGTCTTACCAACACCCGTAGGACCCACGAAGAGCAGTGAGGCCAGTGGCTTGTTGTCATCAAGCAGTCCTGCGCGCGACATCTGTACGGCCTCTACCACCTGACGGATGGCATCATCCTGACCGTAGATTTGAGATGAAAGTTGAGAGTTGAGAGTTGAAAGTTTCTCGTAGTCGTCATCCTTGGCAATGGCCAGCGCATCCACCTTACACGTCTTCGCCAACACCTCCGCAATGTCACCCTTGGTTACACATCTTCCATTTTCCATCTTCCATCTTACCTCGAAGCTTGCTCCCGCCTCGTCGATGAGGTCAATGGCCTTGTCTGGCAGGAAACGGTCGTTCACGTGCTTGGCACTCGCCTCTACAGCAAAGTCAATGGCTTCGTTGTCATATTTCACGTGGTGGAACTCTTCATACCTTGGCTGCAATTGCTTCAGGATATGCTTGGCTTCATCAACAGTAGGTTCAGGAATGTCTATCTGCTGGAACCGTCGAATCATACCCTTTGAACGCGAGAAGTGACGGTTGTATTCCTCGTAGGTTGTAGAGCCTATGAAGCGGATAGTGCCTGCCTCCAGATAAGGCTTCAGCATGTTCGACGCATCCATGGCGCCCTCGCCAGTAGCACCAGCTCCCACCAAGGTGTGTATCTCGTCGATATAGACGATGTTGTTGTCGCTCTCCTGCTGCACGCCGTCCATAATCATCTTGATGCGGTTCTCGAAGTCGCCGCGATACTGCGTGCCAGCCAATAGCGTTCCCATGTCAAGTTGGTAGATTTTGCTGCCCTTCAGTCGCTCAGGCACCTGTCCTTCTTCTATCATACGTGCTAGTCCCCAGACCAGTGCTGTCTTGCCCACGCCAGGCTCGCCTACATGCAGCGGATTGTTCTTGTCGCGGCGACACAGTACCTGAATGGTTCGTTGCAGTTCCTGCTCGCGACCAATCAGTGGATTCTGTTTCTGATACAGGTCGTTCATACAGGTGACCAGTTTCTTCCATGCAGCATCCTGCTTTCGTTCATCGGTATCTGCTTCCAACTGGTCGTCAAAGTCATAGCCACTGATGAGCTGACTCATAAAATGGCTCTCTTGGTCTGCCAATCCCTCCTTGAGCAGATAGCAAGCCCACGACTCTTCCAAATGCAAGATGCCCATCACCAAATGGGGAATATCCAACGATTTGGCGCTGCTATTCACCACCTGCTGACAGGCATAGTTGATCACCTCTCCAAGTTGTGCCGATGTCTCTGGTTCATAGTCTTGCCCCTCTGGCACAGTTTCCACTTCTCTCATTTGTCGAAACAGGCTGTCAGCCATCTTGTCTGGCCTGCAGAAATCGCTGAGTGTATGTACAAATACCTCATCGCGCATCATGGCCAGCAGCAGGTGTTCGGGTGTAACAAACTCGTTCCTGTCTTTCTGACAGTACTCCCAAGCTATGTGCAATATTCGCGCTGCACGTTCTGTCTGTCTTATCTCTGCCATAATTGTTCACTCTTCACCGGCTTTAGCCGATTCTTCACTCTTCACTCTTCATTCTTCACTTTCGGGTTCCACAGTTAGTCGCAGCGGATAGCCCTGCTCTCGCGCCATGTTCGTAGCCTTGCGAGCTTTCGATATGGCAATGTCGTAGCTATAGATGCCCACCACAGCCTTGTCCGAGTGATGCACCTGCAACATCAGCGCATTGGCCTCCTCTTCACTCTTCAGGAACACCTGCACGAGTATCATTACCACAAACTCCATCGTCGTGAAGTCATCGTTGTAGATGATGACCTTATATCGTCTCGGTTCCTTCAGATTGGTCCGCTGCCTTTCCTTGATTTGTGACTGTTCCTTTGCCATGGACTATCGTTTTCAAATTTACTCTATCACCTCGATATAGAAGCTGAACGGACGGAAGCCGTCGTTGCAGCTGATCATTGCACTCATCGGATTCTTCATCCATCCGTCGTAGAAATTGCCCTCACCTCGTGCCAGCGACTCTACGAACTCCCGCATAGAATACCATGCCGACGGACACATTCCCTCAGGCTGCTGCCCGTCTATGGAGATCCACTGCTGACCCTCCCTGACATCGCAAGTGTGCTCAATCGGGTTCTCGTATTTCGCCATCAAGTCCTCATATACCGTCTGGCGAATGGCTGTGATTCTTACCTTATTCATCATATTATTTGCAAAGGTACTCAAAAATCTCTTATTCTCGTATCTTTGCAGCGAATATTAACAAATGTTAATTCTTGTCACTCGACCAAATCTGAGCAAGCTCAATTGTTAAAAGTGCTCTCATAATTCGCATATTTATCCGAAATAGTTTGGAAGAATGGAAAATCTATAAAACGAAAGTAGGAAGAAAGCTATGCTCTCTTCCTACTCGGTTTGTTTGGAATAAGTGTTGTTGTTTGTTCTCTTAGGCCTGGGGCTCAGGAATTACTGAAACATAACTCTTGTCGCGCTTGCCCTTGTGGAAATTGACTGTTCCATCAACAAGTGCATACAGAGTGTCATCCTTACCCATAGCAACATTGTTACCTGCGTTGTGCTTAGAACCACGCTGGCGAACGATGATGTTGCCTGCCACTACTTTCTGACCGCCAAAAATCTTAATGCCGAGTCGCTGAGCTGCACTCTCGCGGCCGTTCTTAGAACTACCTACACCTTTTTTATGTGCCATAATGTTGTTCCTCCTACGTTTTAAGCGATTACTGATTTAACTTCTACCTGGGTGTACTGCTGACGGTGACCGTTGCGCTTGCGAGAGTCCTTACGACGCTTCATCTTGAACACGATGACCTTCTCACCCTTAACGAGTGGATTAACCACTTCGCATACTACCTTAGCACCACTTACGGTGGGTGCACCTACCTGTACTGAACCGTCATTGTCGACAAGCAGTACCTTGTCGAATTCAACAGTTTTACCAGCTTCCACATCTTTCATGTGGTTTACGAAGAGCTTCTTGCCCTCCTCAGCCTTGAACTGCTGACCGTTGATTTCTACAATTGCGTACATTGTTTTTATTAATTGTTTAACGGGTTTTTCCGCATGGCGCGCAACCTCGTGCTGCGACTTTCTTGAGCCACCACGGACTAAATCGGGCGCAAAGGTACTCATTTTTAATGAGAAATGAGGCATGGGGGATGAAAAAAACGGAAAGTTTATGAAAGTTTAACGTTTACGATTGATATAAAATAATAAAGTGGTGACCCTCACAGGCAACCACTCTATATCTTCAATAGGTATTAGTCCTTTTTAAGGTAAAAAGATTGTTTTCAGGATAACGATGCAAAGGTACGACTTTTTTTTGTTCCCTCCAAACTTTTTGGCAACTTTTTCTTAATTTTTTTTCTGTGTAGGCACACAAGCCGAAAACTTGAGAGAAAATGTAGTTTTTTTGTAATTTTTCGTTAAAAACTACCGTTTGTCGATATATTTGCTATCTTTGTACTTTTCTCTGGGGAACTTGAAAGTTTGCTCAGAAATGCCTCCAACCTTAAATTGGCTGATTTTGATGGTGACATGGAAGATGCCATACTTGATTCGGACGCTGAGCGGATAGTGGGTGCGTTTATCGAGTAGTGCGCGTATTTCCTTGATGCCTTTTGCCCCTTGTTTCAGTTTCAGGGTAATCTGGTAGCCATCTTTTTCATCCTTGATGTGATATTGGTAGTTGTCAGGATAAAACTTGAATTTGGTGGCATACTTGTCACGTTCGTCGTCGTGAGCGTCGTAGATGGTGACTGTATTCTTCTTGCGCTCGTAGCGATAGTAGGTGACGTCGTCGTTCCAGGCAATGTATTTCTCGTCAGCAAACTTGCTCATCTTGCCCATGGTCCAGATGGTGCCTTTGGTCTTGTAGATGCCAATGATGTTGACTGCATAGGTGAGTTGCGAGCCTTTGGGGCCATATACCATGTTGTAGGCTTCGTCGAACAAGCGACGGGCCTGTTGTTCGTTGGGTGTCAGTTTCTGTGCACTGACGGTGGTGAGGGTTCCTATTAATATATATAATAAGGTGTAGAGTCTCTTCATGTGTTATTTTTAAAATTCAACAATTACTTTGCCGTTAATCTGGCGTCCTGTCAGATAGTTGGGTACGGCATACTGGTGGTTGGTGACGTCTGTCACCCAATAATATGAGTTGACATTCGAGATACCAAAGATGTTCAGTCCGTCAATGCCCAGCCAGATGCGCGGGTGTTTGAAGCTGGGCTGCTGCTTGGGTTCGCCCATCAAAAGGTAGCTCATGCCAATATCTGCACGCTTGTAGGCAGGCGCCCTGAACTGCTGATACTCCAGGCCACGGTGTGGCGCACCAAAGGGCAGTCCGTCGGCATAGGCCAGTTTCAGGGTCATCTTCCAACGCTCTGTACCAGGGAAATAGTCTGTGAAATGGAAGTTGACGCCCCAACGCTGATCGGTAGGCATGGGGATGCTTTGTCCGTTGAGCTTCTGGCGTGTGGACATCAGCGAGAAGGTGAGCCACGAGTCGGTACCAGGCACGAATTCACCATACAGCTTCAGGTCGAGACCTGCTGCATAGCCGCTGGCTGAGTTTTCGCCATAGTATATAACTTTCATGTTCTGTACGTTGTATGGCACCAGGTTGGCCATGGCCTTATAGTAGGCTTCGGCACTGAATCGGAAGGGACGTTCGGCCATATTGAAGCGGTAGTCCAGAGCAGCCACGACGTGCAGCGAGCGCTGGCTCCTGATTTTCTGGTTCAGCGTCACGATGGTTTTTCCGTTGACAGTCGATGTGTCGCGCAGTTCCTTATAGAAAGGTGTCTGATAGTATAGTCCTGTGCTCAGGCGCAGCGTCAAGTTCTCGTTCCACGACGGAATGGCAGCCAGCGATATGCGTGGCGACACCACTGTCTCGCGGTTGTAGCTCCAGTTCGACAGGCGTACACCGTAGTTCAGCGTCATGTGCCAGGCACGTTCGCGACCCTGTTCGTCAGTATGCTGGCCCAGCTGGAAACGGTAGGTGTCCTGAATGTATGCCTCGATGCGTTTCGATTTCAGCTCGTTTTGCGATGCCAGCGAGTATATCAAATCCAGACGGTCGGCAGAGTGGGGGATATTGTAACGGCTTGAGTCACGCATCTCGTATTCACGTGAGTTCTCTTTGATGCGCTCCCACTTGATGGTAACACCTGCCTCCATGTCGTGTTTGCCAGCCTTGTGGTTTGCCATCAGTTTCAGGCTCTGCACGTCAGCTGTCAGATAGTTGCGGGCATGCTCCATATAGCTGCCTACACCCAGTTCCTCTTGTGTATTCGTGTCGCTAAGCCAGTATTGTCCTTGAATGTCGAAGGTTTCCTGTTCCTTAGTATGGAAAGCCGATGCCAACAGCTTGATGCTGGTGGTTGGTTTCAGGTGTCGCGTAATGGACACAGTACCAAACAAGGTACGGAAAATGTCGCGCTCTTGTCCGTCGAAGTACACCTTGAACGTCTTCACGTTCTGCATCGTACCAAACGACGTCTCGCGATCGGTGGGCACGAAGTTATAGTGGTTCTCGGATATGTTGCCTATCATGTCCATGCTCCAGCGCTCGTTGGGCTGATAGGTGATATAGGCCTGATAGTCGAGGAAATTCGGACGGTATTCGCCCTTGGTCTCAAGCGAGCCCAGCAGATAGCGGGTGGTCTTGTAGCGGATGCCGTGACTCATGGTAAACTTCTTGTTGCCGTATGCAAGGAATGCGCTGCCGCCCAAGAGCGACGCCTGCAGGTTGGCTTCCAGACGGGTAGGTTTGCGATACTGGATGTCGAGAGCCGAGGACATCTTGTCACCATATTTGGCCTCGAAACCACCACTGGAGAAACCAATCTTCTCAACCATATCCGAATTGATGACGGAAAGGCCTTCCTGTTGTCCGCTACGGATGAGCAATGGACGATAGACCTCCACATTATTTATATATACAGAGTTCTCGTCGAACGAACCGCCTCGGACGTTATACTGCGACGACAGTTCGTTGTGGGTCGAAACGCCAGCCTGCTGCTGAACCAGTTCCTCAACGGCATTGCCCGTAGTCGAGGGCGTCTGGCGAAGGTTCTTGGTATCCAGCTGTTCTGTGGCTGTGGTTTGTCTGCGACGTTCTGTCACCACCAGTTCGTCCAGTGCTTTCATAGGATAGAGCGTTACGACCAGTCGTTGGTTGCTTCTGGGCTTGCGCAGTACGCGCTGCCGCGTCTGATAACCCACCATCGAGAATTTGACAACGACTGAGTCGGCAGTGTGTAACTTGATGGAGTAGTTGCCCTGCAAATCGGCCATTGCTACAGCCCCTTGCTCCAGACAAGATATCGTAGCCAACTCTATAGCCTTGCCGTCTTCGTCGACAACACGACCGCTGAGGGTAAACTGTTGGGCTGACACCTGAAGGGTCATCAACAGCAACAGTAGTGATATGGTTTTTCTAAACGTCATCGTTACTAATAACGCTTTACGGGGCATATTTATTGTGTTTGTGGGGGATTTTGAGCGGAATACGGGACTCGAACCCGCGACCCTCGGCTTGGGAAGCCAATGCTCTACCAACTGAGCTAATTCCGCCTGACTACGGTTAATCGGATTTCCGACTGCGCGAGAATTCCGAAAAAAAGAGTCAGAACTTGCATCTTCATGCTGATTCTGACTCCTGAACGTGAGAGAGCCGATAGCCGGACTCGAACCGGCGACCCACGCATTACGAATGCGTTGCTCTACCAACTGAGCCATATCGGCAACATTTCACAGATCTCTTTGCTCTTCTTTTCGAAAGCGGATGCAAAGGTAAGTAATTTTTTCGAAACCACAAAATATTTTTGCCTTAAAGTTTCGATTTTAAATATTTTCCTGTAATGCTGCGCTCGTTTTTCACGATTTCCTCGGGTGTTCCGCATGCTACGAGCTCGCCACCACGGTCGCCACCGTCTGGTCCGATGTCTATGATATGGTCGGCCATTTTGATGATTTCCATGTTGTGCTCAATAATGAGAATGGTGTGTCCGCGTTCAATCAGTGCATTGAAGGCTTGCAGCAGTCGCTCGATGTCGTGGAAGTGAAGTCCTGTGGTAGGCTCGTCGAAAATGAAGAGTGTAGGTTCCTGGCGTTCCTGTCCGATGTAGTAGGCCAGTTTGACGCGCTGGTTTTCACCACCCGAAAGTGTGCTTGAGTTCTGTCCCAGTTTGATATAGCCCAAACCTACGTCCTCCAGTGTTTTCAGACGCTTGACGATGGTTTGGGCCTTCTTGTCGGCACTGAAGAACTGGATGGCCTCAGTGATGGTCATGTTCAGCACGTCGTCAATGTTCTTGCCATTATAGCGCACGTCCAGAATGTCGTGCTTGAAGCGGTGGCCGTGACAGGCCTCACACTCCAGGACGAGGTCGGCCATGAACTGCATCTCCACCGTTATCACACCTGCACCTTTACATTCGTCGCAACGTCCTCCGTCAGCGTTAAACGAGAAATACTGGCTTGTGAATCCCATTTGTTTCGACAGGGGTTGGTCGGCATAGAGGTCGCGAATGGCATCATAAGCCTTCACGTAGGTGGCAGGATTCGAGCGTGTCGACTTACCGATAGGATTCTGATCAACCATTTCTACGTGTTTCAGAGCCAGATAGTCGCCCTGCAAACCCATATATTCGCCTGGCGCATCGCAGACTTCGCCCAAGTGACGCTTCAGGGCAGGGTAGAGGATACCCTTCACCAGACTCGACTTGCCAGAGCCAGACACACCCGTCACCACCGTCATCACATTCAGCGGTATGTCAACATCGATACCTTTCAGATTGTTCATCCTTGCCCCCTTGATAGCCATTTTGCGGTTCCATGGGCGTCGCGATATGGGGACTGGTATTTCGTCCAGATGGCGCAGATAACGCAGGGTGTAACTGCGGTTATTGTTCTCAGCGATGTTGTCGTCGGACCCGCTGACTGCTCCATCGGCCACCGTGCCCTCGAACACGATTTCGCCACCCAGGCGTCCTGCATCTGGTCCTACGTCTATCAGATAGTCGGCAGCACGCATAATTTCTTCGTCATGCTCCACGATGACCACCGTATTGCCGATGTCGCGCAGTTCTTTCAACACCTTAATCAGTCGGTTCGTGTCGCGTGAATGCAGACCAATGCTAGGTTCGTCCAGTATGTATAGCGAACCTACCAGCGACGACCCTAAGGCAGTCGTCAGATTGATGCGCTGACTCTCACCTCCCGACAGCGTGTTCGACATGCGGTTCAGCGTCAGATACCCCAGTCCTACATCGAGCAGGAATTGCAGTCTTGAGTTGATTTCCGTCAGCAGTCGACGGCCTATCTGGGTTTCCTGTTCCGTCAGTTCCAGTTGGTCGAACCACTCCTTCAGCCTCTTGATGGGCATCTGTACAAGGTCGGTAATGCTGCGTCCGCCAATCTTCACGTAGTCGGCCTCAGGCTTCAGTCGCGTACCGTGACATTTCGGACACGTTGTCTTGCCACGATAGCGTGCCAGCATCACACGATACTGAATCTTGTATTGGTTCTCCTTCACCATATCGAAGAAGGCGTCAATCGATACCTGTTCGTCCTTTGGACGCTTGCGGTCGCTGGGCAGTCCGTGCCACAGCATGTCCTTCTGGCGTTGCGTCAGCGACATGTAGGGTTCGAAGATGGGGAAATCGTCCAGGGCAGCACGTCGGCAGAATTCGTCCTTCCAGTTCTTCATTTTCTCGCCATGCCAGCATACCACGCAGCCGTCGTATACCGATAGTGTCGAATTCGGAATCACCAGATGTTCGTCAATGCCGATGATCTTGCCGAATCCCTGACATTCAGGACAGGCGCCTGCTGGCGAGTTGAATGAAAACATCTGGTCGCTGGGCTCCTCAAACGTCATACCGTCAGCCTCGAAGCGCATCGAGTAGTCGTAGCAGATGCCTGAAGGCTGGAACATCAGACGCAGTTCCCCATGACCCTCATAAAAGGCCGTCTCGGCAGAGTCTACCAATCGTGAAATAGCGTCCTTGGCATTGTCGACGCTCAGACGGTCGATGACCAGATAGAGGGCTTGGTTTTCTAGATTCTCTATTTTTTCTAGTTTCTCTAGATAGTCGTCAATCCTTACGATATCGTTACCTACCGCCATACGCGCATAACCATTCTGCACGTACATCTGCAGTTGTCGTTCCAGTGTGCGACCTTCAACGGGATGGATGGGTGCCATCACCACAAAGCGTGTGCCAGGCTGATACTGGCGCGTACATTCGATGATATCCTCCGTCGAATGCTTCTTGACCTCCTGTCCGCTGATGGGCGAATAGGTACGACCAATGCGGGCAAACAGCAATCGCAGGTATTCGTATATTTCCGTCGTCGTACCAACCGTCGAACGCGGGTTCCTTGAAATCACTTTCTGTTCGATGGCAATGGCAGGCGGCAGACCTTTGATGAAGTCGCATTCAGGTTTGTTCATGCGCCCAAGGAACTGGCGTGCGTAGCTCGACAGACTCTCCACATAGCGACGCTGGCCCTCGGCATACAGCGTGTCGAATGCCAGGCTCGACTTGCCACTACCGCTCACGCCCGCTATGACCACCAGCTTGTCGCGTGGAATCTTCACGCTCACATTCTTCAGGTTGTTGACCCTCGCCCCCTTTATCTCGATATAGTCACTCATTTATTTTCGCAAAATTAATTTGCAAAGATAGTGATAATCCATCGAATTACGCCATCTTTCTCCTCACTTTTAGGATTGTTTATGAAGAAATTTGGAAAAATAAGGGTTATTTGCTTCACAATAATACATTGGGCCCGCATTCACCTGCGAGCCCAACGTGCTTTATAACCTAAAATATAAACCAATAGCTGATAATTTAGCTATTAAATAGGATAGGGGATTAGTTCAATCCGAACAGGACCTTCAGACCGCCGTCGACACCTGAGAAACCCATGAAGGCGAGGGAGAGCAGACCTGCAGAGAGCATGACGATAGCCATACCACGCATACCCTTGGGAATAGTAACCAGTTCCAGTTGTTCGCGCATACCAGCAAAGACGGTCAGGGCCAGTCCAAAGCCGATGGCCGTCGAGAAGGCATAAACCACAGACTGCAGCAGGTTGAAGTCTTTCTGGATGACGAGAATAGCCACACCCAGCACAGCGCAGTTGGTGGTGATGAGTGGCAGGAAGATACCCAGGGCCTGATACAACGCAGGCGATACCTTCTTAAGGATAATCTCGACCATCTGCACCAGCGAGGCAATGACCAGGATGAAGGCGATGGTCTGCAGATATTGCAGTCCGTTAGGCTCCAACACGTAGGTCTGTACCAGCCACGTAACGATGGTGGCCAGTGTCAGCACGAAAGCTACTGCTGCCGACATACCCAGCGAGGTATCTACCTTTTTCGACACACCGAGGAAGGGACAGATGCCGAGGAACTGCGACAGAATGATATTGTTGACGAATATCGCGCTAATGAAAATCAATATGTATTCCATAACTTAACCTCTAATTTTGTTAACGATAGCAATGAGGAATCCCAGCATGATGAAAGCACCCGGAGGAAGCACGAAGAGCAGGATGTTGTAGGTCTCGGGCAGGAGTGTGAATCCGAAGATAGAGCCAGAGCCCAGCAGTTCACGACAGATACCCAGCAGCGTCAGTCCGATGGTGAAACCAAGACCGATACCAATACCGTCGAAGAACGAGGCGAGGGGAGAGTTCTTTGAAGCGAAGCCCTCAGCACGTCCAAGGATGATACAGTTCACGACAATCAGGGGAATAAACAGTCCCAGCGCAGCGTCAATATCAGGCAGGAAAGCCTTGATGACCAACTGCAGCATAGTAACGAAGGCTGCGATAACCACGATGAATACGGGGATGCGAACCTTGTCGGGGGTAACCGACTTCAGGCATGAAATGACGACGTTGGTGCAGATGAGCACAGCCATTGTAGCCAGTCCCATCGACATACCGTTCATGGCAGAGGTGGTAGTGGCCAGCGTAGGACACATACCCAGCATCAGGACGAACGTAGGGTTCTCCTTGACGATGCCATTCTTGATGATACTTATATAACTCATAATTATCAATTCTCAATTATCAATTTTTAATTTTCTCTGTTGCTCCGCTCTTACCGTCTACTGGCGTAACCTTGTAGGCGTTGTAAGCTTGGTTGACAGCCTTCAGGAATGCACGCGAAGTAATAGTCGAGGCAGTGATGGCATCTACCTGTCCACCATCCTTCGAAACAGTCAGCGGTTCAGCAGGCGACTTACCAATGATGTCACCTTTTTGACCCTTCTGGAACCACTGGTCAGCCTTGGCACCCAAACCTGGCGTCTCAGCATGCTCCAGCAACGTATAGCCCAGTATGTTACCTTCGGGATTGAAACCAACCAGCACCTTCAGATCGCCACCAAAGCCCATCGTAGCGGACTGTACAGCGGCACCGAGGTCTTGTCCCTGAGCGTCCTTCACATTATATATAATAAAGGTATACTCCTTGCCGTCGATGTTCTGCTTCACCTCGTTGGTGTTGGCAACAACCAAATCGTTGCACACCATGACGGTCTTGATACCGTCAGCCAGTGCTTTCTCTTTCTGTTCCTGGATAGGACCTTCCGTAAGATGATTCACAAAGGCGAGGATACCACCCATGACAACTGCCACCAACGTGAGCACCAGCGTCATATTCAGTAATGATGATTCAAGCTTCTTCATTTTGCAACCTCCCCGAAACGTTTTGGTTTGACATAAGTGTTGATGAGAGGCGTAAACGCATTCATAATCAGAATAGCGAACGACATACCCTCGGGATAAGCACCCCAGTTACGGATGACTATTGTCAGGAAACCGATGCAGACGCCATAGATAATCTGTCCCTTGGCGGTCATTGGTGACGTCACATAGTCAGTAGCCATGAAGATGGCACCCAGCATCAGACCACCAGAAAGGATGACTGAGAACGGGTCGGCATAAGCAGGGCTAGCCAGATGGCAGAGACCGCTGAATACGAATACTGTACCGATAATGCTGACAGGAATATGCCAAGTGATAATCTTCTTCCACAGCATGTAGACCAGACCTAACAGCAGGGCCAGCGCACAAATCTCACCCATCGCACCAGCACCGTCGGGATGGTTGCCCAGGAAGAGGTCGAGCGACGAAGGCAGCTTGTCCAGAATGCTGGCATCACCATGTTTGATGGCATCCTGCATAATGGCCAACGGTGTTGCACCAGTCTCTGCATCCAGATAGCTCCAGTGCTGTCCGACCTTTGGCCATGTCGTCATTTGTGCAGGGAAGGCTACCAGCAGGGCACAGCGGCCTACCAATGCGGGGTTGAAGAGATTATTGCCCAGACCACCGAACGTCATCTTGGCCACACCGATAGCAAACAGCGCGCCGATGATGATAATCCAGATAGGCAGGTTCGACGGCAGGTTCATACCCAGCAGCAGACCCGTCAAGGCTGCTGAACCGTCTAGAATAGTGTTACGCTCATTTTTCAGCATAAACTTATTGATGGCCCACTCGAAGAAGACACAGGCCACAACGCTCGTAGCACAGACAATGGCCGAGCCAATGCCAAAGAAGTAGAACGACACGAGCAGCGCAGGCAACAGGGCGATGATGACCCCGTACATGTTCTTCTCAACGGTGTCTGTTCCGTGTGCGTGAGGCGAAAGTGATACTATTAATTTTCCCATTGTTTTATTTCACAATTTGATATTTCACAATTTGACTATTTCTTAGCCGCACGAGCGCGGATAATACCCATAACAGTAGCCTTGGCCTGACGGATGTTGTCGAGCAGTGGACGATGGGCAGGACACGTAAACTGGCACGAGCCACACTCGATACAGCTGACAACCTCTTCCTTCTCGGCACGTTCCCAGTTCTTGACAGCAGCGAGCTTAGCCAGCAAGTAAGGCTCCAAGCCCATCGGACAGGCACTGACGCACTTGGCACAGCGGATGCAGGGGTTCGGCTCCTTGCGGAAAGCCTCCTCGTCAGATATGATGGTCACTGAGTTGGTACCCTTGCAGATAGGCACTTCAGTAGATGTCAGCGCCTTACCCATCATCGGACCACCAGCCAACAGCTTGTTGTCGCCCTCAGGCATACCGCCACAAGCCTCAATCAGGTCCTTCATTGGCGTACCCATACGAACCAGGAAGTTGCCAGGATTAGCCAGCTTCTTACCCGTTACGGTAGTGTAGCGCTCAAACAGTGGCTTACGCTTCATTACGGCCTCGTAGACAGCAAACGCCGTACCTACGTTCTGCACGATGGCGCCCACGTTGACAGGAATAGCAGGAGGTGCAGGCACCTGACGACGGATAACGGCATCTACCAGTTGCTTCTCACCACCCTGCGGATAGCGCTGCTTCAGGGGCACTACCTCGACGCTGTATTCCGAAGCGGCAAACGCTTCGGCACATTTCTTGGTCAGCAGCTCGATGGCAGGCATCTTGTTGGTCTCAATACCAATGTAGCCCTTGGTGACCTTGGCACCCTTCATCAACAGTTCCAAACCAACCAGTATCTCGTCGGCATGTTCCATCATCAGACGGAAGTCGGCAGTGATATAAGGTTCGCACTCAACGGCATTGATAATCACGCACTCAGCCTTGGCTGTAGGTGGTGGACAAAGCTTGATGAAGGTGGGGAAACAGGCACCACCCATACCAACAACACCAGCCGTCTTGATACGCTCAACAATCTCCTCGGGTGTCAGTTCGGGATGGTCCTTTACCAACTCCAGTTTGTCTGAGCGGTCGATGCTCTCTTCCCACTCGTCGCCTTCTACATTAATAATAATAACGGGCTTGCGATAGCCGGTAGCATCGATGGCGGTATCAATCTTGAAAACGGTACCGCTTACAGATGAATAAATAGGAGCCGACACAAAGCCACCAGCCTCGGCAATCATGGTGCCAACCTTTACCTTGTCGCCTTTCTGGACAACGGGTTTGGCAGGCGCTCCAATATGCTGACCCAATGGGAAAATGGCCTGCTTAGGAAGTGCAGCCACCTTGGTAGCTACCTCGTGTGTCAGCTTATTCTCTTCTGGGTGTACACCACCAATACGGAATGTTCTTACGTTCATGCTTGTTCCTCCTTTCTTTCTTTGTTGCTAGTTGTACTAGTCTGACTAGTAGTACTAGGTTCAGTAGTTTCAGGTTTGGGCTTCGGAGCAGGGAAATTCACTGCGTGGATAGCACCCGTAGGACATACGGCCACGCACTTGCGACAGATGCGGCACTTCTCGTGGTCAATGTAGCAGACGTTGTTCTCGACCTTGATAGCTTCGAACTTACACTCCTTTTCGCATTTGCCACAACCGATACAAGCGGCCTTACAAGCCTTCATGGCTACAGGACCCTTATCCTTGTTGACACAAGACACGAACACGCGACGTCCCTTGGGACCCTTTTTGCGCAATTCGATGATGTTACGAGGACAAGCCTTCACGCAAGCACCACAGGCCACACATTTCTCTTCGTCGACCTCAGGCAGACCTGTTTCAGGATTCATGTGGATGGCATCAAACTGACACGCTGCCACACAGTCGCCACAGCCCAGACAGCCAAAGCCGCAAGCCGTTTCGCCAGCACCGCAGCTGTTCATCGCTGCACACGTGCGCAGACCGCTGTACTCTGCAATCTTCGGACGCAGGGCACATGTTCCGTTACAACGTACAACGGCAACCTTAGGTTCACCGTTGGCAATGGCCATTCCCAGGAGGTCGGCCACTTTACCCATCACTTCTTGTCCGCCCACAGGACACATCAGTCCTTCAAGGCTACCGGCATCAGCACCTTTGACCAGTGCATCGGCCAAGCCACCACATCCAGCGAAGCCGCATCCGCCACAGTTGGCACCAGGCAACTGTTCAGTAACCTGAGCAATGCGCGGGTCTTCGTAGACATAGAACTTCTTGGAGCAGACGTACAGTACGAGAGCGGCTATCAGTCCGATGGCGCCCAGTACTAATACTGCAATCAAAATGAAATTCATAAAGTTATTTGTTTGTTATAATTATAGTGTTTTATTCAATGTCGAAGGCAAATCGCTCGCGATGTCTGTCGCGCAGCAGATAAAGCACAGCATAGTAGGGTAGAAGAGCGGCCAGTGCACTCAGCCCGGCTGTTGCTTCATTACCTGTAAGCCACAGCACTACTACCAGCACTACCACCAGCAGTACAAAGGGATAGGCAAAACCATAAAGCAAAGCCTGCGTGGCAATCTGAGCCGATGCTGTAACGGTGACGGCATCGCCAACTTTCAGGCTACCAGCAGGTTTAAACACGTCGACAATCTTTTCCTTTGATTCGGCAGCATTGCAATATCCTGCCACCTTGCAGGCAGCACAGGCTGACGTCTGGACGATTCTGACATGTATGCACCCTTCGTCTATGCTTTCAATAATCCCCGAATGACTTATTTTAGTACTCATTAATTTGTCATGTAGACCTTACAATTTGCAAAGGTACAAAAGAATTATTAATTAAGAATCATAAATTATAAGTTTTTTCAAAAAAAAATCGCAATCGTTTGCAGGTTTCCATTCTTTTTCTTACTTTTGTATCGTCAAAGAAATAAATAGAACGATGAAAGCAACAGATCAAACCTTACAGCAATTGGAACGTGCGCTTCGAAAAGTGGCCGAGAAATTTCCCGCTACGGAAGAGGCATCATTATTGACCGACATCCATATCAGGGTGACTCAGGATACGGGTGAGTTGATGGCGTTTGACGACGACGATCAGGAGTTGACACGTTGTGTTGTAGAGCAATGGATTGACAACAAGGATGACGATTTCTACAACGATGTGGCCTCGGCACTCCGTATGGTTATCAATAAGCATAAGGAGAGCATCGACAACATGTCGATACTGAAACCGTTCTCATTGGTTCTGGAGGATGACGACAAGGAAACCATAGCCGAACTGTATGTAGTCGACGACGATACGGTTATCATTGACGACGAGTTGATGGCAGGCCTCGACAAGGACCTTGACGACTTCTTTGCAAAGCTGATTAGTGAGTAGTCACTATCTGAGTCTCAGCTGATAGCCTACACGGATGGTGAAGTCAGGATCCAGATGGTTTATCTTGTACAGATTCTTTAGTCGGATGCCATATTTCTGTGATATGCTGTACATAGACTCTCCGTCCTCTATAAGATGAATAAGTCCCTTGTATTCCTTGGGAGCCTTACGGCGTTTCTTCTGTAACCATACCATTTCTCCCTCTTCCAGTACATCGTTCTTGTCGCGCTCGTTGAACTTGGCCAGTTTACGATACGACACATCCACATCTTCAGCCACACTGCGGAAAGTGTCACCTTTTCGGGCAATCACATAGTAATTGTTGTTGAACTCATACACTTGGCGACGGATACTACCCTGATGGCGTACCTGGTCCAATTGGTATTTGTCGACATGATTCTGTGTGTCGTAACGGTATAGTTTGTACAGTTCTATAATCTCAATCAGCCGGGTAGCGTATGTCGGACTGGTTGCATAGCCACAAGCCTTCAGCCCTTTGGCCCATCCCTTATAGTCGGTCTGCTTCAGTTGGAACAGGCTGCTATAGCGTTTGCTGCTGGTAAGGAATACAGAGTGGTCCTTATAACTCTCGTAGGCGTTGTCGTATGCTCGGAAGCACTCGCCCAGTTCATCGTCATCATGATACGACTTCCGTCCTGTCCATCCATGACACTTAATGCCAAAATGGTTGTTGGCCTTTCGCGTCAGTTCGCTGCGTCCTGCCCCTGATTCCAGCACACCCTGCGCCAGCGTGATGCTGGCAGGAATATGGTATTTCAGCATCTGTTCAATGGCTACATCCTTGTATGTGTCAAAATAATCCTGAAAGCGCTGGTTCCACACAGCTTGCTGTGCAGAAGCATTCGCAAAGGCGAAAAACAGGCTAAAAAGAAGAAATATATACCGTCTCATGTATTTTTATCATCAATTATTTTGCAAAAGTAAGGAAAAATAATTATATTTGCAACAAAAATCTAAAATTATGGAAGAATTGGTACTGAAATCTACTGTAAAAGTGGCTCAGATGGATGAGTTGACGGAAGAAGAACGCAATCTTGTATCATTGGCTATCGAGGGTACTAACCGTTCGTATGCGCCTTACTCTCATTTTCATGTCGGAGCAGCCCTCTTGCTGAAGGATGGCACCACCATCATTGGATGTAATCAGGAAAATGCCGCTTTCCCGTCAGGCATTTGTGCCGAGCGTAGTGCCATCTTTGCTGCTGGTGCCCAGAATCCTGACCAGCCGGTCATGATGTTGGCCATTGCTGCACGCAACGAAAAGGGAGAGTTGCAAGAAGAGCCTGTGTCGCCTTGCGGTCCGTGTCGTCAAGTCATCATCGAGACGGAGACACGCTTCAAACAACCGGTACGCATCCTGTTGTATGGCAAGAAGCATGTCTTCATCGTGGATGGCATTCGTCAGCTGATGCCCCTGTCCTTTACTGAATTCTAAGAGGCAGTCCTACTTGTTATCTCCTGTCAGTGCCGAGTTTTCTATCACCTGAAGTCCTTTTTCGGTGCAGAAACCTCGCAGGGGGATTAACAGCATGTTGGCAAACACTTGCTGGATAGAGTAACGGCTCAGCAGGTGCTGGTTCATCACAAATGTGTTGATGGCATTGAACATCTGTGTCACCAGTTCGTAGTCGACACCCGCACGGAAATAGCCTTCGCGAACACCACGTTGCAGGAATCCCAAGAATTGGTCGTACGCGTGCTCGCGTTCCTTATTTAAATATTCAACTACTTTCGGATACTTTTGTATATCCTCATAGAACTGTGGATTCACCGTGCCTGTCCTGACGACTCTGCGCTGATAGGTCTCTATGATGATGTCCATCACAGAAGGAGCCTGTTCAATGAAAGCCGCCAGATGCTGTCTGTTGTTCTGGTCGAACTGGACAACACCCTGATACAATAGTTCTTCCTTGTCTTTGTAGATTTCATAGAGCGTACGCTTCGAAATAGTCAGCATCTGCGCTATGTCATCCATTCTGACCGCCTTGACGCCTCGCTCTGCAAAGGCCTTCATGGCTGCTTCCAAGATTCGCCCTTTTAGCGACTTCTTGTATGCTGTTGTTTCCTTTATTTCTTGCATATGTATTAAATTTCGCTGCAAAGATAGCAAAAAGATTGAAAAAACGTCACGTTTTTCATGAGTTTTTATTAATTTTGCGCCTCAAATGGAAAGAATTCTCATTTAACCCCACTTTGTTATGGTAAAAATATCCAAAGAAGCCGCTCTGGAATATCATGAGTCCGGGCGCCCTGGTAAGATTGAAGTAAAGCCTACGAAGGCTTATCGTACACAAACCGACCTCTCACTGGCTTATTCGCCAGGTGTAGCTTATCCCTGTCTTGAGATTCAGCAGAATCCTGACGATGCCTACAAATATACCGATAAGGGTAATCTGGTGGCAGTCATTTCAAACGGAACCGCTGTATTGGGACTGGGCGATATTGGTGCCATGAGTGGTAAACCCGTGATGGAAGGTAAGGGTTTGCTTTTCAAAATATATGGTGGTATCGACGTGTTTGATATTGAGGTCGACGAGAAGGATCCTGAAAAGTTCTGCGAGGCTGTCGAGCGTATTGCGCCGACCTTTGGCGGTATCAACCTCGAGGATATCAAGGCCCCTGAGTGTTTCTATATCGAGGAGCGTCTGAAGCGTACCCTCAACATCCCTGTGATGCACGACGACCAGCACGGTACAGCCATTATCTCCGCAGCAGGTTTGAAGAATGCTATGGAGGTCATTGGCAAGAACATCTCTGAAGTTAAGATTGTGGTGAACGGTGCCGGTGCTGCTGCTATCTCGTGTACCAAGCTCTATATGGCCATCGGTGCCCGTAAGGAGAATATCGTCATGCTCGACTCCAAAGGCGTTATCTCTGTCGACCGTCAGGACCTGAACGAACAGAAGCGTTTCTTTGCTACCTCGCGTACTGATATCCATACGCTGGCCGAGGCCGTACAGGGCGCTGATGTCTTCGTTGGTCTGTCCAAGGGTAACGTGCTTACCAAGGATATGGTTCGCTCCATGGCTGGCAATCCCGTCATTTTCGCTTTGGCCAATCCTGTGCCTGAGATTTCCTACGAGGACGCCATGGAAGCCCGTCCTGACGTGCTGATGTCCACAGGTCGTACGGACTATCCTAACCAGATTAACAACGTCATTGGTTTCCCCTACATCTTCCGTGGTGCCCTTGATGTGAATGCTACAGCCATCAACGAGGCCATGAAGCTGGCTGCCGTCAACGCTATTGCCGATCTGGCCAAGCAGCCCGTGCCCGATGTAGTGAACGATGTATATAAAGTCAACAACCTGACCTTTGGTCGCGACTATTTCATTCCCAAGCCCGTCGACCCACGACTCATTACCGAGGTGTCGTCAGCCGTGGCTCGTGCCGCCATCGAGAGTGGGGTAGCCCGCAAACGAATCGAGGACTGGGACGAGTACAAACGCTCGCTCAGCGTATTGCTTGGTCAGGAGACTAAGCTCACACAGAAGCTGTATGCTACGGCTGCTGCCCATCCGCAGCGCGTCGTCTTTGCCGAGGCTGTACACCCAACTATGCTCAAGGCTGCAGTTCAGGCCAAGGCTGAAGGTATCTGTCAGCCAGTGCTGTTGGGTAACGACGAGGTGATTGCCAAGTTGGCTGCCAAGCTCGACCTGAATTTGGATGGTATCGAGATTGTCAACCTGCGTCATCCTTCTGAACAGGAACGTCGTGAGCGTTATGCCCGCATTCTGGCTGAGAAGCGTCAGCGCGATGGCTACACCTTCCAGGAGGCTAACGACAAGATGTTCGAGCGCAACTACTTCGGCATGATGATGGTCGAGACGGGCGAGGCCGATGCCTTTATCACTGGTCTCTATACCAAGTATTCGAACACGGTTAAGGTTGTCAAGGAGGTTATTGGTATTCGTCCTGAGTTTAAGCACTTTGGTGCTATGCATATCATCAACTCGCCCAAGGGCACACTCTATATTGCCGATACACTGGTCAACGAGAATCCCGATACCGACGTGCTGATTGACATTGCCCGTCTGGCTGCCACCAGCGTACGCTTCTTCAACGAGAAGCCCGTCGTCTCTATGATCAGCCACTCAAACTTCGGTTCCAGCCAGAGCGATGGTGCCCTGAAGGTGCGTCGTGCTGTTGAGTACATGCAGCAGCAGTATCCTGACCTGCCCATCGATGGTGAGATGCAGCTGGGCTTCGCCTTAGACCGTGAACTGCGTGACGAACAGTATCCCTTTACCCGCGTCTTCGGCAAGAATGTCAACACCTTGGTATTCCCCAACCTGACGTCGGCCCGCTCCAGCTACAAGATGCTGCAGATGCTCGATGCTGACGTGGAAATCATCGGCCCCATCCAGATGGGATTGAACAAGCCTATCCATTTCATCGACTTCGGTGCCTCTGTCCGCGATGTCCTGAATATCGTAGCCGTCGCCACCATCGATGCATACGTCGATAAGATTAAGAACCGCATCTCGCAGGTCACTTCATTCAGATAAACAAATAAAACATTGGGCTCGCAGAAATGCGGGCCCAATTACTTTTACATCATTCCCATGCAGCTGGTCGTTCCCATAGCAGTCAGTGCTGCCGTCAAGATGGATATCACCATCTGAATCACCGTCTTCCAAGTCTCTCGTTTCATAGTTCTCACTGTTTAGTTTCTCATTTTCTCATTTTCTCAATTTCTCAAAACCTCATTTCCTCATTTTCTCAATTTCTCAAAACCTCATTTCCTCATTTTCTCAATTTCTCAATTCAAAGAGTCGCCCCGAAGGGCGCTCTTTGCCTAGTTCTCGTCCAGCTCTTCGTCGCCGTTTCCGCCAGAATTACCGCCTCCTGAGTTTCCACTCCCCTCGCCCGTTGGAGAGGGGCTGGGGGTGAGGCTGTCATTATCCTCCACGTCCCCGCTGTCGTCGCTGGTCACGCGCTTCACCTCCTTGCCGTCGCGGTCGAAGCAGGTAATCTGCACGGCGGTGTTCTTCAGCTCGTCCTTCAGGTCCACGTCGGGGGTGAAGATGATGCGGCGGGTGGTAATCAGGTTCGACTTCACGTCCTCTACCTTCTCTACCGACTTCGAGCGCAGTCCGAAGCGCATCGTGCCCAGTCCAGGCAGTGCCACCGAGTGGCCTTCCGTTGCCCACGCCTTAATCACCTCGCCGGCTGCATCCCAGCAGGCCTGCATCACGCCTTGGCTCACACCCGAGCGCAGGGCAGCTTCCTTGATGACCTTCTTCTGCGTCAGGCTCGAATACTGTTCGGGCTGCATCACGTAGCGATAGACGCCGGGGTCGTTAGGGTCTTTCGTAAACTTCAGCTTCTTCTCAATCGCTTTCACTTTCATTGTCATAGTTCAAATCTCCTCTTAATTTTTAATGGTTAGTAATGTTTAATTTTTTCTAAAATTTAATGTTTAATGGTTAATGTTTAATGTTGTCGCAGATAGGACTTCTTTTTTACGCTCTGGGCAGGCAGTAAATTTTCTCAGGCCTGAAAGATAATTTTTGGTGCCCTACGCTCAAATTCCATCGTTTCCTTTTGACAATGCAAAGGTACGAATAATTCATAACTCCTGCAAATAAAAGTGCCAAAATCCGACTTTTTCGACCCCTAATTTTTGCCTTAATTTTGCAATAAATTAAAATGCATGAATTAGAGAGCATACATTCGTCACTTCGATACTCGATTTGTTACTTTGTTACTTGTTACTTGTTATTTTAAGCGAATTTGAAAAATGCAGAGAAAGATACAATACTTATATATAATATATATATTATATATAAGTATTAAATAAAT
>Ga0310695_10001068_pt1 | contig 66776 bp, 58 predicted proteins | sample RumenRJG_04DNA_FD_203882 | JGI IMG/M metagenome (GOLD analysis project Ga0310695, IMG submission 203882) | Bovine rumen microbial communities from Lethbridge, Alberta, Canada - RJG_04 (v2) (version 2) | ecosystem: Host-associated > Mammals > Digestive system > Stomach > Rumen | place: Canada... | reverse complement strand
TTTTCCTGAAACACGGCCTTCAGAGCCATGGCCATGTCGATGGCGTGACGGCTGATGGACCAGTAGAGCCCGTCGGTAAACAGCACGTCGAACTGGGTGCCCACCAGACGGCCCTTGGCCAGCAGGGCCCCCTGCTGCTTGAGCAGGGTCAGGAAGTGATCGGGCATGTTCTGCCGGGTGAAGACCAGGGTCTCGCCGCAAAGGGCGCCCACCTTGGTGCCGCCGATATAGAACACATCGCAGCAGCGGACAATGTCGTCGATGCTCACGTCGGTATCATAGGCCATGAGCCCGTAGCCCAAGCGGGCTCCGTCCAGATACAGAGGGATCTCATAGCTGCGGCAGATGGCAGACAGGGCCTCCAGCTCCGCCTTCGAATACAGCGTGCCGTATTCCGTAGGGTGAGAGATGTAGACCATGCCGGGGAAGGGCATATGCTCCCGGTTGCCGTCGGCGTGGTAGCCCTGCAGATAGACAGAGAGCGTCTCGGGCAGCAGCTTGCCGTTTGTCCCCTCCAACTCGATGACCTTGTGCCCGGTGTACTCGATGGCCCCGGCTTCGTGGATGCTCACATGGCCGGTCTTCGCCGCCACCACCGCCTCATAGCGGCGCAGCATGGTTGAGATGGTGATCAGGTTGGTCTGGGTCCCGCCCACAAGAAAGGCGATCTGCAGATCGTCCCGATGACAGGCGGCCCGGATCTTCTCCTTCGCGGCCGCGCTGGCCTCGTCGTCGCCGTAGCCGGGCATGGAGATCAGATTCTGCTCCCGGAAGCGGTCCAGAATTTTCGGATGCGCGCCCTCGGTATAATCGCTCATAAAGTACAGCATGGCAGGTCCTCCCTATCGGTTTTTCTCCCGCAGTTTTCTGCGGCGGCGGTTGATGTAGCGTTCCAGGTGTCCGGCGTTGATAAATTCCGCCAGGACGTATTGATCGTAAACCGGCACGGTGCAGGAATAGAAGTCCAGCTTTCGGGCGTAATCCTCCAAAAGAGGCTCCGGCAGCACCAGAAATCCGGTGCGCATGGAGGGGGCCAGGATCTTGGAGAAGGTGTTCAGATAGAGCACCCGCTCCGGGGCCAGGGAAAAGACGGTCTCGATCTGCCGGGTCAGGGAGGCGAACTCCGCGTCATAGTCGTCCTCCACGATGAAGGCGCCCCGCTCCCTGGCCCAGGCGGCGTATTCGTGCCGCTTGGCCGCGCTGGCGGTGACGCCGCTGGGGTAGCTGTGGAAAGGCGTCACATGCAGAACCCCGGCCCGGCAGGCGTCCAGCTCCCGGCTCAGAATGCCGTCCTCGCCCATGGGCAGCAGCTGGCACGCAGCGCCGTTGGCCTCATACACCCGGCGGATCTTCTCATAGCAGGGGTCCTCCAGGGCGAAAAGCCGATCCCGGCCCAGCAGCTGCACCACCAGGCCGTAGAGGTACTCCGCGCCGGAACCGATGATGATCTGCTCCGGGGCCACGTCCAGACCGCGGCTGCGGGCCAGATAGCCGGAGATGGCGCCGCGCAGCTCCGGGCAGCCGGCGTTGGGGGATTTGATGAGGATGCGCCGGTCATAGTCGGCCAGCACGGCGCGCATGGTTTTTGCCAGTACGGAAAAGGGGAAGTCCTCCGTGCGCCCGGCAGCCTCGGCGCTCATCTCCTCCAGAGCCGCCCGCCGGGGGGCTGTGCTGCCGCTGAGCCCGCCGAAGGCGGCGTAATAGCCGCTGCGGGGCCGCGATTCGGCGTAGCCCTCGTCCACCAGCAGGGCATAGGCGTGCTCCACGGTGATGACGCTGATCCCCAGCTCCTCGGCCAGCAGCCGCTTGGAGGGCAGCCGCCTGCCGGGGGGCAGGACGCCGCCGACGATATCCTGCCGCAGCTGCTTGTACAGCTGCAGGTAGGCGCTCTCCCCGGCGTGTTTTTCGATGCGGTATTTCATGGGTTCAGACCCTTCTTGATCAAACTGGCCTTATAAAAAACTTTCAAACTGGCGATAGAAATAAGTCCAGTTTCCTATTATAATGCAATTACAGAATTTGTCAAGGGAGGTCCGGATCATGTATGCATCCCGGATGAACGCCAAGAAAATCACCTTTACCGCGATGCTGATGGCGATGAACATCATCATGAGCACCAGCGTTCTCAGTGTGCCGGTCCCCGGCGGCCATATGTATCTCAACGACGCGATCATCGTCACGGCGGCGGTGCTGCTGGACCCGCTGTGCGCTTTTCTGGTGGGCGGCGTGGGCGCCTTCATCGGCGATATGCTGTTCTACCCCACGCCCATGTTCGTGTCCCTGGTGACCCACGGCCTGCAGGCGGTGGTCATCTCCCTGGTGGCCCACAGGACCCTGAAGAATAAGCCCGTGGCGGCCTCGATCGTGGGCGCCATCCTGGGCTGGATCCTATGCTTTACTGGCTACACCCTGGGCCGCGCCTTCATCTACAGCACCCCGGCCTACGCCGTCGCCAAGTTCCCCTTCCAGGTGCTGCAGACCGCGGTGGGCTCCGCCATCGCCCTGCTGCTGTGCTGGAAGGCCGGCGTGGTGAAGCTCTATAACCGCTGGTACTACAAGGCGGCGTAAAACAAAATACGGGAAAACAAGGGGCGGCTCGATCGAGCCGCCCTTTTTTATTTCAGAATGGGCTGCAGCTGCTGCCCGGCCAGGGCCGCCTCCACGGCGGGGCGCAGGCGGGTGAAGTCCGCCTGAAGGGAGCAGGGTTTGTTTACCGGATCGTCCTGTCCGAAGGGGACGAAATAGATGTGCTTGCGGTTTAAAAGCCGCGCGATGTTCTCCGCCGAGCCGGAGAGCCCGTCGTTGGTGGACAGGGCGAGGATCACCGGCCGCCCGTTTCGCAGATGGGCCTTGGCCGCCATCAGCACGGCGCTGTCGGTGATCCCGTGGGCCAGTTTCCCCAGGGTGTTGCCGGTGCAGGGGGCGATCAGCAGCGCGTCCATGGGCCGGGCGGGGCCCAGGGGTTCGGCCTCGGCGATGGTGGTCACCACCGGCCTGCCGCAGAGGTCCATCAGCTGTTTGATATGCTCCGCGGCCCTTCCGAAGCGGCTGTCGGTCTCGGCGGCGGTCTCACTCATGATGGGGATCAGCTCATAATGCTCCGCCAGTTCCGACGCCGCGGCAAACAGCTTTTCATAGGTGCAGTAGGACCCGCAGAGAGCCAGGCCCAGGATCTTCTTTTCCGCCATGGTCATTCCTCCAATTCCCGGATGGCCCCGTACACCGCCGCCCGGATCAGCAGCGCCGCGGAGTAGGGGGCGTAGCGCCCCGGCAGGCCCGGGGCATGGAGCGTGCGCAGACCGATGTTTTCCGCAAGCCGCCGGTCAAAGCCGCCCGGGGGCGAGGCCAGCTCCAGCAGCACCGCCTCCGGCGCGGCACAGCACAGCGCCGCCTCGCTGAGAATGCGCGCGGGTACGGTGTTGACAATGAAATCAAAGTCCCCGATCAGCCCCTCCAGCTGCCGGTATTCCAGGGCGTTCAGCCCCAGCACAGCGGCCAGGGCCCGGTCCGCGCCGCTGCGGGCGGCCACGGCGGTCTGGGCACCCAGCGCGGCCAGACTCAAAGCCAGGGGTTTGCCGATGCGGCCAAAGCCCAGCACCAGGGCGCGGCTGTCCCGGATGGAGCGTTCGCTCTCCGCCATCAGCAGGGAGATTGCGCCCTCGGCGGTCAGCGCGGCGTTGCCCGCCACGAAATCCGGCCGCCGCATGACGTCCGCCACGTGGAGCTTTTCCCGCTGGGCGGCCCGGCAGCAGTCGTCGCCCAGCTGCCCGCCGCACAGCAGCTGTCCCGGCCAGAGGGCGCCGATCAGCGCGTCCATGGACAGGCTCTCGCCCGACAGCGGCGCATTCAAAAGCCCGCCGGTTTGGGCGGGCACAGGCAGGATCACACAGTCCGCGGCGTAGACGCAGGCCTGCAGACAGTCGTCCTTCGGGATCTCGGCGGGGAGAGGCGCCTGCTCCAGGGCGTAGCTATGTACCTTGTGGCCGTCCTGCAGCAGCAGCGTACACAGCAGCGCCGAGCGCCGGTCCCCGCCGACTACGGCAAATCGCATGTTCATCACCTCCATATCAGTCTATTCCGATAGACAAAGGGCGGTTCCTGTGGTAAAATGACAGCGACCATATGGGAAAAATGAGGTGTTTTTTATGAGCAGAGCAGACGAGATCTTCATCCAAAACTGCAAGGACATATTGGAAAACGGCATCTGGGATACGGACCGTGAGGTTCGCCCCCGCTGGGAGGACGGTTCCCCCGCCCACACCATCAAGAAATTCGGCATCGTGAACCGCTATGACCTGTCCCAGGAATTCCCCATCCTCACCATCCGGCGCACCTTCTGGAAGTCCGCCATCGATGAGCTGCTGTGGATCTGGCAGGCCAAGAGCAACAACGTCAACGAGCTGCGCACCCGGGTCTGGGACGCCTGGGCCGACGAAAACGGCTCCATCGGCAAGGCCTACGGCTATCAGCTGGGCGTCAAACACCATTACCCGGAGGGGGACATGGACCAGGTGGACAAGGTGCTGTGGGATCTGAAGCACAACCCCGCCTCCCGCCGCATCATGACCAACATCTACACCTTTGCCGATCTGAGCGAGATGGCGCTCTACCCCTGCGCCTACTCCATGACCTTCAACGTCAGCGGCAACAAGCTCAACGCCATTTTGAACCAGCGCTCCCAGGATATGCTGGCAGCCAACAACTGGAACGTGGTGCAGTACTCGGTGCTGACCATGATGATCGCCCAGGTCACCGGCTTTGAGCCGGGCGAATTCGTCCACGTGATCGCGGACGCCCACATCTACGACCGGCATGTGCCCGTTATCCGGGAGCTCATCCAGAACGAGCCCAAGCCCGCCCCCACCTTCATCGTGGACCCGGCGGTCAAGGACTTTTACGACTTTACCAGGGACAGCTTCAAGATCGAGAACTACCAGTACTCGGACTTCAACGGCAAGATCCCGGTGGCGGTGTGAGCTTATGGAAGCCATTGTAGCGGTTTACGCCGACTGGGGCATCGGCAGCGACGGGACCCAGCCGGTGGTGCTGAAGGCCGACCGGGCCCATTTCCGGCAGGTGACGGGCAATGCGGCGGTGATCGTGGGCCGGAAGACCCTGGAGGACTTCCCCGGGGGCAAGCCCCTGAAAGGGCGGCACAACATCGTCGTCACCCGACAGGACATCCAGATCGAGGGGGCCCAGGTGGTCCACTCCACGGAGGAGGCCCTGGCCGCGGCGGCGGAGCAGGAGCGCTGCCTGGTCATCGGCGGCGCCAGCGTGTACCGGCAGTTCTTCCCCTATCTGGACCGGGTGCATATCACCAAGATCGAGCTGACGCCCCGTTCGGACAGCTTTTTCCCGGATCTGGACAGGCTGGAGGACTGGGAATGCACGGAGCAGGGGGAATGGCTGGAGGAAGACGGCCTGCGCTATTGCTTCTGCACCTATGACAAAAAAGGATGAAAAGGGACAGGGCGGGTAACGCCCTGTCCTCAGACTGCAGATGAACCCCATACAGGCCGGCTTGGACGAGCAAGGGGGATTGTGAAGCGGGACGGGGAGTCCCCCTTCACGTACGATCACCGCAAAAAAGGGAACTTTTACGGAAGTTCCCTTTTTTGCACTCCAAGCTGTCGATATATTGTCGACAGCTTGGAGACAGGGTGAAATCGCCCTGTCCTTTACTGTACCAGTGCTGTCCCGGGATAGTAGTGAGCCAGAATCTCCCGGTAGTCCGCGCCCTGGGCGGCCATGACGTTGGCGCCATACTGGCTCATGCCCACGCCGTGACCGCTGCCGGTGACGGTGAACACAAAATGCCCGTCCGTGTATTCCAGGGCAAAGGCGGTGGAGCGCAGGGAAAAGAGGCTGCGCAGCTCGGTGCCCCGAAAGGGCTGCCCGCCCAGCGTGATCTCCGCTACCCGCCCGCTTTCATCCCGCTGTACGGCACCCAGCCAGTTCTCCGGCGCGGCGCTGAAGTCCGCCTCCGGACAGGCGGACAGCAGTACGTCCCGAAAATCCAGGGGCGCGCAGACCAGCTCGCTCACATAGCCGGGCACGGTCTCCGCGCTCTCGGGGCTGGACACACTGACCAGATAGGGCCGCGGGTTCCAGACCTGGCCGCAGTCTTCGGTTGCCCCGGCGGAGGAGGAATGGAAGGCGGCAAAGACCGGCTGCCCCTCATAGCTGAGATACTGTCCGGCGGTCTCGTCTACCGCCTGACGGAGCTTTTGCAGATGCGCGGCGTGGTCCGGGCCCCATTTTTCCCGCAGGGCCGCGTCATCCTGCCAGGCCTGGCAGCAGCTGAAGTCTGTGCACACATCGGCGTCGCCGTGCTTGCCGGCAGCGGCACAGTAGAGGGCGTAGGTCCGGGCGGCCACCGCCTGGGCCTTCAGCGCCTCCGGCTGAAAGTCCGCCGGCATCTCCGCGGCCAGCACGCCGGTCAGATAGTCCTGCATGTCCATTTCCTCGACGGCGCCGTTTATCAGCACCCGGACGGAGGCCGCCGACGGAGGGCCCGCCGGGATCGGCGAGGGCTCCTGAGCGGAAATGGCCGCTGCTGGGGGGCCGGGTTCTGCGGCCTCCTCCCCGGCGGCCCTGCCCGTGCGCAGCAGATAGGGGAGAAAGGCCAGCAGCAGCGCCAGGTATGCCAGGAAAACGGTCTTTTTCACACAGTCCCCTCCGAAATCCACTTGACTGAATATATAAATAAGATTAGAATCAGCATACAGGCGGTCTCCTCGGGCCTCCGCCTGTGTTATCTTTATGGAAATGAGAGCTTGTTTATGCAGAAAAAGGCTTTAGAGATCAGTTTATATGTGGTAGGCGGCGGGGCTTTCGCGGTGTTCCTGCGCTGGCTCCAGGACCAGCTGGCCTTTAATGAGCTGGGACTTGCGGACAGGAGCGTATTCCATTTTTTGCTGCTGGCATTTTTGGCTGCCGCGGCCTACGTGTTCCTGCGTTTTCTCAACCGCTTCCAGGAGCAGAACATCTATCTGCCCACAGAATTCGGCGAGGCGCTGCGCAACGAGGGGAAGCTGTTTCAGATCGCCCGCGTCGGCCTGGGCGTACTCATGGGCCTGGGTGCCGTCCTGCTGTTCGCCGCCAGCGAAGTGGATAAATATGTGGGCATGCAGCGCGCCCTTGCGGCGCTGGGTCTGCTGACCGGCATTTCCTACCCCCTGCTGCTGGGGGAGGCCAACAAGGAGCGGCAGGACACGCGCCTGCTGTGTCTGCTGTCCATGGTGCCGGTGCTGATGTTCGCCATGTGGCTTTTGGTCAGTTATCGGGAAAACGCCATCAACAGTGTAGCCTGGGCCTATGCGGTGGATATCTTTACGCCTGTCGCGGCCATGCTGGCCTTCTTCCGAATGGCGGGCTTTGCCTTTGGGACCCCCAATGTCCGGCGCAGCATGTTCGGCGCTATGTTCGGTGCGGTGATGTGTATGATGGCCCTGGCGGATGAGCGTTATATGGGCGCACAGCTGATGCTGGCTGCGGCGGCGGGCATGCTGGTGCTCTACAATTGGATCATGGTCAGCAATCTGCGCCAGGGAAAGGTCAGGGAAAAACGCAGAACGCACGACGGCTTTGAGCGGCTTTGACAAAAAAAGGAAATTATAATTGTTTAATATGTGAAGCCTGCCCATAAATTATGCCAAATATTTATCTATGGTTGCAAGTTGTTTAGACAGGTGGTATATTTATGCATAGCATAACGGAGGCGTGAATTGTGGGATCCAGGCCCGAGACGTCCGAAACTGAATAGACCCGGCAAACAGCATTAGGATGAGTACAGCTTGTGAAATTGCCCGCGCATCAGGAAGACAGATATCAGCTTGCCTTTTGGAGCGCGGGCTTTTTTGTTTGTGTTTTGACGATCCACGCCGCCGAAAAAAAGCAAAAAGAAGATTTATAGAAGAAAAGGAGTGTAAGTATGGAGAAAAAGGCACTGAAAAACTCATGGGCAATAGGCTTCACTGTCGCATCCATATGGTTCGGTACCCACGTGGGCGGCGGGTTTGCCTCCGGTAACCAAATCATTGGATATTTTGCCCAGTTCGGCAGCTTAGGCTCGCTGATTTTCCCGTTGATTTCCATGGGGCTGCTTGCGTTCGTCATGAATATCATGCTCAAGTTCGCAAGACTGAACGGGTTCGACAACTATAAGGACACGTTCTCTGCCCTGTACCCGAAGCCCTGGATGGAGATCTTCTTTGAGATCTTCTACATCGTTATCATCCTGGCCGCCGTTGCCGCCGCCGTTGCGGGCGCCGGCGAAGTGCTTGCAAACTTCCTGCATATTCCCTATGTTGGCGCAATGAAGGTGATCTTCAACCTCTTGATCGTGGCTCTTCTTGTTTTGCTGAGCATCTTTGGCGTTAAGCTGGTTGCCGCGGCTTCCACGGTGCTGTCCGTCGCCATTATGATCATTACCGCTCTGATCATTATCTTCGGTATCGCCAATGCCAGCACGATCAATGCCCTCGCCGAGCACTACGGTGTCAGCCTTGTTCCTTACACGCCGCAAACGGGCTTCTCCATTTTCCGCGCGACGCTTGTGTACTGCGCCTTCCAGTGCGTCTCTATCCCGCCCATGATCGCCGCTTCCAATGAGATGGGCACCACCGGCACCAAGCGCGCCTGCATCCTGGGCTGGCTGATGAACGGCATCGCGCTGTCGCTGTCCGCGTTCATGCTGAGCAAGTGGTATCCGCTGCTCGCCGCCCTGAAGGCCAAAGCCGGCGAACTCAACGCCGCCGGCACTCTTGCCGGGTCCGGCCTGGAGAGCTTTACCAATGCCACCGGCATTCCCAACCAGACCGTCCTTACCCTGATTCAGAACGCCACCTGGCTGCTGGTGATCTTCTCCGTGCTGCTGTTCTGCGCGTTCGTCTCCACCTGCGTTACCCTGATCTTCACCATGGTTCAGCGCTTCGCGCCCAAGCTTGCCAAGTTTGACAGCGAGGGAGAATTCATTGCCGGTATCCAGAATGAGACCCTCCGCCGCGTTCTGGTCGCGGTTCTGGCTATCGCCATCTGCTTCTCCATCTCTCTGCTGGGTCTGACGACCATCACCACCAAGGTCTACGGCTACGACGGATATTATTCTCTCATTGTAGTCGTCCTGCCGGCGCTGATCTGGGGCATCCCCAAGATCAAGAAGCTGGAGGCCGAAGGCAAGAAGGCGGAGTGATCCTGCTTCCAACATACTGTTTTCACGAGCCCTTCGGGGCTCGTGAAAGCTTGTGTGCGGAGAATCAAAAAAGACTTGTGCTTTTGCCTGCCCCGGGTATACAATAGGGGCAGCTCAAATTATAAAAAAGGAGAATACTCAAATGAAAATTGCCATGTATGGTTCCGGCGCGGCCGGCAGCGTTTTCGCTTCCTACCTGCGCAACGGCGGCGCCGACATCATTCTGATCGACCGCTATGAAGAGCATATGAAGAAGATCGCCGAGGAGGGCATGACCTTCACCATCCACCTCCAGGAGGGCGGCGAGTATCATGACATCACCAAGGTCCTGGAAGGCTTCCGCACCTACACCTCCGCCGAGGCTGCCGCTGCCGCCGAGGGCAAGGTCGATGTGATCATCTACATGACCAAGGCCACCCAGCTGGTCCAGGCCATCCAGGATTCCCAGCCTGTCGTGGGCGAGGATACTGTGGCTGTCTCCCTGATCAACGGGCTGGGCAACGACGACAACCTGCTGAAGTTCTATGACCGCAGCCGTGTCGTGATCGGCTCCGGCGTTCTGGGCACCGCGCTGAGAGGCCCCGGCCACTGCGTATCCACCCCTGCCGGCGGCGTGCAGATGAACTTCGGCGGCATCGTGAGAAACGAGCGCGTGGACGCCGTCTGCGAAGAGATGGAGAAGTGCTACCGCGCCGGCGGCTGCGACGCCTACTGGCGCAAGGATGACATCTATAAGTACATCTGGAAAAAGGTCATCGTCAACTCCACCGTCAACACCGTCTGCTATGTGCTGCGCCTGAAGATCGGTGAGGTCGAGGCCCATCCCGCCGGCCAGAAGCTGTTCCACGACGTGATCCGTGAGGCCTGCGCCGTCGCCACCGCCCGCGGCACCGCCCTGGACGCCGACGAGTTCATCGCCCACGACCACAACGACATCATCACCAACATCGGTGACTACTATCCCTCCATGTGCCAGGACGCCTTCAACCACCGCCTGACCGAGATCGACGTGCTCAACGGCAAGATCGCCGAGTACGGCAAGGAACTGGGCATCCCCACGCCCACCTGCGATGTGCTCTCCACCATCGTCCGCGCCATCCAGGACAACTACGATAAGCAGTTCTAAGCGTTCCCTTTCAAATTGTTATCGCCCGCTGCCAGACGGCAGCGGGCGATTTTTCATATTGGCTTTATTTGATTTCCGTAAAAAGCCGGCTGTCGGGGTCCAGGCGATAAGCACCGCCCGGATGGATCTCCGAGGGGTCCCGGAAAAGGGGTCCGTAGCGGGGCGGGAAATCATCATCGTAATCCTGGAGGATCAAATAGTCACATTCGGCAGCCGGCGTTTCGGGACTCCAGGAAGGGATCTCCACCGTGCAGTCCCGCAGATCAAAGCGAATGAGCATATAAAAGGTCGGATCTCCAGATACGACCCAGACCACATCGCCGTGCTCGGCGCCTGCAGAGCGCAGGAGATCGGTTATTCTGTCGGAAGGAGACCGCTGTTCAATGGAATATTGAACGTTGCTGCGGCTGAAATGATACAGGACCTCCTGCCAGGGGAGCAGTGCGGTTTCCGCGCAGAGCAGCAGTGCGAGGACGCGGGAGCCGCTGTGGGCATCTTGTCCGGCCAGACGGATCCACATCAGGATCAACAATTGGCTCAAGGCCAGAAAGATCAATTTGATATAACGGGGGAAGCTGGCGACGATCACGGCCTCCTCTGGCGAAAAACTGAACAGATAAGAAAAGCACAAGGCCAGGGAATAAACGACAAGGATCCCCGGCAGGGTCCAAAACAGAGCGCGATAGAGCGTCTCGTCTCCCGGAGAGAGCTTCCCGCTGCGGCGGCAGGTGAAGTAAAGGCCACTGAGGAGTACGGCGGCCAGAAAGATCGCTGTGAGCTGCGTAACGACCGCTCCGGCATCCAGGATATTCTGTGAGAAAAAGCGCAGAATAAACTGGCGCAGACTTTCAATCCTGTAGGCGGAGTCCGCTGCACCAAACTGAAGACTGAAGGCCCGGGGCTGACCGCCAGCCCTTACGCTAAGCTGCCAAAGGAGCGTGGGGACAAACACAAAGCAGAGAGCTGCCGCGGCTCGCCGCAGGAGCTTGTTGCTGTCTTGTGTGTGTGGGGGGGGGTAGCGCCCGGCGAGCAGGTAGACACCCGCAGCGAGCAGGCCGAGAAGTAGACCGGAGGTTTTTGTAAGGGCCAGCATACCGATGCCAAAGCAGACGCTCAGGTGATACAGGGGCCCTTTTCGCGGCGGAAGGAAAACGTGCGCAAGTGTACAGGAAAAGAGGGAGGCCAGGAACAGGTCGATCATCAGCTTGCTGTGCGCAGAGGGAAAATAGACGAACGGGCACAAAAGGAGTAGAAGAAGCCAGAGGCACCAGGAAACGCGGCCCCGGGAGGGCGGTTTGAGAAAGGGGAAAAAGAGCAGGAGACAAAAGATCTGATAGCAAAAGAAGGCCGCCCATTCCGTCATGCCGGAGCCGATGCGGAACAAGAGAAGGGTCTTCTGAAAATAATATTGGAACAGCGCCATACCCGGCGGGTATTCCGGAAACATGGAATGCGCCAGCGGGTTGGAACTGAAAACGTCATACAGGGTCATCACCTTCACCACGTCTCCCCAGTGCCGCAGATCGTCCCAGGCCATGACGCGTCGGCCAAAGTTGAGAACAAGGAGCACAAGGAAGCATGCGGTGAAGAGGAAAAAGTCAAACCGAAAGAAGCGGGAGACAAAGCGCCTTGCGCTTTTGGTACGGAAGAGATACAAAGCAGAGAACAGAAAGGCGGCGGCTGCCAATACAAGCAGACAATAGAAGCCGACCCTCAAGAGACCGAGCAGCCCGAACAAAAACAGGAAGAAGACAGACCCTATGGCAGTTAGGGGCAGAACATCGCCGACTGCGCAGTCATACCGTGCACAGCAATAGATGCTGCCAGACAGCAGCAGCAAGTAAAACAGGACAAGGGCAGCGATCATAAACACCTCGCAGAAAGGGAATAAAGGCGGGAACGCCCAAAATGGGGGTTCCCGCCTTGTTCGCATTTGAAAGGGATTATTCGTAGAGGGCCTTCAGCTTCATCAGGTGCTCGTAGCGGGCCTTAGCGTTCTCCTCGGAGGCCTGGAACAGGCGCTCGGCGCGCTCCGGGAACTCGCGGGTCAGCCGGCTGTAACGGGCCTCGTTCATCAGGAACTCCTGATAGCCGCCAGCGGGGGCCTTGCTGTCCAGAGAGAAGGGCTTCTCGGCGTCGGGGTTGAAGCGGAACAGGTTCCAGTAACCGCACTTGACGGCCTTGTCCATTTCCTTCTGGCAGTTCTCCATGCCGCCCTTGATGCTGTGCATCTCGCAGGGGGCGTAGGCGATGATGAGGGAGGGACCCTTATGGGCCTCGGCCTCGGCAATGGCCTTCAGGGTCTGGACCTGGTTGGAGCCCATGGCCACCTGGGCCACATACACATAACCGTAGGTCATCGCCATCTCGGCCAGGCTCTTGGACTTGAGCTCCTTACCGGCAGCCGCGAACTGGGCGACCTGGCCGATGTTGGAGGCCTTGGAGGCCTGTCCGCCGGTGTTGGAGTACACCTCGGTGTTGAACACGAAGATGTTCACATCCTCGCCGGAGGCCAGCACGTGGTCGACGCCGCCATAGCCGATATCGAAGGCCCAGCCGTCACCGCCGAAGATCCACATGGACTTCTTGTTCAGGTAATCCTTCTTGGCCAGGATCTCAGCGGCCAGCTGACAGGCCTTGCAGGTGCAGATCTTGCCGCCGGCAGCCTTGGAGGCTTCAGCCGCGGCCAGAGCGGCGGGCTGTGCGTCGCCGTAGATCTGCTTGCCCATGTCGGAGCCCAGGAAGGCGATGCAGTCATCAATACCGGAGATGCTCTCTTCCAGGGTCTTGACCAGCGCCTTGGCGGGCGCCTGGTTGGCGTTGCCGTCGTCATAGGTGTCGAGCCAGGCCTGAGCGGCCTCTTTCAGCTCGGCGCAGCAGCTGGGAGCTGCCATCATCTCTTCCACCTTGGCCTTCAGATCGTCGCGGATCTTCTTCTGGCCCAGGTACACGCCGAGGCCGTGCTCCGCGTTATCCTCGAACAGGGAGTTGGCCCAGGCGGGACCCTTGCCTTCCTTGTTGACGGTGTAGGGAGAGGTGGCCGCGGGACCGCCCCAGATGGAGGAGCAGCCGGTGGCGTTGGAGATGAGCATGTGGTCGCCGAACAGCTGGGTGACGAGACGGGCGTAGCTGGTCTCGGCGCAGCCGGCGCAGGAGCCGGAGAACTCCAGGTAGGGCTGGCTGAACTGGCTGAACTTCACATCGGTGGGAACGAACATGTCGGGCTTGGCAGCGACCTTGCTGACCATGTAGTCGAACACAGGCTGCTGATCCAGCTGGCTCTCCATGGGGACCATCTCGATGGCGTGCACCGGGCACTGGCCGACGCAGACGCCGCAGCCCATGCAGTCCAGAGGAGACACGGCCATGGTGAACTTGTACAGGTCCTTGCCCTTGCCGGCCTTGATGGGCACGATGGTAGCGGCCTCGGGAGCGGCGGCAGCCTCTTCCTCGGTCAGGGCGAAGGGACGGATGGTGGCGTGGGGGCAAACGAAGGCGCAGCGGTTGCACTGGATGCACTTGCTGCCGTCCCATGCGGGAACGGTCACGGCGATGCCGCGCTTCTCATAAGCGGCGGCGCCCAGCTCGAAGGTGCCGTCGGCGTGATCCACGAACGCGGAGACAGGCAGGGAGTCGCCGTCCATCTTGCCAACGGGATCCAGAATGGTGGAGACCATCTTGACGGTCTTCTCGCGGCCGGTCTTGGCGACGGCGGAGGAAGTGTCCTCAGCGGTGGCCCAGGCGGCGGGCACGTCCACCTTGACATAGGCGGTGGCGCCGGCGTCGATGGCGGCATAGTTCATGTCGACCACGTCCTGGCCCTTCTTCAGGTAGGAGTGCAGGGCGGCGTCCTTCATGTAGCCGATGGCCTCTTCCTCGGGCATGACCTTGGCCAGGGAGAAGAAGGCGGACTGCAGGATGGTGTTGGTGCGCTTGCCCATGCCCAGCTGCTTGGCCAGGTCGATGGCGTTGATCATGTACAGCTGGATGTTGTTGTTGGCGATGTAGCGCTTGGAAGCGGCATCCAGGTGATGCTCAAGCTCTGCGAAGTCCCACTGGCAGTTGATCAGGAACACGCCGCCGGGTTTCACGTCGCGGACGATGGGGAAGCCCTTGGTGATGTAGGAGGGCACATGGCAGGCCACGAAGTCGGCCTTGTTGATGTAGTACGGGCTCTTGATGGGCTTGTCGCCGAAGCGCAGGTGGCTGATGGTCACGCCGCCGGTCTTCTTGGAGTCGTACTGGAAGTAGGCCTGTACATACTTGTCGGTGTGGTCGCCGATGATCTTGATGGAGTTCTTGTTGGCGCCGACGGTGCCGTCACCGCCCAGACCCCAGAACTTGCACTCGATGGTGCCTTCGGCGGCGGTGTTGGGGGCGGCGACCTCTTCCAGGGACAGGTTGGTCACGTCGTCCACAATGCCGAGGGTGAACATACGCTTGGCGTCAGCCTTCTTCAGCTCGTTGTACACGGCGAAGACGGAGGCGGGAGGCGTATCCTTGGAGCCGAGGCCGTAGCGGCCGCCGATGACGGAGATATCCGTCTTGCCGGCAGTGGCCAGCGCGGTGACAACGTCCAGGTACAGAGGCTCGCCCTGGGCGCCGGGCTCCTTGGTGCGGTCCAGGACCGCGATCTTCTTGACGGAGGCGGGGATGGCGGCCAGCATCTTGTCCGGACAGAAGGGACGGAACAGACGCACCTTCAGCAGGCCGACCTTCTCACCCTGAGCGGTCAGATAGTCGATGACTTCCTCGGCCACGTCGCAGATGGAGCCCATGGCGATGATGATGCGGTCGGCATCGGGAGCGCCATAGTAGTTGAACAGCTGGTAATCGGTGCCGAGTTTCTCGTTGATCTTGCCCATGTACTCCTCGACGATGGCGGGCACCGCGTCGTAGTACTTGTTGGAGGCCTCACGGTTCTGGAAGAAAATGTCGCCATTCTCGTGGGAACCGCGCATGGTGGGATGCTCGGAGTTCAGCGCACGGGCACGGAAGGCCTGGACAGCGTCCATGTCCACCATGTCGGCCAGATCCTCGTAATCCCAGACTTCGATCTTCTGCAGCTCGTGGGAGGTGCGGAAGCCGTCGAAGAAGTTCAGGAAGGGAACGCGGCCCTTGATGGCGGCCAGGTGGGCCACCGGGGACAGGTCCATGACTTCCTGCACGTTGGACTCAGCCAGCATGGCAAAGCCGGTCTGGCGGCAGGCCATAACGTCGCTGTGATCACCGAAGATGTTCAGGGTGTGGCTGGCAAGGGTACGGGCGCTGACGTGGAACACGCCGGGCAGCAGCTCGCCTGCGATCTTGTACATGTTGGGGATCATCAGCAGCAGGCCCTGGGAGGCGGTGTAGGTGGTGGTCAGGGCACCGGCGTTCAGGGAACCGTGAACGGCACCGGCGGCACCGGACTCAGCCTGCATCTCCTGCACCTTGACGGTGCTGCCGAAAATGTTCTTGCGGCCCGCGGCAGACCACTGGTCGACAAAGTCAGCCATGGGGCTGGACGGGGTGATGGGGTAGATCGCTGCGACTTCGGTAAACGCATAGGATACATGGGCGGCCGCGTTATTGCCGTCCATGGTCTTCATGTGTCTCTGCATGTCTATCTTCATCTCCATATAAAAGATTTGATGCGTTTCGGCCACAGCATGGGAAAGAGCTCCCGCCGCAGCGGTCGAATCGCGCTATTGGACAGCTTAAGTTTAACATTCTTTTGGCAAGATGTAAACAGACAAGAATCATAAAAAAGGGAATTTTTTTGCGATCTGACCGAAATGACGGGAAAAGGCCGTTCCAGAGGGACGGGAAACTGGAAAAGTCAGGAAACCAAGGGAAAAAGCCGTTAAATTTCCCTTGTGCTTTTCTTTTATTTGTAATATAATTTTACAATCGGTCTGTATGCCTGCAGCGCAGATCGATGCCATAGGACGATCCTACGGAAAGGAGATTTTCATCTATGGTTAATCTTGTAAACGAAAACGGTACGATCAGCATCACCAACGAGGTGCTTACCAATCTGGCGGGCGACGCGGCCACCAAGTGCTTCGGCGTGAAGGGTATGGCCGGACGCAGCAAGGAAGGCGGCCCCCTGCAGCTTCTGCGGCGGGAATCCATGTCCAAGGGCGTGGAGGTGCGCTTCAACGATGATGACAGCATTTCTCTGGACCTGCATATCGGCGTGGATCAGGGCGTGAACATCTCCGCCGTGGCCCGCAGCATCATGAATGAGGTCAGTTACAAGCTGTCCAAGGCCACCGGCATGCCGGTGAAGAGCGTAGACGTATACATCGATACGATCATCTGAGGCAGCTGTGCTTCCTGCCAATACGTACAGACAAAGAGGTCTTTTCATATGAGAGATTATATTGACGCCGCAGCCTTCAAGGAGATGATCCTCTGCGCGGATGCGGCGCTGCACGCCAACGTCCAGGCTATCAACGAGCTCAACGTCTTCCCCGTGCCCGACGGCGACACCGGCACCAACATGGGGCTTACCATCAACAATGCCGCGTCCGAGCTGCGCAAGCGCAGCTTTGATACCGTCGCCTCCGCGGCGGACTGCGTGGCCGGCGCCATGCTTCGGGGCGCCCGGGGCAACTCCGGCGTCATTCTGTCCCTGCTGTTTCGCGGCATCTCCCGCCGGCTGAAGGGTACGGAGACCGCAGGGGCGGCAGAGTTTTCCGGCGCCATGTCCGACGGGGTGGAGGCCGCCTACAAGGCGGTCATGAAGCCCGCCGAGGGCACCATTCTGACCGTATCCCGCCTGGCCAGCGCCGCCGCCGTCAAGGCGGCCGCCGCGGGCGCCACGCTGGAGGACACTCTGGTCAGCGCCATCCAGGCCGGCGAAGAGGCCCTGGAGGACACCATCAACCTGAACCCGGTGCTGAAAAAGGCCGGCGTGGTGGACGCGGGCGGCAAGGGCTATGTGATCATCCTCAAGGCGATCCTGGCCTCTCTGCGGGGCGAGGTCACTTCCTCCGCCGAGGCGATCACCGTCGACGAGCCCACGGAGGCCGCCTGGGGCGCCGATGAGGTGGAGGTCCCGGAGCAGAACATTTTCGACACCGTCTATGTGGTGCGCAAGAACGACCCCGATGTGGACCTGACGCCTCTGCGCCTGTATCTGGACAGCATCGGCGACTCTCTGGTCATCAGCGACGACGACGAGATCTTCAAGGTCCATGTACACACTGACATCCCCGGCAGCGCCCTGACCGAGTCTCAGAAGTACGGCGCGCTGGATATCGCAAAGATCGAGAACATGCGCCTGCAGGCCCTGGATCTGCTGGCTGGGCGCAAGTCCAAGTCTACAGACGATCTGGAAGAGATCGACAGGGAACTCAGCCGTATGGAAAGCGCCACAGCCGTAACCGGCGAGGAGCCGGAGGAGCCCGTCTTCGCCCCGGCGGAGAAGGAATACGGCGTGGTGGCCGTCTGCGCGGGTGAGGGCATCGCCAATCTGTTCCGGGATCTGAGCGTGGACCAGATCGTCACCGGCGGCCAGACCATGAACCCCTCCACCGACGATATCCTGCAGGCGGTGAACCGCACCCCGGCCTCCACGGTCTTCGTGCTGCCCAACAACAAGAACATCATCATGGCGGCGGAGCAGTGCGTGCCCCTGACCGAGAAAAAGGTGATCGTCCTGCCCACCAAGACCATCCCCCAGGGCGTCTCCGCCATGCTCAACTTCGTGGTGGACGAGCCGGAGGAATCTCTGGTCGGCGCCATGGGCGACGCCATCGGCAACGTACACACGGCCATGGTCACCTACGCGGCCCGGGATTCGGACTTTGACGGCCACGCCATCCACGCGGGCGAGTATCTGGCTCTGCTGGACGGCAGCCTGATCGGCAGCTATGCCAACATCAAGACCCTGTTCAAGGAGCTCAGCTGGGCCTTTGACGATTTCCGCCCTGAGTTCATCACCGTCTATTACGGCGAGGATGTGACCGAGGAAGAGGCCAACACCGCGGCGGAGACCATCACCGGCAACTTCCCCGATGCGGAGGTCAGCGTGGTGGACGGCGGCCAGCCGGTCTACTATTACATGATCTCGGTTGAGTGAGTTTTGAGATTTGAGAATCGAGTTTTGAGAAAAGCCCGGCGGGGCGGTTCCTTTTGAACCGCCCCGCCGGGTGCTTTTACTTGTATGAATGCAGCCTATTTCAGCGTGTCCACGTAGTGGGCCCGCTCGCCGCCGATGAACTTGGGGCGGGTACGGGCACAGACCAGATTGGCCTGGCCGATCCGCTTGACAGACAGGCGCACCGGCACAGCCACCTCCTTCAGGTGCATGCCGATCAGCGTGTCCCCGATGTCCATGCCCGCCGCTGCGCGGATATGCTCCACCGCAACAGGGGCTTCCATGCTCTCCCAGACCGTGGTGGCGAAGGAGCCGCCCGCGTGGGCCCAGGGCTGTACGTTCACCGGTTCATAGCCGAACTTTTCCGCCGTGCTGCGCTCCACGATCAAAGCCCGGTTCAAATGCTCACAGCACTGGGCGGCCAGCAATATGCCCTTTTCCCGCAGCGCCGGGGCGATGCCCGCGTAGACCGCCTGAGCGGCCTCCATGCTGGAGCCCTTGCCGATGCGCTGTCCCATGATCTCGCTGGAGGAGCAGCCGATGACCAGCAGGTCCCCGGCCTGCAGCCCGGCGATCTCCAGCAGCTCCCGGACGGCGGCCTCCGCCTGCAAACGAATTTCTTCCATGTTTACTTACCTCTCTGATCAAAAGCCCTCTTTGGTAAAGGCCTCCCAACTGCGGTGCATGTAGGTCTCCAGGGCGATGGGCTCGCCGATATACTTGGGGTCCCGGCCGTCGGCCAGGAACTCCTCCAGATATTCCTTCCGCCCGGTGGTGTGCACCACGGGAATGCCGCTCATGTCCGAGGCCTCTTTGATGACGCCGTAGCCCTGGCGGATGTCGTTGGCGCTGGCATAGGTCAGCAGGTTGGAGTTGTTCACAAAGCCGGTGACCTGCTGCCGGGCAAAGCCCTCGATGTCGTGCATCAGCTTCAGGATCTTCTCCGGGCTCTCGGACATGGGGCGGAAGACGTTTACGATATCGTAGACGCACAGTTCCCCGTCAAAGGCCGCGAAGTCCTGGTGATAGCGGCCCAGGGACAGGGCACCCGCGGAGTCGCCGCCCACGTCGAAGACCACCAGGTCCCAGTTGTCGGTAAAGGCGGAGGCCACGGCGGCGGACATGCTGCTGGGGGTGATGCCCTGGCCGGCAAAGGTGGGGGAGACCAGATTGATCTTCTTCTCCTGCAGCAGGGCCACCCGGTCGGACATGCGGAAATAGTCGTTGACCTTGTCCAGGTCGATGACCAGGGTGCGCAGACCCTGGCCCGCGCCGTTGACGGCCAGGTTCACGGCGATCTCCGTCTTGCCGGAGCCGTAGTTGCCCACCAGAACGATCATTTTTTTCATTGCGGCGTCCCTCCTGTTTTCTTCTGCAGCTTGTGCTTCTTGCCGTCGGGCGTCTGGATGTAGGTGTTTTCCAGCACAGCGATGGTGCTCCTGCGCCATTCCTCGATATACTCTTTCCGCAGCGCGTCCCGCTCGGCCAGTTCCTCCGGGCTCAGCGCCCGCTCCTTGGCCAGATGGGCCAGCTCGTTGATCCGGTCCAGCTTCTTCTGTTCCATGCTCACTCCTCTATGGTCCCCAATTCGTCCAGCGTCAATTCAAAGGCGGGGATGAAATGCTTCATATAGTACGCCACCTCGGGCAGGGGGTTTTCCTCCAGCCAGCGGCGGGTCTGCGCTTCGGCGGAGAGGAACTCGTTGTTGCCCGCCTTGCGCTCCTCGATGCACTTGATGTAAGCGGAGAGCTTGTCCGCCGCCTTGACCAGGTCGTGCAGCCGCGCCTGGGTCTCCCCGGTGAGCAGCGGCTCATAGGCGCCCCGCAGCTCCGCCGGCAGGGTGGCCAGCAGCTTCTCGTTGGCCAGGGCCTCGACCTGGCTGTAGGCGCCCCGAATCGCCGCGCTGTGGTACTTGATGGGCGTGGGCAGGTCCCCGGTCAAAATCTCGGAGCTGTCGTGATACAGGGCTACGGCTGCACACTCGTTGGGGTCGCAGGGCACGCCGAACACGTCCCGGCGGATGACGCCCAGGGCATGGGCGATCACCGCCACCATGTGGCTGTGCTCCTGGATGTTCTCCGGCAGGGCGTTGCGCATCAGACTCCAGCGTACGATATAGCGCATGCGGGAAATATAGGCGAAAAAGTTGTGGCTCATAAGTGCCTCCCTGTTTGTTTCTGGCCCGATTTTATCACGGAAAAGGGCTTGATGCAAGATTACAGTTGCATTTTCCGCCTGTGGGTGTTAAAATTCAAATTTATGTTGAAAAACCTGAGGAAACTCGACAGAGGGAGCGAATACCTATGGATAAACTGAGGAACGTGGCCATCATCGCCCACGTCGACCACGGCAAGACCACGCTGGTGGATGAGATGCTCAAGCAGTCCGGCGTGTACCGGGAGAACCAGGAAGTGGTGGAGCGCGTCTTGGACTCCAACGACCTGGAGCGGGAGCGCGGCATCACCATCATGGCCAAGAACACCGCCGTGTGGTATGGGGACACCAAGATCAACATCGTGGACACCCCGGGCCACGCCGACTTCGGCGGCGAGGTGGAGCGCATTTTAAAGATGGTCAACGGCGTCATCCTGCTGGTGGACGCGGCGGAGGGGCCCATGCCCCAGACCCGCTTCGTGCTCAGCCGGGCCCTGGAGCTGGGCCACCGGGTCATCGTGGTGGTCAACAAGATCGACCGGCCCGACCAGCGCATCCATGAGGTCATCGACGAGGTGCTGGAGCTGCTGATGGACCTGGACGCCACCGACGAGCAGCTGGATTCCCCCATGCTGTTCTGCTCCGGGCGGCAGGGCACCGCCAGCTATTCCCCCGAAGTGATCGGCACGGATCTCAAGCCCCTGTTCGAGACCATTCTGGAATACATCCCCGAGCCGCAGATGAACGTGGACGCCCCCTTCCAGATGCTGGTCAGCAGCATTGATTATAATGAATATGTGGGCCGCATCGCCATCGGCCGCATCGAGCGGGGCGTGATCCGCCAGAACCAGGAGATCGAGGTCTGCAACTACCACAATCCCGACGCGCCTACCATGAAGGCCAAGGCCGTGTCCCTGTATCAGTTCGACGGGCTCAACCGCGTCCCGGTCACCGAGGCCGGGGCCGGCAACATCATCGCCATGAGCGGCATCGGCGACGTGACCATCGGCGACACCGTCTGCGCCAAGGGCGCGGCGGAGCCGCTGGCCTTCGTGAAGATCGGCGCGCCCACCCTGGAGATGACCTTCTCCGTCAACGACAGCCCCTTCGCCGGGCGCGAGGGCAAGTTCGTCACCTCCCGCCAGATCCGGGACCGCCTGTTTCGCGAGACCCTCAAGGACGTGTCCCTGCGGGTGACGGAGCTGGAGAACAGCACCGACAGCTTTAATGTGGCCGGCCGCGGCGAGATGAGCCTGTCCATCCTGATCGAGACCATGCGCCGGGAGGGCTATGAGTTCCAGGTCTCCCCGCCCCGTGTGCTGTATCAGGAGATCGACGGCAAAAAGTGCGAGCCCATCGAGCGGGTGGTGGTGGACGTGCCCCAGGAGGCCATGGGCTCCGTCATGGAGAAGCTGGGCGCCCGCAAGGGGGAATTTCTGGAGATGACCCCGGTGGGCAGCCGCATGAAGCTGGAGTTCCTGGTGCCCTCCCGCGGCCTCTTCGGCTACCGCAACGAATTTCTCACCGACACCAAGGGCGAGGGCATCCTGGCCTCGGTGTTCGAGCGCTACGAGCCCTACAAGGGCGACATCGCCCGCCGCAGCACCGGCTCCCTCATCGCCTTTGAGACCGGCGAGGCGGTGGCCTACGGCATCTGGAACGCCCAGGAGCGGGGCACCATGTTCATCACCCCCGGCACCAAGGTCTACGCCGGCATGGTGGTGGGCGTCTGCCCCAAGGCCGAGGACGTGCCGGTGAACGTCTGCCGCACCAAGCACCTGACCAACACCCGCGCCTCCGGCTCGGACGAGGCCCTGCGCCTGATCCCGCCCCGGCAGCTGAGTCTGGAACAGTGCCTGGAATTTCTGGCAGACGACGAGCTGCTGGAGGTCACGCCCAAAAATCTGCGCCTGCGCAAGAGCATCCTGGACCACAGCCTGCGCATGAAGACGCTGATGCGCAACCGGTAATCGCTGCCAAAAGAATTGCAAATCGGCCAAGCGAGCTGTATAATAGAAAAACTACCGGCAAAACTTACGGTTTTTTTGAAAAACCGCGCCGCAAGGGGGTGCCCCCTTGTATCTTTTCTGACGAAAAGATGATGCGCTTTCTCCAGAGAAAAAGAAAGAAATAAGGCGGTCATGCCAATGAATTCAAAAACGCTGGTGTACATCCTTAAACGAATCGGCCTGGCGATCCTGACGGTCTGGGTGGTCATCACGGTGACCTTCTTCGTGATGCACGCGGTGCCCGGCGGCCCGTTCATGAGCGAAAAAGCGGTCTCGCCCGCGGCCCAGGCGGCGCTGGAGGCCAAGTACGGCCTGGACAAGCCCCTGATGGAGCAGTACTTCACCTATCTGAAGGACATCGTGACGAAGTTCGATTTCGGCCCCTCGCTGAAGCAGCGCGGCCGCCAGGTGATCGATGTGATCCGGGACGGCATGCGGACCTCCGTCAAGCTGGGCGTCATTGCGGCGGCGGGCGCCGCGGCGGTGGGCATCCCCCTGGGCGCTGTGGCGGCGCTGCGGCGCAACAAGCTGATCGACAAGGTCATCATGGTGATCACCACCGCCTTCGTGTCCATGCCCTCGTTTATCATGGGATCGCTGCTGCTGGTGCTTTTTGCCATCCGCTGGGCGCTGCTGCCGGCCAACGGCTCCACGGCCCAGGGCCTCATCCTGCCGATCATTACCCTGGCCCTGTACCCTATGGCCTATATCACCCGTCTGACCCGCTCCTCCATGCTGGACGTGCTGGGGCAGGATTATATCCGCACGGCCAAGGCCAAGGGCGTCTCCGGTGTGAAGATCATCTTCGGCCACGCGCTGAAGAATTCCCTGATCCCGGTCATCACCTATTTCGGACCCATGCTGGCATACATCGTCACCGGCTCCCTGGTGGTGGAGCAGATCTTCGCCGTGCCGGGCATCGGGCGCGCCTTTGTCAGCAGCATCACCAACCGGGACTATCCTATGGTCATGGGCACCACCATCATCCTGGCGGTGCTGATCGTGGTGATGAACCTGGTCAGCGATATCCTGTACAAGGTCGTTGATCCCCGGATCAATCTGGACTGAGGAGGGCCGACATGCAGAAGATATTTACCATGCATGTGGACGTGGACGCGTTCCTCCCGGCCACAGAGGAAGAAAAAGAATACATGGTGCAGATGCGCCCGTCGTCCACCTTTTTCAGGGACGGCGTCAAGCGCCTGCTGAAAAACCGGGTGGCCACCATCAGCCTGATCATCATCCTGCTGATCACCCTGTCCTCCATCTTCATCCCCATGTTCTGGCCCTATTCCTATGACAGCATGCTGGGCGTGCGGCCCGGCAAGCCCGTGGACGCCTCCTACAACAATCTGGCGCCCTTCACCTACGGCAAGACAGAGCTGAAGATGATCGACAACGGGGAGAAGGTCTTTCCGCATGTGTTCGGTACCGACGCCTCCGGGCGCGACTACTTTGTCCGTGTGGTCTACGGCACCCGCATCTCCCTGGCCGTGGGCTTTTTCGCCAGCATCATCGTGCTGATCATCGGCATGACGGTGGGCTCCATCGCGGGCTACTGCGGCGGCAAGGTGGACCTGATCATCATGCGCATCGTGGATATCATCTACTCCCTGCCGGACATGCTCATGGTCATCCTGCTGGCCAGCGTTTTGAAAACCACTCTGGGGCCCGCCCTGGAGGGGACGGCCCTGGAGAAGATCGGCAGCAACATCATCAGCCTTTTCATCGTGTTCGGCGTGCTGTACTGGGTCTCCATGTCCCGCCTGATCCGCGGCCAGATCCTGTCCCTGAGAGAGCAGGAATACGTGCTGGCCTCCCGTGCCGCCGGCGCCAGGGGCGGCTGGGTCATCCGCAAGCACCTGCTGCCCAACTGCATCAGCGTGGTCATTATCTCCACGGCCCTGCAGATCCCCAATGCCATTTTCACTGAGAGCTACCTGTCCTTCCTGGGCCTGGGCGTCAACGCCCCCATGCCCTCCCTGGGCTCTCTGGCTTCGGACGCGCTCAACGGCCTGTCCTCCTATCCTTCCCGTCTGGTCATCCCCGCTGTGGTCATCTCCCTGATCGTCCTGTCGCTGAACCTGTTCGGCGACGGCCTCCGGGACGCCTTTGACCCCAAGCTGAGAACCTGAGAAAGGAGAACGAAGCATGGCACTTTTGGAAGTCAACAATCTGCATACCTCCTTTTTTACCCCCGCCGGCGAGGTGCGCGCGGTCAACGGCGTATCCTTCCAGCTGGAGCGGGGCAAGGTCCTGGGCATCGTGGGCGAGTCCGGCTCCGGCAAGTCCGTCACCGCCTATTCCATCATGCAGATCCTGGCCAGCACCGGCAGGATCGTGGAGGGCTCCATCAAGCTGGACGGCCAGGAGCTGGTCAACGCCGGCGAAAAGGTCATGAAGCAGGTCCGGGGCAATAAGATCTCCATCATCTTCCAGGACCCCATGACCTCCCTCAACCCCACCTACACCATCGGCCACCAGTTGATGGAGGCCATCACCCTGCACACCGACCGCAGCAAGAAGCAGGCCTGGAACCGGGCGGTGGAGATGCTGCGTCTGGTGAACGTGAACGAGCCGGAAAAGCGCATGAAGCAGTACCCCTTTGAGTTTTCCGGCGGCATGCGTCAGCGCGTCATGATCGCCATGGCGCTGGCCTGCGAGCCGGACATTCTGATCGCCGACGAGCCTACCACGGCCCTGGACGTGACCATTCAGGCCCAGATCCTGGAGCTGATGAAATCCCTCCAGGAGGAGCTGGGCATGGCCATCATCATGATCACCCACGATCTGGGCGTTGTGGCCCAGCTTTGCGACGAGGTGATCGTCATGTACGCGGGCTCCATCTGCGAGCAGGGGACCGCCGAGGAGATCTTCTACAATCCCCGGCACGAGTATACCAAGGGCCTGATGCGCTCCATCCCCACGGCGGACACCGCCGGCACCCGGCTGCAGCCCATCACCGGCACCCCCATCGACCTGCTGAACATGCCCAAGGGCTGCCCCTTCGCGCCCCGCTGCGACAACGCCATGAAGATCTGTCTGACCCGGCGCTGCGAGCGCATGAAGATCAACGACGACCACATGGCGGCCTGCTGGATGAATGTGAAGGCCGGCGCAGAGGACGGCAGCATCCAGTTGGAGCATGAAGACCCGGAAGGCGGTGAAGCGGATGCCTGAGATGACGGAAAAGAGCCTGATCGAGGTCAGGCATCTGAAACAGTATTTCAGTATCAATGTGGGCATGTTCAAGTCCAAGCCCCTCAAGGCAGTGGACGATGTGTCCTTTGCCATCCGCAAGGGCGAGACCCTTGGTCTGGTCGGCGAATCCGGCTGCGGCAAGACTACGGTGGGCCGCACCCTGTTGCACCTGTACAAGCCCACCGGCGGCGAGATCCTCTATAACGGCCAGCCGGTACAGACCCGGGAGGAGATCAACGCCTTCCGCAAGAAGGCCACCATGGTTTTTCAGGACCCCTATTCCTCCCTGAACCCCCGTATGACCGTCTCCGACATCATCGGCGAGCCGCTGGATATCCATAAGATGTACGGCAGCAAGGCGGAGCGGCAGGAGCGGATCCTGGAGCTGATGGACAAAGTGGGACTGAACAGCGAGCATGCCGCCCGCTACGCCCACGAATTTTCCGGCGGCCAGCGCCAGCGCATCGGCATCGCCCGCGCCTTGGCCCTGGACCCGGAATTCATCGTCTGCGACGAGCCGGTCTCCGCCCTGGACGTGTCCATCCAGGCCCAGGTCATCAACATGTTTGACGAGCTGCAGGACCAGTTGGAACTGACCTATCTGTTTATCGCCCACGATATCCTGGTGGTGCGGCACATCAGCGACCGGATCGCCGTCATGTATCTGGGCAAGATGGTGGAGCTGGCCGACGCCAAGGAGATCTACGAGCATCCCCTGCATCCTTACACCAAGTCCCTCATGTCCGCTGTGCCCCAGCCCGACCCCAGGATCGCCCGGGCCAACAAGCGCATCGTGCTTTCCGGGGACATTCCCAGCCCCCTGAACGCGCCCTCCGGCTGCCCCTTCCGTACCCGCTGCCCCCACGCCACGGAGGCCTGCGCGGAGGCCATGCCGGAATTCAAGGAGGCGGCGCCAGGCCATTTCGCCGCCTGCCACCGTATCGCGGAGCTCAACTGAGCGCCGTCAGTCATCTGCTTCAAATCCGCGCGGTGCGCGCGGTTTGAAAATATATTTTGAAAGGAAACTCAAAATGAAAAAGATCCTTGCACTGGTTCTGGCGCTGGCCATGGTGTTCGCCCTGGCCGCCTGCGGCAGCACCCAGGCGCCTGCTGCCACCGCCGCCCCCGCGGCCGAGAACAGCAGCGCCGCCCCTGCTGAGGCCCCTGCTGAAGCCGGTCCCAGCTCCATCGCCGTGTGTCTGGCCTCCGAGCCCGACACCCTGGACCCGGCGCTCAACTCCGCCGTTGACGGCGCGACCATGCTGGTCCACCTGTTCTCCGGCCTGGCCAAGTGGGCTGAGGACGCCAACGGCGCCCTGGTCATCGTCCCCGACGCAGCCGAAGAGCTGGTTGAGGGCGTTGAGAACGAGGACGGCACCGTCACCTACACCTACACCCTGCGCGACGGCCTGAAGTGGTCCGACGGCCAGCCCGTCACCGCCGCCGACTTCGCCTTTGCCTGGCAGCGCGCCGCCTCCGTGGAGCTGGCCGCCGACTACGGCTACATGTTCGAGGTCATTGACGGCTATGAGGACATCTGGGCCGACGAGCCTCCCGAGGACGCTCAGCTGAACGTCAAGGCCATCGACGACAAGACCCTGGAGGTCACCCTGGCCAACGCCGTGGCTTACTGGAACGAGCTGCTGGCCTTCCCGACCTATTTCCCCGTGCGTGAGGACGTGGTCGCCGACGAAGGCTGGGCCACCGATCCCTCTACCTATGTGGGCAACGGTGCCTACGTTATGACCGGTTGGGACCACAACAGCCTGATCACCCTGGAAAAGAATCCCGACTATGTGGACGCCGACGAGATCCTCATGGACAAGATCGAGTGCTACCTGTCCGATGACGCCAACAACCAGCTGTCCAACTTCAAGAACGGCACTTGGCAGCTGATCGACGACGTGCCCACCAATGAAATCCCCGCCCTGAAGGTCGACTATCCCGACGAGTTCACCGTTGTCGGCCAGATCGGCACCTACTATGTCTGCTGGAACGTGAACGAGGATATCCTGCCCGCCTCCAGCGGCCTCACCGGCGTTGAGGCCGAGGCCGCCAGGGCCGAGATCCGCAACGCCATCGGCCTGCTGTTCGACCGCAACTACATCGTGGAAGAGATCGGCCAGGCCGGTCAGGTCCCCGCCTCCTCCTTCGTGGCCATGGGCATGACCAACCCCGACGGCAGTCAGTTCTATGAGACCGCCGGCCACAACGACGGCTTCGTTGGCTACTATAACGTGTCTGAGGATGCCTTTGAGGACAACTTCACCCAGGCCCTGGAAGTGCTGAAGAAGTACTACGACTATGACGAGACCACCGGTCAGATCTCCGGCTTCCCGACCATGACCTATCTGTACAACACCTCCGAAGGCCACAAGGCTATCGGCGAGTACCTGCAGAGCGCTCTGGCCGGCGTGGGCATCACCATGAATCTGGAGAACCAGGAGTGGAACACCTTCCTGAACACCCGTAAGCAGGGCGACTATTCCATCGCCCGCAACGGCTGGCTGGCTGACTACAACGATCCTATCTGCTTCCTGGATATGTGGACCACCGCTTCCGGCAACAACGACGTGCAGTTCGGCAAGGGCGCCCACAAGGATCTGGCCATGTACAATCTGGACCTGACCGATCTGGGCTATGAAGTGAAGGTTGAGAACGGCACCTGGGCTGACACCTATGACGTGCTCATCAAGACCATCAAGAGCTGCACCGACAACGAAGTGCGCTATGAGCTCATGCACCGCGCCGAGGACCTGCTCATGTCCACCGGCTGCATCTGCCCGCTCTACTTCTACACCGACATCTACATGCTGGATAAGAACGTGGACGGCTTCTTCTCCAACCCGCTTGGCTACAAGTACTTCATGTACTGCACCATCGGCTGATCCGAGAAAGCGATCCCGGCCCCCAAAGCCCTGCTTTGGGGGCTTTTTTGTGCTTTTTCTTTGTCAAAACCGGAAAAAGTGGCTTGTCATCAGCAGGAGAACATGGTATATTAATATGCACTTTCGAAAATTGAATCGAAAGAAAAAGAGAAGTGCGTCAAAATTCGCAGCAGGGCCCTGCCGCATGCTTTTCTCCGGAAAGCATGACGGGGCGTTCTGAAGCGGACTTTTGAAGGATCTTCTCTAAAAAACAAGGAGGAAAAAATGAAAAAGCTAATCTCTGTTCTGCTTGCATTGGTCATGGTGCTCGCTTTGGCGGCCTGTGGCCAGAGCGCCGCTCCCGCGGCGTCCAGCAGCCAGCCCGCCGCTGAGGAGAAGGCCGACGCCCCTGCTGACGCAGCACCGGCCGAAGAGTCTTCCGGCGACGAGGTCCACATCGGCATTATCACCGGCTCTGTTTCTCAGAGCGAGGATGACCGCCGCGGCGCCGAGGCCTTCCAGGCGATGTATGGCGAGGATATGGTCAAGCTGGCCATCTATCCCGACAACTTCACCGAAGAGCTGGAGACCACCATCCAGACCATCGTCAACATGTCTGATGACCCCCAGATGAAGGCGATCATCGTCAACCAGGCTGTCCCCGGCACTACCGAGGCTTTCCGTCAGATCAAGGAGCGTCGTCCCGACATCCTCTGCATCGCCGGTGAGTCCCACGAAGACCTGCCCGAGATCGGCAGCGCCGCTGATCTGGTCTGCAACAACGACTTCGTTGCCCGCGGCTACCTGATCATCCGCACCGCTCACGAGCTGGGCTGCGACACCTTTGTGCACATCTCCTTCCCCCGCCACATGTCCTATGAGACCATGAGCCGCCGTGTGGCCATCATGAAGGCCGCCTGCGAGGAGTTCGGCATGTCCTTCGTCCTGGAGACCGCTCCCGACCCCACCACTGACGTCGGTGTTGCTGGCGCCCAGGCCTACATCCTCGAGAAGGTTCCCGAGTGGGTCGAGAAGTACGGCAAGAACGCCGCTTACTTCTGCACCAACGACGCGCACACCGAGCCTCTGCTCAAGCAGCTGCTGGAGTACGGCGGCTACTTCATCGAGGCTGACCTGCCCTCTCCCACCATGGGCTATCCCGGCGCTCTGGGCATTGACCTGACCGCTGAGGCCGGCGACTACGCCAAGATCCTGGCCAAGGTCGAGGAAGCCATCGTTGAAAAGGGCGGCGAAGGCAGGTTCGGTACCTGGGCCTACTCCTACGGCTACACCGTTTCCGCCGGCCTTGCTCAGCATGCGCTGAACGTCATCAACGGCGAGAGCGAGCTGCTGGACATCGACGACATCTCCAAGGCCTATGAGGTCTTCTCTCCCGGCGCTGCCTGGAACGGCTCCAACTACACCAATGCCGAGACCGGCGTCAAGGCTGACAACACCTTCCTGGTGTACCAGGATACCTACATCATGGGCAATCCCGGCCATTACATGGGTTCCACCTCTGTTGAGGTTCCCGAAGAGTACTTCACTGTAAAGTAAGACAAAACAATCAGGCAATTTAGGGGAGGGAGCAATTCCTCCCCGCTGATTTCAGGTAGGGTACAGATATGCAAAACAGTACAGCTCCGCTTTTGGAGATGCGCAGCATCAAAAAGGACTTCTTCGGCAACCAGGTGCTGACGGATATCAACCTCACGCTGCAGGCAGGTGAGGTCCTGGGCCTCTGCGGCGAAAACGGCGCCGGTAAGAGCACGCTCATGAAGATCCTCTTCGGTATGGACGTGATCCGCGAGACCGGCGGCTATGAGGGCGATATTCTGATCAACGGCGAGAAGGTGCAGTTTGAAACGCCCTTTGACGCGCTGGCTGCCGGCATCGGCATGGTGCACCAGGAGTTTTCCCTGATCCCCGGCTTTACCGCCACGGAAAACATCCTGCTTAATCGGGAGCCGAAAAAGAGAAACGTGGTCTCCGAGGTTTTCGGAGAGCGGCTCGACACCCTGAATTACAATGAAATGACCGGCCGCGCCGAGGCCGCGATCGATAAGATGGGCTTCCATATCAACAAAGATATGGTCATCAATGAAATGCCCGTCGGCCACAAGCAGTTTACCGAAATCGCCCGCGAACTGAGCAAGGACCAGCTGAAGCTGCTGATCCTCGACGAGCCTACCGCCGTCCTGACCGAGAAGGAAGCGGAAGCACTGCTGGATTCCATCCGGTCTATGTCGGAAAAGGGTATCGCGGTGATTTTCATCACCCACCGGCTGCATGAGATCCTGTCCGTCTGCGACAAGGTCGTGGTCATGCGGGACGGTTTCGTCGTGTCGGACGTGCCGGCGGCGAATACCAGTGTAAGTGAGATTTCAAAGTGGATGGTCGGCAGAAGCGTGGAAAATGCCGCCAGCCTTGATATAAGAGACAACAAGGACGCCAAAACCATCATGTCCATCCGCCGTCTCTGGGTGGATATGCCGGGCGAGACGGTCCGGGACGTGAACCTGGATATCAAAGAAGGCGAGATCCTGGGCATCGGCGGTCTGGCCGGTCAGGGCAAGCTGGGCATCCCCAACGGGATCATGGGCCTGTACCAAGCCGGCGGCACCGTGGAACTGGACGGAGAGGAAATCCCCCTCAACAGCCCCCGCAAGTGCCTGGACGCCTCTCTGGCTTTCGTGTCTGAGGATCGGCGCGGCGTGGGCCTGCTGCTGGACGAGAGTCTGGAGTGGAACGTGGCCTTCCCCGCCATGCAGGTACAGAACAAGTTTTTGAAAAACTATCTGGGCGGCCTTATCAAGTGGCGTGACGAAAAGGCCATTCGCGGCGTGACCGAGCAGTACATTGAAGAACTGGCCATCAAGTGCACAGGTTCCAAGCAGAAGGCCAGGGAACTGTCCGGCGGCAACCAGCAGAAAATCTGCCTGGCAAAGGCCTTTGCTCTGACCCCCAAGTTCCTTTTCGTGTCTGAGCCGACCCGCGGCATCGACGTGGGCGCCAAGGCGCTGGTGCTCCAGGCACTGAAGAAATTTAACCGGGAAAGCGGCGTCACGGTGGTGATGATCTCCTCCGAGCTGGAGGAGCTGCGCCAGATCTGTGACCGCATTGCCATCGTATCCGGCGGCAAGATCGCCGGGATCCGTCCTGCGTCGGACCCGTCAGAAGACTTCGGTATGCTGATGGTAAGCATGGTGAAGTGAGGAGGGTAGCATGAACGAGATATTAATGGATAAAAACAACCTGACGCTGGGCAACCGGCTTCGTGCGTTTGCCGCCGGCTTCGGCCTTCCCCGCCTGATCATCGCGGCCTTCCTGCTGCTGCTGTTCATCGCGGCCCCCTTTGTGGGCGCCGACTTCTGGACGCAGATCAGCAACACAATCAACCGTTTCAGCTGGAACGCCATCCTGGTGCTGGCCATGGTGCCGATGATCCACTCCGGCTGCGGCTTGAACTTCGGCCTGCCCCTGGGCATCATCTCCGGCCTGCTGGGCGCGACTTTGTCCATCGAGTTTGGCTTTACCGGGCCAATCAGCTTTGTGATGGCTGTTGCGATCGCCACCCCCATCGCCATCCTGCTGGGCGCGCTCTACGGCTGGCTGCTCAACAAGATCAAGGGCGGCGAGATGATGATCGCCACCTATGTGGGCTTCTCCTCCGTATCTTTCATGTGCATGATGTGGCTGCTGCTGCCATACCACAGCCCGACCATGGTCTGGGGCTTTGCGGGCAAGGGCCTGCGTACTACCATCTCCCTGGAGGGCTTTTACGACAAGGTGCTGGCCAACTTCCTGCAGGTTAACATCGGCAATCTCTCCATCCCCACCGGAACTCTGCTGTTCTTTGCGCTGCTGGCCTTCGGCATGTGGGCCTTCCTGCACACCAAGACCGGCACCGCCATGACGGCTGTGGGCTCCAACCCCACTTTCGCCAAGGCTGCGGGTGTGAACGTGGATAAGACAAGACTGCTGTCCGTGGTGCTCTCCACCTGGCTTGCCGCCATCGGCATCCTGGTATATGAGCAGGGCTTCGGCTTTATCCAGCTGTACATGGCGCCCTTCTACATGGCGCTGCCTGCGGTCTCCGCCATTTTGATCGGCGGCGCCAGCGTCAACAAGGCCACCATCGCCAACGTCATCATCGGCACCTTCCTCTTCCAAGGCATCGTGACCATGACCCCCACGGTCATGAACAACATGATCCACATGGATATGAGCGAGGTCATTCGCGTTGTCGCTTCGCAGGGTATGATCCTGTATGCGCTGACAAGGAAAACGGAGGCGGCGAAATGAAAGAAAAAAACATGGGCAAAAAGCTGCTGTCTTTGCTGCAGGCCAATTCCGTCCCCGTCACCTTCGTGCTGATCTGCGCGGTGTGTATCCCGCTGTCGGGTCTGTCCGTGAGCTATCTGCTCAATGAGATCGTCACCCGCATGGGCCGCAACATCTTCCTGATCCTGGCGCTGCTGATCCCCATCATGTCCGGCATGGGATTGAACTTTGGCATGACCCTGGGGGCCATGGCGGGCGAGATCGCGTTGATCTTCGTCTCCGACTGGCAGATCTGGGGCATCCCCGGCGTGGTGCTGGCCATGATCCTGTCCATTCCCATCTCCGTGCTGCTGGGTGCCTTCTGCGGCAAGATCCTGAATATGGCCAAGGGTCGTGAGATGATCACCAGCTACATCATCAGCTTCTTCACCAACGGCCTGTATCAGCTGGTGGTGCTGTATATGATGGGACCCATCATCCCCATCAAGCACTTTTCCATCAAGCTGCCCCGCGGTTACGGGATCCGCAACACCGTGTCTCTGTTGAACATGCGCCAGTGCTTGGACAATCTCCTGGCCATCAAGGTGGGCGGCGTGAAGATCCCGGTGTTGACCTTCCTCATCATCGCTCTGCTGTGCCTGTTCATCGTCTGGTTCCGGCGTACCAAGCTGGGCCAGGACATGCGCGCGGTGGGCCAGGACATGAACGTGGCCCGGGACGCGGGCATCAACGTGGAGCGGACCCGCATCATCTCCATCGTCATGTCCACGGTGCTGGCCGGCTTCGGCATGGTGATCTACCTGCAGAATATGGGCAACATCGCCACCTACAGCTCCCACTCCCAGATCGGGATGTTCTGCATCGCGGCGCTGCTGGTGGGCGGCGCATCCGTTGAGAAGGCGTCCATCGGCAACGTGTTCCTAGGCGTCGTGCTGTTCCACACCATGTTCATCGTGGCGCCTAAGGCAGGCGCCGCCATCACCGGCGACTCCATGATCGGCGAATACTTCCGCGTGTTCGTCTCCTATGCGGTCATCACGGTGGCGCTGATCATGTACGAGACCAAGAAGCGCAAGGTCAAGAGCCAGATGGCTCAGCAGCTTGCCCAGGAGCAGGAGGCTGAAAATGAATAAGACAAGAATGCTTCTGTTTCGTCTGGGCACCCTGGCGATTCTCGTCGCAATTGCGGCGGTGATGATGGTCGTAGGCCGCGGCCACACGGTCTACCTGGACAACAAAAAGCTGGAGTACCAGGGCCAGGAGTACAAGACGCCCTATAAGGTGGTCGTCCTGGTCAAGGGCGAGCAGGTGGCTAAGCTCTATGACCGGGAACGCGGCTCCGCCACCAATGTGGGGCAGAACTTTGAGATGACCCTGGAGATCACCCAGGAGAAGGGCGGCGATGAGACCGCCGCCACCTACCAGATCAAACTGCCCTATAACATGGACGGCGTGATCATCAATCTCCCCGGCTATTTGGCCGGCCTTCCCGAGGAAGCGTATCTGACGGAGTTTGTTTCCACCGCGCCCGAGGAGCCCGAGGCAGAGGAAGAGATTCCCGAGAGCGACGAATTTGAAATGGGCGAGTTCTGATCGCCCGGCCGCACAAACCGCCAAAAGCCCCCAAAGCCCTGCTTTGGGGGCTTTTTCATGATTTTCCTCTTGACTTCCCGTAATCGGAATGTTACTATACCAAAGTACGCGCCCGCAGACTATGTCACAGGGTCATGCCGCCGATGCGGTTTCCTTTCCGCCTGTGACCTGGCTGTTGGGTATAGCAGAATTTGAAAGGAGTTTTTCACCATGATCACCAAAGAAGTCAAGACCCAGGTCATCACCGACAACGCGACCCACGAGGGCGACACCGGCTCTCCCGAGGTCCAGATCGCTATTCTCACCCAGCGCATCCGCGAGCTGACCGAGCACCTGAAGAAGCATCCCAACGACGACCACAGCCGTCTGGGCATGTACAAGATGGTCGGCAAGCGCCGCCGTCTGCTGGACTATCTGGCGAAGAAGGATATCGAGCGTTACCGCGCGATCATCGCCAAGCTGGGCATCCGCAAGTAAGAAGCTTACGGATTCTCATTACTGAGGGGTATGAAGGTTTTTTGCAGGGGATAATTGAATATTGTCCCCTGCGTCTTTTTTGCCCCGGACCGTAAACCCGGGGGCATCCGATGGATCAGCATTTGAAAGAACGGCTCAAGGGCCGCTGTTTCAAGTGCTAAGCTGTCGGCTGCCCCTGAAAATAGAAAGCAAGCAAACCGACATTTCACAAAGGAGAACCATATGATCATCACCAACAAGCAGTTCCCCAACTATCGCAAGTATGAGATCGACTATGAAGGCCGCCCCCTGAGCATGGAGGTGGGCAAGATGGCCGAGCTGTGCAACGCCGCCGTCCTGGTCCGCTACGGCGAGACCACCGTGCTGGTCACCTGCACCGCCTCCGCCCGCCCCAAGGACGGCATCGACTATTTCCCCCTGTCCGTGGACTTCAACGAGAAGCTCTACGCGGTGGGCCGCATTCCCGGCAGCTTCATGCGCCGTGAGGGCAAGCCCAGCCTGCCCGCGGTCCTGGCCTCCCGCCTGATCGACCGTCCCATGCGCCCCCTGTTCCCCTCCGACCTGCGCAATGACGTGGTCATCGCCTGCGAGGTCCTGTCCGTGGACCGCAGCTGCTCCCCGGAGATCACCGCCATGATCGGCGCCTCCGCCGCAGTGTCCATCTCCGACGTGCCCTTCAACGGCCCCATCGCCGGCATCGTCCTGGGCTGGGATGGCGAGAAGTATCTCTTCAACCCCACCCACGAGGAACAGGCCACCAACCGCATGACCACTACCATCGCCGCCACCCACAAGAAGATCGTCATGATCGAGTCCGAGGCCGACCAGGTCCCCGACGAGGTCATGTACGAGGGCATCGTGCAGGCCCATGAGCACCTGCAGCCCGTCCTGGACCTGATCGACAAGATGGTCGCCGAGGTGGGCAAGCCCAAGTTCAGCTATGAGCACGCCGCCTTTGACGAGGAGCTGTTCGAGAAGCTGGTCGCCAACGAGTTCGAGTCCATGGAGCACTGCATGGACACCGACGACAAGAACGTCCGTGAAGCCCGCGTCAACGAGTGGGTCAGCATGGTCGAGGAAAAGTATGGCGAGGAGCACCCCGACCTGATGCAGTACATGGACGAGATCCTGTACAAGCTGCAGAAGAAGGTCGTCAAGAAGTGGCTGCTGGCCGGCAAGCGCGTGGACGGCCGTCAGATGAACGAGATCCGGCCTCTGGCCGCCGAAGTGGGCGTGATCCCCGTGGTGCACGGCTCCGGCCTGTTCACCCGCGGACAGACCCAGGTCCTGTCCATCGCCACCCTGGCCACCCTGGGCGACGCCCAGAAGCTGGACACCATCTGGGAGCCCACCGAGAAGCGCTTCATGCATCACTACAACATGCCCTCCTACTCCACGGGTGAGGCCCGTGCCAGCCGCAGCACCAGCCGCCGCGAGCAGGGCCACGGCGCTTTGGTGGAGAAGGCGCTGGAGAGCGTCATCCCCGATGTGGAAGACTTCCCCTATGCCATCCGTGTGGTCTCTGAGGTCCTGTCCTCCAACGGCTCTACCTCTCAGGGCTCCATCTGCGGCACCACCCTGGCCCTGATGGATGCGGGCGTGCCCCTGAAGGCCCCCGTGGCCGGCATCTCCTGCGGCCTGATCCAGGACGGCGACGACTTCACCACCTTCATCGACATCCAGGGCGTGGAAGATTTCCACGGCGAGATGGACTTCAAGGTGGCCGGCACCAAGGCCGGTATCACCGCCATCCAGATGGACCTGAAGAACGACGGCCTCAAGCATGAGATCGTCAAGGAAGCCTTTGCCATCACCAAGGAAGCCCGCTTCCAGATCCTGGACGCCGTCCTGCTCAAGGCCATTCCCGAGCCCCGCAAGGAGCTGGCCAAGAGCGCGCCCAAGATGATCCAGATGAAGATCAACCCCGATAAGATCCGCGAGGTTATCGGCTCCGGCGGCAAGGTCATCCAGAAGATCACCGCCGACACCGGCTGCAAGATCGACATCAACGACGACGGCACCATCTTCATCGCCAGCGCCGATATCGAGGCCTGCCGCGCCGCCCGCAAGACCATCGAGGACATCGTGTTTGTCCCCGAGGTGGGCGCCCTGTACTACGGCGAGGTCAAGCGCGTCATTTCCAACCTGGGCGCTTTTGTGGAGCTGGCCCCCGGCAAGGACGCCATGTGCCACATCAAGGACCTGGAGTTCAAGCGCACCGAGAAGGTGGAAGACGTGCTGAACGTGGGCGACAAGACCTGGGTCAAGTTCACCGGCATCGACGAGAAGGGCCGCTGGAACATTTCCCGCAAGGAAGCCCTGCGCGAGCGCGGCGAAGCCTGAGCCCCCGGCGAATAACGCGATTACCACAGCCCTCCGGCCACGGCCGGGGGGCTGCTTTTCATCCGCGCTGTCATTGCGCGGCCCCACAGGGGCCGCGGCAATCCGCGATCCCCGACGAAAGAGGGAATGACAGGGGCGTCCCGTTTTGCAGCGGGCTCTATTCCGGGGACTTGACAATAAATGAATGATCGTTTATAATGACGCTCGTCACCGGAGGGCAGGATATGAGAAAAAAGGATTTTGAAAAAGAACAGCGGGTGAAAGCGGCGGTCATCAAGCTGATTTTGGAGGAGGGCTTTGAGGGGGCTTCCATTTCCAAGATCGCGCGGGCGGCCGGCGTCTCGCCTGCCACGGTGTATATCTACTATGACAACAAGGAGCAGATGCTTTCCAGCATCTACCGGGAATACGCCAACAGCACCTATGAATACCTGATGGACCGCATCCGCGCGGACATGGACGGGCGGCAGCTGGTCAGCTCCCTGGTGCGGGGCTATTACAGCTACATCACCGACAATTCGGAGATCTACCGCTTCGTGGAGCAGTGTTCCCACTGCCCCACTCTCTCCGCCCAGGAGTACAACGACGTGTGCTGCGCCTTTGACTTTTTCGACTGCATGAAGGACAGGGGCGTGCTCCGGCGCTACAGCAACGAGAGTCTGGCGGCCATCATCTTTTCCCCGGTGAAGGCCATCTCCACCGAGTACCCGGCGGGCGGACGGCGGGCGGAGGACCTGCTGGACGAGCTGATCCAGATCGTGTCAGAGGCGATATTAATGTGAGGAAACCAAAGCGGCGAGGCCGAAACGGTCTCGCGTGCTTTTACGGCATATAATAAACGAGCGTTCATTAAACGGAGGAATCAATATGATCGTAGTACCTGTATATAACAAGCTGGTGGCCCCGGACGCGGACGTGTATTTCCGCCGGGACCAGTTCCGCTATCTGGCGGGACGGGCCGTGCCGGAGGAAAAGGTGGTCATCCTGGTGTGCAAAGAGGAGCAGCGCCGGGAGGACATGACCGAGGACAGCTTCTATCCCATCGGGCTGTCCGGCGTGATCAGCGAAATCAGCAGCGAGGGCTATGTGGTGGTGCACACGGGCGGCCGCGTGAACATCGACACGGTCAGCGTCGATCGAGACCACAGCATCTCCCTGATGCTCTCCCGCCGGGCGGACGTTGAGGATCTGAGCCCCCTGGAGGCGGCCGACCGCCTGGCCCGGATGAAGCAGGCCATCAAGGACTTCGCCTCCGGCTTTGACTGGGGCAGGGCCACCGCCGGCTATGTGGACCGGATCGAGACCATGGGCAGCATCGGCGCCATGCTGTCCATCTGGCTGAAGATCCCCAACGAGGAGCGCTACGCGGTGCTGGCCGAGGACAGCCTGGCCAGGCGCACGGAGCTCATGGAGGAGATCGTTTACGAGTTCCTGGAGGGGGCCAAGGTGACCAACGACGCCGCCAGCGCCCAGCAGAAGGAATACCAGGATGTGTACCGGGAGTCCGCCATCAAGAAGCAGATCGAGTATCTGCAGAAGGAGCTGGACGACATGCACCCGGAGCAGATCTCCGACATCCGGAAGTTCCAGATGAAGATCGAGGAGTCCGGCATGAACGAGACCGCCCGGGCCGAGGCCGACAAGGTCCTCAACCGCCTGCGCCAGGAGGGGAAGAACTCCCCCGAGGCGGGCATGCTCTATGACTATCTGGATTTCATCACCTCTCTCAACTGGAAGAAGCAGGAGGCCGCCTTCATCGACCTTGACGAGGCGCAGGCGGTGCTGGATCAGGATCACTACGGGCTGAAAAAGGTGAAGAAGCGTATCATCCAGCAGATCGCCGTGATGAATCTCAAGCGGGAACAGTCCGGCTCCATTCTGCTGTTTGTGGGCGCGCCGGGCACCGGCAAGACCAGCATCGGCCGGAGCATCGCCCGGGCCCTGAAGCGGGAGTATGTGCGCGTCAGTCTGGGCGGCGTCCGGGACGAGGCGGATATCCGCGGCCACCGGCGCACCTACATCGGCGCCATGCCCGGCCGCATCATGGACGGCATTCAGAAAAGCGGCGTGTCCAACCCGGTGATGGTCCTGGACGAGGTGGACAAGCTCTATGCCTCCTATAACGGCGACCCGGCCAGCGCCCTGCTGGAGGTTCTGGACCCGGAGCAGAACAACACCTTTACCGACCACTACATGAACGTGCCCTATGACCTGTCCGACGTGCTGTTCATCTGTACGGCCAACACCGTGGACAGCATCCCCCAGCCGCTGCTGGATCGGATGGAGGTCATCCAGTTTGAGGGCTACACCCCGGACGAGAAGCTGTCCATCGCCAAGGAGCACCTGCTGCCCTCGGCCATGCAGGCCATGGGCATCGCCCCGGGGCGGATGGAGATCAGCGACGAAGTGCTGACCACCCTTATCTCCGACTACACCCGGGAGGCGGGCGTGCGCGGCCTGCGCAAGCGGATCGACAGCCTGTGCCGCACCGCGGCCGTGGCGGTGGCCTCCCAGCCGGAGCAGGTGTTCACCATCACGCCGGACCAGATCCGGGGCGATCTGGATATGCGCCCGGTGCGCCATCCTCACACGCCGGAGAAGCAGAAGCCCGGCGTGGTCACGGGCCTGGCCTGGACCCAGGTGGGCGGCGAGATCCTCTACATAGAGACCCTGCTGACCAAGGGCAGCGGACGGATCATCATCACCGGTCAGCTGGGCGACGTGATGAAGGAGTCCGCCCAGATCGCCGTAAGCCTGGTCAAATCCATGTACCCGGACAAGGCGAATCTCTTCGCGGAGAACGACCTGCACATCCATGTGCCTGAGGGCGCGGTGCCCAAGGACGGCCCCTCCGCGGGCGTGACCATGACCACCGCCATTGCCTCTCTGGTGACGGATACGCCCATCTGCCCTCGGTACGCCATGACCGGCGAGGTGTCTCTGCGGGGCGCCGTCACTGCCATCGGCGGCCTGCCGGAGAAGCTGATGGCCGCCCAGCGGGCCGGGGTCACCACGGTGTTCATCCCCAGGGAGAACGAGGAGGACCTGGCCGACGTGTCCGAGGAGGTCCGCCAGGCGCTGCAGATCGTACCGGTGGAGGAGGTCCCGGAGCTGCTGGGCCGGGTGGGCATCCTCCCGGCGGATACCCTGGTCCAGGTGGGCTGACAGCAGAGAACAGAAGCGGACGCAGAGAGCCTGCGTCCGCTTCTTTACGCCCCGGGGAGGAATGTGGTATACTTTGGAAAAACAGAGCGGAGGAAGATCTATGGATGCACAGGAATTGTTGAAGGCCCTGCATGTGGCGGAGCGGCTGAAAGACGCCACCCGGCACTGCTATACCTCCGGCGGCCGCCATGAGAGCGTGGCGGAGCACAGCTGGCGTGTTTCACTTATGGCTTATTGGCTGCGGGATGAATTCCCGGAGGCGGACATGGACAAGGTGATCCGCATGTGCCTGATCCACGATCTGGGGGAAGCTTTTACGGGAGATATTCCCACCTTCCTGAAAACCAAGGCGGATGAGGACCGGGAAGAAGGCTTCCTGTCGGCCTGGGTGGCCTCGCTCCCACAGCCTTACCGGGAAGAGATGGCCGCCCTCTATCGGGAAATGGCGGAACGCAGGACCCTGGAGGCCCGGATCTACAAAGCCTTGGACGGGCTGGAGGCGCTGATCCAGCACAACGAATCGCCGCTGAACACCTGGTCGGATAACGAGTTTGAGCTGAACCTTCACTATGCGGAAGACAAGGTGGCCTTCTCCGAAACCCTGCGCAGGCTGCGCCAGGCGGTGCGGGAAGAGACGCTCCAAAAGATCGAAACGGAGAAAAATTGAAAAATCGATTTTAGATTTCGGGAGAAATCAGGAGATTTTAAGAGATTTTAAGAGAATTGAAAATCAAAATTAAAATTGCGGTTGACAGGGCCCGACTGCTGTGGTATAAAAATAAAGCGCGCCTGGTTACCAAACGGTAACACGCGCCTTGAATGGTCAAATCATTTCATTTTATATGGAGGCAGAAACTATGTCCACTACCATGCTTACCAAGGAGACCGTTGATCGCAAATGGTACATCCTTGACGCAGCCGGCAAGCCCATGGGCAAGACCGCTGCACTGGCTGCCGACCTGCTGCGCGGCAAGCTGAAAACCGATTACACCCCCCACGTCGACTGCGGTGATTATGTGATCATCATCAACGCCAAGGACGCGGTCCTCACCGGCAAGAAGCTGGAGCAGAAGTACTATCGTACCCACTCCGGTTACCCCGGCGGCCTGAAGGAGACCCAGTACAAGCACCTGATGGCCAACAAGCCCGAGCTGGCCATGCGGCTGGCTGTCCGCGGCATGCTGCAGAAGAACACCATCGCCCAGTGGCAGCTGAAGCGGCTGCGCGTCTTCGCCGGCGCGGAGCATGACCACGCCGCCCAGAAGCCCGAAGTTTGGGATCGCTAAGAGGAGGTAAAGAACTATGGCAACTTACAAGACCAAGAAGCCCTATATGTACGGCACCGGACGCAGAAAGTCCTCCGTCGCCCGCGTCCATCTGATCCCCAACGGCAGCGGTGTCATCACCGTCAACGGCCGTGACATCGACGAGTACTTCGGCCTGGAGACCCTGAAGCTGATCGTGCGTCAGCCCCTGGTCGCCACCAGCACCCTGGGCAAGGTCGATATCGAGACCACCGTTTCCGGCGGCGGCGTTTCCGGCCAGGCCGGCGCCATCCGCCATGGCATCGCCCGCGCGCTGCTGCTGGTGGACGAGAGCTATCGCCCCATCCTGAAGGCCGCCGGTCTGCTGACCCGCGACCCGAGAATGAAAGAGCGTAAAAAGTACGGCCTCAAAGCCGCACGTCGTGCTCCGCAGTTCAGCAAGCGTTAACATGCCCAAAACCTCGGAATCACAAGATTCCGGGGTTTTTCCATATGAGAAGACCGGAGCATTTTATGATGTATAAACAATATGGTAAAGTTCCGCATTCTGAATCCACGCGCTTCACAAGGGCGGAGGCCGTTGCCGGCGTCAGGGACGGGATCCTGGTCATTCCCGAGGGCAAAACTTCTCTGGATTTTGATTTTGCGTTTTTTGTCGTCCGAGAGGATCTGCCAAAGGTGCACACTTTGGTTATACCTTCTTCCGTGACAAGGATCGCCTCCATGAGCGGAGACCCCAGTTCGGGTCCTTATGGGTATCAAAACAACCCGTTTTCAGCGGTCGTGGTCTCAGAAGACAATCCGCATTACGCGTCCCGGGAGGGAGTCCTGTTTACAAAAAGCCTGGATAAACTGATATGCTATCCCTGCGGAAAACCGGACAGATCCTATTCTGTGCCCGCGGAAGTCAAAACGATAGGGGCAGAAGCGTTTTTAAATGTGGAACACCTGGAACAAATCTTTTTTCAAGACGGCACGAGCATTGAAGAATTTGCGTTTCTGGCCTGTGCCCAAATCGACTTCCCCGAAATGGTGAGCGTCTATAAAAAAGGGTCGGATTATCTGTTGGCCATCCGGGGCGAGTACTGCCGGTTTCTGTCTTTTGGAGAAAAGACGGGTTATTTCATCTATGATACGAGTGCTGATCTGTTTGACGATCCGATCAGAAGGGCGAATGAAAACGATTTAAGAGCATTCCTCAGTTCAGAAACACACCGGATCGATGGGCATCAGGAGAGAGTTCATATCATGCATAGATTCGCCGAAGCGATTGCTTTCGGGGGATATGACGAGGCAGACAACGGCTTTTCCGCAGCCTTATCACGATTTGGCAACACATTTTATGGCAATTGGTAAGTGTCCCCCTGCAAAATACAAGGGCTTCAAACCTGCCATACTTGAAAGAACAGCCTTAAAACCGCCTGCCGCAAGCCCCGATTCAGCGGGCATTGACATGCACGCCCCCGGGGTCACTGGATTCCATGGTTTTCGTTTTGCGCAAGAAACATCAGGAGGTAAAACGTGTACAGAGTCGTAGCAACAGATTTGGACGGAACGCTCCTCAGAACGGATAAGACTATCTCGGAAGAGACGATAGCCGAGTTCGCAAGGATCAGCGGGAAGGGAGTCTTTTTCATACCCTCTACCGGGCGGACGCATCGGGAACTGCCGGCTGCCATCAGGGATCTTCCGTTTTTGCACTACGCCCTCTGCTGCAACGGGGCAGCGGTGTATGACTACAAAGAGAAGCGCTACATCTACGAGGAGACCATTCCTTATGAACTGGCGCTGGAACTGCTGGAGTATACCAAAAGCATCCCGGTCTATGAATCGGTCGTGGTCAAGGGCGAAAGGATCTGCAAGGGCGACGATGAGGGGAATATCTGCGAATACATCCGGAACCGGGCGGTCAAGGACATCCTGTTCAATTTCACCGGCGCCTGCGATGTCAAAGCGGCCTTCGCCGAAAAAAGGATGGACGCGCAGAAACTTCTGCTGTATCTGGACGACAGGGCCGACAGGGAGGCGGTCATCCGGGATCTGCGGGAGCGCTTCCCCCAGCTGGAGATCTCGTCTTCCGGGCCGATCTACATCGAGGTCAACGTGAAGGGCGTGGATAAGGGAAAAGCGCTCGGCAATTTCTGCAGGATGCTGAACATCCCGCTGGAAGAAACGATCGCCTTCGGCGACGCCGAAAACGACCTGACGATGCTGGATGCGGCGGGTCTGGCGGTGGTTGTGGAAAATGGGACGGAAGAAGCCAAAAGGCACGCCGACTTGATCTGCCCCTCCAACAACGAGGATGGCGTGAAAGCCGCGCTGCAGAAGCTGATATGATCCGGTGTGGGGAGAACTTCCTGTTTGTCGATCCTCCCCGGGTGAGAAAAGAAAAACAAAAACAAAAACAAAGCACCTGCCTGTTGGCAGGTGCTTTTGTATGTTGGCGAGTTTTTACAGTCCGTATTCCTTTGCCAGCGCTGCGAAGGCGGGCAGGGAGCGGCGGATCATATCCGTGGAGACGCAGTAGGCCAGGCGCACGTAGCCGCCCACGCCGAAGGCGTCGCTGGGGACCAGGAGCAGCTCGTGTTTCTTGGCCCGCTCACTGAAGGCCATGGCGTCCGGCTCCGGGCTCTTGACGAACAGGTAAAAGGCGCCGTCGGGGTAGACGCAGTCAAAGCCCAGCTCCTTCAGCCCATTGTAGAGCAGGTCCCGATTCTCTTTGTAGACGGAGATATCCGCGGTCTGATCCAGGCAGCCCTCGATGACCCGCTGCATCAGGCTGGGGGCGTTCACATAGCCCAGGGAACGGGCGGCGCCGCAGATGGCGGCGAACACATCGCCCTTGTCCGCGGCCCTGCTGCCCACGGCCAGATAGCCTACGCGCTCACCGGGCAGGGACAGGGATTTGCTGAAGGAATAGCAGAGAATGGTGTCGTCGTAAAAATGCAGGGGACAGGGGACGGGCGTTCCGTCATACACCAGTTCCCGGTAAGGCTCGTCGGAGATGAGATAGATGGGATGGCCGTATTTCTCTTCCGCCCCGCGGAGAAGATCCGAAAGCCTTGTCAGACTCTCGGCGGAGAGGATGACCCCGGAGGGATTGTTGGGGGTGTTGATGATGACCATGGTGACCTTCTCGTCCAGGCACTGCGCCAGCGCGTCCAGGTCCGGCTGCAGCCCGGCGGCGGGGGGCACGCTGATGAGTTCGCCACCGGCGCGCTCCGCAAACACCTGGTATTCCGGGAAGAAGGGGGCGAAGGCCACGGCCTTGTCTCCGGGGTTCATCAGCGCATGGGCACAGATGGAGAGCCCCGCGGAGGCCCCGCAGGTGACGAAGACCAGATCTGCCGCCACCCCGGCGTCATAGCGCCGGTTCAGATCCGCGGCGATGGCCTTGCGAAAGCTCATCAGACCGGGGGCGGCGGTATATGCGTGCAGCTCCACGCTGTCGCCCTGGAGCAGACGGGCAAAGGCGGCGTCCACTGCGGGAGGCGCGGGGACGCTTGGGTTGCCGATGCTGAAATCAAACACCTTGTCCGCGCCGATCTCCGCCTTGCGGGCCAGACCGTAGGCGGTCAGGACCCGGATCACATTGTCGCTGCGGCCCCAGGCAAGGCTTTTTTCAGATACCATAGCAAAGCTCCTTTTCGGTCATTCCGCCTTTCGGCCGTGCTCGGCCAGCATGTGGTCTTTCAGTTCCATAAGCTTCTCCGACAGATCCACGTAGTACTGGTGGGGATAATCGAAGCGCTTGACCTCCGGCCAGAGGGTGCTGACTTGATAAGCACAGTTGGTCTTGATCTCCTTCAGGCTGGGCAGCTCATAGACCAGCTTGCCGCCCAGGAACACGGGCACCTGCAGCTCCACCGCCTGGAAGTTCTCCATCAGCTTGCGCTTCCAGCGGGCCTGGGGATCACAGATCTCCAGCGGCCGGCTGTCATCCACCACCTCGTCGCGCAGGCAGATATAGTCCGCCTCGGCCATGCCGGTCTCCCGGTCATAGAAACGGTAGAGCTTCTTGAAGCCGGGGTTGGTGATCTTGCCCACGTTCTCGCTGACCTTGATCTTGGGGAGGATGGTGCCGTCGGCCTCTTCCACGGCGCAGAGCTTGTAAATGCCGCCGAACACGGGGTCGCTCTTGGAGGTGATCAGCCGCTCGCCCACGCCGAAAGAGTTGATCTTGGCGTCCTGGCGCAGCAGCTCCGTGATCAGCCGCTCGTCCAGAGAGTTGGAGGCGGTGATGGCGCACTCGGTCCAGCCGGCCTCGTCCAGCATCTTGCGGGCCTGACGGGTCAGATAGGCGATGTCGCCGGAGTCCAGCCGGATGCCGCACTTGGTGATGCCCAGGGGCTTGAGCACGTCGTTGAAGGCGCGGATGGCGTTGGGGATGCCGGACTTGAGGGTGTTGTAGGTGTCCACCAGCAGGGTGGCGTTGGTGGGGTAGATCCTGCAGTAGGCCGTAAAGGCATCATACTCCGAGTCGAACATCTGCACCCAGGAATGGGCCATGGTGCCCGCGGCGGGCACACCGTAGATCTGGTCGGACACGGTGCAGGCGGTGCCCGCGCAGCCGCCGATAAACGCGGCGCGGGCGCCGGTGACGGCGCCGGTGATGCCCTGGGCCCGGCGGGAGCCGAACTCCAGCACGGCCCGGCCGTCCGCCGCCCGGCAGACCCGGTTGGCTTTGGTGGCGATCAGACTCTGGTGGTTGAATTCCAGCAGCATATAGGTCTCCAGCAGCTGGGCCTGGATGGCAGGGGCGCGGACCGTGATGACCGGCTCCCTGGGGAAGATCGGCGTGCCCTCAGGCACGGCCCACACGTCGCCGGTGAATTCAAAATGACGCAGGTAATCCAGAAATTCTTCGCTGAACATGCCGCGGCCGCGGAGATAGGCGATATCCTCCTCGTCGAAGTGCAGGTTCCGGATATAGTCCACGATCTGCTCCAGGCCCGCGGCGATGGCAAAGCCGCCGCCGTCCGGAACATCCCGGTAAAACACGTCGAAATAGGTGATGCGGTCCCACATGCCGCTTTCAAAATAACCGTTGCCCATGGTCAGCTCATAGAAATCGCAGAGCATGGTCAGGTTGATCCCGTTTGCGCTTTTCATGCATAGCCCTCCTGTTGTCAGAATAAATAGGACTGTCTGCAGTTATTATATATTCTGCCCCGGGGAAAGGCAAGAAATTTGTGCCTTGCGTTAAACTCTTGTCGGGGATCGGCGGTTGACTTTGAGCGGGACTTGGTATATTCTGATTAGGTAAGCAAATGAAGGAAAACAACGTGTTTTTGGATGATAAGAGGGCTTTAATGAAGAAATTTTTTGTCTCCGGCAGAACCGAACTGGCCGGTAACCATACGGATCATCAGAACGGGCGCATCCTGGCGGCCGCCATCGATCTGGGCGTGACCGCCCGGGTCGAGGCCAACGGCGCGGGCGTGATGCGCGTGCGCTCTGAAGGACACGAGCCCTTTGAAGTGAGGACCAATCACCTGTCCATCCGCACCCAGGAATTCGGCACGCCCAAATCCCTGGTCCGGGGCGTGGCGGCCAATTTCGACGCGCTGGGTCTGAAGATCGGCGGCTTTGACGCGGAGGTCACCAGCACGCTGCCGGTGGGCGCGGGGCTCAGCTCCTCCGCCGCCTTCTCGGTGCTGATCGGCCGGATCCTCAGCGAGCTGTACAACGACGGGAAGGTGGAGCCCATTGTGATCGCCCGGGCAGCCCAGCAGGCGGAGAACCGCTACTTCGGCAAGCCCTGCGGGCTGATGAGCCAGCTGGTCTGCGCCATGGGCCACACCGTGTACGCCGACTTCAAGACCCGCTTGATCGAGCCCATCCAGGCAGACTTCTCCGCCATGGGGCTGACCCTGTGCCTGACCGATACCGGCGGCAGCCATGCCGGGCTGTCCACCTCCTACGCCCGCATTCCCGCGGACATGGTCTATATTGCCAATCTCTTCGACAAGGGCGTGCTTGGCGACGTGGACCCGGAGGAATTTCGCAGCAAGGGCTGGGACCCCGCCAACCGTCCCGTCCGCCGCGCCATGCACTTTTTCGATGAAAACGAACGGGTCCCCCAAATGCGTGACGCTTTGAAGGCGGGCGACGGGGAGACCTATATGCGGCTGATGAACGAGTCGGGCCGTTCCTCCGAGGAGCTGCTCAACAACATCATCACCAGCGCCAGCGGCGACACCAAGCTGGCCCGGGGCCTGGAAAAGAGCGCGCAACTCCTGCAGGGGAAGGGCGCCTGGCGGGTACACGGCGGCGGCTTCGGCGGCTGCGTGCAGGCGCTGATGCCCAGCGAGTACTTTCCGGCCTACAAGGCGGCCATGGAGGAGGACTTCGGCGCAGGCAGCTGCCGGGAGATCCGGCTGGCCTGAGCGCATAAAAAAGAAAAACGGACAGGAGACCGATAGGGTCCCTGTCCGTTTTGCGGTTTTCGTGGGGAGTATGCAGCAGTCCGGCGGCCACAGCGCCGAAGCACGCCCTGAACAGATCGCGATTTGACAGATGCAAACGCCTAATCCGCGCCGGGGATGAATACGCGGTCCGGGTCGTACAGCATGAGGAACTCCTCAAAGCAGATCCCGTTGTCCATGATGTAACGGGCGGCCTCCTCGCCCACGTAGCGGAAGTGCCCTTCCGTGCAGGGGGTGCCGTAATAATACTCTTTTCCTTCGGGGTATCGGTCGATAAAGCCGTACTCCGCGCAGTGCTCGTGGAGCCACTGATACAGCTCGGTATCCTTAAAGCCGGTGTTGTCAAAATACTGGTAGAAGGCGCTGTATCCGTATTGATCGGTAAAGTCCAGCGCCAAGCCAAGCTGGTGCTCGCTGACGCCTGCGCCCGGATAGATCTCCGCCACGGCGGCGGCGCTGCCATACTGGGCGATCATGCTCTGATACAGCATGAACAAAAATTCAAAGTTCCGGTAAGCTACGGCAATGTAGGCGTGATACCCGGCCGCCCGGGCGCCCTGGACGAAGGCGTAGGCCTGGTCCATGATCCGCGGATCGATGCCCTGACCCTCGATCCCGCCGTATTCGGGGATGTGGTATTCGGAAATGCCGTTGTTGGTGTTGGCCAGCTTGAATTCCCAACTGTCGATGTCCACGTCCGGCGGCTCGGGCAGGCCCTTGGCATAGGCCCTGCCGGCCGGGGTGTCGGGATCGGGGGTCGGCTCCGGGGTAGGGGTCGGCTCCGGTGTGGGCGTGGGTTCGGCCTCTTCGACAGGCTCCGACTCAGCCGGAACGGCCGGGGCAGCCGCCTGAGGCGCGGGAGCAGCCCCCGCGCCGCAGGCGGCCAGGCCCAGCAGCATGCACAGCATGGCGGCCAGCAGCAGGAGAGAAACAGCGCCTTTGTATTGTGTTTTGCGGTTCATAGGCCCGCCTCCCAAATGATGCTGAACTTATTCAACGCCGTAAAGCGCCAGGAACTCCTCCAGGCAGAGATTGTTTTCCGTCATGTAGGTCGCGGCCTCCACGCCCACATAGCGGAAATGCCAGGACTCGCTCATGACATGGGTGATATCTTTCTTCTCCACGGGGAAGCGCAGGATGAAGCCGTATTCCGCGCAGTGCTCGGCCAGCCAATGAACGGTGGGCGTATCCACGATAGAGTCGTTCTTGACCTCATAGTACTTGTCGGTGATGTCACAGCACAGGCCGCTCTGGTGTTCGCTGCAGCCGGCGGGCATGGTGATGTAGTTGCCCTCGCCGTCCTTGCCGTCGGAAATGCCGTTGTTTGCGCAGACCCGCTGGAAATTCTGGTACTGGATATAGTAGCTGCGATAGCCGGAGGACAGGAAGATGGGATTGCCCGCCTCTTTGCAGGCCTGGGTCATGTCGATCAGCGGCTGAGCGATCAGCTCGTCCACCACCTGGCGGTTGCCGTCATAGACGGTGCGGATGTCCGTATCGTCGCCCACCATGTTCAGATAAACCAGGTTTTCCGGCTCATAGTCGACAGGATCCATGGGGTGATCGCCGTTGACCAGCATGTACTGGGGCAGGGTCACGTCGATCTCCGGCGGCTTGGGCAGCCCAAGCGCCAGAGCCTTGGCCTCAGGCGAGTTGGGATCCAGCGTGGGCTCCGGTGTGGGCTCGGGCGTAGGCTCCGGTGTGACCTCCTCTGTGGGCTCGGGCGTGGGCTCCGTCTTGGAACCGGCGCCGACCTCGACGCCGAAGAGGGGCTTTACCGTGGATTCCGCCGCGGTCCAGGGCACGTAGGTCTCACCCGGCGCACCGATATCTTCGCTGAAGGCAGCATTGGAAAAATGATAATATGAATAAACGAACAGCAGTGCCAGCGCGAATAACGCCAGCACGATCCGACCGAAAAGCTTGGGCCTCATCTTGGCTTACCTCCGATTCAAAGCGTACGATAACATACAGAACAATAATAGCATTTTGCTTCATTTCGGTCAACATTATTTTGTTGAACCCGCCCTGGGCATCTGTTATAATAATAAAAACAAAAACCTGTCGGGAGGTGCATGCGTTTGAAAATCACTTGGTATGGCCATTCCTGCTTTCTGGTGGAGACGGCGGAGGGCTCTGCGGTCCTGGATCCCTACAGCCCCGGGAGCGTGCCGGGTCTGCGGCTGCCTGCGCTGACGGCGGACCTGGTGCTGTGCAGCCATGAGCATGGCGATCACAACTGGAGAGACGGCGTGACCCTGACCGGCAGGAACGCGGCCCTGTCCGTTTCGCGGCTGGACACCTGGCACGACGAGGTCGGCGGCCTGCGCCGGGGCGCCAACGCCGTTACGGTACTGGAGGCGGAGGGGCTGCGGGTGATCCACATGGGCGACCTGGGCCATATGCTCAGCGCGAAACAGCTGGAGCAGCTGGGCGCGGTCGACGTGCTGCTGCTGCCGGTGGGCGGCTTCTACACCATCGGACCGGAGACGGCCTGGGACTTGGCCCGGGCGATCCGGCCGAAGATCCTGGTCCCCATGCACTATCGGGGCGCAGGCTTTGGCTTTGACGTGCTGTCCCCGGTGGAGGACTTTTTGGCCCTGGCGAAAAACGTCCGGCGGCTGGACAGCAACGTGTTGGAGCCGGACAAGCTGACGACCCCGGTAACGGCTGTGCTGCGCTGCCCGGTGGAAGCATAAGGGAGTATAAGTTAGGAGGGACACGATGCTGTCCTTGTTGATCTTCTTTCTGATGATCGGCGCGCTGCCGGCCCTTTGCGCGGTGGCTTCTGATCGAAAATTTGAAGAGACGCTGCCTCTCAGCTGCGCGGCCCTGGCGCTGACGCTGTATTTGACGGCGCTGCTGGGCCTGCGGCATATGGGGATCGCGGTGGCGATCTGCCTGTGCCTGCTGTGCCTGCTGTATGCGCTGCGCCTGCTGCTGCAAAAAAAGTGCAGTTGGCGGGCGGCGGCGCGCCGCTTCTTCACGCCCGCCTTTTTCCTGTATCTGCTGCTGTTTGGCTATCTGGCAGTGATCAACTACGGGCGCATGGCCTGGGAGTTTGACGCGCTGTCCCATTGGGCGGACGTGGTCAAGGCCATGGTGCAGACCGGGCGGCTCTCCACAGATCCGCTGGCCCACTCCACCTTCCAGTCCTACCCCCCCGGCCTGTCTCTGTTCCAGTATCTGTCGGAAGAACTGGAGGTCCTTCTCGGCGGGGAATATGCGGACTGGCGGCTGTATCACGCCTTTCAGGTCTTCTTTCTGGCCTTCCTGCTGCCCTTCCTCCGGGAGCTGGATTTCAGAAAGATCTATGCCTGGCTGCTGGCTGCTGCGGTGCTGCTGGCGCCCACCTTCCTGTTCGCCAACATCTATACCTTTATCTACGTGGACCCGGTGCTGGGCGTGGTTGCGGCCTCCGGCCTTGCCATGATCCTGCTGGAAAAGCGTCGGAACGGCCCGTATCTGTGCGCCTATGCTGCCCTCTGCGCGGCCATGCTGGTGCTGATCAAGGATGCAGGTCTTGCCTATGCCATCGTACTGGCGGCGCTCTATCTGGTGTCCCAGCTGGGGCCGGACAGACAGGGCTTTGGGCAGAGACTCAGGGAGAGAAAGTGGGCGGCGCTGGTCTCGGTGGCTGCGGTGCTGCTGCCCTGGGGCAGCTGGAAGCTGAACATCCTGATGAACAACGCGGCGGTGGCCTATCCCGACAAGGTCCCGCTGACGGCGCTGCTGAAGGTCCTGCTGTTCCAGGATCAGAGCTACCGCAAGGACGTGCGGGATCTGTTCTGGACGGCTCTTCTGGAAAACGGCTCTTCCGCCGCCATTTCCGGGATCGGTCTGACCTATATCGTACTGATCGCCCTGCTGTTGACGGCGTTTCTGTTCGCGCTCAAACGCTGCCGCAGGCGCTTCCCGGAGCGGGCGGACCTGTTCAAGTGGGTGTTTTGGCTGAAGCTGGCGGAGCTGGTGCTGTACGTGTTCAGCCTGCTGGTCATGTATCTGTTCAAGTTCTCCGCCTATGAGGCGCTGCAGCTGGCGTCGCTGGAACGTTATATGGCGGTCCCGCTTCTGTCCGTCTGGCTGCTGACGCTGTTTCTGGTCATCGCCCTGATCCGGAGCGGCGAAGGGGACAAGAACCTCCTGGCGGCGGCTGTTCTCTGCGCGGTGTTGATCGGCACGCCGCCCCAGAGTCTCATCAATCTGAGCAATCGTGCTTCCGTGGCGCAGTCCAGGGAGCTGCGCGCGCCTATCACCGCGCTGGAGCAGCGCTTTGAAGAAGACTACAGCGGCGCGCCGGCCCGGATCTATTTCCTGTCCCAGGAGGACGCGGAGTATGCTTTCTATATGACCAAGTACAGCTTCCGGCCCCACGCGGTATCCTCGCCTCTGGGCTGGAGCCTGGGCGAGCCCTTTTATGAGGGCGACGTGTGGACGCGCGCCTGTACGCCGGAGCAGCTGCGGGAGAAGCTGAAAGCGGAGTATGATTTCGTGGTCGTCTATCGCATGAATGATGATTTCGCACGGCGCTTCGGGGCGCTCTTTTCCGACCCCGACCAGATCGGCCCGCAGCGGATCTACGCAGTGGACCGGGACAGCGGCCAATTGACCTTGTTCGGTGAAATGTAAGTACAAAAAAACCTCTGCCGTTGGCAGAGGTTTTTTTGATATGGGGATTTTACGCGGCGTCTGGGGCCTCCTCGGCCTCGGCGTCGCTTTCGGCCTCGACCGCTTCCGCCGGGGCGTCTTCAACGGACGCTTCCGCCTCGTCAGCCTCCGGCTGCTCCGCAGGGGCGGTCACTTCAAAGCTCAACTCGGCTTCATAGCTGTCGCCGCTGTCGAAGCTCAGGGTGACCAGCGCGGTATAGGTACCGGCTTCCAGCTTGGCGGCCGGACGCAGGACCCAGGTGCTGTCGTTGACGGCGGCGGCGCCCACGCGCCCGCTGCTGCCGCGGTTGAGCGTGAAGCAGGAGGCGTCCTCACCGGACAGCTCTACGCTTTCCACATGGGCGACCACAGGGCCGGGGTTCTCCACCCGGATGGCCTGGGCTGCGGGGGTGCTGTAGCCCTCCTGGGCCTCAAAGCTGGGGATCGTCACGGTGACGATGGCATAGGAGGCGCTGGCCGGTTCGCTGACTTCCGCGCCCTCAAAGAGCGCAACGGCCGTGACAACGGCGCCTTCCTCCAGGGCGATGGGCTTTTCATAGAGGACGCTGTTCTCCTCGTCGGGAAGCTGGCCGTCCACGCTGTAATAGATCGCCGCACCCTCCGGGGCCGTCAGCTCCAGACTCTGGGCGCTGGCATAAGTACCCTCGGCCAGGCTGAACGTCGGGGCGTCGGCCCGGAAGCTGAGGGCCAGCTCCAGAGCGGCGGAAGGATCGGACAGGGTGTAGCTGCCGTCCTCATTCTTGCTGAGCTTGGCGCCGTCCGCCTGGGCGGATACGATGGAGAAGCCCTCCTTGGGGGTGATGGTGACCAGGCTGTCCCTGGACATCATCAGGGAATCCTCCGTGCCCGGCTCCGGCTCAAGCCCGTCGATCTGCGCGAAGGCGCTGTAGTCACCGGCCAGGGTCACCCGGAAGTAGCCGGCGATCAGACTGGTCTCCACATCGCCGTCGAAGGCGTAGACCACGGCGCCGTTGCTGTAGACCTTGCCGCCGTTGTTGTAGACGATGCCGCCGTTGCTGTACACGGTACCGCCGTTGTTGTAGACCAGACCGCCGTTGTTGTAGACCAGGCCGTTGTTGTTGTAGACGGTGCCGGCATTGTTGTAGACGGTACCCGCGTTGTTGAAGACCAGGTCGCCCTCCCTGGCGTAGAGGGTTTCCTCCGCCTCGTTGTAGATGGCATCCGGCAGGGGCGGCAGTTCCTCTTCTTCGGCAGGCTCCGCATCCTCGGCTTCTTTCGCGGCTTCCTCCGTCTCGGCTTCCTCCGCGGAGATCTCAGCGTCGGGCGCTTCCTCGGTCTGTTCTTCCAGCGCCTCAATGGCTGCGTCCAGCTCTGCCGCGATCTCCTCGGCGGTCTCTCCGGCGAATTCTTCCGCCTCGGCTTCTTCCGCCTCTACCGCCTCGGCCACGGCCTCGATCTCGGCCGCTTCCTCAGCATCCTCCTTGGGGCCTTTGGGGGCGGCCAGCGCTGTTGCGGGCAGCAGGCTCAGCAGCAGCATCAGGACCAGCAGCAGGGCCAGACCCTGTTTTTTCAGTTTCATGGCATTCTCCTTTCACGTTTATTCATGGATCTCCAAGCTTAAAACGTCGGGGCGTGAATAGTGCCCGCAGGCGTCAAACTCCATACGGCTGGCGGGGACCTTCTGCATATCCAGGTCCGCGTAAATGATTGCCTCCCGGTCCCAGACCGGCTCGGTCACATAGTGACCGAAGGGATCCACCACACAGCTGCCGCCCCGGCAGGTGAGCTCCGGCAGGCGGGCGATCTCATCCTGGGCCTGGAGCGCGGCGGGGTACATGTCCCGGGTGAAGAACATGTCGCAGTTGATAAAATAGCAGTGGCCCTCAATGGCAATGTGGCGAATGGTGGCCTGCCATTCCTCGTTGTCGTTGGTGTTGGGGGAGAGGTAGAGCGCCACACCCTTTTCGTACAGGGCCACCCTGGCCAGGGGCATGTAGCTCTCCCAGCAGATCAGACTGCCCATGGGACCCCAGGGCGTGTCCGCCATGGGGAAGTAGCCCTGATCCGCGTCTCCCCAGACCACCCGCTCGGCCCCGGTGGGCTTGAGCTTCCGGTGGGCGGAGACCAGCTCCCCCTCGGGGGAGAAGATCAGATTGCTGTTATAGAGCGTGGCCGTGTTCAGCGTCCGCTCCGAGACGCCGATGCTGAGCCAGACCTTGTTCTCCCTGGCGGCGGCGGCAAGCTGCGCCGTCTCCGGCCCAGGGACCAGGAGGGAATTGTCGTAGTAGAGCAGCCAATCCCTGCGGCCGGCTTCCTCCCGGTGCCCCACGGTGAAACCGAAGGTCATTCCGTAGGGGTAGCAGGGGATAAACAGCTCGGGAAACACCACCAGCTCCGCACCGTTTTGCGCGGCCTCGGCAGTCAGCGCCAGCGCTTTTTCCAGGCAGGCGGCCTTGTCGAACATCACAGGCGCGGCCTGCACCACCGCGACGCGGCAGACGGGTTTCAGTTCTTTCACGGCAGGACCTCCATTTATGGTGTGCTGGCCTTTGCAAGATACAAGATATATTATATTCTTGGAAAAAGCATGTGTAAAGTGTAAATTCTCTCCCCGGCATTGTCAAAATCGGGAAAAAAGGGTATGCTTAAAACAAAGGAAACAGACGGAGGCAAAACAAAAATCATGCATATTGACCGGATCGACAGCTTACAGGCCCTCGCTGAGCGGGTGGAGGAGCTGGGCTTTCTGCCCTTCTTCCGCAACGAGATCCCCGGTTTTTCCATCGAGGAGCACACCCCGGCGCGGCTTTGGTTCTCTGAGACGGAAGACGGGCCTTGGGAGTGGAAAGGGCCGGTGGCCTCCAACGGCCGCTGTGTATACGGCAAATTCTTCAAGGGCCGTGCGGGCTTCATCAGCCTGCGCTGGTTTCCTGCCTTTGCCAACTACCGCCGGGGCGGCTACGATTTTGACGCCCTGTATGAGGACGGCTTCGCCGCGCACAAGGACAAGGCGGTTTATGACGCGCTGCAGGCGGCGGGCTCGCTGCTGTCCAGGGAGCTCAAGCGGCGCTGCGGCTATGGGAAAGACGGCGGCAAGGGCTTTGACACGGTCATTACCCGGCTGCAGATGCGCAGTTATGTGAGCATCGCCGATTTCGAGTACCAGATGGACCGCCGCGGCCGACCCTATGGCTGGGGCGTGGCCCGCTACAGCACGCCCGAGGCTCAGTTCGGGGAGGCACTGATGGAGGAGGCCTACCGGCAGGAGCCGGAAGAATCCCGGCGTCGGGTCTACGCGTATCTGCGAGAGCTGACCGGAGCGGAGGATCGTATGTTGGCAAAGATGCTGGGTGACCGGCTGTGAAGCACAAAAAGAAAGAGGACCGCAGATGGTATATCTGCGGTCCTCTTTTATCGCTCCGTCAGAGCAGGGATTCCCAATCCAGGGTGCGGCGTTCTCCGATCTCGATCATCGGGATCCCGACCCGTCCCGCGCCCCGGATGGGAGCATACAGCGGGTCCGTATCCCGGATGGCCAGAAAGGCCTTCAGTCCGTCCAGATGGGAAATATCCACAAAGTCGAATTCCAGCTTCTTCTCCTCATAGGCGGCCAGGCACTCCCGGGTGTCGGGGCATTCCCTGGTCCCGTATACTTTGACGCGCATGGGGACTCCTCCTTAGATTTTTGTTACGGCATCATAGCCAATACCGATCCGATCAACACCACCAGGGCGGCAAAGGCCAGCCCCACGATGGTGTCGGCGCTGAAGATCCGGCGCAGCCGCACCCAGAGGGAGAGCCTGCCGGGCGCGCTCTTGTCCGGCGGGATGGGTCGGCTGCTGCCGTCAGGCAGGATCCTGTACAGGATCGGGTGATCGAACAGCAGGCTGCGGCCCAGACTCAGACAGCCCAGGAAAACAGCGGCGAGGGCCAGCACATACCATACCGCGCCATAGGCGGTCTCGATCCCGGCCAGCCGGACCTCTGCGCCGAACAGCGCGCGCAAAGCAGTGATCGCGACGCTCAGCAGCCAGGGCAGGGCAAGCACGCCCAGGGTAAACAGCAGGAACAGACCGATGCGCCTGGCCGTGTAGTAGCGGATCTCCACCGGGACGGCTTCGCCGTCCGGCGCCTCATAAAAGCGCAGGCCATCGGCGCTTCCCCCGTCGGTCTCCGGCGGAGCCGAGGTAAAGAAGCGCCCCTCATAGCGCTCGGTCAGCGGATCTCGGATGCGAAACAGCCTTCGGTGCAGGCGTTCGCCCCGCTCACCGCCCAGCAGCGCAAAGATCAGCACCACGCTGGCGGCTGTGCCCAGAATAAACAGCTCCAGGTTCCCGGCGGATGCGTAGATCCAGAACAGGGTGGCCAGCAGGGACAGGATCAGCGGCTCCATCAGCCACTGATGGGAGCGGACGCGCTTGTCCCGGCTGACGGCGACGCGGCCGGTCTGGCCATTGATCATCACACGGGTGCCCTCCACCGTCAGCAGATAGACCGGCACCAGCACCGACAGGCACAGGGCCTGGCCGCGGTCCGGCTGCAGCTGCAGGTCGCTGCTGCGCAGTTTCCGTTCCACCGCGCCCAGCTGGTGTGTGGCCAGCTCTCCGTCGATGCGGTGCTCCAGCAGAGCCTCCGGCAGGTCCCGGAGCTTGAGCCTGGCCTCGCCCAACAGCTCCGGCCCGAAGGCCCGGACGGGCCGCCAGTCGAAAGGCTCCACCGCGCTCAGCAGCAGGCTGTCCACCTGGGCGGAGCTGTTGACCAGCACGTCCTCCGCATTGCCGCGGCAGCTGTAGCTGCGCGCGCAGGCCCGGCGCGTGACCTGGAAGCGCATCGGCCCCCGGAGCAGCTCACAGGGCAGATAACAGGCCTCCAGCCGGTCCGCCGCTTTTTCCACCCGGCGGGCCTCCTTCTGCAGGCGGTTTTTCCCGACCCAGCTTTTCAGGGCGCGCCTGGCGTCCTCCGCCGACAAAACGAAGGGCAGGGCCAGCGTGGGCAGATCCAGGTCCCGAGACATGGCGCCCCGCTGCAGCTCGCTGCCGCAGAAAGCGCAGTCAGCCGGGGTGGCTCTGGCGCTGAGCGTGACCGCGCCGCAGCCGGGGCAGCGGTACAGCGCCGCCTCCGCATCCCAAAGCTGCCGCCGCAGCAGGCCCAGCTGCCGCTCCTGCCAGGCTTGCGCATAGCGCAGGGGCTGCTGCACCGGGGTGGATTTGCCGCAAAACAGGCAGTGGTAGTTCTGCCGGGCCAGATCGTAGTTCGCCTCTGCGCCGCAATGGACGCAGCGGACAGGCAGCGGCAAAACGTCAAGATTCAATTGTTCGGTCAAAACGTCCATGCGCAAACCATCCCAGGCGAAGTCGTTACAGGATTCCGAATCAATTATATCACAGGTCTGCGGGGTTTGGATACGGGAAATTTCTATAAAATGTGAAGCAGCGGCCAAAGAAAAAGCTCTGACTGTATTTGTCAGAGCTTCGTTTGCTGCGCGTCCAGCTTTTCCCGCTCGCCGCGGCGTTCTTTTTCCGGTTCCCGCATGCAGCCTGCGGTGATGATAGCCGCTGCCGCCTTATTTTAACGAATCCTTTTTCCGATATTCATTATGAAAAGGCCGCTGAGTGCTTCTCCGCGGCCTTGGGCCTTCGTCAGGCGGCCAGCAGCTCCGCCGCCATTTGGAACATGAAATCGGCGTCATAATCGGCAAAGCACAGCAGGGTATGTCGCACGTCGCCTGAAACAAAGCCGATGTCGGCAAAGGGATTGACCTGCACAGCGTCGCTGCCGTAGCCGATCTGCAGCTCGCCGGAGGCGACCCGCGCCTCTTCCTCCGGGGTGGGACGGTAGTCCGCGGGCACGGCCATGTAGACGCTGTAGTGATAGCGCACCGTCACGCCGCCGATCTCCCGGGTTTCCGCGGCGGGCGGGGCGTTTTCCTCGTTGGAGAGCGCTGCCGGTTCCACGGCCAGATACAAGTCCGGCGCGTCCGCCTTTTCATAACGCAGGTTCAGCCCCAGGTTTTCCGCCAGGGCGTTGCCCTCCGCGTCCACCGGCGAGCTGTGTACCAGGGACAGCTCCCGGAAGCGGTAGCCGTTGGAGAATTCCTCTACAGCCGAGACAGGAAAGCCCACCTGCCGTTCATAGGCGGGCAGGAATCGGAAATCGTTTTGTCCCAGGCCCTGGGACAGGGACCAGGACAGGATCCCCGCGGGGCTGCCCAGGGCGTAGGCGGTGACGGTGAAGAACAGGCTGACCACGGCAGCCAGCAGCGCTACGCGCCGCACCCGCCGGTGGACAGAGACCGTCGTTTTCCGCGGCTGCGCCGCGATGTTTGCTTTTGCGTCGGCCACCCAGGTCTCGTCTGCGAGACCGATGGCGTCCAGGATCTGATCGCTTGTCATATCGTAAAACCCTCCTTGTTGAGCAGATCCCGCAGCCGTTTGCGGCTGCGGTGCAGCATGGATTTCACCTTGCTCTCGCTGAAGCCGAACTGCGTCGCGATGGCGGCGATGCTGTCAAAGTACCAGTAGCGGCAGAGAAAGACCTGCCGCTGCGTTGCGGGCAGCTGCGCCAGGAAGCGCCGAAGCAGTTCCGCCAGCTCCTTCTCTGCCAGCGCCTCGTCCGGGCCGCACCGGGCGGGGATGCAGTCTGCCAGCTCCTCATAGACCAGGGCGGCCTCTCCGCCGCCGCGCTTCTGGGCCCGCTCGTCCCGCCAGCGCTTCAGGGCGGCGAAGCGGGTCAGCTTGGCCAGGTATCCGGCCAGGGCCTCCGGCCTGTGGGGCGGGATGCTGTTCCAGGCGTTCAGCCAGGTGTCGTTGAGGCACTCCTCCGCGTCCTGCTCGTCGGCCAGAATATTCCGGGCCACCGCGCGGCAGCAGCCGCCGTACTTGTCCGCCGCGGCCTGCAGCGCCCGCTCGTCCCGCTGCCAGAACAAGGTGACGATCTCTCGATCCTCCATGCATTCACCTCCTTGTGTTGTCTTGAAAGACCTTTCACTTATACTAACACCGGAAAATGCGTTTCGGTTGCGCCGGGGCAAAAAATTCATTTGTTGAAACCCGGGCGGCGGCATAGTATAATAGGAAAAACGAAACGCCCGGACAGGCCGGGCGGAAAGAGGACGATATGGAAAAGATCAAGGTCCTGACCATCTTCGGCACCCGGCCGGAGACCATCAAGATGGCGCCGCTGGTGATCGAACTGAAGAGCCGGCCGGAGATCTCCTGCACCGTCTGCGTCACCGCCCAGCACAGGGAGATGCTGGATCAGGTGCTGGAGGCTTTCGCCATCGTGCCGGAGTACGATCTGAACATCATGCAGCACGGGCAGACCCTGTCGGACATCACCGCCCGGGTACTCAAGGGCCTGGAGGATGTGATCCGCGAGGTGCAGCCGGACATCGTTCTGGTCCACGGAGACACCACCACCACCTTCGCCGGTGCCCTGGCCGCTTTTTATCAGCAGGTGGCCATCGGCCATGTGGAGGCGGGGCTGCGGACCTACAACAAATATTCCCCCTACCCGGAGGAGATGAACCGGCAGTTCGTCAGCGCCATGGCGGACATGAACTTTGCCCCCACCGCCAAGAGCCGGGACAATCTGCTGCGGGAGGGCCGCAGTGCCGAGAGTATCTACGTTACGGGCAACACCGCTATCGACGCCATGCGGACCACCGTCCGCCCGGATTATGCTGACGAGCTTACCGACTGGGCGGCGGGCAGCCGGCTCATTACGCTGACGGCCCACCGCCGGGAAAACCTGGGCGACCCCATGCGGGGCATGTTCCGGGCCATTCGCCGCATCCTGGACAAGTATGAGGACATCAAGGTGATCTACCCGGTGCACCTCAACCCCAGGGTGAAGAGCGTGGCCGAGGAATGCCTGGGCGACTGCGAGCGGGTCAAGCTTATTCCGCCCCTGGAGGTGATCCAGTTCCACAATCTGCTGGCCCACTCCTACCTGATCCTCACCGACAGCGGCGGCATTCAGGAGGAGGCGCCGTCCCTGGGCAAGCCCGTGGTGGTCCTGCGGGACACCACCGAGCGGCCCGAGGGCATCGAGGCCGGCACGCTGAAGCTGGCAGGGACGGACGAGGAGAGGATCTTTGAGATCGTGGATGAGCTGCTCAGCGACCGGGAGGAATATGGGCGGATGAGCCGTGCCAGCAATCCCTATGGGGACGGGTATGCCAGCCGCCGCATCGCCGACGCCATCGTGGAGCGCTTTCGGAAAGCCTGAGGAACACGGCCATGCTGAAGGACTATTTTGAAAAACTGTATACCGGCAGCCAGGCAGACTTTTTCCGGCTGGCCGACAGGGCCATGGATCGGGAGGAACGGCTGTTCGTGGTGACGGCCAACCCGGAGGTCATGATGATTGCCCAGGCGACGCCGGAGCTGGACGCGGTGCTTTGCTCGGATGCGGCTACCATCGTGCCCGACGGGATCGGCGTGGTCCGGGCGGCGCGCGGCCTGGGGCTGGAACTGCCCGGCCGGGTGACCGGTGTGGAGCTGGCCTGGGAGCTGATCTGTCACGCGGGGCGGACGGGCAGGCGTGTTTACTTGTACGGCGCCAGGGAGGAAGTGCTGCAGGCGCTGGTCAGACGCATCAGGACGGAGGTGCCCGGCGCTGTGATCGCGGGCGCGAAAAACGGCTATGACCATGAGGACGACGCGGTGTTCCGGGACGTGCTGGAGCAGCGGCCGGATCTGGTGCTGGTGGCCCTGGGCGTGCCCCGGCAGGAGCTGCTGATCGCCCGCTGGCTCGACAAGTTCGACAAGGGCGTGTTCGTCGGCGTGGGCGGTTCCTTCGACGTGCTCAGCGGCCAAAAGCAGCGGGCGCCGGAGATCTTCCTGAAGCTGAATCTGGAGTGGCTGTACCGGATCGCCAGGGAGCCCAGGCGCTTCGGCCGCTTCTTCCGCAGCAATGTGCGCTTCCTGGGCAAGGTGCGCCGCATCGGCGGCCTGGACCGGCGGGATTGATCGGGCAGCGAACTGCCGCCAAGGCCCCAAGGGGGCGGCAATAGTCAGTTTTCTTTCGCCAAAACTGCGGTTTTCCCTTGTAATGTGGTGCCGCGGATGATAGAATATGATCACATCGAGTTCGGAATAAAGCTTAACGAAGGAGAATATTATAATGGACTATTTTGAAAAAGAATTTGCCGGCATCGTGGAGAAAGCCAAGGCGGGCAAGAAGGTCATGCGCGTGGCCGTTGCCGGCGCGGATGCCGAGAACATCCTGAAGGGCGTGTTCGACGCCCAGGAGGACGGCTTTGTAGAGCCCATCCTGATCGGCAACGAGGCGAAAATCATGGCCGTGATCGAGCGGCTGGGCATGACCGAGCGGGACTATGTGCTGCAGCCGGTGCCCGACGACACCAATGTGGTGCAGTACGCCATCGAGATGATCAAGGCCGGCAGCGCGGACTGCCTGGTGCGCGGCAATACCCAGACCCGCGATTTCCTGATGCCCGTTCTCAACCGGGCCAACCACCTGGTCAGAGAAAATGAGCTGGTCACCCATGTGGTGTTCCTGAAAGTGCCCGAGTACGAGAAGGTGATGGCCATCTCCGACGTGACGCTGCTGATCAATCCCCCGGCCGACGCCCGCGTGGAAGTGGCCAAGAACATGGTCAAGGCTCTGAGCGTCTTTGAGATCACGACTCCCAACATCGCCCTGCTGTCCCTGGTGGAGACCCCCAGCTTCCAGATGCGCGACACCGTGGAGGATCAGACCATCGTCCGCAACCACAAGATGCGCCCCATCGCCGACTGCAACCTGGTAGGCCCCATCTCCTATGACCTGATCGTCAGCAAGGAGGCCGCCCGCCTGAAGAATTACGACTGCCCCTACTGCGGCGAATTCGACGGTATCGTGGTGCCCAACCTGATGGCCGGCAACCTGCTGGTCAAGGTCCTGCAGCGCAACGCCAAGGCCACCGGCTTCGGCATCCTGGTGGGCTGCAACATCCCCATCGCCATCAGCGGCCGCAGCGATCCCCCGGAGCAGACCTATCTGTCCCTGGCCACCTGCAGCGCCATGCTCAATTCCGAGAAACATTACTACAAAGGCAAATAAAGCAAAACAGCACAAAACCGCCCTCCGTTCAACGGAGGGCGGTTCTTGGTTTTGCAGATTTTTCGCTTCGGCTCAGGCCTGGGCGATCAGCTCGGCGCAGACGTCGCCAAGGATCTTGACGCCCTTTTCGATGGCCTCGTCGGTGCTGTTGGAGTAATTGACGCGGAAGGTGCGCACATTGCGCTGGACCTCATAGAAGGGATCGCCCGGGCAGATGGCGACGCCCTTTTCCAGGCCCTTGCGGTACAGATCCACCGCGGTGATGCCCTCGGGCAGGGTGACCCACAGGAACATGCCGCCCTCGGTGGGGGTGAAGGTCACGCCCGCGGGCAGGTACTTGCGCAGGCAGTCCATCATGAACTCGGCCTTGGCCTTGTACAGGACCTTGGTCTTCTCGATGTGGGCGTCCACGTCGTTGTCGGCCAGGTACTGGGCCAACACCATCTGGCTGAAGATATTGGTATGCAGGTCGGCGGTGGCCTTGTAGCTGAGCAGCTTTGCGCGCAGCTCCTCGTTGCGCACGCAGATCCAGCCGATGCGCATGCCCGGCGTGACGATCTTGGAGAAGGTGCCCAGCATGCAGCACTGCTCGCCCAGGTCGGCGCCGAAGCTGTCGGTGGCGGTGCCGGCGAAGCGCAGCTCACGATAGGGGTTGTCCTCCAGGAGCATGATGTTGGTGCCCTTGAAGATCTCCACGACCTTGTCGTGCACTTCCTGAGAATAGCTCAGGCCGGTGGGGTTCTGGAAGTTGGGGATCAGATAGGCAAACTTGGCGTCGGGATTGGCCTTCACGGTCTCGGCCAGCTTGTCGCAGTCGATGCCGTCGGCGTTGATGGTCACGGGCAGCACTTCGGGATCGAACACGTGGAAAGACTGGAGCGCCACCAGATAGGTGGGATCCTCTACGATGACCTTGTCGCCGGGATCCAGCATGGCGGCGCCGACCATGGCCAGAGCCTGCTGGGAGCCGTTGGTGACGATGATATCTTCGGGCTTCACGCCGGTGACGCCCATGGTCTCATAGCGCTTGGCGATCCACTGGCGCAGGGCAGGCCAGCCGGCGGTGGAGCTGTATTGCAGAGCCACGACGCCGTTCTCTTCCAGGACCTTCTTGGTGGCCGCCTCCATCTCGGGGATGGGGAAGGACACCGGGTTGGGCAGGCCGCCGGCAAAGGAAATAATGTCGGGGGAGGCGGCAGCCGCCAGAATGCTGGCGGTGAACTCGCCCTGGAAATCAGGCTTCGTGATCATGGTGGACAGTTTGAATTGCATGGTGTACGCTCCTTTCGGATCTGAATAGAATTACATGGTTAACCTGAGGCCGGCGCCGGGGCGGAAAGGGCAGCCCAGCCGCCTGCATGTTTTTTCCATGCACGTAGTATATACCCGGAAAATGCAGAAGTAAAGCCGAAAATTCGCATGCTTGAGGGAAAACACGAGTTTTTTCAAAGGTCCCGGAGGTACCGGAGGCCGGGGGAGGCCCGCCGCCGTCCTGCTTTCTCAAGGGCAGCGCAAGTTTTTGTTGCGCGAGGGCCGCAGGCAAGCTATAATATTTCCGACGAAAAAAGATACAGGAGGAACTTTCTATGGCAGATAACAAACGTCCGGAGAACATGGAGCGTATCACCACCCCTGAACTGGCGAAAGCCTTCATCGACGAGCAGCTCGCCGCGCTGCGGGAGCAGATCGGCGATAAGAAGGTGCTGCTGGCCCTGTCCGGCGGTGTGGACTCCTCCGTGGTGGCTGCCCTGCTCATCAAGGCGGTGGGCAAGCAGCTGACCTGCGTGCACGTCAACCACGGCCTGCTGCGCAAGGGCGAGCCCGAGCAGGTCATCGAGGTGTTCCGCAACCAGATGAACGCGAACCTGGTCTATGTGGACGCGGTGGACCGTTTTCTGGACAAGCTGGCCGGCGTGGCCGACCCGGAAGCCAAGCGCAAGATCATCGGCGCGGAGTTTATCCGCGTGTTTGAGGAGGAAGCCCGCAAGCTGGACGGCATCGAGTTCCTGGCCCAGGGAACCATCTATCCGGACATCCTGGAGAGCGGCCCGGTGAAGGCCCACCACAATGTGGGGGGTCTGCCGGAGGATCTGCAGTTTGAGCTGGTGGAGCCGCTGAAGTTCCTGTTCAAGGACGAGGTGCGCGTGGTGGGCAAGGAGCTGGGCCTGCCCGACGGCATGGTCTATCGTCAGCCCTTCCCCGGCCCCGGCCTGGGCGTGCGCTGCGTGGGCGCCATCACCCGCGACCGGCTGGAGGCCGTGCGGGAATCCGACGCCATCCTGCGGGAGGAGTTTGCCAAGAACGGCCTGGCCGGGAAGGTGTGGCAGTATTTCACCATCGTGCCGGACTTCAAGTCCACCGGCGTGAAGGAGGGTCTGCGCTCCTATGACTGGCCCGTGGTCATCCGCGCCGTCAACACCCGAGACGCCATGACCGCCACAGTGGAGGACGTGCCCTTCGCCCTGCTGCAGCACATCACCGACCGTATCACCCATGAGGTGGCGGGCGTCAACCGCGTGCTCTATGACCTGACGCCGAAGCCGACCGGAACCATCGAGTGGGAATAAGGAAAAAGTGATCCTTCGAGGCCGGAAAGCCTTGAAAACACTGGACTTTTGAGTTCCCGCTACTCCGAGTGATAGCAAATTGATAGCACGAGAATCTGAGATTTGTTGAGCGCAAATCCAAGGGTTTGCGAGTGTGCTGTCACCCATCATCCATAAATCAAAGAGGTCAACCTGACTTTTGCAAGCCGGGTTGACCTCTTTCTTTTTTGCCCTCGAATGTCCTTATCCTTTTTTAAGTTCTTCGATCAGCGCATCGGACAGAGCTTGCGAGGGTACTTTGGCCCACCGCCCGGCTTTATCCAGCTCCGGGTACTTGTAGCGCCAGCGGTCGTATTCCTCTTTGCTGATTTCCCCGCGCTCCAGCTTGGCGGCTTGTTCCCGCCAGGAACGAAACATATCAAACAGTTGAAGATAGGTCGAGCCCTTTGATTTATCCAACCGCAGGCAAACTTCACCGTTGATCTCTCCAATCTTGAGGCCGTAGATATCCTCCAGTGCAAATAGCGTGTGCATCAGTCCAACATAGCTGTCAATGTCCGGGACATCAAGAGCCTTTGGGGATACATCCAACACACGAGCCAGCTCCGCTGTCAGCTCGGCCTTGGGGGTTCGAGCGCCGGTTTCATACTGTGCCATGCGAACATCGGCCGTCTTTTCCGAAAAGCCGACCATCATACCCAAATACTTCTGCGTCATGCCCCGCAGGGAGCGGATGAAATGGATTCTTTCACCAATCGCCATACCAGATAACTCCTATCTACTCGTAGTTTCGAGAATATATTAGCAAATATGTTTAGTGTTGTCAAGGAATAATTAAATAAATTTGTTTAGCTTTTCTCCTCGACTTAACTGTATTTGTTTAGTATAATTACCATGAGCTAAACTAATATGTTTAGTGAACTGAATGACCGTCCGACCAGAGATACACCGCCATGATCTTCTAACTGGAAGGGAGCGCGCGTTTATTCCCAATCACACGAAATACGAGATTTCGTGTGAGAAGGAAGATCAGCGGAGTGAATGAGCTTTCGCGTTCACGCGGAAGCAAACGATACGAAGCTTGATCTGACGCGACGACACAGCGCCGCGCAGGGTTGCCTGTCTGGAAACTGGAATCGGGTAAAACGGCAAGCCATTTTCGTTCTTAAATAACTGCTCTCACTTTTGAGGGCGGGGAAGGGAGGTGATTCATATAGCTGAACAGGTTTTTATGAAGGTGGACGAGGTCGCAGCTGAGCTCGGAGTTTCAAACTCCTATGCCTATAAGCTGATCCGGGAGCTGAACAAGGAACTCAAGGCAGCCGGCTGCATCGTC
>Ga0310695_10001067_pt1 | contig 66799 bp, 56 predicted proteins | sample RumenRJG_04DNA_FD_203882 | JGI IMG/M metagenome (GOLD analysis project Ga0310695, IMG submission 203882) | Bovine rumen microbial communities from Lethbridge, Alberta, Canada - RJG_04 (v2) (version 2) | ecosystem: Host-associated > Mammals > Digestive system > Stomach > Rumen | place: Canada... | reverse complement strand
CAGTCATTCGCCAACTCAAGAAACAGCTCATTGCCACAAAGAACCTTAAAGGCTCGATGGAGGCTCTGCCGTTCTTTGATGCCAAGTGCAGGAAATCGGTCGAAAAGACTATCGCATTCCTTGAGAAGCAGGTTAAAGACCTCGAAGAGGATCTTGCATCTCTTGCCAAGTCCGAGTACAAGAAGCAGATGGATCTGCTCACCTCCGTAAAAGGAATAGGCATCACACTTGCTGCTGCACTCATCATGGCCACTGGCGGCTTCACTTACTTTGATAATGCAAAGCAACTCACCCGTCATCTGGGATTGTCGCCTACATATCAGCAGTCCGGTACTTCAGTCAATTTCAAAGGTCACATCAACCGCAACGGAGACTCTTCTTTGAGGAGTCAGCTCTACGTGGCAGCATTCTCTTCTATAAGATGTAATACTGAATGCAGAGCTTGTTATGACCGTTTGCGGTCTAATGGCAAGCCTGGGAAAGTCGCTGTCATTGCAGTAGCAAATAAACTCATCCGACAGGCTTTTGCCGTTGTCACTCAGGAGAAACCCTATGTTGATGGTTACATATCTTCAAAGAAGTAACTCCTGCATTATCCCGAAGTGTATCAGGTTAGAAAAACTAATACCTGAAAACACCGAGGGGTGTGGGGGCGAGAAGCCCCCATGAGAGGGAACGTATTAGCCTCAAGTGCTAAATAACGTTAACCATATTCAATTTCTTTATTACAGTTCATAACTTTTTCAGATATTTTTGTTATTCCCTATACAAAAATAGGTATTTTTTCTCAATTAGTAAACAGTTTAATGATATTATTTTCGTTTGACACGCTGGAACCGCAACCGTAACAGCTATACTGCCCGCCAGGTACGCCTGATTGCCGAATACCTATGCTTGGACTAAAATACATTCTTTCTTTAATGACAAACAAAATAATGTTAAAAAGATTTTAACCGACCACTTTTGGCTACTTATAGCCACAAAACAGGATAGCACGAAGAGACTATCTGAACGACTGATAGATTTCCCCCCCTCCTTGCACCTCATGGGGTGGGGCTTTTTCTATTTTCTGAGGAAAAGTGCTACATGTTTGGGAAATATTTTGTAACTTTGCAGCAGAAATCAAAATATAAATCTGAACTTCAGGAAAGATATGAAATTTGTCAGTTGGAATGTAAACGGTTTACGCGCTTGTGAAGGCAAGGGCTTCAGTGATATCTTTAATCAGTTGGATGCCGACTTCTTCTGTCTGCAGGAGACAAAGATGCAGGAGGGACAGCTCGACCTTGCCTATGAGGGCTATGACAGTTATTGGAACTATGCCGACAAGAAAGGCTACAGCGGCACAGCTATCTTCACTAAGCATAAGCCCTTGAGCGTAAGCTACGGCATAGGCATCGATGAGCACGACCATGAGGGCCGTGTGATAACACTTGAGATGGACGATTTCTATCTCGTTTGCTGTTACACTCCCAACTCTCAGGACGGGCTGAAGCGTCTGGACTATCGTATGACCTGGGAGAATGATTTCCGTGACTATCTCAGGCAGCTCGATGCCCAGAAGCCCGTTATCCTCTGTGGCGACCTCAATGTAGCTCATGAGGAGATAGATATCAAGAATCCCAAGACCAACCGTCATAATGCCGGATTCACTGACGAGGAGCGTGAGAAGTTCTCTACTCTGTTATCAGCCGGATTCACCGACTCGTTCAGATACAAATATCCCGATGAGGTGAGATATTCGTGGTGGTCTTACCGTTTTCAGGCCCGACAGAAGAATGCCGGCTGGCGCATAGACTATTTTGTGATTTCTGACCGACTACGTGAGCGCCTCGACGATGCCAAGATTCATACCGACATCCTGGGCTCAGACCACTGTCCTGTGGAACTCGATCTCTTATAAGAGACAACAATAAACCTAACTTATTATTCAATTTATGAAAAGATTAAGAACAATCGCCTTTGCTGTTGCAGCATGTCTTGCAACATTGGCTTCTGCACAGCAGGAAGAGAGGCAGTCGACCATCACCAATGATGATGGTACAGTGACATTCCGGTACTGGAATGACAAGGCAAAGAATGTACAGGTAGACGTGCAGTTTGCAGGTCGTAATCCGATGACACGCGATGCCAACGGAGTATGGACAGCGACACTCGGACCTGCTGCGCCCGACATGTATCCCTACTGTTTTATCGTCGACGGGGTGAGCATCATGGACCCGCTCAATCCGCAGTATTTCCCCAACGAGGGCTTTAAGAACAGCTTGCTGGAGATAAAGAGCAAGACGGGTTCGCTGGCCCACGACATCAAGGATGTGCCTCACGGCACGGTGACCTACATCAGCTATTACTCAAAGAGCCTCGGGGCTACGAATCATGCGATAGTATATCTGCCGCCAAACTATATGATGAATTATCAGAAGAAGTATCCAGTGTTCTATCTTATCAGCGGAACGACGGATACCGAAGAGGTCTATTATAAGGTCGGACGTGTGAATTATATCCTCGATAACCTCTTGGCAGAGAAGGCCGTCAAGGAGATGATTGTGGTGTTGCCATACGGCAATCCCGCGAAGCTGAAGTTCCAGGGAGCACCGACAACTGTTCCCGGGGCTTCGACAAAGGAAAGCTCGGAGGAGATGGCCCGTCAGATGCGTAATGGTGGTGATGTGTTCAGCAGGGATCTCATCAACGACTTGATGCCGTATATCGAGAAAAACTATCGTACCATCAACAATGCCGAGCATCGTGCCATAGGAGGTTTCTCGCGTGGTGGTAACCAAGCGCTGTTCAATGGACTGAGTAATCTGGATAAGTTTGCATATCTCTGTTCTTACAGCTCCTTTACATCGACAGAAATCCCTGGAGTCTATGATAATGCCGAGGAGACAAACAAGAAGATACGTCTGTTCTGGCTTGGAGTGGGAACGGATGATTTCCTCTATGGCAATGCCCGCGACTATATGGAATTCTTGGATAAGAAAGGCATCCGTAGCGTGAAGGAGTTTACTAACGATAAGTTTGGACATACATGGATGAACGCCAAGTATTTCCTCGACAAGACCCTGCGCCTGCTGTTCAACAAGAAAGCCTCAGAGTCAGCTATGAGCGAAGGTCAGCCTGCACCTGCAGCTACTGGCAAGGAACCGCAGTTTACCATGGGCGTGATGAACCGTATGTTCCCCAAGCCAATCATCTCTCCGGAGTATGCCGAGGATGGAGTGACATTCCGTTTCAAGGCTCCTCAGGCTGACAGCGTGAAGCTGGAGTGCGAGATGTTGCCAGAGCTGATAGCGATGGAGCGCGACTCTGACGGTGTGTGGAGCGTGAAGATGACTGACTTCCTATTTGAGCCGTTTAAGTACTGCTTCGTAGTGGACGGTATGCAGGTCACAGATCCAAATAATATTTATATCTTGCCCGACAGAGGGTTTAAATACAGCATCGCTGATAACCCGTCATCACCATTCAACTTCGCATCGATGGGAGATATCGATCACGGCAGCGTGAGCTATGATATTACCCGAGGCGAGGCATTCTATATGTCGCCTATGGGAGGCAAGCCCCGTATGCCGGTGATGATCCAGCTGGTACCAGCTGAGGGTGATACTGCCGAGAGCTGGTTTAAGATTGGCGGTGCTGATGCCATTGCCGACAGATTGTTGGCCGACGGTAAGACAAAGCCATGTATGATAACCACCAGCACGATGGATTTTGCACAGCAGGGTGGAGGGGCGCCGAGGATGCCCGGCTTTAAGATGAACACCCTCCGTGCCGATGACTACCCTACATGGAGCATGCGTCGCAGGGCACTTGTGAAACTGCTCATCGAGCTTGGCAAGCAGCCCGATCCTGAGATGCCTGACTTCGGTAGTTTCGGAGGCGGTAACGGCGGCTTCGGAGGAGGCGGATTCTAATAAATGAGTTATGGAGAGGCTATGGAATAAGAACTATTGTAAGGTGATGGTGGCGAACTTCTCGTTGTTCTTCGCTTTCTATGTTCTTACTCCATTGCTGCCTCTGTATCTCAGTGAACATTTCGGAGCAACGAAGGATATCATTGGAATGGTGCTGTCGGGATATACCATCACAGCACTGCTATTCCGGCCATTCAGCGGATATATTGTCGACTCGTTTCCGAGAAAGACGGTGCTGATGGTGTGCTTCGGAGCCTTCTCGATATTCTTCGCTGGATATCTGGCGGCAGGGACACTGCTGATGTTCACCATCGTCAGGACGCTGCATGGAGGACCGTTCGGAGCACTGACGGTATCAAATTCCACTGTGGCAATAGACGTGCTGCCTTCTTCCCGTCGTACTGAGGGTATCGGGTATTACGGAATGAGCAATAACCTCGCGATGGCGATAGCACCTACGGTGGGTATCTTCATATATAAGCTTACGGAGAGTTTCGAGTTGTTGTTCTGGATAGCGTTAGTAGTGGCCTGTGTGGGATGGCTCGTGGATTATTCTCTGGATCTTAAGAAGAGGGAGAAGGTGCCAACGGCGGGGTTTGCCCTGTCATGGGACAGATTCTTCCTATTGAAAGGCTGGCTGATAGGGATTAACATGGTGGCTTTCGGTTTCTGTTTCGGTGTGCTGAGCAATTATCTGGCTATCTATGGTAAGGAAGTGCTTGGTATCACCGGTGGTACGGGTACATTCTTTATGCTTTGTTCGATAGGTCTGATACTCAGCCGTCTGCAGGGAGGCAAGGCCTTGCGCGAGGGGCGCCTGACATTCAATGCGGGTTCCGGAATGATGATATCGCTCGTGGGATATACGATATTCATCGCACTGCCAACAATCTCTCCCGCTCTTACTCCCATAGGATATTACGGTTGTGCAATACTCGTTGGCCTCGGAAACGGTCACATGTGGCCTGCGTTTCAGAATATGACCATCAATGTGGCACGTAATAACCAGCGTGGAACGGCTAACTCCACCATACTTATCTCATGGGATATAGGTATGGGCTTGGGTATATTATCAGGCGGCATCATAGCCGAACATCTGGGCTACCATGCCGCCTTCTGGACGGTTGCAGGAGTCAATGCCGTAGGAGTAGCACTCTTCTTCCTGCAGACAAAATCATTCTTCCTTAAACGGAACCTGAACCCTTCGGTCCACTGAACCTGTAGTCGAGGGCTGCTCCGATTGCTGTGCAGTACTGAGAGTATTTGGGCACGTGGAAACGGATATTGTAGAGTTTCTCGAGTCCAGGGAACACTTCCTTGCATTGCGGCAGCAACGACAGGTTTCCGATGAGTACGAAGTCGCGGATGTCGCTGCCTAACGATGCGAGCCAGGCGGCAGAACCTATAGACTGAAGCACCATCTTGATAAGTCCCGCAGCGATGTCCTCCTTCGATGCGTCGCTTTGGGCGCGGGCGAAGTTGGATGCTGTGGTGTCCATGGGAAGTCCGGGCAGCGGATGGGCACTGATGTCTCCGATGACAAGGTCGATATTGCGGATGTTTCCTTTCTTGGCCATCTCGGCAACCTGACGTATGTCATTGGTATTTAACATGATACGTGACAGACCTGCCAACGTGCCTCCTCCTACGCCGATACCTCCGATATGTCGCATGTCATCACCGTTGCAGAGGATGAACGTGGTACCTGTGCCCATCGACACTACTATCGCATGGTCTATCTTTGACTCGAAACGTGCTCCGAGACCATCGGCGATAAACTCCTGCGACTTGCTTGTTGGCAGACCATAGATAGGCTGGTCGATATACGCTGCTCCAACACCGGTGAGCATCACGTGTTCAACATCCTTCAGCTCGATATCGTTGTCGTGAAGATACTTGCCGAACGCTCCGTAGAGAGATGTGATAGGGTCGGCAGCTGTGATACGGATAGGTGCCGAGACCTTGTTGTTCTTGATACCTACAATCTTTGTGGTGCTGATGCCCACGTCTATTCCTATGACGATTCCCATAATCTCGATTATTTATTCATCTCATCGAACTTTGCAAGCTTGTCGAGGTAATACTGACGCAGATTGCTCCATTTGTAATATGGATACTTGTCGGTGGTGACAGGCATCTTTACCTCACGCTCATTGAGAAGAGCCTTTACAAGGGTGTCGCCACTCTTACCTTTCTTAGGGCGATAGAAGATGAGCTGTATGTTACAGCCCATTGGGAAGATCTTATAGTTCTGCCAGTACTGGTCGAGGTTGTCGAGGTCTTCTACCTGGACAGCACAGTTGTCGAGTTCCAGCAGACAGGCTAGTGGCAGCACGCAAACCTCATGACCGAATCGCAGTGTGGCCTGTGTCTGGGTAACGGTATCTGCTGTCTCGATGATGTTCTTCAGCAGGTTACGCTGACTGAATGGCATGACACCCTTTGTAAGAGGTGCAGGACCGTAGGCTATATACCATCCGATGTTGCTCTGTTTCCAGAGGTCGTAGATTTCCTCTTCCGTGAAGAGTGAGAAGAGTTCGATATCGGTATCATGGCTCTGCATGTTTGTGGCAATCTCAAAGAGGCTGCGCATGAACGAACTGGCCCGCAGGTTGTTGAATACCCATTGCTGGTCACTGAAGAGGGCCTTCATAAGTCGTTCTGGATGGGTATATTTGTCACGCCAGGCGCCACGCATGAGCTTTCCGTCAGTACCGGTCTTCTTTACCAGTCCGTCCCATGGCTGATTGAGGTAATACTGAAGCGACTCACTTACGTCATTATGGAAACGGGCCGTGGGATTGGCAGCAGCAAGCTCCTCGCACTCTGCTATCATTGAGAGGATACAGCGGTTGACAACGGTAGAACGGGCATCGATAGCCACATTCTTTGCCTTGAAAATCTCTGGGAAATTCTCGGTCATACGTTTTCCGATGCCGTGATGCTGACGTTCTCCAACGGTAGAGAGATCGCCGAGACGCTTCACTGACGTAGGCTCGAAGGCCTCGATCTTGCGGAGTGTCTCTTCACCCAGGGGTGTCAGCTTACCTTGGTCTTTTGCCTCGCGAAGGATGTCGCGCGGACCGGTATAGCTGTTTTCGCTGATGAGCCAGCGGGAACCATGGCGTCCGTAGTGGCTCATGTAATAAGGCTCATACCCCTTTGGAGCGGGGGTGAGGGCTTTGTCTGGCAAAATACGGCGGTCGTAATCAAGATACTGACTGCCAGACAGATACTTGTTGGCTTTTATTTCATCACGTGCTGTCTGGGCATATAGTCCGAGTGTGAAGACAGCGGATAAACAAAGGATAACTACTTTTTTCATATTCATTGATTGTTTGCTTTTAGTATTTGATTGATTTTCTGTTCACGATGACAGATGCGTACCTCTACACCGAACTTGTCGTGGATGTGTTCTGCCAGATGCTGGGCAGAATATACGCTGCGATGCTGACCACCGGTACATCCGAAACAGAACATAAGTGATGTGAATCCCCGCTGGATATATCGGCGTACGTGATTGTCGGCAAGTTTGTAGACACTGTCGAGGAAGGTTAGGATCTCACCGTCGTCCTCAAGGAAACGGATTACCGGATCATCAAGACCTGTGAGTTTCTTATACGGCTCATAACGGCCTGGGTTATGGGTACTACGGCAGTCGAATACATATCCTCCGCCATTGCCTGACTCATCTTCTGGAATCCCCTTGGTATATGAGAAACTGAATACCTTGACTACTAACGGTCCCTGAGCGTCGTATTTGGAGAATGTGGCAGGACCATCCTGAGGATGTGGGTTGTAAGGATTCTTGTCGGTAATCTTATAACCGTCGGCACGACTGGCTACAGTCCTTATCTGCTGATACTGTGGTAGTTCCGTAATGAGTTTCAGCACTTCCATAAGATACGGATAGTGGAATGTGGATGAGGAAGCGAGCAACTCACGAAGGTTCTGGATTGCAGGTGGAATACTTTCGAGGAAGTGTTTCTTCTGTTCGAAGTATCCGCGGAATCCGTATGCACCGAGTACCTGGAGGGTGCGGAAAAGCACGAATAGCGACAGGCGGTTGACAAAATGTCGCACCGGTGGCACCTCGGTGTAGTTCTTCAATGAATTGTAGTATTCATATACCAGTTCACGGCGGAGTTTATATGGGTATTTCGCTGATGCCTGCCAGAGGAATGAGGCCAGGTCATAGTAATACGGTCCCTTACGACCGCCCTGATAGTCGATGAAGAAAGGATTGCCATCGTGGTCGAGCATCACATTACGGGCCTGGAAGTCGCGATAAAGGAAACTATCTACATTTTGTACCGAGGGGTCTGGGTCGGTTGTCAGGTCTTTGGCAAAGAGTCGGAAATCGGCTTCGAGCTTCAGTTCATGGAAGTCGATCTCGGTAGCCTTGAGGAAGCAGTACTTGAAGTAGTTGAGGTCGAAAAGTACTGAGTCGCCATCAAACTCTGCCTGAGGATAGCAATTTGAGAAGTCCAGTTCACGGGCTCCTCTTATTTGGATGTTAGGCAGTTCACGTATAGTACGTTTCAGCAGCTCCTGTTCTTTCAGGGTATATCTGCCTCCTGCCTCACGACCACCTCGGATGGCATCGAAAAGTGATGTGGAGCCAAGGTCTGTCTGTATGTATCGTAGCTGATCATCGCTCTGGGCCAGAATCCTGGGCACAGGCAGTTTCCTGCGCGTAAAGTGCTCGGTGAGATAGATAAACGCATGATCTTCGTCACGGCTTGTGCCGATGACGCCTATCACAGACTTTCCGTCGGTATCAGTAAGACGGATATATATACGATTACTGCCAGAACCTGCAAGTTGCTGGACATTAGCTGGCTCTTGGCCACGCCATTGCTTATATAGCTCTAATAGTTTCTGCATAACGTGTGCAAAGATACATAATATTTCTGAGAATTACAAACAAACGGATAATAAAAAACTGATTGTCTCCCGACAACCAGTTCTTCAAAAAACAAACTACTTAAAAACTAATCTACTAAAACAAATCAAAAAAATATCTGTATTTATTTAAAATCAATATCATCTTGCGAAATGGATTAAATATCCTTTCCACGGTGCAAAGGTACTGAGTTCCTGATGATTATCCAAGACTTTGGTAAGAAAAAATATTGTGTGCGGTCAAAAATACCAAAAAAGAGGGACGGATTGTGACTTCCGCCCCTCTTTTTGTTATGTTAACTTAGCAAAATTATATCATTCTGCCTAACTTAATCTGTACTCAGATGATTACATCATGCCACCCATGCCTGGGGCACCACCCATTGGCATTGCTGGCTCCTTCTCAGGCTTGTCGACAATCAGACACTCTGTTGTCAGGAACATACCAGCGATAGAAGCAGCATTTTCAAGAGCTACACGAGCGACCTTTGCTGGATCGATAACACCTGCCTCACGCAGATCCTCGTAAACATCAGTACGGGCGTTGTAACCGAAGTCGCCCTTGCCCTCACGAACCTTCTGGACAACTACTGCACCCTCGCCACCAGCGTTGGTGACAATCTGGCGCAGAGGCTCCTCGATGGCACGACGGATGATGTTTACACCTGTCTGCTCGTCAGCATTGTCGCCCTTAACACCCTCAAGAGCCTCCTGAGCGCGGATGTAGGTAGTACCACCACCTGCAACAACACCTTCCTCGATGGCAGCACGGGTAGCGCAGAGAGCATCGTCAACACGATCCTTCTTCTCCTTCATCTCAACCTCTGAGTTAGCACCTACGTAGAGCACTGCTACGCCACCAGCCAACTTAGCCAGACGCTCCTGCAGTTTCTCTTTGTCGTATGAGCTTGTGGTGTTCTCAATCTCTTTCTTGATCTGAGCGATACGATCCTGGATGGCCTGCTTCTCACCAGCACCGTTTACGATGGTGGTATTGTCCTTAGAAACAGTTACCTTATCACAGGTACCCAGCATCTCGAGTGTAGCCTGCTCAAGCTTCAGACCCTTCTCCTCGCTGATAACAACGCCACCAGTAAGAGTAGCGATGTCCTCGAGCATAGCCTTACGACGATCACCGAAACCAGGAGCCTTGACAGCACAGATTTTCAGACCACCACGCAGACGGTTTACTACAAGTGTAGTCAGAGCCTCTGAGTCAACATCCTCTGCGATAACCAGCAATGGGCGTCCGCTCTCAGCAGCAGGCTGCAGGATAGGCAGGAAGTCCTTGATGTTAGAGATCTTCTTGTCGTAGATGAGAATGTATGGGTTCTCCATTACGCACTCCATCTTCTCTGAGTCGGTTATGAAGTAAGCTGACAGATAACCACGGTCAAACTGCATACCCTCAACAACACCGATGTGTGTATCGCGGCTCTTGCTCTCCTCGATGGTGATAACACCATCCTTGGAAACCTTACGCATTGCCTCAGCGAGCAGCTCACCAATCTCCTTATCGTTGTTGGCAGATACTGTAGCTACCTGCTCAATCTTGTCGTAGTTGTCGCCCACCTGTTCGGCACTTTTTGCGATGTGCTCTGTAACTGCCTTGACAGCCTTGTCGATACCACGCTTCAGGTCCATTGGGTTAGCACCGGCGGTAACGTTCTTCAGACCCTCGGCTACGATAGCCTGAGCCAGGATGGTAGCGGTTGTGGTACCGTCACCAGCATCGTCGCCAGTCTTTGATGCAACGCTCTTAACGAGCTGAGCACCAGTGTTCTCAAACTTATCCTCGAGTTCGATCTCCTTTGCAACGGTTACACCGTCCTTAGTGATCTGGGGAGCACCGAACTTCTTCTCGATAACTACGTTACGGCCCTTAGGACCAAGTGTTACCTTGACTGCGTTAGCCAACTGGTCTACGCCCTGTTTCAGCAGGTCGCGAGCCTCAATATTGAATTTAATATCCTTTGCCATAGTATTTTACCTTTTTACTTTTTTACCTTTTTACTTTTCAATTACTGCGAGTACGTCGCTCTGACGCATCATCAGATACTTAACACCCTCGAACTCGAGCTCTGTGCCAGAGTACTTACCATAGAGCACTTCATCGCCCTCTTTCAGGATCATTGCCTCGTCTTTTGTTCCCTGGCCTACGGCCTTGATTGTTCCGTGGAGGGGCTTCTCTTTTGCGGTGTCAGGAATAATAATGCCACCGATCTTCTCTTCTGCAGGTGCTGGCAATACCAACACACGGTCTGCTAATGGTTTGATGTTCATAATTACTGTTTTTATTTTAATGTTTATACCTTATTATATATATAGGAGAGCCGGAAACGACTATCTCCGCAAGTTCCTCAGCCAAAAGCGTGCCAGTATTGGCGGTTGTGACAAATTGTCAGTAAGTTAAATAATGTGCATAAATTTGCATATATCAGAAAAAGTTATTAATTTTGCAATCAGTTACGTAACCAATTAAGAAACTTTATGAAGCAGTTCTTTAAAATGACCCTTGCTACCATCTGTGGTATTGCCATCTTCATCACAGTGATGGGATTCTTTTTCGTTATATCTTTATTAGGTATGATTGCCAGTGATTCGGCATCAACGAAGGTAAAGGAAAACTCCGTGTTTGTTCTCAAACTCAATGGTTCTGTGAATGAGCGCGCAGAGGAGAGCTCTCCTATCGATGCAGTGCTTGGTTTAGGTGATATGGGTGCGATGGGGCTTGATGATCTTATCTCCGGTATCCGCAAGGCAAAGGACGAGGAGGAAGTAAAAGGTATATATCTTGAGGGTGGTGTGGCATCATTTGACTCTCCGGCCACAGCTCAGCAGCTGCGTGATGCTCTGAAGGACTTCAAGAAAAGCGGAAAATGGATTGTGGCGTATGCTGATCAGTATATGCAGGCAACCTACTATGTTGCGTCTGTGGCTGATAAGATCTATCTTAACGATGGAGGCTCGATCGACCTCAAGGGTCTTGGAGGCAAGAGTGAGTATTACAAGGGCCTTTATGATAAGCTCGGCATTAAGTACCAGGCTGCGAAGGTAGGAAAATACAAGAGCTATGTTGAGAGCAATACCCGTACTGACATGAGTGAGTACGATCGTGAACAGCGTCAGGTTATGTATGATGGTATCTGGAAATACTGGCTGAAGGAGATTGGTGAAGGACGAAAGGTGAGTCCTGAGGCCCTTAACCAGTTGGTAAACGACAGTATCATTGCTTTTGCTGATGCCAAGGACTATGTGAAGGCAAGACTGGTTGATAAGCTTATGTTCCCAGAGGAGATAAAGGCTGAGATACAGAAGCGCCTGAAGATAGAAAAGGATGACGATATCAATCAGCTGACTCTTTCAGACATGCTCAACGTGAAGTCGAAGAAGAAGGATGAGGGCGAGAAGATTGCCGTTTACTATGCTTACGGAAGTATTGTAGACAACAATACAATGGATCTTCTTTCCGGGGGTGGACATAACATCGTTGGTAAGACCACCGCTGAAGATCTGCGAAAGCTGGCAGAGGATGAGGATGTCAAAGCTGTCGTATTCCGCGTTAACTCAGGTGGTGGCAGTGCCTATGCATCCGAGCAGATCCGTCATGCAATAAAATTGGTGAAGGCAAAGAAACCTGTAGTGGTATCTATGGGTGGTGCAGCTGCATCAGGTGGTTACTGGATCAGTTCACCAGCAAACTACATCTTTGCAGAACCAATGACAATAACTGGTAGTATAGGAATATTCGGACTCGTTCCGAATTTCAGCGGACTGGTTCAGGATAAGCTTGGCATAACCTTCGATGGTGTGACAACGAATAAGTATTCTGACTACGAGACCAACCTGGTGCTTGGCAAGGATAATAGTGCAGAGATGAACTTCCTGCAGACGTCAATAAACCGCGGTTATCAGAACTTCCTCAGTATTGTGTCAGAGGGTCGTGGCATTAAGCCTGCTCAGGTAGACTCTATTGGTCAGGGACGTGTTTGGCTTGCTACCGATGCTGTGAAGATCAAACTCGTGGATAAACTAGGTAGTCTGGATGATGCTGTAAAGAAGGCAGCAGAACTTGCTAAACTCAGCGAATATCACACAGAGACATATCCTGGAAAGGGTGGTTGGATGGATCAGCTGTTCCCCAATGAGAAAAAAGGTACATATCTTGACGGCAAGATTCAGGAAGAGTTGAAGACTCTGTTAGGTGAGATGTATGAGCCTTTGATGGAAATCCGTCAGACAGTAAAAGACGGCAATCGTATCCAGGCACGTATGCTCGAAGATATCAGAGTGAAGTAAAAACTTATAGTTGTGGAGGGCGACTTTATAAGGATCGATAGAAAACTGCTTCCCTTGAGCTGGCTTTACGGCTTAGGGGTCGGATTCAGGAATCTTCTCTTTGAGATGAAAGTCTTGAAGAGCCGGTCTTTTGATACCCCCGTGATATCTGTAGGCAACATTACCGTTGGAGGAACAGGAAAGACACCTCATGTGGAGTATCTCGTCAGGCTGCTAAAGAATCAGCAACATGTGGCTGTGTTGAGCAGAGGATATAAGAGAAAAAGTAAGGGGTTCTTGTTGGCTGCCAATAATACTCCGATGTCTGATATAGGCGACGAGCCGTATCAGATGAAACAAAAGTTCAAGGATATTGATGTGGCGGTAGATAATAAACGAACCCGGGGTATTCAAAATCTTATCAGTGGCGATTATACGGGAAAACCCGTTGATGTCATCTTGCTTGATGATGCCTTCCAGCACCGATATGTGAAGCCAGGATTGAATATCCTTCTTATTGATTATCACCGACTGGTGATATATGATAAGTTGCTTCCTGCCGGAAGACTTCGTGAACCTGTAAGTGGAAAGGATAGGGCAGATATCGTCATAGTTACAAAATGTCCGAAGACTCTTACACCGATGGAGTTCCGTGTGCTGACAAAGCAGATGAACCTCTATCCGTATCAGCAGCTGTATTTCACTACTCTGGAATACGATTATCTCATGCCTCTCTATCCGATAGAAACGGAAAATACTGTTTCCTCACTAGATAGCCTTAAGGGAAAGAATGTACTTCTGCTTACTGGCATAGCATCGCCATCACAGATGATTGTGGATATAGACCCCTATGCAGAGAGTATCCGTCCACTCAGTTTTAGCGATCATCATAACTTCAGGAAGAAGGATGTCCGGCTTATCAATGAGGAGTTTGTTTCTTTGCAGTCGCCTAAGGTGATCATCACTACAGAGAAAGATGCTGCAAGACTTCAGAATATTGAAGGCTTGAGTGATGAGGTAAGGAAAAGTTTGTATGTATTGCCTGTAAAGGTAAGTTTTATGTTAGAAGGAGAAAAACCGTTTAACGAAAAAATCATAGGTTATGTACACAAAAATTCAAGAAACAGCATCCTGGTTAAAGGAAAGGATGACCACAAGTCCAAAGACTGCGATTGTGCTGGGGACAGGCCTCGGACAATTAGCTTCAGAAATAACGGACAAGACTGAGTTCCCTTATGAGGAGATTCCAAATTTCCCAGTGTCAACAGTTGAAGGTCATAGCGGAAAGCTGATCTTCGGAAAACTCGGAGGTGTGGATATCCTTGCAATGCAGGGACGATTCCATTACTACGAGGGCTACTCAATGAAAGATGTAACATTTCCCGTAAGAGTAATGTACGAGTTGGGTATCAAGACTCTCTTTGTGTCGAATGCTGCTGGCGGTATGAATCCGGCATTTAAGATTGGAGATATCATGGTTATCACAGACCATATCAACTTCTTCCCGGAGCATCCACTGCGTGGAAAGAACTTCCCGACAGGTCCGCGATTCCCGGACATGCATGAGGCTTATGATCATGAGTTGATAAATCTCGCCAGCCAGATTGCTAAGGAGAAGAATATACGTCTTGTATATGGCGTATATCTGGGCACTCAGGGACCAACCTTCGAGACTCCTGCCGAATATCGTATGTATCGTACATTAGGTGGTGATACTGTAGGTATGAGTACTGTTCCGGAAGTTATTGTTGCCAACCATTGTGGCATCCGCTGCTTTGGTGTGAGCATCGTTACTGACCTGGGTGGCTTTGACATACCTGTAGAGGTGAGCCATGAGGAAGTTCAGGAAGCTGCCAATAAGGCACAGCCTGTAATGACAGAACTCATGCGTGAAATGATAAAGAGAAGTAATTAACGACGATTGAATGGAAATATCTAATATTGGTGAATTTGGCCTGATAGACAGGCTTACAAAAGATATTGATAAGAAAAACGAATCAACGAAGTACGGCGTGGGGGATGACTGCGCCGTACTAAGTTATCCTGATAAGGAAGTGCTGGTGACGACAGACCTGTTGATGGAAGGGGTACACTTTGACCTTACTTACATCGACCTCAGACATCTGGGATACAAGTCTGCTATGGTGAATATCAGTGACGTGTTTGCCATGAATGGCACTCCGAGACAGATAACTGTATCTCTCGCCTTGAGTAAGCGTTTTACAGTGGAGGACGTTGAGGAACTCTATGAGGGAATAAAACTTGCGTGCGAGAAGTGGAATGTGGATATCGTTGGGGGAGACACGACATCCAGCTATACAGGTCTTGCTATCAGCATAACATGTATAGGTGAGGCAAAGAAAGAGGATATCGTCTATCGCAATGGTGCCAAGGATACTGACCTTATCTGTGTCAGCGGAGATCTTGGAGCTGCTTATATGGGACTCCAGCTGTTAGAGCGTGAGAAGGCCGTCTATTATGGACAGTTGGACGATCTGAATAAGGAAATAGAAGCGTCTAAACGCGATGGCACATACGAATTAAAAAGTTCAAAGTTCAAAGATCAAAGTTTAAAGCTAAAGGATTTCCAACCGGATTTCAGTGGTAAGGAATATCTTCTTCAGCGACAGTTGCAGACAGAGGCACGTGGAGATATCGTAAAGAAACTGCGTGAGGCTGGTATTAAACCTACTGCGATGATGGATATCAGCGACGGCTTGAGTTCTGAACTTATGCATATATGTAAACAGTCAGGTGTGGGTTGTAGGGTTTACGAGAAGAATATCCCTATCGACTACCAGACAGCCGTGATGGCAGAAGAAATGAATATAAATGTCACAACTTGTGCCCTCAATGGTGGGGAAGACTATGAACTGCTGTTCACTGTTCCTATCGGTGATCATGAGAAAATTGAGCAAATCGATGGAATTAAGCTTATCGGCCATATTACTGACGAAAAGTTCGGAAAAGTGCTGGTAACCCGTGATAATCAGGAGTTTGAGTTGAAAGCGCAGGGATGGAATCCTCTGAAAGACGAAAAATAAAATAAAAAAAATAAAAAATAATCGGGAAAATATTTGGTGGGTTCGAAAAAATGTAGTACCTTTGCACCCGCAAACGAAAGGATTGCAACCAAAGACATGGTGCCTTAGCTCAGTTGGTAGAGCATCGGACTGAAAATCCGTGTGTCCCCGGTTCGATTCCTGGAGGTACCACTCCTCCTTTCATTAGCCCGGTCTTGCTTCTTAGCAGCCGGGTTTTCTTTTAATAGATAGATAAGATATGAAGCAGGCTATGATTTTAGCTGCGGGACTTGGAACCCGCCTGAAACCCCTGACGGACACTATGCCCAAGGCGCTGGTCCCCATAGGTGGTATGCCTCTTATCGACCGTACGATTAAAAGACTACAAACTTTCGGCTACGATCATTTTGTAGTTAATATCCATCATTTTGCTGAAGATATCCGACGTCATGTATCGATGCAGGACTATGGCCGGCTTGTACAGTTCAGTGACGAGTCAGATATGTTGCTTGAGACGGGTGGGGGACTGAAGAAGGCTGCTCATCTGTTTTCTGACGAAGCTCCGGTGCTTATTCACAACGTGGATATCCTAGATAATATTGACTATGACTGGTTTTCGTCCCAGCATCTGGAAGACGAGGATGCTGTATTGCTCGTAAGTAAGCGTAAAACAAAACGCTATCTTCTTTTTGACAATGGCATGAGACTTATGGGGTGGAAGAATATCGAGACGGGTGAAGTGAAGAGTCCTTATGAGTATGTACGTCGTACAGGTCTTTCACAGCATGGCGAGGAATTGAATATGTTTGCCTTTAGTGGTATTCACTCTTTTTCTCCAAGATTGTTCCAGCTGATGGACAGATTCCCGGATAGGTTCGGAGTCATCGACTTCTACCTCTCTGTTTGTCATCGTGCAAAGATTGTGGGACTTGTGAAGAATGATCTTGAGATGATTGATGTTGGCAAACTGGACTCCCTCGCTACTGCAGAGTCGTTTGTCGTTGATCATAATTTCTGATTAGCACATTATTAATAATATATATATGACACAGAAGATTATAATTTTAGACTTTGGTTCACAGACCACACAGCTTATTGGTCGTCGTGTGCGTGAGCTGGACACCTTCTGCGAGATTATGCCATACAACAAGTTTCCGAAAGATGACCCATCAGTAATTGGTGTGATTCTGAGTGGCTCGCCTTACTCTGTTCATGATCCAGAGGCTTTCAAGGTGGATCTGAGTCAGTTTGTTGGAAAGATGCCTGTTCTAGGTATCTGTTATGGTGCTCAGTTTATCAGCCATACTCTTGGAGGAAAGGTTGAGAAAGCTGACTCTCGTGAGTATGGACGTGCCAATCTTCAGACGGTAGATACAACAAATCCGCTGTTTAAGGGTTTTGAACAACATTCTCAGGTGTGGATGAGTCATGGAGACACCATCACTGCCATCCCTGGTGATTTCAAGGTTATCGGCTCTACTGCTGACGTAACAAATGCTGCTTTTGCTTCAACTAATCAACCAGTATGGGCAGTACAGTTCCACCCAGAAGTGTTCCATACTCTGCAGGGAACACAACTCCTGAAGAACTTTGTGGTTGATATCTGCGGATCTAAGCAGGAGTGGAGTGCGGCATCATTTGTTGACTCTACTGTTGCAGAATTGAAGGAGCAGCTGGGCTCAGATAGAGTAATACTTGGTCTGAGTGGCGGTGTTGATTCTTCGGTGGCTGCCGTCTTACTTAACAAGGCTATAGGTAATAATCTTACATGTATATTCGTTGATCACGGTATGCTCCGTAAGAATGAGTTTACTCAGGTTATGGAGGATTACAAGGTGTTGGGACTCAACGTGATAGGTGTCGATGCCAGTGAGAAATTCTTCTCTGATCTTGCTGGCGTTACCGACCCTGAACAGAAACGTAAGATCATTGGTCGTGATTTCGTTGAGGTGTTTAATGCTGAGGCTAAGAAGATTACTGATGCAAAATGGCTTGCTCAGGGAACGATTTACCCGGATCGTATCGAGAGTCTTAATATTACAGGAAAGGTAATCAAGAGTCATCATAATGTAGGAGGTCTGCCAAAGGAGATGCATCTTCAACTATGTGAGCCTCTGAAGTGGTTGTTCAAGGATGAGGTGCGTCGTGTTGGACGTCAACTTGGAATGCCTGAGCATCTGATCACCCGTCATCCTTTCCCAGGCCCAGGTCTCGCTGTGCGTATTCTTGGTGATATCACTCCTGAGAAGGTACATATCCTGCAGGATGCAGATGATATCTATGTTCGTGGATTACGTGATTACAAAGTGAAACTTTCTGGCGAAGAGGCTCGTAAAGTTCTCGCTGCTGGTGTACCGGCAGATATGAAGGATGGTATTATTGAAGTATCTCTGTACGATCAGATATGGCAGGCTGGTGCAATACTGCTCTCAACTGTTCGCAGTGTAGGTGTAATGGGCGATGAACGTACTTATGAGCATCCTGTTGCATTGAGAGCTGTGACTTCTACAGATGCTATGACAGCCGATTGGGCTCATCTGCCTTATGACTTTATGGCAAAGGTCTCTAATGAGATTATAAATAAGGTTCGTGGGGTGAATCGTGTATGTTATGATATTTCTTCTAAGCCACCTGCAACGATTGAGTGGGAATAATAAAAGCCTCGCCAACTGGCGAGGCTTATTATTTTATTGCTTCTTAAGCAGGTCGCGAATCTCTGCGAGCAGTTCCTCCTGAGTTGGACCCTTTGGTTCCTCGGGCGCAGCTGGCTCCTCCTTCTTACGGTTAAGCTTGTTGATACCCTTTAGCATCATGAAGATACAGAAGGCGATAATGATAAAGTCAATTACGTTCTGTAGAAATTGTCCGTAGGCGAATACAGAAGCACCAGCCTCCTGAGCTGCAGCCAGAGTCGCATACGTCTTGTCGTCGCTCAGGTTGATAAACAGGTTGGTAAAGTCGATACCGCCTGTAGCCAAGCTAATTACAGGCATCAGCACGTCGCCTACAAGAGAAGTTACAATCTTACCGAAAGCACCGCCAATGATAACACCGACAGCCATGTCCATTACGTTACCTTTTACGGCAAACTCTTTGAATTCCTTAATAAATCCCATAATCTTAATGTTTAATGTTTATTATAAATGTTTGTTTGAATTGTAATCTTCGTTTTGCAATCACCGGCTTGTGGCATTGAGTTACATCACTTTTCACTTTTCACTTTTCACTTTTCACTTAAATTAATACTGAATCTGAGTGCAAATATATGAAATTTTTCGTAACTTTGCATCCGTAAAACGAAAAAAGTGTCAAAAAGGCGCAAAAAATAAACATATTTAATATAAACCCATTTAAATAATTTAGTAAAATGACAAAAGTAGCAATTAACGGTTTTGGCCGTATTGGTCGTCTCGCATTCCGTCAGATGTTCGAGGCTGAAGGTTATGAAGTAGTAGCTATCAACGACTTGACAAGCCCAAAGATGCTTGCTCACCTTCTGAAGTATGATACAGCTCAGGGTGGTTTCGCTGGCAAGTTCGGTGAGGGTAAGCACACTGTAGAGGCTGGTGAGGACTTCATCGTTGTTGATGGTAAGAAGATCACTATTTATGCTAAGCCAAACGCAGCTGAGCTTCCTTGGGGCGAGCTGAACGTTGACGTAGTTCTCGAGTGCACAGGTTTCTATACATCTAAGGAGAAGGCTTCTGCTCACATCCAGGCTGGTGCTAAGAAGGTTGTTATCTCTGCTCCTGCAGGAAACGATCTGCCTACTATCGTTTACAATGTAAACCACAAGACTCTGACTCCTGCTGACACTGTTATCTCAGCTGCTTCTTGTACAACTAACTGTCTGGCTCCTATGGCTGCCGCTCTGAATGGTTATGCTCCTATCGTTTCTGGTATCATGTCTACTATCCACGCTTACACTGGTGACCAGATGATTCTCGATGGTCCTCAGCGCAAGGGTGACCTTCGTCGTAGCCGTGCAGGTGCTCAGAACATTGTTCCTAACTCAACAGGTGCTGCTAAGGCTATCGGTCTCGTAATTCCTGAGCTGAACGGTAAGCTGATCGGTTCTGCACAGCGTGTTCCAACTCCTACAGGTTCTACAACAATCCTCGTAGCTGTTGTTAAGGGTAAGGATATCACTAAGGAGGGTATCAACGATGCAATGAAGGCTGCTCAGACAGAGAGCTTCGGTTATACAGAGGATCAGATCGTATCTAGCGATATCATCGGTATGAAGTTCGGTTCACTCTTCGATGCTACTCAGACCATGGTTTCTAAGATCGATGACGAGACTTATCAGGTACAGGTTGTTTCTTGGTACGACAATGAGAACTCTTACACTTCTCAGATGGTTCGCACCATTAAGTACCTCGCTGAGCTCAAATAATAGAATATTTAGTTCAAAAATGCAAATATTTGCCATCCGATTTTGTCGGATGGCATTTTTTTTATATCTTTGCCACCGAAACTTAATATTTAACCATTAACCATTCACGAATTATGGCATATACAGAAACAACAACAACGGGTTATGGCACCCGAGTAGGAAATTCTTTTAAGGCTATTGGCAGCGGATTTATACTGTTTGTATTGGGTACTGCTCTCCTTTGGTGGAATGAAGGCAGAGCTGTTAAGACGGAGAAGATGCTCGACGAGGCAGGAAGTGCTTATGTAGAGATGGAGAATCCCAACAAAAAAGATGCATCACTTGAAGGTGAACTTATATGTGGTACCGCTTTGGCTACTACAGAAGACTCTCTTTCCGATGCGCAGTTTGGTATTGGGGCAAAGGCTATTGCCCTCCGTCGTACTGTAGAGTATTATCAGTGGGTAGAGCATTCTCAGACTAAGAAGGAAGATAAGCTTGGCGGTAAGGAAGTGACCACCACTACTTATACCTATTCTAAGCGTTGGGTGTCAAGTCCTGTTCAGTCAAGTCAGTTCCATGATCCTGCATATCAGAACAAGAACACTGTTCTCACTACTGTTGAAGAGGCTGAGCAGTATGCTGAGAACGTAACCTTTGGTGCATATAAGTTGCCCGAAAGTCTTATTCACAGCATCTCATCACGAGAGGGTATGGAACTTGCTATCTCTGAGGAATTGCTGACACAGTTTGACAAGGCAACTCAAGCTGCCTATGAGCGTTTCTATGGCGTACAGAAAGGTACTCAGCAACCAGCCCAGCAACCTGTTCAGCAGCAGGCAATCCCTGATTCTGTAAAGGCGCTGCTTCCTGATTCTGTTAAGGCAGCCCTTGATTCGTTACAGGCAGTTAACGATTCAATCAACAGGCAGATGGAGAATGCCAACAATAAAAAGGACCTCGAATATATTCATCAGGCAGGCAATGTGCTGTATTTTGGACGTGTTCCCGGTGCTCCTGAGGTTGGTGATGTTCGTGTGACATTTGAGAAGGTCGTTCCTGCAAAGGTTACTGTAATGGCAGTTGTCGATGGCGATACCTTCAAGCCTTTCAAGGCAAAGAACGGTAAGCGTTTCGAGACCCTCGTTATGGGTAAGAAGAGCGGCGATGAGATTATTGATGCTGCAAAGGAGACTAATAATATTATTCTGTGGGTACTGCGTATCATTGGTATCATGATGGTTATCGGTGGTCTTAAAGGTATCTTCGGCTTTATCGAGACAATCCTCAAGGTTGTTCCTTTTGTTGCAGGTATCTTCGGATGGGGTGTCGGTCTCGTTTGTACCGTTATCGGTATCGCATGGTCACTCATCGTTATAGCTATAGCATGGCTGTTCTATCGTCCTCTGCTGGGCATCTCTCTTCTCGTACTTGCCGGGTTCCTTGTATGGGTCTTCGCTTTCAAAGGCAAGGATAAGTTGAAGGAACTTGCTTCTAAGGCTCAGAAGAAGCAGGCAGCTCCTGCCCCAGTTGCAGAGTAAATACGAAGTCTTATGAGGAGGATCTTATTATCTATAGTAATGTGTCTGTGCACCCTTTGTGGTGTACAGGCACAGATTACTGGCCAATTCCCTGGCGGACTGGATGATGACGGGAGAGGACCGGATGAGACAGATGGCGCGATGGTGTATAGTGTTACTAATGAGTCGGAATTCCTGGCTGCGTTAGGAAACAACCGTACGGTCATAATTGCTGCAGGTGTGCATCTTAATCTCTCACGCGTCCTGGAAAATGAGGAGATGTTCTTGAAAGTACCGGGACGTCGCTGGGTTTCTAGCGCTACTGATATCATAAGCAAACAGCCACTGGTGGTAAGTGAGTCTGAGACTGACGGACGTCAGTTGGCTCTTCTAAATTTCACAGGCCTTATCATTAAAGGTGAGCAGAACTCAAGCATTGAGGTCGATCCTCGTTACTCTTACTGTCTTTATTTCATAAATTGTAAGAATTGTGAGGTGCATAATCTTACTATCGGCCATACAGAGGGAGGCTTTTGCTCAGGAGGAGTGATTGGCGTCAAGGGTGGACGTATGATTATGGTTAAGGATTGTGACCTTTATGGCTGTGGTACCTATGGTCTTGATCTTTGGGAGACGTCAGACTTTGGCCTTGTTAACTCAAATATTCACGACTGCACTTATGGAATCATGCAACTAAGAAGCTGCGTGGCCGTAAAGTTTAATAAGTGCGACTTCTTCAATAACCGCGAATATGACCTGATAGAAGGCTGGGGTAATGAGGGTGTAGTCTTCGATGACTGTCGTTTCTTTGCAAATTGGGGCGATGCACCTCTCTTCCATTTTGATAATACTTTCTATCTTATGGGATGTAAGGTCTATCATCCGACATCAAATCTCGGTTCTATGAATATGTGCGAGCAGATAGCCAATAATACAGTGTTTAATCCCAATCCTCTTGACCCTGATATCCAGAGTCGTGGAACCGGTCCTAAATAATATATAATAATAAGGTGTAGAATAGCATGGATATGAATAGCTTTAAGGAAACCATGGGCAAGGTGCTCAAAGGTTGTGGATGCCTTAGCATTGGTTCCTTCGTACTTTTGCTTATAATAGGAATCTTTGTTGATGATGAGGAGGAAAAAAATGCAGTAGAAGAGACTGCACAGAAGACAGAACAAGTAGAAAAGAAAGACTCTGTCATTGTAAATGAACCTCTTGAGGGTGATCCATACGCTGAACTGGATGACCTTATTGGTTTGAACAGCGTGAAAAAGGAAGTCCGTTCGCTTGCCAATTTTGTTAAGGTCCAGAAACAGCGTGAGGCCCAGGGTCTGAAGACAGCCAAGGTCTCTTACCACCTCGTGTTCTATGGCTCTCCAGGTACAGGAAAGACAACAGTAGCACGAATCGTGGGTAGGATTTATAAGGATCTTGGAGTTCTGAAGAAAGGGCATACCGTAGAGACCGATCGTGGTGGACTTGTTGCTAAGTATATGGGTCAGACTGCTCTTAAGACTGATACCGTTATCCAGCAGGCTCTTGACGGAGTTCTCTTTATCGATGAGGCTTACTCTCTTGTTCCGGAAAATGGTAACGGACAGGATTATGGTCAGGAGGCTATTGCTACCCTTCTTAAACGTATGGAGGATTATCGTGACCGTCTGGTGGTGATTATTGCCGGTTATAAGAATGAGATGCAGCGATTTATCGATTCTAACCCAGGATTACAGTCACGTTTCAACCGTTACATCGATTTCCCGGATTATTCAGGTGTGGAACTGACAGATATCTTCAAGATGTACATGAAGAAAAATCAGTACACCCTTGCTGATGGCGCAGAGGAATATCTTAAGGAACAGTTTGAATATGCTGTGGCTCATAAGGACCGTAACTTCGGTAATGCCCGCTTTGCCCGTAATGTCTTCGAGAAGAGCATTCAGTCGCAGGCAAACCGTCTAGAAGGGATGACAAACCTCAGTAAGAGCCAGTTGACAGAACTGACAGTCGACGATCTCAAAGGAGGCTTCTCTGCAAGGACTAATATTGGACAAGAATAATTTTTACTGAATGTAATCCGATATAATCTATGCGGAATATATTATATAAGGGTATATCCCTATTTATTGCAGTATCGTCTGTAATGCCTGTCTGGGCTCAGGACAGAAATTTCGAGAGTTGTCCGCTTGAAGTGATTAATAAAGGATGGAGTAACAAGACCATTGAAAATGTTATAAATGGTAGTCTTGGCATTATGCTGGAGCGTTTCGATCAGACATGGCCAACATGGATGGTCGGCTCCGTCAGGGAAACGATGGAGAAAGGCCTTGACAAGCAAGTGCTGGACAAAGAGACGGATCTGACAGTCACCGTAGATAGCAAAAACGGTTATGTGAGAGTGGGCGATGGCGGTACCGATGGTGAATATATGTCGGCCTGTTATTGGAAACGCTCAAATGGACATAGACTGTTGGCTGTTCTTTTGGGTAAACCTACTGACCCCTGCATAGAGGTGTTGTGCACCTACGACTACGATCCTGTCAGGAAATGTCTCCCCCCGGAGCCGGACATCCTTAAGGGTTATCGTTGGGGCGACAAGGGAGCATACAATCAGATATTCTGCATTCTGCCGCGGAAGGGTAAGAATGTCATCGTTAATGACTGGAGTGGCGATGGCGGTCCTGTGCAGCATACGTTCACCTGGGACGGCATGAAACCCGTCTATGCCAAGACTACACCTCTCAAGTTAGACGAATAATAAAAATGATATGAAGAAACTAATGCTTTTTGCCATTCTCGCAATGGCAGTGATGATAGGTTGTAAGAACAAAGGTCAGACAGCTCCTGCTGACAAGAAAGACTCTCTTACAGCTGTTATCGACAGTATTATCGAGGAGAACGATACAACCCCGTTGCCGATGTTCCTCATCGGTACCGACGGGAAATATATGCAGATGCTCTACTGGACGAATATCGAGGAGCCAAAGAAGGAAAGTGATGATGATGACTGGGTAGAGTCCATGCATAAGAGTTGGGAACTTCAGGAGATGTTCCGTCGTAATGCAGCACAGTATACCAACCGTATTGTTGGTGATAAGATAGTGAAGGTGAAGTTCATTGATGAGGTCTTGAAAGATCCTGACGGCAACACTCCAAGCATAGGTGAGGTTCACGGACGTGAGGAGATACCATCCCTCTGTGCCCGTTTCGATTTCGTCAATCCAAAGGATAAGACTGCTGATGATCCGACATGGGGCGTGGTAATCTGTACTGACAGCTATCTGAAGTCCAGAAAGCAACTCTCTATCAAGTCATGTGCAAAAGATGACGGCACTCTTCCCAATCTTCCTGCAGATATCGTCAAACAGATGGAGAAGGAATATGGTATGAAGGCTGCCAGTTCTCCGCAACTCAGAATCATCGGCAACCGTTATATCCACGGCACCATACAGTTTGAGGGCCAGTACAAGAATGCTCCGAAAGACCCGAATGATGCCGAGCAAAAATATGCCCTTGCCCTCGAACTGCTAATCGATAGCGGTAAGGTTTATAAGCTGGAGCAACTGGGATATTTCGACGAAGAGTTTGGTTGCGTATGGAATGCTGATGCCGATGGCTATATCTCCAACGATATCGCTGCTGCTTTTGAAGGCCCAAAGGGTCTGGAACTCTGCTATACCCACGGTGCTCCAGAGAGCTTCTGTGTAGGTATGATGTACCTGAGAGAGGGTAAGCTCATCGAACACCAATATGAGATATTCCATTGTCTTATCGACGAGGAAACACCCATCTGGAAGAAAGATATAGCAGAGATGGATAAGATATATCATGCTGATATTATGAGTGACAAGGACGTGAAGCTCACCAAATGGGCTCATTGCTTTATAGACTACGAAAACGACTGGATATGGCTGCGTGATAAAGAGGATAAGAATGGCGCCTTCTTTATTCATAAGGATGATAAGTATCAGTTGATGGCTGTCGAGACCCCACGTCTTAAACCTTCGAGATGTGACAAGGATGGCGTCTGCTATCTAAAATTGTCTGGCTCTGCCGGTGGACCTTCAATGCAACATGAGATACACGCCTTCAAAGGTGGCAAACGAATCTGGAAGCTGAACGTCCTAGAGGTTTCTGGCCAGATTGAAGGTGCAAGTCTTGACGATAGGGATATATCCGTTGAGGAGGCCAAAGCTTATCTGGATAAGGTGCCTGAAGGTCAGCAGATCAACGTTTATTTCAATGAAATTGAGTAAGCAGAGAGAAAAAAAGCCGTCAGATTTTGTCCGACGGCTTTTTTTGTGTATCTTTGCAGACGATATGAAGAAGATGATAACGATATTGGGTCCTACGGCATCAGGGAAAACTCCTGTGGCTGCTCATCTGGCTGCCTCTATTGGCGGAGAGATAATCTCTGCTGATTCCCGACAGGTATACCGCAGGATGGATATCGGTACTGGCAAGGATCTGGCAGATTATACAGTCTCATCTCTAAAAATCCCGTATCATCTTATCGATGTCCGCGAACCAGGAACAAAATACAACCTCTTTGAATATCAGCAGGATTTCTTCGATGCCTATCAGGATATCCAGAGTAGGGGAGCAGTACCTATCCTATGTGGTGGAACAGGTCTTTATATCGAGGCAGTGCTGAAGGGATATCATCTCTCACCGGTACCTCAGAATCAGGCTCTTCGCGACAGTCTTGAAGGCAAGTCTCTCGAAGAACTTACTCAGATGCTTACAGAACTGAAATCCAGGACAGGCTCAAACATGCATAATAAGACGGATGTCGATTCTTGTCAGAGAGCCATCAGGGCAATAGAGATTGAGGCTTATAATATCGAGAATCCTACTCCACGCAGAGAATTGCCTCCTGTCGACTCTGTAATCATCGGAATAAACATCGATCGTGAACAGCGTCGTGAGAAGATTACCCGACGGCTGAAAACCAGACTTGAGGAAGGTATGATTGACGAGGTGAAAGCCCTGCTCGACGAGGGGATACCTCCAGAAGACCTTATCTACTACGGTCTGGAGTATAAGTTTGTCACGGAGTACATTACTGGTAAGACCTCTTACGATGAGATGTATTCCCGTCTTGAGATAGCCATCCATCAGTTTGCCAAGCGACAGATGACGTGGTTCCGGGGCATGGAGCGCAGAGGCTTTAAGATTAATTGGATTGACACAACACTCCCTATGGAGGAAAAGATAGAAAGGATAAAACAGTTATGGCAGTAGACTCTAAAAGGTGGGGCATCCTATATTGCCCGAGAACAGGATTCACCAGCCCTCGCAAGCGATGGGAGAGAATCAGTCATGCTCTCGATGTGCGTAATGTCGAGTATGACATGGTACAGAGTGAGACGTCCGACAGTGTTGAACGTCTTATAAAGATGATGATCTCCAACGGATATAAGACCATCATCATCGTTGGTGGCGACTCTGCCTTAAACGATGCAGTCAACTGTCTTATGATGGAACAGAAGTCTGTTCGTGATGAGATTGCCTTAGGTGTCATTCCTAATGGTCTGATGAACGACTTCGCCCGTTTCTGGGACTTCGATGAAGACAGAGTCGAACAGACCATCGACTGGCTTTTGCTGCATCGCGTACGTAAGATTGATCTTGGTTGCATCCGCTATACTAATGCCAAAGGCGACAAGTGTCACCGCTACTTCCTTAACTGTATCAATATCGGAATGACTGCCGATATCATGAACCTCCGTCGTCAGACTCGCCGACTTTTCGGCTCTCGCACCTTATCTTTCATATCTTCTCTCTTCGTGATGCTCTTCCACCGTATGGAGTATAAGATGAAACTGAAGATCAACAGCGATGTTATCGAGCGTAAGGTGATGACAGTCTGCATCGGTTCTGGTCCCGGATATGGACAGACTCCCAACGCTGTGCCATACAACGGCATGCTCGATGTCTCTGTGGTTTATCATCCAGAGATGGTTCAGCTGATAGAGGGTGTATGGTTGTTGGTTACAGGCCGATTCCTCAATCACCGTTCCGTGCACCCTTATCGCACTCAGGAGATACAGGTGGAATATGCCAAACATGCGATAGTCGGAATCGACGGGCGCCTGATGAAGACCCCTGTAGGACCTTACCGTATAAATGTCGAACAAGAAGTAATAAACTTCCTTATTCCCGCATAATTATCAAGCCTCAGCACCTGCTGGGGCTTAAATATATGTTAAATATCGTCTTTTCCTTTGCTATTTGACGAAAAATAACTACTTTTGGGGATTGAAACTAAAACTTAATTTCAAATTATAAAAACCTGTTTGAGGAACTATGAGTTATTTACGATTAGAAAAAGCCGTGATGACTAACTTGCAAGAGAGTCTCCGTCGCGAATTGCTCAGGACAAACCGTTCAGGCGCTTACAGCTCTTCTACGCTTGTAGACTGTAACACGCGCAAATACCACGGTTTGCTGGTTGTTCCTGTACCAGAGCTCGATGACGAGAACCATGTGCTCCTGTCATCGCTCGACTGTACAGTCATCCAGCATGGTGCTGAGTTCAACCTCGGACTCCACAAGTATCAGGGCAACAACTTCAGTCCCAACGGACATAAGTACATCCGTGAGTTTGATGCCAGCCTCGTACCTACAACAACGTACAGGGTTGGTGGTGTGATCCTTAAGAAAGAGGTAATCTTCCAGCATTATGAGGACCGTATCCTCATTCGTTATACTCTGGTGGAAGCTCATTCTGCTACGACATTGCGTTTCCGCCCGTTCCTGGCATTCCGCAGTGTTCGTCAGTTTACTCATGAGAACATGACTGCCAGCCGCGAGTATCATGAGATCGACGGTGGTATCAAGACCTGTATGTATGCCGGCTATCCCGACCTGTACATGCAGTTCTCAAAGAAGAATGAGTTTGTATTCCACCCAGACTGGTATCGTGGTGTGGAATATCCTAAGGAGCAGGAGCGTGGTTATGCCTCTAACGAGGATCTCTACGTACCCGGCTATTTCGAGATGCCTATCAAGAAGGGTGAGAGCATCGTCTTCTCTGGCTCTACTTCTCAGATCAAGTCTTCATCATTGAAGAAACTCTTTGATGAGGAGGTAGCCGACAGAAAGCCTCGCGATAACTTCTATCACTGTCTGGTAACGGCAGCCCACCAGTTCCATAATCGTCAGCCTAACGATGATCGTTATCTGTTGGCTGGTTATCCTTGGTTCAAGGCTCGTGCCCGTGATACGTTTATCGCTTTGCCAGGTCTTACCCTTGCCATCGGTGAGGTCGACTATTTCGAGATGGTGATGAAGACCTCAGAGAAGGCACTCCGTGAGTTTATGGACGATAAACCTATCTCTGGTAAGATCTATGAGATAGAGCAGCCAGATGTTCCCCTCTGGGCCATCTGGGCTATCCAGCAGTATGCCAAGGAGGTTGGTCGTGACAAGTGCTTCGAGATGTACGGCAAACTGATTCAGGATATTGTGAAATATGTCCTCGACGGCAAGCATCCTAACCTTCGTCTCGATGACAACGGTCTTCTCTACAGTAACGGACGTAACAAGGCTGTCACATGGATGAACTCCACAGCTAATGGCAAACCCGTTGTGCCTCGTTCAGGATATATCGTTGAGTTTAATGCTCTCTGGTACAACGCCCTGAAGTTCAGTGCTTCTATGGCAGCAGATAAGGCTGACGCCAAGGGTGCAGAGGAACTCGAGACCCTTGCTGCAACAGTCAAGAAGTCGTTCGTAGATACCTTCGTCAATGAATACGGTTATCTCCTCGACTATGTTGACGGCAACATGATGGACTGGAGCGTACGTCCTAATATGATCTTCGCTGTGGCTCTCGACTACTCTCCGCTGAGTCAGGATCAGATGAAGAGCGTAGTAGATATATGTACGCGCGAGCTTCTCACTCCTAAGGGACTGCGTTCGCTCTCTCCAAAGAGTGGGGGATATAATCCTATCTACGTTGGTCCACAGACACAGCGCGACTATGCTTACCATCAGGGAACAGCCTGGCCTTGGCTCGGCGGATTCTACATGGAGGCATGTCTGAAACTCTATAAGCGTTCTCGTCTCTCATTCATCGAGCGTCAGCTTGTGGGTTATGAGGATGAGATGGACTATCATGCTATCGGAACAATCTCTGAGCTCTTCGACGGTAACCCGCCGTTCCACGGACGTGGTGCCATGTCGTTTGCCATGAACGTAGCAGAGATCCTGCGCACGCTCAAGCTCATTGATAAGTATTCATATCAAAAATAAGGAGGGACGACTATGAAAGTTTTAATGTTTGGATGGGAGTATCCTCCTCACGTATTCGGTGGACTCGCCACTGCTAACTATGGTATCTCTGAGGGTCTGAAGGCTCAGGGCGACATGGACATCACCCTCTGTCTGCCTCATCCGTTTGGTGATGAGAGTCAGCACGCTTGTCGTATCGTTGCCATGAATGCCGTGCCTATCGCTTATCGTGACGTAGACTATGACTATGTCAAGCAGCGTGTGGGTAATATCATGGATCCTGACTACTATTTCAAGCTCCGTGAGCATATCTATGCGGATTTCAACTACATGAACGTGAATGACCTCGGTGCCATGGAGTTTGCCGGAGGTTATCCTGGCAATCTGCACGAGGAGATCAACAACTACTCTATCATCGCAGGTCAGGTGGCCCGCACAGAGGAGTTTGACATCATCCACGCTCACGACTGGCTTACCTTCCCTGCTGGTATCCACGCTAAGCAGGTATCTGGCAAACCACTCTGCATCCACGTGCATGCAACAGATTTCGACCGCTCTCGTGGTAAGGTCAATCCTACTGTCTACTCTATCGAGAAGAACGGTATGGACTGGGCCGACTGTATCATGTGTGTGTCAGAGCTGACACGTCAGACGGTTATCAACCAGTATCACCAGGATCCGCGTAAGTGTTTCACTGTCCATAATGCCGTTTATCCTCTGCCGCAGGAGTATCAGGACATCCCTCGTCCCGACCATACGGGCAAGGAGAAGGTGGTTACCTTCCTCGGACGTATCACGATGCAGAAGGGTCCGGAGTATTTCGTTGAGGCTGCCACCATGGTGCTCCACCGTACTCGTAACGTCCGTTTCTGTATGGCAGGTTCCGGTGATATGATGGATGCGATGATCCACCTCGCTGCCGAGCGTGGCATCGCCGACCGTTTCCACTTCCCTGGCTTCATGCGCGGAAAACAGGTTTACGAATGCCTTAAGGCTTCTGATGTATATGTCATGCCTTCAGTATCTGAGCCGTTTGGTATCTCTCCTCTGGAGGCCATGCAGTGCGGCACGCCTTCGATCATCTCGAAGCAGTCAGGCTGTGCTGAGATCCTCACCAACTGTATCAAGGTTGACTATTGGGACATCCACGCCCTGGCCGATGCCATCTACTCTATCTGTATGAACGAGTCGCTCTTCCAGTATCTTAAGGATGAGGGCAAGCGCGAGGTAGACCAGATAACATGGGAGAAGGTGGGTGCCTGGATTCGCACACTCTATCGCCGCACCCTCGGATGGGAAGAGTAATTTAAAGGATAAATGATAAAGAATAAATGATAAAGTTATGAAAACGATTTGTTTATATTTCGAGATACATCAGATTATTCATCTGAAGAGATACCGTTTCTTTGATATCGGTACCGATCATTATTACTATGATGACTACGAGAACGAGCGTAGCATCACCGACATCGTTGAGCGCAGCTATATGCCTGCACTTAACACCCTGCACGACATGATCAATGAGAACGGCAAGTACTTCAAGGTTGCCTTCTCTCTGTCAGGTACAGGTATCGAGCAGCTTGAGTATCATGCTCCTCAGGTTATTGCCAAGCTGCAGGCTATGAACGAGACAGGTTGCGTGGAGTTCCTCGCAGAGCCTTACAGCCACGGTCTGTCATCACTGGCAAACGAGGAGACCTTCGCCCTCGACGTAAAGAAACAGGCAGCTAAGATTGAGGAGCTCTTCGGCAAGAAGCCTACAGTGGCCCGTAACTCTTCTCTCATCTACAGCGATGACATCGGTGCTCAGATAGCAGCCATGGGCTTCAAGGGTATGCTCACCGAGGGTGCAAAGCACGTGCTCGGATGGAAGAGTCCTCACTATGTATATAACTGTAACATCGCTCCCAACCTGAAGCTGTTGCTCCGTGATATAGAGCTGTCTGACGATATCTCTCTGCGCTTCAACAACTCTGAGTGGGACGGTTATCCACTCTTCGCCGATGCCTATATCGATCGCATTGCCCGCTTCCCGGAGGAGGAGCAGATTATCAACATCTTCATGGAGCTCTCAGCACTGGGTATCGCTCAGCCTCTCAGCTCAAACATCCTCGACTTCATCCGTGCTCTCCCGGCATGTGCTAAGGAGAAGGGCATCAACTTCATGACACCTACAGAGATTTGTAAGGCTTGTAAGAGCGTAGGTCAGCTCGACGTGCCCGATACTCTCTCATGGGTTGATGAGGAGCGTGACGTCAGCTGCTGGTTGGGTAACGCCATGCAGCACGAGGCCTTCAACAAGCTCTATTCTGTAGCCGATCGTCTGCGTATTGCCAACGACCCACGTATCAACCAGGACTGGGATTACCTGCAGGCATCCAACAACTTCCGTTTCATGACCACCAAGCCGTCTAACGTAGGACTGGATCGTGGTATCTACAACGGACCGTTTGATGCGTTCACCAACTACATGAATATCCTTGGTGACTTCATCAACAGAGTAAATGCCCTCTATCCTCTCGATATCGACAATGACGAGCTCGAGGGTCTGCTCACCACCATCAAGAACCAGGGTGATGAGATTGAGGTTAAGGATAAGGAGATTACCCGTCTGAAGGCAAAGCTCGAGAAGCTCGAGGGTGCAAAGCCAAAGGCTGAGAAGAAACCAGCAGCTAAAAAGGCACCAGCAAAGAAAGCAGCTAAAAAAGCAGAATAACGTAAAGACTTGTATAAAAATTCGGGGTTCTCAGTCTGAGAGCCCCGTTTTTGTTATTTTTATACAATTTATTGCCTTTTTCCTTTGGTGTTTCGGAAATATAGTGTACCTTTGCACCCCGAAAAGATTGTAGTACAACCATTAATAAGAATGAGGACATCAATTTTTGACTTGTTGGACCGTAAGGGAAAGCTCCCAGTGAGCATGCTTACGGCCTATGATTTTCATACCGCTGCGACTATCGATGAAGCTGGTATTGACATGATTCTTGTTGGCGATTCCCTTGGAAACGTCATGTTAGGTTACGAAAACACACTGGCTGTCACCGTTGACGATATGATACATCACGGCAAGGCTGTATGTCGGGGTGCCAAAAACGCTTTCGTAGTTATCGACATGCCCTTTATGTCGTATCAGACATCCGTTGAGGATGCAGTACGTAATGCAGGGCGTATCATGAAGGAGACCAACTGTCAGGCAGTAAAACTGGAGGGCGGCGTGGAATATGCCGACCGTATCAAGGCGATCGTTCAGGCAGGCATCCCTGTTGTGGCACATATCGGTCTGACCCCTCAGTCGGTCAACGCGATGGGTGGCTATAAGGTACAGGGCCGTTCGCTGGAACAGGCCAAGAAGCTAATCCACGATGCTCAGGCAGTGGAGGAGGCAGGTGCTTTCGCCATCACCTTGGAGTGTGTGCCTGCAGCGCTTGCAAAGATGATTACCGTACAGAGCAAGGCGCTCACGATAGGTATCGGTGCCGGCAACGGCTGCGACGGTCAGGTGCTGGTATATCAGGACATGTTAGGCTATAACGACGGCTTTATCCCTAAGTTCGTTAAGAAATACGCCGACCTGCACAGCATCATGCTCGATGCATTCAAGCAGTACAAGCAGGAGTGCGAGCAGCGCAGCTTCCCTGCAGAGAGTCAGACGTATGCTATCAAGGATGAGGTGATGGAGGAGCTGTTTGAGACAGAGTTTGAAGGAATTAGAAGAAGTTAGAAGAAGATATGAAGGTAGTAAAGACAGTAAAGGAAGTAAGAGATATCGTATCAGCCTGGAAGAGGGAAGGGTTGAGTGTAGGACTTGTGCCCACGATGGGATTCCTCCACGAAGGGCATCAGAGCCTTATCAGTAAGTCTGCAAGCCAGAACGACCGCACGGTGGTTTCTGTGTTTGTCAATCCTATTCAGTTCGGTCCCAATGAAGACCTTGAGGCCTATCCACGTGACCTTAACCGCGACATGCAGAAGGTTGAAGAGGCTGGGGGAGACCTTATCTTCAATCCCGAGCCCGAGGAGATGTATCCTGGTCACTTTACATCATTCATCGACACAACAGAGACTACAGAACTGCTCTGCGGTGCTGTGCGTCCTGTTCACTTCCGTGGCGTATGTACCGTTGTGGGCAAACTCTTTAATATTGTTCAGCCTGACCGTGCATACTTCGGACAGAAGGATGCCCAGCAGCTGGCTACGGTGAAGCGTTTCGTGCGCGACCTGAACTTCCCTTTGGAGATAGTTCCTTGTCCTATCGTTCGCGAGGACGACGGACTGGCCAAGTCGAGCCGTAACACATATCTTAACCCCGAGGAGCGTAAGGCGGCCCTTATCCTCTCACAGAGTCTGAAGAAGGGTCAGGAGGCTATCCAGCAGGGTGAGCGCGATGCCAAGAAGGTTATCGACATCATCCGTGAGAACCTTCAGACAGAGCCACTTGCACGTATCGACTATGTGGAGGTCGTCGACTTCGAGAACATCCAGCGCACAGCCACCATCGAGGGCGAGACTCTCGTGGCTATTGCGGTGTATATCGGAAAGACACGTCTCATCGATAATTTCATTGTAAACATATAATCCCAGGGAGATGGAATTAACTCTGCTGAAGGCAAAGATACACCGTGCTACAGTGACACAGGCCGACCTCGACTATGTGGGCAGTATCACTATCGATTCTAACCTGCTTGCCGAGTCGGGCATCATGGAATATGAGATGGTGGCTATCGCCGATATCGACAACGGCAGCCGCTTCGAGACTTACGCCATCGCAGGTGAGGCCGGTTCCGGCATCATCTGTCTTAACGGTGCTGCTGCAAAGTGTGTCAACGTGGGCGACAAGGTTATCATCATGGCTTATGCCCAGATGACGCCTGAGGAGGCAAAGACCCACAAGCCCACCGTGCTCTTTGTTGACGACGGGAATAATATTGTCCGCAAGGCCAATTACGAGAAACACGGACTGCTGGTAGAACAGTGACTATGCTTACGGGAAAGACGATAGTATTAGGAGTTACGGGAAGCATTGCCGCCTATAAGATAGCCAATCTGGCATCTATGCTGGTGAAGCTCAATGCCGACGTACATGTGATAATGACTCAGAACGCCACGAAGTTCATCACCCCGATGACCTTCGAGACTCTGACGAACAACAAGTGCATCGTAGACACCTTCGACCGCAATTTCAGCTTCGATGTCAAGCATGTCTCGCTGGCCAAGCGAGGCGACCTCTTCATGGTAGCCCCCTGTACTGCCAACGTCATCGGTAAGGTGGCTGGCGGCATCTGCGACGATATGCTCACCACTACCATCATGGCCACAAAAGCCCCAGTGCTCTTCGCTCCTGCCATGAACACCGGTATGTGGGAGAACGCTATCCTTCAGGATAATCTTCAGAAACTCCAGCGTTTCGGCTATCATATCATCCAGCCTGTAGTAGGCCGTCTGGCTTGTGGCGATACCGGTAGCGGTAAGATGCCGTCAGAGGAGACTCTCTTAGAGCATATCCTGCTGCATCTGGCCAAGGAAAAAGACCTCAAAGACAAGAGGATCCTTGTCACCGCTGGTCCTACCCAGGAGGCTATCGACCCCGTGCGCTTCATCACCAACCACTCCTCAGGTAAGATGGGTTATGCCATTGCCAAGATGGCAGTGCTCCGTGGGGCAGAGGTCACTCTCGTTTCCGGACCTGTAGGCATCCGTCCTTTCGCTGGTATCAGGAAGGTGGATGTAAGGAGTGCTCAGGATATGTTTGATGCTGTCACCCAGCGCAGCGCTGACAGCGATATTATAATAATGTGTAGTGCTGTAGCCGACTACCGTCCTGCTGAATATTCCGAACAGAAGGTGAAGAAGCAGAATGGCGCTATGACCATCCCTCTTGAGCGTACACAGGATATCCTCGGATGGCTCGGCGAGCATAAGCGTGAAGGTCAGATACTCGTGGGATTCTCTATGGAGACGGAGAATCTGATAGAGAACTCCCGTGCCAAGCTCCTCAAGAAACATGCCGACGTAATCTGTGCCAACTCTATCTCCAGCGACAAGACAGGCTTCGCAGTAGATACAAATAAAGTTACACTTATCACCTCCGACACCACAGAGCAGCTGCCCCTTTGTTCTAAGGAAGAGACAGCCGACCGCATACTCGATTTCCTATGCATATCCTGATAGATATAGGCAACTCTACCATCGTGGTGGCCATGGCCGACCATGAGGGTAACATCACCAGCCACTGGCGTTTCAAGACCCGTAAGGAGGAGACAGTCAGTTTCTTCCGCTACGAGCTGAAACAAGGTCTGAGGAAATACGGTGTGGAGCTGACTGATGTGGAGAGTGTAACCATATCATCCGTTGTTCCTGAGGTCGACGATGATGTGGCCCAGGCCATCAACGACCTTACCGGCATCGACCCACATTTCTTCTGTATCGATGATGCCAAGGGTCTTATCACCATCGATATCGAGTCGCCCTCTCAGCTAGGCAAAGACCGTCTTGCTGATGCTCTCGGAGCCGTCGGGTGTCATGGGGCTCCTGCCATTGTCATCGATTTCGGCACCGCCACCACCTTCGGCATCATCGATGAGAATAATATCTTCAAGGGCGGACTTATCATCCCTGGCGTAAAGACATCTCTCAACGCCCTGAGCCAGCGGGCCTCGCAGCTGCCCTCCATAAGCATTAGCAAGCCTCAGAACCTCATAGGGCGCAACACCCTGGAGTGTATGCAGAGCGGAATACTCTACGGCACAGCCTCGATGATCGACGGCCTTATCGACCGTCTGAAGGCTTCACTTCCCGAATCAGTAAATATCATCGCTACTGGCGGTATGGCCAAGAACATCGTGCCCTTCTGCAGCAATAAGATTGTGCTCGATGAATATCTGTTACTGAAAGGACTTTTCCAAGCAACCCATCACCAATGAACATAGTAATCATCGGCTCAGGTAATTTGGCCACCCAACTCTCGCTGGCTCTCAACGATGCCGGCCATCATATAGTACAGGTCTTCAGCCGCACAGCAGATCATGCCAAGTGTCTGGCTGATAAGCTCGACTGCCCCCATACCTCCGATATCAGCACCGTCAGCCCCGATGCCGACATATATATCATCTCTGTCAAGGATGATGCCATCGCCGAGGTGGCTCAGACTGTAAGTCAGGGTAATCCCAATGTTCTTATACTTCATACTGCCGGCAGTGTGCCTATGAGCGTTCTTGGCTCCTATGCCTCTCGTTATGGTGTGCTCTATCCCATGCAGACCTTCTCCAAGACCCGACGGGTGGATTTCCGAGAGATACCCTGTTTCATCGAGGCCTCAGACGACAAGTCTCTTTGCGAGCTGCGCCTCTTGGCAGAGAGCATCTCCGACCATGTGATAGACTGCGATTCCGTGAAACGTAAGAAGATGCACCTCGCAGCCGTGCTGGCCTGCAACCTCACCAACCACTGTTATCGCCTGGCAGAACGCGTGCTCGAGTCAGAACAGATTGATTTCCGTCTCTTCCTGCCGCTTATTGCCGAGACAGCCAGGAAGGTATCCTTCATGTCGCCAAGAGACGCCCAGACAGGTCCTATGGTGCGTTACGACGAGTCTGTCATGCAGATGCAGATGTCTATGCTCCCCGATGATCGCACCCGCGAGATCTACCGCCTCATGGCCGAAAGCATCCATGCCGACGTAATTAAATAATTTTTGAAGATATGAAACAAGAAAAAACAGCGCCCACCTCTGGATACCCCAAACTGGACGAATGGGCAACGATATGGCGAGATACGCTGCCAAAGTATTTCGGTTACCCCTTTAACGAGGTGTCGCCGCTGCGCGACTTCTATGAGTGGTACTACGCTGCAGGCATCAACCTCATGAACCTGAATAATGCCGGCGACCCGTTTACCGACACACCCTGGGAGGTGTCGTCGCAGGTCTTCGAACGCGAGGTCATCGAGTATTTCGCTCCGCTCTACGATTTCGACGACGACAACCGATGGGGTCTCATCACCCATAGCGGCTCCGACGGCAACAATCACGGCATCTACTTCGGTGCCAACTACCTGAAGCACACGACGGGACAGGCCCCCATACTCTATGTGAGCGACGAGGCCCACTACTCCAACATGCGACTGGCTCACCTGCAGAACCTTGAGACACGACTGGTGAAGAGCGACACCATGGGACGCATGATTCCCGAGGAGCTGGAAAAGTCACTTGACACATCGCGCCCGGCACTCGTGGTCTATGCCTGTGGCTCCACCTTCAAAGGGGCTATCGACGACATGCCTGCGCTGAACGCCGTGCTCCGCCGTCACCCCGAACTGCCTGCCGTCTATCGTCATGTCGATGCGGCCCTCTTTGGCGGCTACCTGCCGTTTACCGAGCACCGCCAGCTGGTGAGCAGCAAGAAGATGGGCTTTGAGTCAATAGCCGTCAGCGGCCATAAGTTCTTCGGCATCGACTCGCCGTGCGGACTCTTCATCTGCACGCGTGAGGTATATGACAACCAGTCAGACTTCGACGTACCATATCTTAATAAGAACATGCGCATGATCAACTGTTCGCGCGACCCCATCCAGCCGCTTAAGTTCTGGTGGGTGCTCCAGAAAGTGGGAGCCGAAGGGTGGACGCGTCAGGCCCAGCGCATCATGGAGCTGACGGTCTATCTGAAGCAGCAGCTCGACAATGTGGGCTATCCTGCATGGGTCAACGAATACAGCAACACTGTCTTCATGCGATGCCCGTCGCCTGAGCTGGCCCACAAATACCAGTTGGCGCAGAACGAGGACCCACGCTTCGGCGGCAAGCTGGCCCACGTGGTGGTGATGCAGCACTTCACCGAGGAGGCTATCGATGCCTTCGTGGCTGAACTATGTGATTCAGAAATAATTAAATAAAAGAAGGCAGTCAAAACGACTGCCTTCTTTGTCAAATAGTAATGGGCACTGGCACCTATGTATCATGAGCAGCACTCAAGTACCTGTCCCAAACACTATGTTAACCCTGAAAATACAAAAACACTAAAATACTAAAATACTAATTTCTATTTTGGATTCCAATCGTGTCCTAAGTGTGAGTCTATCACAGAGGACAGAATAGAGTCAAATTTGTCCAAAACGAAAATATTCCGCCAAAAGCAGTGATTTTCTCAGATTTTTGTTGTACCTTTGCCATGTCATTGATGATTTTTCTTGTCTTGATTTATGTCTGAGATATTTAACGACGAAGCATTGGAGGCTCTTGACGACAGGAGCGAACTCAAGGAGATGCCACGGGTGGTTTCTCCCGCACTCTGGTTGGTGCTCTCCACGCTGCTGTTGCTGTGCGGCGTGGCCATCTTCTGGTGTATGTTTGGCAAGGTCAACTATACCGTCAGGGCCCAAGCCGTTGTATTCCCGTTTGCAGAGGCCAAGGCGATTACGGTCCCATACGGGGGGACAGTCCATCATGTGGTAGCCACCAACGGCCAGGAGGTGGCAGCCGGCACTCCCCTTCTCAGTGTCCGTTCGCAGTTGGCGACCACCACCCTGACGGCGCCCGAATCAGGAGTGGTACTAACCTCGAAGCCGGCAGAGAGCAAGTTTGAGGCTCGCGAGCCGGTGGCATGGATACTGCCCCAGGAGGCTCGTTTCCACGAGCGCGAGGTGTTGGCATACGTGACATTCAAAGACCTGAGAAAGGTGAAGCTGGACGCCAAGGTGCAGCTGACGCCCGCCGACCTGGAGCGCGAGAAGTGGGGCTATGCTGTCGGCACCGTCAAGGGCATCGAGTCGTATCCCACCAACCGCAAGATGGTGGCACAACGATTGAAGCTGGCCGAGCTGGCATCCGTCATCCCCGCCGAAGAGCCAGTCTATGAGGTACGCATCGTGCTCGACAAGGATGCCGACGGACTGGTATGGAGCCGCCGGAAGAGCAAGGAGATGGCCGTTACCACGGGCATGCCCTGCAATGTGCAGATCATCTGGAATCGTAAGTACGTATGGGAAGTGCTGTTAGGACGAGTAGAGAACACGTTGAATACATTGCGAGGGAAGTAGGCTTATGAAGAAAGTGCCCATGGTGATGCAGATGGAAGACGTGGAGTGTGGTGCTGCCTCGCTCGCGATGATACTTGCGTACTACGGCAAGTGGCTTCCCTTGGAGCAGGTGCGCGAGGCGTGCAGCGTGAGCCGCGACGGCAGTTCGATGAAGAACATCCTGTTGGCAGCCAAGACGTATGGTCTGGAACCCAGTGCCTATAAGGTGAGTGCTGAAGATCTGTCGGGCATGGAGCCCGCCATCATCCACTGGAACTTTGAGCACTTCGTCGTCTTCAAGGGCATGCGGAAAGGCAAGGCCTATCTCAACGACCCCGGCATCGGACCGGTAGAGATACCGATGGATGAGTTCCGGCGCTCGTTCACGGGTGTCGCCATGACCTTCGAGCTGACCGACCGTTTCCAGCCCTCGGGCCGCCCCACAAGCATCTTCTCCTACATCAAGCATAACCTGAGCGGAGCCAATGAAGCCTTCTGGCTGACATTTATCTTCACCCTGCTGCTGGCAGTGGTCACCCTGACCCTGCCCCTGCTTACCCGGGTGTTCTTCGACGAGATACTCTCGGGGCGCAATGCGCAATGGGCCACCATTTTCTTCTGCCTGATGGCTGTGCTGGCCCTCTTCAACTTTATCGTGACGCTCTGGCAGCAGCGCTATTCCAAGCGTATAGCCGGACAATTGGCGCTACGGGGCAACATCAACTATCTGCGCCATCTGCTGAGACTGCCCATGAACTTCTTCGCCATGCGCTACGTGGGCGACCTGCAGCAGCGTCAGCGACTCAATGAATCCATTACCCACTCGCTCGTCGAGGTGCTGGCGCCGCAGGCTATCAACGTGATGCTGCTGGTGCTGTACCTCATATTGATGCTGTCGTACAATTACGTACTGACGTTAATCGGCGTCGCGGCAGCCCTCGTCAACCTGGCCGTCGTACACCACTATGCCGGCCAGCGCCTGAATATGGTCAGAAGTACACAGCAGAGCATGGGTAAATATTATTCCGCCACGGTGAGTTGCCTGGAGAACATCGAGAGCATCAAGGCCGCAGGTGCCGAGGAAGGGTTCTTCCAATATTGGAGCGGGCTGTGGAGCAGGATGTTCAATAAGCAGCGTGAGATGCGTATCCAGCAGAGTGAGATGAGCCTGCTGCCGACGCTGACATCGAACCTGCTGACGATGGCGGTCCTGTTGGTGGGAGCGTGGTATATCCTGCAAGGCAACCTTTCCGTCGGTATGCTCATGGCCTTCCAAGGTTTCATGACGGCGTTCATGGCTCCCGTGGAGAAAATTGTGAATGCCGGACAGCAGTTGCTGGAGATGCGCTCCCAGATAGAGCGTGTGGACGACGTGATGAAGTATCCCGAAGACCAGCATGCCGACGGCGAACATTCGGAGGACGGCAAGTTGCTGGGCGAACTGGAACTGCGCGACGTCACCTTCGGCTACAACCGGACGCAGCCGCCCCTGATCGACCATTTCAACCTGCACCTCCGGGCTGGCGAGTCGGTAGCCTTCGTGGGCAGCAGTGGCTGTGGCAAATCCACCCTCGCCAAACTGATATCCGGACTCTACAAGCCCTGGAGCGGCGAGATACTCTTCGACGGGCGTCCCATCGAGAGCATCTCAAGCGACGAGCTGACCAACTCCATCGCCGTCGTTGACCAGAACATCGTGCTCTTCGACGACACACTGTCGAAGAACATCCGCATGTGGGACCAGAGCATCGAGGATTTCGCCATCCTCATGGCATGCAGCGACGCACAGGTACACAGCGACATTATGAACCGTCCCGAAGGCTTGGCTACCAAGGTGGTGCGGGGCGGAAAGAACTTCAGCGGCGGCCAGTGCCAGCGCTTCGAGATAGCCACGGCACTTGCCCGCGAGCCCATGATCCTGATCATGGACGAGGCCACCTCTGCATTAGACCCCACCACCGAGGACCTGGTGATGAGGCACATCCGCGAGATGGGCATCACGCAGATTGTGATAGCACACCGCCTGTCAACCATCCGTGACTGCGACCAGATCATCGTCATGGAAGCCGGTCACGTGGTCCAGCAAGGCACCCACGAACAGCTGATGCAACAGGACGGCCTGTACCGCCAGCTCATGGAAAACGGATAAGGAAAGGAGGAGAAACTGAAGATGAGCATATTTTCCAGTCAGATAGAGAAACGCAGGAAGTTGGATGCCTCCACCCTCTCTCGTGAGATCAAGGAAGGCGCGGCTCGCATGGGGCTACGCTATGGCGGCACTGTTCCCCAGACCGACAACCTGGCCATCCGCCAGGTGCTGGAAGCGTTGAAGATTGTCGATTACGAACTGGAGCCCGATGATGTGTTGCCCCTGGAGCAGCAGTTGCACAACATCCTCCAGGCGCATGGCATCATGACGCGACAGGTGAGACTCACCGACGGTTGGTGGCGAGAGGCCTCTGGACTCTTACTGGGCCGTACGCATAGCGGCAGGCTGGTGGCGCTGCTGCCTAAGTGGACAGGCCGCAGCTATCGCTTCACCGACGAGGACGGCACCTTGCGGGAGGTGTCACAGCGGCAGATGAAGGACGTACTGAAGCCAGAGGCTTACAGCTTCACCAGGGCACTGCCCCTGCACCGTCTGACCAAGCGCGAGCTCATTGCCTTCATCTGGTCATCGGCCAGCACCCACAGTCTGGTTCACATGCTACTTGCCGCACTGACCGTCGTGCTTCTGGGTATGTTTGTGCCTATGGCGAACAAGATGGTGTTCGAGACGGTGATACCCGCCGGTATCGCTACCGACCTGGCTCCTATTGCCGGACTGCTGGTGGGAGCAGCAGTGGCTATCATGCTGACGACTTATATCCGCAATCTGTATATCGTTCGCGTTGAGAACATCGTGGAGATGAACCTGCACAACGCCGTCATGGCACGACTCTTCCTGCTGCCCCCGAAATTCTTCCACTCCCACAGCAGCGGCGAGTTGACTTCCAAGCTGAACAACCTCAGCCAACTATGCCAGCAGATCAATGAGACGATTGTCGGTGCACTGTTGAGCGGTGCGCTCTCTGTGGTCTATTTCATCCAGGTGGGCATCTACGGCGGGCCGCTCCTGGCTCCCGCTATGGTGCTGTTTGTCCTGCAAGTGCTGATACTGGTGCTCTATTTCCGTAACGCCACCCAAGTGCAGCGGCAATATATCAGCAAGAACGATGCCCTCAGCGGTATGGAGTGCAACCTGTTTGCGGGCATACAGAAGGTCAAGCTCACCGGCTCGGAGACTCGCGCCTTCACCAAGTGGCTCAACCGCTATACCCACACCGCAAGGGTGATCTACAACCCGCGGTTTACCACACGCCTGTATCCCTCGCTGCTGGCGCTGATGAACGTAGGCTCCCTGCTCGTCATCTATGTTTTCGCGCTGCGCACCTCCATCACGACCAGCAACTTCATTGCCTTCACCTCCGCCTTCGGCATGCTGACAGCCGCACTCTCAGCGATTACACTGCAAATCCCCGAGATGACAAAAATAGGACCGCAGCTGGAGAGCATCATGCCCATTGCCGAGGCGGTGCCCGAGGTGTCAGGCTCACCTACCCCGATCAAGACCCTGTCGGGCAGCATCGAGGTGAACCACCTGTCGTTCCGCTATCAGGACGACATGCCGCTGGTCATCGACGACCTCTCGCTCAGCATCAAGGCTGGCGAGTACGTGGGCATCGTGGGCACCTCCGGCTGTGGGAAGTCCACCCTGCTACGCCTGTTGCTGGGCTTTGAGAAACCCCAGCGTGGCAATATATACTACGACCACTACGACTTGGAGAAGATTGACAAGAAACAGCTCCGCCAACGGATAGGGACGTGCCTGCAGAACGGCAGTCTCTTCACGGGCGACATCTTCCACAACATCACCATCACCGCCCCCTGGTCCACCCACGACGATGCCTGGGAGGCACTGCGAATGGCGTGTATGTACAACGAGGTGAAAGCCCTGCCTATGGGCCTGCACACCGTCATCAGCGAGGGCGGCGGCGGATTCTCCGGTGGTCAGAAGCAGCGCCTGCTCATCGCCCGTGCCCTGATAGGGCACCCCAACATCCTCTTCTTCGACGAGGCCACCTCGGCGCTCGACAACATCAGCCAGAGGCAGGTGAGCGAGAACCTCGACACGCTGCACTGCACACGCCTGGTCATTGCCCACCGCTTGAGTACCATCCGCCACTGCGACCGCATCATCGTGCTCAACAAGGGGAAGATTGCCGAGGAGGGCACCTTCGAGCAGCTGATGGCACGCAAGGGCTTGTTCTACGAAATGAGTCTGCGACAACTTTAGAATGTATAAGCGTAATAGTACAAACTATGAACAAGATATGGATATTATCAAGCATACTGCTGCTGACAGCCTGCCAGCAACAGGGCAAGGCTGGTGACTCACCCGAAGCCAACGACACCACGGTCATCGCCACAAGCCAGGATTCCGACACGACGGCTACCGGCCAGCCAGGTTCCCCTGCCCTGCCGCCTGTCTTCCAGACCATGGGCAAGGTGGTGGCTGCACGCTATGCCGACGTGAAGTTTGAGGCCGTCCTGCCAGTGGTGCGCGTCATGGTACGTAACGGAGACCGAGTGCGCCAGGGGCAGCTGCTGGCCGAGCAGGATGCGCGGAAGCAGGAGAATGCCGTAGAGCAGCATCAGCGTGAGATAGAGCAGGCCCGCCTCCAGATGCAGGAAGTGATCATCTCACAGGGATACGACCCCGAGCAGATGGACCGCGTGCCCCAGCGTGTGCGACATATCGCAGAGGTCAAGAGTGGTCTGCTGATTGCCCAGAACAAGCTGGCGGCAGCGCGCGACGAGTTGAGGACCACCCGTGTGACGGCTCCCTTCGACGGCATCGTGGCTAATGTCACGGCACATGCCGGTCAGCTGGCACAGACGGGGGATGTGGTGTGTCGCGTCATCTCGCCGCAGCAGATGGAGGTGGAGTTTCGGGTGATGGAGAGCGACCTTGGCCGCTTCCCCATAGGCACAGCCATCAGTGTGGTGCCTGTAGCCGACGAGCATGCCCTCTATGACGCCAAGGTGACGGAAATCAATCCCGTGGTCGATGAGCAAGGCACCGTCATGCTCAGAGCCCGTGTGGCTGCGCCCAACAGCCTTTTCGACGGTATGCACGTGTCTGTAAACCTAAAATCACCCCAGCCATGAGACATTTCGCCATCGCTCTGATGCTCTGCGGCATCCTCACAGGTATGGCCCAGACTACGGTTCGCCTCGACCTGGAGCGCACCGTCGAGCTGGCCACCGATAGCAGCCTCACCGCTGACCGCTATCGCAGCGTGTTCCACGAGGCACGCTACGCCTGGCTCTCATGGATGGCTGGTCGCAAGCTGCAACTGGAGCTGAACACCACCCCGCTGGACTTCGAGCAACTCATGACCCAGCGATATGTCAGCGACACCGACAACGACGAGTATCGTCAGCAGAAGCGACTGCTGTCAAGCGCCAGCGTGCAGGCCCAGCAGGTGATGGAGCCGTGGGGCGGCTCTTTCTATGCCTCGACGGGACTGGCCTACCTCGGCAACTACGGTGACTTTACCCAGCACCAGTTTGCCGTCACGCCCGTCCGCGTGGGCTATCGACAGGAACTGCTGGGATACAATCCCTACCGCTGGAACCGCCAGACCGAACCCATGCGACTCACGGTGGCACAGCAGCAGATGAACTATTCGGTGGAGCAGACGGCTGCTGAGGCTGTCAAGCGATTCTTTCTACTGGCTGTGACGCAAGAGCAGCTGAAGATGGCGCAGGAGCAGATACAGTCGTGCGACACCATCCTCGCCATCGGCAACCGCCGTTTCCGCATTGCGTCTATCTCAAAGGCTGAACTCGACATTCTGACACTGCAACGCTCGCTTGCCGCCACCACCCTGAAGAGCGCCCAACTGAGCCATCAGCAGGCAGTGAGAAGTCTGGCCGTCTGGCTGGGTATGGACGAGCAAACCCGCCTGGAACTGATGATACCCTCTGTATTGCCCCGCCTGGAGGTGACTGCCAGCGATGCCATATCCCATGCCTCACGCAACAATCCAAACTATCTGTCCATGCAACTCAAAGAGCTGGAAGCCCGACGCGACGCTGAACAGCTGAAGCGCAAGAAGGGGCTCAACGCCAGCATCGATGCCTCGATAGGTCTCAACCAGGTGGCAGAAAACTTCGGTCATGCCTTCCGAAGTCCACTGGTGCAGAATCAGGTGATGGTAAGCCTCACCGTGCCTATCGTCGATCATGGAAAAAAGCGCAATGCCTGGCTCGCGGCACAGAGTAAGGCTGAGACGGCTGCGCACCAGCGTGAGGAGCAGCGACGCGACACCGAACTGGATGTCATGCAGACCGTGGCAGAGGTTGAACAGCGGCAGTCGATGGTCGGCGATGCCCACCGCTCGCTGCAGATTGCCGAGGATGCCTATACCGCCATGCTGCAACGTTTCATCAGAGGTCAGGCCAACGTCAACGACCTGTCGCTGGCACAACAGTACTGGCAGACGGCACGAGTCAATCAGGTCAAGGCATTGCAGGATTTCTGGAACAGTTATTTCCATCTGCGCCTGCTCACGCTCTACGACTATCTCAAGCGGGAGCCTATACGCCACTGACGCGACAGTCATGGGAGCGATTCAGGCTGTTTGTCGCAAATGCGCCTCTCTGTCGCATGTAGTCCCGACGAAAATCAGCAAAAAGTTTGTTTTGTTCGGAATATTGTCGTATCTTTGCATCGTCAATCAGATCAAACAACGTCTGAGCGACAATATGTTTAACAATTAAAAAATATAAGATTATGAAACAGAATGATGAAAACAAGGACGCAAAAGTTCTTTCAATGGAAGAGTTGGAGAATGTATCCGGTGGTAAAAAGAAGAAGCCCAATCCTCCATTCAAAGAAAAGTAAGTTTCGAACATCTAAAACGATAAGAAGCGTTCTGGAAAATTATTCCAGGACGCTTTATTCTGATTGAATGGAGGGTGTGTCAAAATTTTGACACACCCTCTTATGAAAGTGTTCTCGAGATGTATTTTACAGCTGGAACTTATATCCGATGGTAAATTGTACCAGACCGCTGTGATACTTGTTGTCGCTGTTACTATTCTTGTTGACTGTTGAAACACCTATGTTGTAACGTGCATCAAAAACGAGGTTTTCGTACTCATAAGACAGACCGATGGGGATTGAGAAGTTGACGCTCTCGTAGGCGTCCTTTCTATCTAAACTCTCTTCTTTAGCACTCAGCAGGAATCCCAGCTGTACACCAGTCTTCAGAGCAAGACCCTGAAGTACATAGAAATTAGCTGTAATGGGGATGTTCAGATAGTCGAGCTTATAAGTAGTACTAGTACCGCCACCGTCGAGCTTCCATCCCTGCTGTGCATAGTTAAGACCAGCGGCAATACCGAGCCACTCGTTGGTATAGTATTCTGCCTCAGCACCAGCCAGGAAGCCTATACGTGATTTCCTGTCAACGCCTACCGCTGTGGTCCATGTGCCATCGAGCGAACCAACGCCGATACCAACCTTTGGCTGAAGAGTAAATGAACCATTGTCACGCAAAGTGTTTTGGGCATTTGTAGTCAGGGCTACTACTGCCATCACTGCAATCATCATTAATTTTTTCATACCTATACTTTTTATTAGTTAGTAAAAAACATTATTTTGATTAATAATCCATTAATATATCGGTTGCAAAGATAAACATTTCCACTTAATAATCCAAATTTTTATTTGTTTTTTTTTGTTTTTATAAAAATCCGCGAATAACATCACACAGTGACAGGCACGGTGTGACAGGTATCATTGCGTTATTTAAACCTTATGTAGCGGACAGGCTTCTCAAGACTAGCCGTGGGGACAGGCACCTGGGGTATAGCAGCCGTCATACCCAAGTACCTGTCCCTGCGACTACTCGGAATCTCACGGCTATAGGCGACTGTACACGATAGCCCAAAGCTATGATGACGTCGAGATTGTAATGGTCGATGTTTCGACGCACTTGTCGTTTACCCTCTTGACGAACTAATAAGAATTTCTTATAAGTTCCCTCCTTGTCGAGTTCATTGTCTGTATAGATATTGGTGATATGCATTGAAACATTCTCCTGAGTCGTCTGGTATATCGTTGCCAGTTGTTCCTGTGTCAACCACACATCCTCATCAGCAAAGCGTGTATTCACACTCACCCTGCCTTCCTCATCCTTATACAGTATCAGTTTATTCTCTTTATCCATCGATGCAAAGATATATACTTTTTCTGAACTTTGCAAATTAATCGACAAGAAAATATTCTTGGCACACCGTATTATGCACCTAAAAAAATAAAAATGCTAATATGCTAAAAAGCTAATTCCTTAACTTACCATTGGTACATGCAGTTAAAACAATAATGATTATATGGCTTTCCCACACAACCACCAGGAACAACAGGCCTTCCGCCATTTGCCTTCTTAAGAGAGTCTGCCACTTCATCTCCACCCCTTGCCCACAATCCATACTTAATATCAGCAGTATTGTCACTTTTACATTTCGGGCATATTAAGACATTGCTTATACTATCCGTATTCTGAATAGCATTATTCTCAAGAGGTTTTTGTGGTTTCTTGTGTTTAAAGCCACAATCTACCACACGCTTTATTCTCTTATCTTCTCTGTTGTTGCAGCTATAATATATTAAAGCGAATATCGCTATTAATAAGGTGCTACAAATTATTTTCTTCATTTTTACAAGACAAAAGCTAAAGATCCAACAACCGCTATTATAAACACTATTACAGACAGGCAGCCACTTCGTTTGTTAACACCTAGAGGTGTTTTAGGTTGATTAAGGTATAATCTCGCTGTACTGATAGCCTATCAGCTTACTGCGAAGTCCTAGGTGGGAGTCGATTACAGAGGACAGAATACGGTCAAATTTGTCCAAAACGAAAAATATTCCGCCAAAAGCGCTGATTTTCTCAGATTTTGTTGTACTTTTGCCATGTCATTGATGATTTTTGCTTGTTTTGATTTTGCAGCACTAAGATAAGTGAAAAATCTGACATGGTCAAATCCTGAGCCACTCGGCTTTGCCGCTTCGCGCGTCGAAGAACTTTTTGTTGCTCAGGTACTTATAAAGAAAGTTAAATTAAAGTGCTGCGGAATTTAGGAATTACTAAAACTTATGCGAAGAATTTTGAATTTGTTTTTGCTGTTCTGCCTGCCATTGATGGCGATGGGTGAGGAGATCAGTCAGCAACAGGCAAGGGAAAAGGCATGTGCCTTTATGCAACAACTGCAAGGCCGGAGGGCTCGGGCTCTTGGCAGTGTCAATCAGAATGTACAACCCGTGGAAATGGGATTACAATCACTCTACGCTTTCAACTGCGAGGGCGGGGGCTATGTCATCGTCAGCGGTGACGACGCCACCACGCCCATCCTGGGCTATTCACCAGACGGGGTGCTGAATGTGGACGAGATGCCGGCGAACCTCCGTACGTGGCTGGAGGGCTATGCCGACCAGATACGCAGACTGCAGCGGGGCGAGGCAAAAGTGGCTGCACGCAGAGTTCCCGTACAGCGCGAAAATATCAATCCTCTCATCGAGAGCCTTTGGAACCAGCGAGCCCCCTTCAACTGGGAGTGCCCGAAGGATATTAGAGCTGATGTGCTGTCAGCCTCAGGCTGTGTGGCGACCGCGATGTCGCAGGTGATGTACTTCCACAAGTGGCCACAAGAGGCTACGACAGCCTATACGACTATTGGTAAGAAGAATGTGCCTTCAACGACCTTCGACTGGAATAATATGCTGCCCGTCTATGAAGAAGGGAAATACACGGATGCTCAGGGCAATGCCGTTGCTCACCTGATGCGATGGGCTGGCTGGAGTGTCGATATGGAATATACTGCAGAGATGTCTGGTGCGGTGTCAGGTCGTGTCGAGAAGGCTTTACGCCTGTGTTTCGGCTATGACAAGAATACACATTGGGTGAATTACAACAACTACTCATTAGACGAGTGGGAAGAACTCATTTACAACGAACTGGCCAACCGCCGTCCCGTCATCTACAGCGGCTACAACTCCAACCACGAGGGACACTGTTTCGTCTGCGATGGCTACAAGGATGGCAAGTTCCACTTCAATTGGGGATGGGGTGGCAAGGCTGATGGCTTTTTCGAGATCCGTGTGCTCAATCCCTCCTTCTCGGGTGTGGGCGGCAGCACGGTCAATCTCAGCTGGTCAGACCTGAACGATGCTACCATAGGCATTCAGAAACCTACTGACGATGCTGCTATCGACTATCCTCCCTCTACGGAGACCAACGAGGGGTTCTATGTCTTTGGCCCCACAGAACTGACACGAAACTCGACCAAAGAGGCCTTCCCTCGTATCTGGACCCACTTCTATGTCTGCAGCGCTACCAATGCTTATATCAACCAGTGGGCTTACCGTTATGCGCTGTTGAAGGGCAACCGCATCCACTGCATGCTCTGGGGTGGCAGGAATAAGATAGATCTCAATAGCTACGACTTGATCTCGATAGCCAATTTCAGCGTGGTACTGCCCGATACGCTGTCTGACGGAGAATATCGCATGGTGCCGATGCACGAAACGGGTAAGGAACCTACCATCAAGGATGTCGTCGCAGGTTCTCAGTATAATTACATCGGTGTCAAGATAGAGGGTACCAAACTGACACTGAAGAGCCATCCTGAGGCACACTTGGAGGTGAGCAATCCGCGCAAGACATTCCATGAGGACGACGGGTCGGTGCGTACTGTCACCTTTACTGTCAAGAACACGGGGCAGGAGGAATATAGAGGCTATATCAATCTGTATATCCCTGAGTCGCAGATACTCTGGAGCTATGAACGCATACGCCTCTATCCTGGTGAGACGCGCGACTTCACCGTGACTTCGAAGGGAAAGACATCCAAGTTGTACACCACGTTGTTGCCCAATGCTGATTTCAGCGTCTATGCCGACCGCTCGTTTGCCAACTGGCTCTATGGCAAGAAAGTCAATCTCCAGCAGTACGCCTTCGGCAATCTCACGATTACTAGTCCATATATTGACCACGAGAAGAAAATCATCAAGGGCAACCAGCTGGAAGCATCCGTCAGCGTCACCAACCAGTCAGCAGCTGATTACAATAAGTTTTGCGAATTCCTGATTCTGAATGCCGACAGCCTCTATGACGAAATGATGCTCCTGTCTAATACGCCGGAGATTGGCGCAGGAAAGACCTATGCCGGTGAGGGTAAGAAGACCCTCAGCTCAAATTGGAAAAAAGTGGTGTTTAGCTTCCGCTACCGAACAGGCGGAAATTTCATGGGCGAAATCTATTCTGATGTCTATACCGTCCAGCCTGTCATCTATTCTTTTACGAAGGATGGTAAGGAACAGCGACATGAAGACTGTGAGGTCTTCGAGACTCCAGAGAATGTCACACTCGTCATGCTCCAGAATACGAATGTGAAGCAGGTAAAGCCCAATCAGAACCCCAACACCATCTATTTTACCAGCAAACCGCTGCCAGAGGGCCTCGACAACTCCCTGGTAGTTGATGGGGAAGGAAGGTCCAGTAAGACTTTGATATTCAATACCGCCTTCGATGCGCTGTTCACTACAGACGTTATTCCCAGGATGACGGCAGATGCTGGTTTGCAGCACACCTTTACCGCTGAAGAGACCAACTGCTGGCTCTCTATGGCATTGCCGTATGACAACCTGATTGGCGATGATATAAAGGATGTGGCTACTGGCGAGAATGTGGCGAGCAAAATCAAGTTCTATAAAGCATCTGGCGAACTCTCTGATTATGGATGGTCTCAAGGTCAGATACAAGTCAAGGCAGACGATGGGCACCAGGGCTTCTGTCTGTTGCGCGTCGATCCCTCGTTGGCAGGCAAGACGGTACAGTTCACCGAAGGCACCATCAACTCCGGATTGGCTCAAGGAGTCTTCACGCCCAATATAGGCCTATTCAACAACTACTGCCGACAGACCAAGGAGAATGTCTATGTTGTCGAAGGCAATCGCCTCGTGCTGAAACAGAGTTGCGAGCTCAAGCCATTCACGCAATACCTGCAGTTGGCCGAGGGTGTAGAGAATCCTCCTGCCTACCTCACCATCACCGATGTCAGCAATCCTTCGGGTATCGATGAGGTCAGGAGCCTGAAGCCGAACGGCCACGAAATCTACTACGACCTGCAGGGTCGTCGCATTGATAGCAACAGCGTTCGCAAGGGAGTCTATATTGTAGGAAAGAAGAAGGTAGTGATAAAATAAATCGAGTAGGAGGAAAATGAAACATTTTTCCTCCTATTTCATTTTCCGACCTCTTGCACCATCGGACTAGCCGTGGGGACAGGCACCTGGGGTATAGCAGCCGTCATACCCAGGTGCCTGTCCCAAAGACTATGCCAAAGACTATGTTAACCCTAAAAATACAAAAACACTAAAATACTAAAATGCTAATTTCAAACGCCTAATACATGTGGATATAAATACCTTAATAGATATCATCAGGCAATATGCAATGTCATTAAGTGATAACTTTCGGCCTGGGTTTGTGCCGAGGATTTCTCTCAATCGTTGTTGAGGAACGGGTGTCTCGCTATTCATATTACTTCAATCCTTTAGTGATGTTTACCTTAATCTCAGAATAGAAATCGCGCACATAGATGAAATCAGTGATGGCGAATTCCGTGTGGTCGAAGAGGTGATGAAACTGCATCAGAAGGTTCATGTCCTTTGTAAGCTCCTGGTCAAGTCCCATGTTCCAGTTGGGAGGCGGAATGTTCATACCTGTGAATGCCTCAAATGATTCATGATATGGCCCGGAAGGCAGACAGAGTTGACAGATACCTTCATCGTAGAGCACGTTCCAACCTCCATCGCAGAGAGCATCCCACAAGTCCTGGCGATCTTCGCCTTGAATAGGATGCAGTTTCGGATACTCATTGCTTAAATAGAGACTGGCAGTTACTTCAATCTCGTCGCCATAATCTGCATGTTTGCTTACGTCATTGCTAGCCGTGGGGACAGGCACCTGGGGTATAGCAGCCGTCATACCCAAGTACCTGTCCCTGCGACTACTGCAATTCGAATATCGACATGCGCCTTGCCGAGCGTATCATCAAGAGAGCCGTGAAGGTTGACAATCATCCGCTCACTGTCGATGATATCCTTGAGAAGGTATGCAAACACTTCAATGTGGAGCAGCATCATGTGTTCAGCAAGAGCCGTCGTCGCGATTATGTTCAGGTACGTCAGGTATCGATGTATCTCGCAACGAAGTACACGAAGATGCCTGCAGGTCGTATCGGACAGCTTATTGGCAATCGTGATCACTCTACTGTGATTCACAGCTGCAACACTATCGAGAAACGTCTGAAGATCGACAAGGCCTTCTCTGCAGAGATAAGCAGCATCGAGAATTCATTCAAACTTAAGAAATAATTTAGCCTTATTTTATCGTCAACAGTTTCTCCCATTGATTTCGGGCAGCATCTTCTCCTGCTTTAATCATCTTGGCGCTATTTTTATTTCCGAAGCTGGCAGCATCAAGCCCCTGAATATCTGGATGTATATATACATCTACATTAGCCTTGTTTTCCATATACTTATCAATATCAGGCCTTGTTGTTATCCACTCTATGATTCCACCAAGCCCAAACATGTTACCGATGCCTGTCAATATCGAAAAGTCTTTCTTTTCTTTAGGTTTCTGTTCATTCTGCTGCAGATCAACAGCGATGATGATGTCTGCCCCCATCGACTTACACACATCAACAGGGAGATTGTTCAGCATGCCCCCATCCACAAGCAAACAATCACCTTTCTTTACAGGTTTAAAGATGCCAGGAATAGCCATCGAGGCTCTCATTGCTGAGGCAACAGAGCCTTTCGACAAGACAACTTCTTCTGCATTATGGATATCAGCAGCTACACAACAAAAAGGTATCTTCAGCCTCTCAATCAGTTTCACACCTTTTTCTTTCAACATTGAGTCGAGCACATGCTCTATGCGTTCTCCTTTTATCATTCCTACCCCTCTGCTGTTTTTGCTATCAATAATTGGAAATCCGAAGATATACGTAATGCCATTCTTTGTTGTATATGGCTCATTGCTCAAATCTGCATCTCTGTCTGTGAGAAGCGACAGCCATTCCTGAGTCTTAAACATCGTTTCCAGTTCTGTGGCTGTATATCCTGCTGCATACAGTCCTCCCACAATAGATCCAATAGATGTTCCTACGATATAATCAGGTTTTACCCCAACCTCCTCAAGCACTTTCAGCACACCAACTTCAGCAGCGCCCTTGGCTCCACCTCCCCCCAATACCAGTCCAATCTTAGGGCGAGCTATCATAACCGAAGAGAGCATCCAAGTGGCTATGAACAAAAATATAAATCTATGATTTTTCATATCTGATACAAAAGATATCTAATTAATTATTTAGTACAATAATATTTTCTATCAAGTTTTCCGTTAAAAGTTCGTTTGATTGTATTTACCTGTTCATACAACAATGGTACTTTATATGATTCAAGTTTTGATTTCAAATATAAAGCAAGAGACTTTTTATTAAGCACATGGTTTTCTTTGATCACAACTAATAGTTTTAGAGCTTGTCCAGTAATTCTATGATCAACTGATATGCAAATACAATCTTCAACTTCATTAGCAGACATGGCAGCATCCTCGACTTCTGTTGGCGAAACTTTAAAACCGCCAACATTAATAACGTCGTCTTCTCTCCCTGTTAAATGAAGCATACCCTCATTATCAATAACGCCTAGGTCTGAGGTATAGATGATTCCATCTTTCAAAATAGAAGCCGTCCTATCCGGATCGCCAACATATCCACTCATAATTGTATCGCCCGTACATGCAATAAGACCTTTATCTGTAATAATGATTTTAGAATGCCTCATTGGTTTTCCTAAACAGCCAGCAATACATTTCCCATCATTGTAATTGTATGTTGAAATAATTCCGGTTTCAGTAGATGCGTAAGTATTATATAATCTACTATTGGGAAGTAATTTGCATAAAGTTTCCATATCAGTCTGAGTAATAGCAGCAGCACCTGTTTCAATAAAGTCTATTCTGTTTGCTAAATCAGCCAATTTTGAGGAACTAAATTGAATAAGAATTCGAATACTTGCTGGAACTAGGAAAGTAGCCATTTTGGATGCAGGAAAATCAAATGCTCGATAAAAAGCATCAATATCCTTTAAACCATCAACAATTATAAGCGTACCTCCCAACATTAAAACTGGATAAATTTTCGATAAACTTCCTATATGATTCAATGGGCCATTTACAACAAACGCCAGATCATGAGAAAAGCCCTGACCTTCAATTAGATTTTCTGAATCTGCAATAATGGTTTGATGACTAATTATTACTCCTTTTGATTTACCTGTCGTACCCGTAGTATATAGAATATCTGCGGATCCTTTTGGAACAGTATGAGAACACAGATCGGCTGATATTTTCTTAAAAGAAGAATCAGAAATATCCTTTTCCAAAGGAGCAACCACACATCCTATCAGATGAAACGCAAAATATTCCACAAGATAATCAATAGAAGGAAATGCTTTTATACACACTATTTGACCTTCTTTATATTTTTTCTCTCTGAGTTCTACCGTTTTTCTTTTAATTCTATCCTGTAATGATCGGTATGTACACTTATCATTATTGCATACAATTGCAATTTTTTCTGGAAAAATCGATGCGTTCCGTTCTATATAGTTTTCTACTGTCATCATATCATTTTTCAGCCAATTTCTTCTCTACAAGTGCAACAATGCTATCAAGCGTTTTAAGATTCTTAGGGGTTGCGTCTGTAGCCTCCAATTTTATACCAAATTCATCTGAGAGCATCATCAGAATTGTTGTAACTCCTAGGGAATCCAATTCGCTGAATAGGAAATCGGAATCAAAATCAACAAGAGGGAGAGCATCCTCTAACATCTTTCTTATTTTTTCTTTCATAACTACATTATTTAAATAATCTTGGTAGGAAGTCTATCAAATATTTCCTCCAATTTTCCCAACTATGCCCACCATCAGTCTCGTTATAAATATATTTGTAACTTCCCGCATTAAGTTTAGCCCGGAAATCATCATTGAGCTTCTTGACAAAGTCATCCTCGCCAACAGCGATATAATACAACTTTGGTGGATTGGCAAATTGATTTTTCAGCTTATTGTCAAGTTTGGAATATATTTCAAGTCTTCCATCATTAAATTTTCTGGCAAAAACACTTACTTTTTCCGCAAATTTTGTCCCATTCAAGAATGGAATCTTTGATGCAAGACTTTGTACTCCTGTTGCCAAGCCACCCAACGTAGTAATTCTGTTGTCATTTAATGCATTTGTCGTTTGGGCAGAAAACAAACCGACATAATCAAACATTTCAGGATTGTTGGCTGATATGAAAATTGTATGCAGTCCTCCCAACGAAAGGCCTGCAATAGCACGATTGGCTTTATTCTTTTTTACCCGATAATTAGCTTCAATATAGGACACAATTTCAGGAACAAATGTACTTTCATATATTCCAAGCATCGATTCTGGATTCATCGCAGTTGCTTTGGCATTTGTTTTTTGGGGATCATAACCAGGTGCAGCTGCAAATTTGACGATTCCATTAGGCATAACAACTACCATCGGCTCCGCTTTGCCCTGACTTATTAGATTGTCCAATATCTGAATTGCCCTACCAGCCTCTTCCCAAGCATTCTCATCGCCACCAGAACCATGAAGAAGGTACAATACAGGGAATGTCTTTGTAGTATTAGTTTTGTATTCCGAAGGTGTATAGACTGTCATTCTCCTTTTAGACATGCCTTTCAGTGTTGAAGGATACCATACCTTTTCGACATGCCCGTGTGGGACATTTTGTATTAAATAGTTATCTGCTATACCTCCACCAACAATGAAATAATTAAAATAATCATTTACATCTCTGATTGTGTATGGGTTGCTCGGGTCTAATTGTTCCTGTCCGTCAACAACAAAGCAGTAGGTGTAAAATTCAGACTTCAAAGGTTTGGTGGTATAAATCCATTCCCCATCATACTTTTTCATTTTAGCCTTTTGGGCTTTACCGAAGCTACCTGCCTTTGTTTTTACTTTGAATTGTCTATCTAAAAAACTGCCTTTTACATAGACATCCTTCGAATTTGGGGCGTGTAGTTTTAAAGTCACTGACATATCTGCATTAAGCACCATTCCAGAAAGTTTATCAACAGCCTGACAACGTGCATTTAGCGGTATAACTATGAATATTGTAAATAATTTAATTGCTAATCTCATAATATAAATAATTTAATTTTAAACACAAACTAATTCGACCGAGCTTATCGGATAACGCATTATCTTGTTTTCTTCAAGCATTTCAGTAATCTCTTCCTCAGAGGTAACCACTTTGAAATTTCTCGCTAAACCATATGCACTGGCAGAAGCTATAAATCTTTCATCCTCTCCATCTTCTAACGCGTATACTTTCTTCTCTTTATGTACAAGAGCCGTTAGTAATGCCAATGCTCCATTTCCACAATTTTTTATTATTACTATGTCTCTATCTAAAGGAATGCTATCAACCCATTGAAGATTGGTCTTTGACAAAGACTTCTTAGCCTTTGAGTATATATTAAGTCCCTTGTAAATATACCTTTCCTTAACAAATTTTTCGAAGTAAACGGCAGTTTCATATTTTGACCTAAACTTTTCATAATGGTTGACGAAGTGCTTGTGAACGCGTCTTGTAGTCTCTGAGTAATCTTCTCCCCAAAGTGGGCTGGCCTTTGTGATGCGTTTCCCTATCAGCAAGTTTATTGTACCAGGATTAGCTGCAAAACTTCTTATGGGCATTATATTATTTACTCCATGTAAATAAATTGGTAAAATATCTATATTCAGCCTTTGAGCCAACAAGAATGCTCCTTTATGGAATCTTAATATTGACGAATCTGGATTACGTTCCCCTTCAGCATATACAGCAACACTATATCCTTCCTCGATAAAGTTCTTAAACTTGGGAATATCATTTTCAAAAGTGTTCTCTCTTATAGTATAAAAATCCAACCATTTAAACATCAATCTAACTACGGGATTCAAACTGGAACGTTGGTTAGCCACAATGATTATTTTGGGACTCAGAGCCATTAAATACATCGGGTCAAGAAGTGATTGATGGTTACAGACGATAACACATGGCTTACTAAAATCTTCGCCATTGGGATTGTGAATTTTATTTTTTACGCCGGGAAGAAATTTTAAATCAACTCTGTGCGCATGTGTTACAAATTTATGAAAAAATCGTCTTGTCGCCGGTCTGCGCCCAAATACCGTAAACATTAAAAAACCACCAATGTAGCCGAGGGTGAGTTGTCCCAACCACCAAGCGCCACATCCCCATGTTCTTAATAGTGCACCAAGTGTCAATGGACGTTTACGATAGCGACCGTGTGATTTCGTCATCCATTTAAATAATAAGGGAGGTATGATATATGCCATCAAGACAACACTGAACATTCCTATAATCGTAAGTTCTGCTAAAGAATGCAGTGCTGGATGTTGAGCAACTATAAGAGCCCCAATACCCACAAACATAATCATTGCAGACAATACTATACTATTTTTATAGGATGCTGGCATTGATTTGCGATAAGCATATTCATATTGGCATCCTTCAGTTATAAAAATAGTATAATCATCGCCCTGTCCGAAGATGAAAGTTGCAAGAATAATATTCACGATATTGAACTTCATACCAAATATACTCATCAACCCTAGAATCCATATCCAACTTATTAACATTGGCAAGAAAGAAATAATGGCTAGCTCGATTCGTCCAAAGGATAGCCAAAGAAATACAAAGACGATCAACGAACAGGCAAAGCCTATATAATTAAAGTCATTCGACAGGCTATTGGCTATAGAGCTATTCATGCTTTCCACACTAAAACTATCCTTAAACTGTGCTCGAATTTGATTTAGATATTCATTCTTAACGGTTACTTTGTCAACTACACTATACCTTACTTGTGCTTGATCTATACTGAAGTTCCCGATAAAAACAGATTTGGTTAGAGGGGAAAAATCTTCAAATTCATGAGGAGTGTATGTAGCGCTCAGAATATTATGGAACTCGTCAAAGGCTTCTGGGCTAAAACCATTGGCCTGAGCACAGCGCATCAGTTCTTCGTTAAATATCTTCCTGTGCTTTCCCACCATTTCTTTCCATAGATCTAATCTCCGCTGCTGTTCTTTTTTGTCAGAAAGAAAAGGTAAGGCGCTCTTGATATTGGTGATGATGCCGCTATGTGCTAGTGCTTCCAGATCTTTTCGTTTGCTCATACTCTCTGCTAGAGCCTTGTCCATGTCATTAGCGGATGAAACGATATACAGGACTTCAGTACTATCACTCTTATTCCCATCAAGCATAGACTGGAAACTGGCCATATACTCCTTCTGCTCGTCTGACATATAGTTGATGTTGGCCATGTTTGCATCAAACTCCGTATTCAGGCTAAATATTGCCAGCACTGCAGTTATAGCAATCATGAAATAAAGGAGCCGGGGCTTCGTTTCTATTTTGGCGTTAACAAGGGCTGAAAAAAACGGCTTATGCTGATGATCACTTCTCACTCTAATCATGTGAGGTAAGAAAAGCAGAACAAAAGATATTGTTCCTAGCAGCAATAGGGAAGCGAACAGTCCGAGTTCTCTAAGCGCAACCGATTTTAGTGGTATCAAGGTTAGGAATGCACCTATTGTAGTGATATTCCCAATCAACAGCGGTGTCACTATATCTCTCAATGAACGTCTAATATCCTGCTCATGATTAACATGGTCAATCATGTGTAGAGGATAGTTTACTGCAATGCCTACGATTACACTCGAGATACCGATGACAATGATAGAAATATCACTATGAACGAATGATAAGCTAGCTAATGCAAACAACCACCCCCATAAGATGGATACAACTATTAACAGAATATTTCTGAATGACCTGAACGAATAGGCCAGGATAAGAGTGATAAAGACAATGGCAATAGTCAGTGCCAAAACACTATCTTTCTTAATCTGGTTTGCGTTACCAACTGCTATTTGCGGACCACCTGTCAGATGAATCTTTACTTCCGGGAAATCCCGCTTTGTCTGATCTGCTGCTGCATCTAGTATAGATATCAACTGTGCATTATTCTTTGTTTCACTATTCCCGAAAGGAGATTGTATGAGGACTATCGCCTGCTTCATATCAGGAGTAAAGATAAAGCCATCATAAGACTCAAAATGGGAATACTCCTGAGATTTTCCTAATTTGCTTATTATTGGAGTAAACAAGTTTAATGGATCTCTGGCAATGTTATCTGTAAGAAGCCCTCCTGAAGGGAATAAAAGCATTTCTTTATCAGCTTTTATCTGTTTAGAAACATACTCAGGACTTGTCAACAAACTATCAATCAATATATAATCCCTATCAGACAAAAAATAGGGAATGTTAGCATATGCGAACTCTGAAATTTCAGAATATTTTGCCAGATCAAACTTGGAGACAATCTTTGATACCATTTTCAGCGTGTCGCAAACAGTCAGCACATCACAAAATCTTTCTATTGCTTGGGTTGTCTGCTCTTCGTCTCCAGCATTATCAAATACTGCAACTACTTGACTGGCTCCAGCTATATCTTGATAGATAGCGAGATTATCTCTATCAGAAGTTCCAAGTGGAAGAAAATCTGATATATCTTCTTTATATGAAAGTCTTGACGCTAGAAGCAAAACCATTATTAAACAGACTGCCAAGATGCTCCATCTCAGTACTTCATGCTTATGCAAATAGTCATATATTTGAATTATCATTTGGAATTCTCTTTAATTATTAAAACTTCTTGAAACCACTTGATAAATTCTGATTTCCACATTCTACATTCAGCAGTGCCTTTTCGATTTGATGCGCCAAATCCATGTCCTCCTGTCTGATACTGAATATACTTATGACGAATATTCTTGGCTGTCAAGGCCGAGTCAAGCAGTATTGAGTTATGGAAGTCTACAACAGGATCGTCCACGCAATTCATGAGAAACACAGGAGGGCAATCCTTTGGGACATTTTTTTCCAAAGACAAAGCGTTACGATATTTCGCGTTGTTTTTCTTATATTCACCCAAAAGTCCTCGTCGAGACCTTTTGTGCGTGCATTCAGCTGTAAAAGAAACAACAGGATAGATGGATGCGACAAAATCAGGACGTGTTCTCGGAGAGTCATAAACTTCCGCTACGGACATCACCAAATGTCCACCGGCAGAAAACCCCATTGCCCCAACTTTTGTCGTGTCAACTTGATACATTTCTGCATGATCCTTAACAAAGGCAATAGCCTTTTGCAAATCATTTTGGGGGTCAGGATATTGATTCCCTCTGAAAAGCAATCGTGTATGAAACATAAAGGCAGGAACGTATGCTGTTCGATAGTTCAGCACAAAAGCAGAAATTCCTTCGCTCTGCAACCAGCGAGCGACCTCTACTCCCTCTGTCTGTGTATCGTGCCAAAAATAACTTCCTCCAGGGCATACTATTATACAAGGGTTATTATTTCCTTCAGCTAAAAATGGAGTGAGCAACACTTTTTTGTGAACAGCTGTGCCTTGCCAAATATTAACAGGAGACTGTGCATCAACACCTATAACAGGTATGATAGAACAGAATAATATGATTAACGTTCTTAGTGTATACATATCCCTATTATTAAGCATCTTGATCTAATTTGTTACAAAGTGAAGAATATTCCTTTACATAATAGTTTTTGAACCAAGAGGATATTTCTTGTTCTGTTCCTATCTTCATATACTCCTTGTACTTAATTCGGTCTTTTATGGTTAGCTTTATTTCACCCTTTCTCAAATGTTTTCCTCCTTTAGGAAGCACAAATCCGGCTCCATACTCTACAAATGGCAATATATCAAGTTGTAACGCTTTTGCTATGTGGAATGCCCCTTTATGAAAACGGCCAATATGGCAATCTCTGGAGCGTGTACCCTCTGGATAGACAGCAATACAATACCCCCTTTTCACCAAAGATTCCAGTTTAGGCAACAGAACATCAATGCCCCATGATACAGGATAAAACTCTGCATGGCGAATTACATATCCATAGAATGGACTTTTCCATACCCAATCATTTGTAAGCACAACGATTTTCTTGGTTTGTGAGAGCATCATCATTAAATCCAGATGCGACTGGTGATTACAGATGATTACAGCAGGATCTTTAAATGTTTCACCTTGATTGTCTACTTGATACTTTACACCTGGGATGCCATGAACAGACATTACCCATCGAGAAAGTGTATACAGCATAGCATGAAGTTTCAAACTACGTTTTTGTGGCTCCATTTTCACACACTTCAGGAAAAAAGTGCTTGGAAGTAAAACAAAAACACACAGAAGCAGATATACTAACAAAGAATACAAAGTCCTGCCCCCAACTAATAGGCCTCTGATTATCTTAAGAGGATAGCCATACACTATTGACAAAAAACAGAGACATGTGTTAAGTATCGAGATACGCGAAAAATCATATCCGGGTCGGAAATGAGACACCCGCTCTTCCTTGGGTGGATAATACACGTTGATGGGTACTGAATAAATAGGAATTCCATGCCAACAAGAAAAAACAAGCAATTCAAGTTCTGCTTCATAACGTGACGTAAGAAAACTCAATCCATGCAGTTTCTTAATCGGGTATAGTCTATAGCCTGTTTGTGTGTCCTTTAGATATTTCCCTGTTTGCACACAGAACCAAAAATTGCTAAACGAATTGGCAAATTTGCTCCCGGCAGATCTTTCTGCTTTTTCAAGTTCCTTTCTTTGTCCGACAATGATGGCACCAGGATGCTTCCTGTTGGCATCAAGCAGTAACGGAATGTCTTCGGGAAAATGCTGCCCGTCTGCGTCAAGGGTGATAGCGTAGGCATAACCCGAATTGCGAGCTTTGCTCAATCCACTTTTAAGTGCTTCCCCTTTCCCTTTATTGGCACTATGTGTCACAGTTGTGATGCCGCCTATTCGATGCAGCACTTCTCCTGTTCCATCAGTACTCCCATCATTGACCACAATCACATCATCACATTGACCTTTTGCTCTCAATACAACATCTTCGATAGTCCCTACATTATTATATGTCGGGATGACAATGCAAATACCTCTTTCCCTTAGAAGTGCTTTCTGGAGATTGATATCTCTTCTCTCTATCATATTTCTTTGCATGTGAGTGACATTTTTGAATAGTCAACATCCCCATCCGTTACTTCCACCTGCATTTTATAGGTGTCCTCTTCCTGAGAAAGCTTACTAAAATGGTATATATATTCTCTCTTTTGGTTTGGAGACATCACATTAAGAAATTTAACAGTCTTCATTTTTTCTATCTCTACCTGACACCCGTTTTTCTCCTCAAACAGTTCTTTGGCAATCTGGATTACACACGCGCCTGGAGTAATGGGATTCTGCGGGAAATGTGCTTTATAGATAGCGCAGTCTTCCTCTAATCGGACCTTGAACTCAAAGTCCTTGTCAGAAATTGAATTGCCGATAATAAAAAAAAGATTATTCTTCAATCGCATCGTCGTAAATTAGGGGAGTAAAAGTATATTTAATATTATATTTGCTATTAAAATATGTTGAGCCAGAAGCTTCCAAGACTTTCATCAGCCTTAACAGATCTCGCTTGAGAATACGCTTGATATACCACCTGTCCATCTTATCCATTACACTTAATAGCTTTATTTTTTTCTTTGCTGGTAGATATGAAAAGTTAACGACAGAAACGCCGAACTCATTGAAAACGGCTCCAACGACGTTATCCCCCTGTTTGACAAGCATACCTATACCAGTTATAGAGGCTTGTGGAAACTCTATTTCCACCGCATAGCGCTTTTTATCCCCATCAACATGTGGGAAATGCTGATCTTGTGCTGTTAATGAGACCGGATAAAGGAGTAATAACAACAAAAATAGTTTAGTGTATGCTAAATACCTGGTCATTTACTGGATTGTTCTTTTTGATATTCTTCAGATCTATAGTTGTGGTATCTCCGTTCTTTTCAATGAGCTCGATTCTTATAACAAACGATTGTTGCTTGTCAAAATGCAAAATAATCGTGTTGAACAGATGCTTGATTTCTTTCGTCCGAGGTATAAGTGTGGCTATATATTCTGAGTTGCTAGCTTTAATAGTTGTCTTGAAAGATTTCTTATCGGACAAACATTTCCCAACAACACTATTCATCATGATACTGGCGATTTCTTTGAATACCTTACTTTGATTGACGTCAATCACATCCTTCTGGTTTTTCCCAAGAGAAATTTTGGAACCATTTAGAACAAATACATAAGTATATGGCGTAGTGTATTCCCACCGCAACTTATTTGGTTGTTTGTAGAACATCTTACCCTTAGACACCATTCTGTCATTAAGGAGCACAACTTTTTTTGTCTGAACAAATTCACATTGCATAGAAGCTAATTTCATAGCCTCCGAGTTAATTTTCTCTATAATTTCCTGTTCCGTTTTTTGTCCATACACAAGAGTATGTATTGAAAGGAAAGAAAGAATAATAAATAAAAATCTCATCATCATTTAGCTATTAGAATACATCCTGATATAATTAAAAACACTCCTACCCATTTGGTCCAATCCACTGATTCGTGAAAAATCAAAATGGCCGCTAGCATTCCAAAAACGTAACTAAGTGATACCATTGGGTAAGACACGCTTAGTGGGAAATGTTTGATGATATACATCCACAAAACACTGGCCAATGCAAAGCAGATGCCACACAGAGCAAATTGCCAGTTGAAGAAAACCGATTGCCAGAAACTTGTACTCCAAGAAAAAGGTAACATCTTACATAATGCTATTTTTAGTAGCACTTGTCCCATCGTAAGGATGAGACTCTGCAATATTGCCAAAGGAATCAGACGTGTAATCATATTATTCTCTTTTTTTCTTAAGTAGTATGCTTTTTGAGTATATCATTGGTAGCGGTTGATTTCCCATTCGACAGCGAAAATCGTTGAATTGAGAAGTACTCTCGTCATGACAGCCAACAAGCACGGTTTCAGCCCTTCCTGACTGGATCAGCCTCACAGCATCTTTCATGCCCCACTCTAAAGACCTCTCTCCCTGACAATAAGTGATGTTGTATCCGTGACAGCACAATCTGATGGCTACGCTGCTTCCTATCGTGTTGTGGGTGCTTTGCATGAAGAGTGTCGGTTTCAGCAGGGATTCCCTGTTCTCTATCATTTCTTCTAGAAATTTCTCACTGTTTTCCACCATACCATTTGATGTTGCAGTAATGATGGCATCTGGTATTTTTACGCAGGCCTCTTTCAAAACAGTGAGCGATGTAAGAGTCGCTGCTTTAAGTAATTTTCCCATTCTCCTCGCCTCCATGGGTGTGATGAAATCCTTGACAGCATCCAACTCCTCAGCAGAATGAATCTCGCAAGAAGCTGCAATCTCTATGCCTACATCCTTGTATTCGCTCTTTTTACTTTTACTTTGGATATGATAGCCAAGTATTAAAGACGTGTCGTTCCCGCCAAATCCGAATGAATTGCACATTACATAGTGTAATTTTTGATGTTGCGTCCCAATAGAGGGTTTTATTCCATGCTTCATTGGTGTAGTCCAACCAAGATTTGTGGGAATGAAACCATTTTCCATTGCGATTTGACAGATAACGAGTTCAATAGCCCCTGATGCAGAAGTAGTATGCCCAGTGAAAGGTTTGGTGCTAGACACTGGAGGAATATGCTCGCCAAAAACACGCATTAGCGCCTCACTTTCGGTGCTATCATTATTGGGCGTGCCAGTACCGTGTGCATTGATGTAGTCTATTTCAACAGGCTGCAATCCCGCCATCGACAATGCTTCTTTCATTGCCAGGGTGGCTCCTATTCCCTCATCAGAGGTGGCCGTTTGGTGAAAAGCATCACAAGCATTTCCATAGCCCTCAATGGTAATTCTCTTCGTAAGGGAATGAGCGCAGTTATCACTTCGTGTCATCACCACAAAGGCTGCACCTTCTCCCAAATTGAGTCCTGCCCGGGAATCATCAAAAGGTCTACAGCGGTCTTTATCAAGAATCATCAGCGTGTTAAACCCATTTAAATGGAACTTTGACAAGGCTTCAGCTCCTCCCGCTATCACAATATCCGCTTCTTCTCTTCTCAACATATCAGCACCCAATGCAATGGCATTTAAGGATGCAGAACAAGCTGTGCTGACTGTACATATTTCAGCATTAATTCCGCAAATGCTTGCCATTTCGGAAGTACAACTACCGCAATCGTGATGATTTATGAGCGAAAGATACTCTTTGTCGATTTTCATAGAATTGTAAAAGCGCTCTGTAATATCCATTCCACCAACTGTTGTTCCATTTATAATTACAATTCTTGGTA
>Ga0310695_10001066_pt1 | contig 66801 bp, 51 predicted proteins | sample RumenRJG_04DNA_FD_203882 | JGI IMG/M metagenome (GOLD analysis project Ga0310695, IMG submission 203882) | Bovine rumen microbial communities from Lethbridge, Alberta, Canada - RJG_04 (v2) (version 2) | ecosystem: Host-associated > Mammals > Digestive system > Stomach > Rumen | place: Canada... | reverse complement strand
TCCCGGTTAAAAGGAAAGAGCCCGGTGCAATACCGAACTCTTTACTCTTAATCAATAATATTTAACCCGTCCAACTTTTTGGGGTCACTTCAGGAATGCGGATGCCAACTCCTAACTCCTAACTCCTAACTCCTAACTAGTTCCAGGTCCCAGAAAGCACGTAGTCGATCAGGACCGTCACGTCGCTGATGCTGACGTCGCCATCCTGGTTGCAGTCGGCTGCAGGATTGTTGATGGTGCTGTTCAACAGCAGGTCGATCAGGGCTGTCACGTCGCTGATGTTCACATCGCCATCGCCGTTGACGTCGCCGCGGATGAAGGTAATGTTGACAGTGAAATGATGCGGATCCAGTTCACCGAACACCGGTTGCTGATAGCGGTGTCCCGACTCGTCGGCGCCGAAGACATAGTAGTCAACCTCTGACGCCTGGTGATAGCCCTTGATGTAGCCCACATATTCATCGGGCACGCCGGTGGCTCTCATGTGCGCAGTCTGGTAGGGGCCGTTGTCAATGCTGTAGTACACCAGCAGCGAGTCCTCTTTCAGGGGTTTTCCGCTATAGGCGATGAACTTGCTCGTGACGGCGATGGAATCCCCACACTCCTGCGTACCAAACAGCACGTTTCTGTGATCGACAAACAGCATGCCAAAGTCCATCACCCCGCGCGTGCGGCAATGCAGGGCATCGGTGTTAAGCCACTGGATGCTGCCCGAGGTGTTGTACACGCCCGTCACCTCATATCCGGGCATGGCCTCTCGATAGACCTCGAGCGCTCGCTCATTATAGGTACTGTTGCTGCCCATGGGCACATAGACGTGCTTGTTGAGGATAAGGCTGTTGGTATAGGGTGCCACTACGCTTCCCCCAGGCTCCTCGACGCGGTACACCTTGTAAGGATAGCCCCAGCAGCAGTTGGTTGTCGCGAAGTAGTTGGCCACCGACTCATAGTTTTCATATCGGCTATCGGTCTTCGGCAGTTTCGCTATCAGAATTTTGTCCGGTGCCAGGTATTTGCCCCAGCAGTCCACATGGGCAATGTAGTCGTTCTGCGGGTCGATGGTGATGTGGTAGTTGTCGATGCCCAGGTAGTCGAGCATTTTCTTGCGCACGTCGGCCTCGTCATTGCCGTTCTCACGGACGACCAAATTGTCACTGACAGCGTGTCCGCGTCCATCCTCCATCATGTTGCCTCCAGTGTGTACCAGGTTCATGCTGTAGAGGGGGATACCCCAGAACGTGGCAAAGGCCGAGGGAATGGCATCGTCGTTATACCGCGGGCGGTTATACACGTTATCGACGATGGCAGGAGTCTTACCGGCAAAGATATACCAGGGGCCGTAGTCGCGCACCCAGTAGGAATCTGAATTTGCGTTCACAAAGGTGACCCGATCCATGTTCACACCCGCGTTGCTGAAACGCGACCGCGCCGTTGACTGCTGGCTCTGCTGCACGATGCAGTACACCTGGCAGTTCTCGGCCAACGTCTTGACCAAGGCAAGTGGTATGCCCAGCGGATAGCGAATCGTCACGCCCTGCATGGGCTCGAACTCGGCCACGAAGCGTGGCGCCTCGGTTGGTGCGGGTGACTCCGTGAAGTTGAGGCTGTGCCTCCTCACAGGGGTGTTCATTTCTTCTTCGGACAAGTAATGGAGTTTTCTCCAGTCCGGCGCTTCCCGTTTCTGAGCCTGGGCATTCATACTGCCCATCGCCGACATCATGGAAGCCAACACAAGTAAAGCGGTAATAGTTTTGTTTCTTTTCATAACAACAAAGATTAATTAATGCAAAGGTACATTTATTTTTCGGAATTGAGGTTAATACCCTGCATGATTTCCCGTCAACCGCTCATTGAGCGTTCAAACGAAAGCAGTGCATGCCGGTTGTTACTGGATAATCCGCAATCGCGTTCCCCACGTGTGCCATGTGCACTCCACAACATTTTTTAGTACGCTTGCTTTGTTACGTAAGGCGGCGAGTTTGTTTTTTCCGCCAAAAATCAGTACCTTTGCGGCCCAAATGCAATCAACATGGCTACAGGAGACATCATCATCAAGGGGGCACGCGTCAACAATCTGAAGAATGTTGACGTGTCGATACCACGCGGCAAGTTCGTGGTCATCACCGGTCTGTCGGGCAGCGGCAAGTCGTCGCTTGCCTTCGACACGCTATATGCCGAGGGGCAACGCCGCTATGTGGAGAGCCTGTCTTCCTATGCCCGCCAGTTCATGGGACGCCTGTCCAAGCCCGATTGTGACTTCATCACGGGGTTGCCGCCGGCCATCGCCGTCGAGCAGCGCACCGTGACCCGCAATTCCCGCAGCACCGTGGGCACGAGCACCGAGATCTATGACTACCTGCGCCTGTTGTTTGCCCGTGTGGGCAAGACTTACTCGCCCGTGTCGGGCCAGATGGTGAAAAAGCACACGTCCAACGACGTGATCAACACCATCAACACCTATCCCGACGGCACACGCCTGGCCCTGTTGACCGAGATCATCGTCCCCGAGGGGCGCGACCTGCGCACCCAACTCGACATCCTCGTCAAGGGTGGCTACTCGAGGCTGATGACCCGTGACGGCAGGTTTGTGGACATTTCCCAGGTTATCCAGTCCGACGGGGACCTTGACAAGGATGACTACCGCCTGCTCATCGACCGCATGGCCGTTACCCACAGCCATGACGACGAGATGCGCCTGCTCGACTCGCTGCAGACGGCATTCTATGAGGGCAAGGACGAGTGCCTAGTCGTCGTGTGGCAGCAGGACGGCTCGACCGTCGAGCACCGTTTCTCCAAGCGTTTTGAACTCGACGGGATGACCTTTGACGAGCCCAATGACCTGATGTTCAACTTCAACAACCCGCTGGGGGCCTGTCCCACATGCGAGGGATTTGGCAGTGTCATCGGCATTGACGAGAACCTGGTGGTGCCCGACAGGAGCCGCTCGGTATATGACGACGCGGTGATGTGCTGGCGAGGCCAGGTGATGAGCGAGTGGAAACGCGCGTTCATTCATGTGGCAGCCAAGCACGATTTCCCCATCCACAAGCCCTATCACGAACTCAACCAGCAACAACTAGACCTGTTGTGGCACGGAACCGGTGATGGCGAGTGGAGCGGCATCGACGGTTTCTTTGAGTGGGTCAAGAGCAAGTCCTACGCCATTCAGTTCCGCGTCCTGCAGGCCCGGTACCGCGGCAAGACCGTGTGCCCGACCTGTCACGGCACCCGGCTCAAGCCCCAAGCGGGATACGTCAAGGTGGGAGGCATCACCATCAGCGAGATGGTGCGCATGCCGGTCAAAGACCTTGCCGAGTGGTTCCGCTCGCTACGGCTCGACGAGACCGACGCCAAAATCGCCGAACGCCTGCTCACCGAGATTAACAGCCGCCTCGACTACCTGTGTGAAGTGGGTGTGGGCTACCTGACGCTGGACCGCTTGTCGGCAACGTTGTCGGGCGGCGAGAGCCAGCGCATCAACCTGGCCACCGCCCTGGGCAGTTCGCTCGTGGGTTCGGTCTATATCCTCGACGAGCCGTCCATCGGCCTGCATCCGCGCGACACCCACCGGCTCATCCACGTGCTGCGCATGCTGCAGCAGTTGGGCAACACGGTGGTCGTCGTCGAGCATGACGAGGACATCATCCGCACTGCCGATTACCTCATCGACGTCGGCCCCGAAGCCGGCCGCAACGGCGGACAGATCACCTATCAAGGACCTGTTGACCGACTGAATGAAGCGACCGACAGTTATACCGCCAAATATCTGTCGGGGGCCATGTCCATTGCCCTGCCCAAGCAACGCCGCAAGTGGAGCCAATATATCGAGGTCAAGGGAGCGACCCACAACAACCTCAAGAATATCGACGTCAAGTTCCCCTTGGGCGTCATGACCGTTGTCACGGGAGTGAGCGGCTCGGGAAAATCCACCCTGGTGGGCAAGATTCTCTACCCTGCCCTCGCCCGCCACTTTGACCAGACAGCCGAGACGCCAGGCAGTCACAGCAGCATCGGGGGCGACATCAGCCGCCTGTCGGCAGTGGAGTTCATCGATCAGGGCCCCATCGGCAAGAGCACCCGCAGCAATCCTGCCACCTACCTCAAGGCGTTTGACGAGATACGCCAGTTATTCGCCCAGCAGCAACTGTCCAAGCAGATGGGTTACAATGCCGGTTTCTTCTCGTTCAATTCGCCTGGCGGCCGCTGTGAGGAGTGCAAGGGTGAGGGTACCATCACCATCGAAATGCAGTTCATGGCCGACATCACATTGACGTGCGAGGCCTGCCACGGCAAGCGATTCAGCCGCAATGCGCTCGACGTGACCTTCCGCGACCGCACCATCAGCGACATCCTGGACATGACTGTCAATCAAGCAATTGAATTTTTCGGCGAGACCAATACATACAACGAGTACCGCATCATCAGGCGCCTGAAGCCGCTGCAGGATGTGGGACTGGGGTACATCAAACTGGGGCAGTCATCCTCCACCCTGTCGGGCGGCGAGAACCAGCGTGTGAAACTCGCCTATTACCTGAGCGGCGAGCGGCAAGGCAACACGCTGTTCATCTTTGATGAGCCGACGACGGGTCTGCACTTCCATGACATCAACACGCTGATGAAGTCGTTTGACCAACTCATCGGCAACGGCCACACGGTGGTCATCATCGAGCATAACCTCGATGTGATCAAGTGTGCCGACCACATCATCGACCTGGGACCCGAGGGTGGAGAGAACGGCGGCAACATCGTTGTCACCGGAACACCCGAAGAGGTTGCCCGCTGCAAGGAAAGTTACACTGCACGATTCCTTGCAGACAAACTGAAGTAATAACCCAATAGATATCGGCCAACCAGTCCAACTTCACGACAATATGATTGAATCACTTCAACACACAAACAACAATCCATCCAAGGCCATCCGCAAAGAATTCTTTGCCTTCCGGAACGGCATCATTGCCGACAAACTGAGGCGTGCAGGGGATCCCCACACCATCATCATGGGCTGCCTGCTCGTGGACGTCATCAACATCGCCAGGAAGTTTCGAGATGACATCCATGACTCAAAAGAACGGGCCGCGCTTGCCCAGGAGTTATGGAATGATACACTTTCTCGTGAATGCCGCCTGGCCGCTCCCATGATCTATCCACCCGAACTCATGACCCACGACCTCGCAGTGGCCTGGTGTCGGGGCATCGAGACCGTCGAAGTGGCCGACAACCTGTGCCACAAGTTATTGCGTCATGCCAGCGATGGCATGGAAATTTCTTCCACACTCATTGCCAGCCAGGATGCGATGATGAAGTACACGGGCTACCGCCTACTGCTGAACCTGTTGTTGCTGGGCAAGGCACACCCCAGCGAAGCCCTAAAAAAGGCAGTCAACGACGACCTCTCCAACGCCCAGCCGCCACTGACCTCGCTACTGCAGGACGTCATGGAGGAACTCAATAATCCCCAGGAATAAAGGAAAATGTCATCAGTGGGTCAATCATCCCACATGAGATCACGCATCACGCTGTCACTGAGCATGATGCCATCGCTCGTCAACACATAACGGCCATCCTGTCGCATCATTAAGTTACCAGCGTCGATGTGGCGCCGTGCCTCTCTCGTGAAATAGCGCCATGCCTCATCGCCAAAGTCCTCACGCAACCTGGCGGCATCGACGCCTCGCGACGTTCTTAGCCCAAGCATCACCCGCTCGTCATACCGTTCCCGCCATGTCAGTTCCTCGCTTTCAAACGCGGGCTCACCGGCCATCACCCGGCCAATGTAGTGCTGCAGGTCACTGGGATTGTAGCGCCTGATGCGGCCATCATAACTGTGGGCTGCAGCACCCAGGCCCAGATAGGGCGTATCATCCCAGTAGGATGAATTGTGCCGCGAGTGGTAGCCCGGCAGAGCAAAGTTGGAAATCTCATAATGCTCATAACCCGATTCCCGCAGCATGTCCACCAGCAGGCGGTACATCTCCAGGCACTGCTCCTCGGGCACCTCAACGACCTGGCCGCTCTCACGCTGATGCCACAGTCGCGTTCCCGGTTCATAGGTCAAGCCATAGGCCGAGATGTGCTGCGGTGCCAAGTCAATGGTTTGCCGCACCGAGCGGGCCCACGATTCAACCGTCTGGCCCGGAAGGCCATAGATGAGGTCCAGGCTGATGTTACCGATGCCAGCATCACGCAAGTGATTGACTGCCTCCACAGCCTGAGCAGCCGTGTGGCGACGCCCGATGGCCCGGAGAATACCGTCCTCGAAGGACTGCACCCCCATGCTCACGCGATTGACCCCCAGCGGCAGTAACGACCGCGCCCATTCAGGGGTCACATCATCAGGGTTGGCCTCGATAGTAAATTCTTCCACCCCACTCAAGTCAATCGCACGACCCAGCCCCATGACAAGCCGCGACAGCAACGGCATGGGCAACTGCGACGGAGTGCCGCCACCCAAGTAGAGCGTCCTGACAGACGCGCCTCGCAACTCTCCGCGGCGCAGCAGGGCCTCGGCCACGACCGCATCCACATAAGGCCCGCCGTCCTCACGCAGTCGCAACGTCGAGAAGAAGTCGCAGTAGGAACAGCGACTGGAACAGAACGGAATATGCACATATACACCAGCCATCACGATGCAAAGATACACATTTTCCCCGACACCGGCAAGCGGGACACAGGGAACGGAAGTTTTGTCCTTTTTGACACCCGAAATGGGACAAAACAACCCGCAAAAGAGGCATCCCCATGTCCATCAAAAGATTTTTCTTTTAATAATGTTGTGATTCACAGCAAAAATTAGTAATTTTGCAGGCTGTTTAGCGAACCAAACATCAATTCACTATATAACAACTATTTAACAACAAAATCACTAATGAAGGTTTACAAAACAAACGAGATCAAGAACATCTCTCTCGTCGGTGGTAAGGGCGCTGGTAAGACCACTCTCACCGAGTCTATTCTCCTTGAGGGCGGCGCAATCAGCCGCAGGGGTACCGTTGATGGTGGCAACACCGTGAGCGACAACACTCCCGTTGAGAAAGAGTATGGCTACTCCGTATCCTCTACCGTCTTCTTTGCTGAGAAGAACGGCAAGAAACTCAACTTCTTTGACTGCCCGGGTAGTGATGACTTCGTGGGCAATACCGTTACTGCTCTGAGCGTGACCGACACTGCTGCCCTGGTCATCGACGGCCGCAATGGCGTCGACGTGGGTTGCCAGAACAACTTCCGCACCGTGGAGCGCGTGGGCAAGCCCCTCATGTTCGTCATCAACCGCCTCGAGGACGAGAAATGCGACTTTGACAACGTATACAACCAGTTGCGTGAGACCTACGGCAACAAGGTCGTTGCCCTCCAGTTCCCCGTGAACGCAGGCCCCGGCTTCAACAGCGTGGTTGACGTGCTGTCCATGAAGCAGTACACCTGGCCCAAGGACGGCGGCAAGGCTACCGTAGCCGACATCGACGGCGCACAGGCCGACAAGGCCGAGGAGTACCGCATGGCACTGCTCGAGATGGCTGCCGAGAACGATGAGGAACTCATGATGAAGTTCCTTGACGAGATGACCCTGACCGACGAGGAGACCATCAAGGGTATCCGCCTGGGCATGGTTGACCGCAGCATCTTCCCCGTGGTTCTGGTGAGCGCCGAGAAGAACATCGGCACCGACCGCATGCTCGAGATCATGAGCACCATCGTGCCCGACGTGACCGAGATGCCCGCTCCCAAGAACACCAACGGCGACGAGGTTCCCTATGACGAGAACGCTCCCGTGAGCATCTTCTTCTTCAAGACATCGGTAGAGAGCCACATCGGTGAGGTATCCTACTTCAAGGTGATGAGCGGTACCCTCAAGGCTGGTGCCGACTTGACCAACATGAACCGCGGCAGCAAGGAGCGCTTGGCTCAGATCAACGTCGTTTGTGGCCAGAACAAGACTGCCATCGACGAGATCCACGCCGGTGACATCGGTGCAGCCGTGAAACTGAAAGACGTTCGCTGCGGCAACACCCTCAACGAGAAGGGCTGCGAGCACGAGTTCAACTTCATCGAGTATCCCGCTCCCAAGTTCCAGCGCGCCATCCGCGCCCTCAACGAGAGCGAGACCGAGAAACTGGGTGCCGTCCTCAACCGCATGCACGAGGAGGATCCCACGTTGCTCATCGAGCAGAGCAAGGAGTTGCGCCAGACCATCGTTTCGGGTCAGGGCGAATTCCACCTGCGCACCCTCAAGTGGAACATCGAGAACAACGACAAGATCCAGATCGAGTACCAGGAGCCCCGCATCCCCTACCGCGAGACCATTACCAAAGCCGCACGTGCCGACTATCGTCACAAGAAGCAGTCTGGTGGTTCAGGTCAGTTCGGTGAGGTACACCTGATCGTGGAGCCTTACCGCGAGGGCATGCCCGAACCCGACACCTACAAGTTCGGCAACCAGGAGTACAAGATGAACATCAAGGACAAGCAGGAGATTCCCATGGAATGGGGCGGTATGCTGGTTATCTATAACTGTATCGTCGGTGGTGCCATCGATGCACGCTTCATCCCCGCTATCGTCAAGGGTATCATGGACCGCATGGAGCAGGGCCCGTTGACCGGTAGTTATGCCCGCGACGTTCGCGTGTGCATCTACGATGGTAAGATGCACCCGGTTGACAGTAACGAAATCTCGTTCCGTCTGGCCGCACGCAACGCCTTCTCGGCTGCCTTCCGCGATGCTAACCCCAAGGTTCTGGAGCCCGTCTATGACGTTGAGATCCTGTTGCCCGCCGACTGCATGGGTGGTGTACAGAGCGACCTGCAGGGCCGCCGCGGCATCATGATGGACATGTCGAGCGCCAATGGTCTGGAGCGCGTCAAGGCCCGCATCCCCTTGAAGGAGATGTCGAGTTACAGCACCTCCCTGAGTTCCATCTCGGGTGGCCGCGCTTCCTTCAGCATGAAGTTCTCGAGTTACGAACTCGTGCCCGCCGACGTGCAGGCTCAGTTGCTCAAGGAGTACGAGGAGAGCAAGCAGGACGAGGATTAATCCCCACCTGTCCTCCACATTATATAATAGAAGGTACCCAGCCGGGTGCCTTCTATTTTTTCGTCCCCACGTTTAATCAAACGACGGTAACAACTTGAAACCACCACAACAACTAATAGAGCGATAAGCGCGACCATGGCGATCACCATGAAATGACTTTTGCGCGACATGTAGGGACGGATTTAACATTTTACGTTAATTTTTTCAGTGAAAAGTGAATTGAAATTTTGTTTTTTCACAATAAAGTGTTAATTTTGCCGTTGATTGTTAAAATGACAATTTAGAATTAGATAGAAATTTCTCATGAAGAGATCAACGATATGGATATTGACGGTTGTGATGGCGATAGCCCTGCTGGGACTGCTCGCCATGCAGATCGTGTATATGGAGAAAATGGTGGCCATGCGCAACAGCCAGTTCAGCGAGATCGTGATGCGCAGCCTCTACAGCGTATCCACGATGCTGGAGCAGAACGAGACCAAGTATTTCCTTGACAAGGACCTGGCCGAGGCCGAGCAGACCTACTCGGGCATCAGCCAGAACAGTTTCAGTTTCGGCGACCGTCACGAGGCGACCATCGACACGACATTCAGCGCCGAGGACCCTGCCAGCAGACGTCCCGCCAACCTGAGCACCCTCAAGGACCTGAATGACTCCTACCAGCAGAAGCAGGAACGGCTCAAGGGGCAATACCTGTACCAGAAGAGCCTCTTGAACGAGGTTATCCTCACCATCCTGAACCACTCGAGCGACCGCCCCATCCAGGAGCGGGCCGACAGCGCCACTGTGGCCAGTTACCTGCGGTCGGAACTCGAGTTCAACGGCCTGACGCTGCCCTTTGAGTTCGCCATCGTGAACCGCTCGAGCGGCGTCGTCTATAAAACCAACGGCTACTCGCCCATGTCCCAGCAGGACGTGTACACCCAGGTGCTGTTCACCAACGACGCCAGGAGCAAGCAGTACATGCTCAACGTCACCTTCCCCAACAAGAGTGACTACATCTTCTCGTCGGTCAAGTTCCTGGTGCCCTCGCTCGCCTTCACCTTCCTGCTGCTGGGCGTGTTCCTGTACACCATCTCGCTGGCGTTCAAGCAGAAGAAGTTGAGCGAAATCAAGAACGACTTTATCAACAACATGACCCACGAGTTCAAGACGCCCATCTCGTCGATCTCGATCGCGGCCCAGATGCTCAACGACGACAGTGTGCGCAAGAGCCCCGAGATGCTCAAGCATGTCTCGACCGTCATCAACGACGAGACCAAGCGATTGCGCTTCCAGGTCGAGAAGGTGCTGCAACTCTCGCTGTTTGACCGCAAGAACGCCACCATGCGGCTGGAGGAGGAGGACGCCAACGCCAGCATCTATAGCGTCATCAACACCTTCAACCTTAAGGTTGAGAAATATGGCGGCCACATCACCGCCAACCTTGACGCCGAGGACCCCATCATCAAGGTGGACCGCATGCACTTCACCAACGTCATCTTCAACCTGCTGGACAACGCCGTGAAGTACCGCCGCGACGACGTGGCGCCCGAACTCGAGGTGACGACAATCAACCCCGACGAGGACCACATCCAGATCACCGTCGCCGACAACGGCATCGGCATGAAGCGAGAGGACCTGAGGAAAATCTTTGACAAGTTCTACCGCGTGTCAACCGGCAACCGCCACGACGTGAAAGGCTTCGGCCTGGGACTGGCCTATGTCAGCAAGATGATTGACCTGTTCGGCGGTTCCATCCGCGCCGAGAGCGAGATCAACCGCGGGTCAAAATTTATCATAACATTACCACTATACAAGTAACTCGAGGAGCAAGGAGCAATAACATGCGACACCAGGTCGCATCCCGACACTCCATCAAGCGTGACAACAATACACAACATTAATCAATAATAATAAAAAACGACAATTATGGAAGACAAACTGAGAATTCTGTTATGTGAAGACGACGAGAATCTGGGAACGCTCACCCGTGAGTACCTGGAGGACAAGGGCTTCAAGGCCGAACTGTTTGCCGATGGCGAAGCCGGTTACAAGGCATTCCTCAAGGGCAAGTATGACATCTGCCTGCTCGACGTGATGATGCCCAAGAAGGACGGCTACCAGTTGGCCCAGGAGATCCGCGCCATCAACAGCGACGTGCCCATCATTTTCCTCACCGCCAAGGCCCTGAAGGAGGACATCCTCGAAGGCTTCAAGATTGGTGCCGACGACTATATCACCAAGCCCTTCTCGATGGAGGAACTGGTGATGCGCATCGAGGCCATCCTGCGCCGCGTCAAGGGCAAGAAGGGCAAGGAAGTTACCGTTTACAAGATCGGCAAGTTCACCTTCGACACCCAGCGCCAGGTGCTGTTCACCGACGACCGCAGCGACAACCTCACCACCAAGGAGAGCGAACTGCTGAGCCTGCTGTGCGCCCACATGAACGAGATTCTGGAGCGCAACTTCGCGTTGAAGACCATCTGGATTGATGACAACTACTTCAATGCCCGCTCGATGGACGTGTACATCACCAAGTTGCGCAAGAAACTCAAGGATGACCCCAACATCGAGATCATCAACATCCACGGCAAGGGTTACAAACTCATCGCCCCCGAACCCGAGACCGAGGACAGATAATCCCACACACAGGAATCTCCTCTCACAAGGGCCGACCCGCACACATGCCGGGGCCGGCCCTTGATTTTTTTCCGCTGCAGACTGTGAGCCGATTCAACCCCATTCAAGCCGCCTTGCAAGATTCCAGCGGACTGCGCTTGACTGTTCACCATTATTCTATCATTGTCCTAAATTGCGTTAAATCTACGTTAATTGGCGCACACGCCCGCAACCCCTCTTGCATGTTTCCCACAGAAACTGTAATTTTGCGCTAGACAAAACAACATGTGATTGATAAAACTATGATCATCCTATATCGCATTTACCAGTGGTGTATTGCATCACCCATCATGCTGGTAGCCAGCATCCTCACCGCCATTATCACCATCATCGGCAGCCTGTTCGACCAGGACTATTGGGGCTATTTCCCGGCCAAGTGGTGGGCGCGCTTGTGGTGCTGGGTGCACCTGGTGCGCGTGCGCGTCGTTGGTCGAGAACTCATTGATCACCAGACGAGTTACGTGTTTGTCGCCAACCATCAGGGCGCTTACGATATCTTTTCCATCTATGGTTTCCTGGGACACAACTTCAAGTGGATGATGCGCAAGGGCATCACCAACATACCCCTCATCGGCACCGCCTGCCGCATGGCCGGCCACATCATGGTTGACACCCATTCGACCCAAGGATTGCGCAACACCATGGCCGCTGCCAAGAAGAAACTGCACGGCGGCATGTCGATTGTCGTTTTCCCTGAGGGCCGCCGCACCGACACTGGCAAGATGGGCCCCTTCAAGAACGGCGCGTTCAAGTTGGCACTAGAGTTCGGATTGCCTGTCGTGCCCATCACCATCGACGGCAGTTACCGTGTGATGCCCCGCAGCACATTCAACGTCACGCCCGGCACCATCACCCTCACCTTTCACGAGCCCATCCAGCACTCCGGCGGCAACGACATCGCCCAGGTGAGCACCGCATGCCGCGCCATCATCCAGCAAGACCTGCCAGCCGACATGCGCGATCCACTCCCTGAATAAAAATAGGGAATGATATACTACTTGTCCCTGATAATAAATTATGTTGATTGTTTTAATCACGAAAATGTTGACCTTTTTGCAAAAACAGTAGTACTTTTGTAAATAATTATGATTAAACGCTTATAAGAAATATGAAGAAGTTTATTTTTACATTATTGACACTGTGCGTAAGCATAACCGTAGATGCACAGTCTTGGATAGTAGACACGATTGCGGGTGATGAACTCTTGGGTACGAAATCATGTATTGGCTATGCTTTTCAAGATGTTGAAAACGGTAAAGAATTCATTATCTATGACAATAACAATGAAGATTTCTATTTGTGCGTTGAATCAGAAGTATTTGATTTTGACGGTGGCGGTGCTTCAGGCGGTAAAATGGTCAGAGGCTTAGTCGGTATTTATGATGAAAACGGAAAACTGATTAAGAAGTATGAAAAATACTGTTTTGAATCCGTAGGGTCATTTTACAATAAAGTTCATTCCAACAAGTATTCTAATATGGGTGGAAACAATAAGAAGAACGCCAAGAACATCATTGAACATCTGAAAAAGGGCAAGGGTTCAGTCAGATTTGTTTTACCACTATATCAAAGTTTTCAGTTTGACTTTACTGTTCCATGTATGAATAATGACAAATAGCACGTCACGATAATTTTGCTAAGGAATATAGCAGTCATCTAACGATTGCAAGTTTATTATTTCGGGGACAAAAGGTATATCATTCCCTAAAAATAGGCACTACTGGAGTAGCGCCTATTTTCAATTAATAATCATATCAAATTTCGATGACTGGTTCACACGATCAAGTCATTCTTGACCGTCTGCTCAATCTCGGGTCCTATTTTTCTCCACTCCTTGGAGTTCAGGTAATCCATGATGATGTGGGCATGCTTCAGGTTGTGCATGTCGCTGCCCAGGTAGTCGATCATCCCGTTCTTGACAAACCACAAGGCGCTGTCACGTGCCTCCTCGCCAAAGTATCCCGTGAACGACAGGATATTGATCTGGAAGCGGGCCCCGGCATTGTGCAGTTGCTCGTAGCGCTTGCGGCGGCGGGAATAGTAACTGTAGCGCTCGGGATGCGCCAGAATGGTGCGGTATCCCTTCACCTGCATGTCAAACAGCAGTTCGTCCAGGTTCATGAGTTCCTGCTGGAAAGAGTTTTCCAGCAATATGTGCTTTCCGGGCATGGGAATCAGATGGTCTGCCGCATTTTCCTTGTCAAAGTACTCGTCCATGCGGTACTCGGCGCTCAACAGCAACTCGATGTCAAGACCGGCATCGGTCACGGCGTCCTTGAGTTTGAGGTAAGCATCCATCAGGCTCTCGCGGGTGTTCTCAAAGGTCACAGCCGTGACGTGTGAAGTGAGAATCACACGGTTGATGCCCATCTCCATCTCGGCCTGCAGCATCTCCAGCGACTGCTCAATCGATTGAGAGCCGTGATCCACGCCAGGCAGGATGTGGCAATGCACATCAGTATTATAAAAGAGTTTAACCTGCTCTTTTTTCCTTCCAAAGAGTTTGCCAAACATATATTATCCTTATTATAAGAGTTTTTCAAAATCAATTTGACCTGCAAATTTACAGTTTTTTTTTTATTATACAACACCTCTATCCCGCTTTAGTTATTAACAATGTACCACACAATCAGCAAATTTGGATTCATCACTGTCTGTGACAAGTTAAAAAATTGAAACTGAGGACACAAAAATGGCTCTTGTGCTTGCGAGAGAGGAAAATGTTTTATCTTTGCCACCGTGAAGGCTTGATGATTGTATCGTCATGACTTTCACCCAATGCAATAACAAAATTCATGTCATGAAAGTAATTATCGTAGGAGCAGGAGCCATCGGAACCCACCTTGCAGACCTGTTTTCAAAAATCAAGCAAGACATCGTTATCATCGACAACGATGAGGATAAACTGGAGCGCATTCAAGCCGATTACGACTTAATGACTATTCACTCATCTTCAAGCACACCCATCCAGGTCCTCAAAGACGCGGGGGTAAAACGAGCCGATCTATTCATTGCCGTCACTCGTGATGAAAATCTGAACTTGAGCCTGTGTGTACTGGCTAAGGGGTTGGGCGCCCGACAAACCGTGGCCAAAGTTGAGAACGCTGAATTTCTCGACCCCATGGTCACCCATGCTTTTAATACAGCAGGCATCTCCTCTATCATCTATCCCGACAACCTGGCAGCACTCGACATCATCAATGGATTAAAGTTGACGTGGGTCAGACAGCGATGGGAAGTCCATGGAGGGCTTCTCACCCTACTGGATATTAAAGTCTCAGAGAATTGCAAAATTCTCAATCAGCCATTTAAAGATATCTTCACCCACGATTCCCCTTATCATGTCGTGGCCATCAAGCGTGGTGCATCCACCATCATCCCATCTGGCGGCGATATGCTCAGGACTGGCGATTATGTGTACTTCATGACCACCCGCGAATTTGTTCCCAGCCTGAAGCACATCATGGGTAAGGACGATGAAACCGAGGTAAAGAATGTATTTATCATCGGCGGTGGCAAGACCGCTGTAAGGGTTGTCAACATGCTGCCACAAGGCATGACAGCCAAAATCTTTGAAAACGACACACGACGGTGTGAGCAACTCATTGATCTCGTGGACACCAGTCGCGTAATGGTCATCAATGCTGACGGCCGATCGGTCGCTAACCTAATGGAAGAAAACATCAAGTCGGCTCAAGCATTTATCGCACTCACTGGCAACGCCGAAGCCAACATTCTGGCCTGCATTACTGCTAAGCAGTTGGGCGTGAGCAAGACCATTGCTATGATTGAGAATATGGACTACATGGACATAGCTGGCAATGTAGATATCGGCACCATCATCAACAAGCAGGCTCTCACTGCCAGCCACATCTACCAATTGCTACTCAAGGGCGATGTGCGCAATATGCGCAACTTAATGACCGTTAATGCCGACGTCGCCGAGTTCACAGCACACCCCGGGTCACGCATTACACACAAGAAAGTGAGCGATTTAAACTTTCCAGAGGAAGCAGAATTGGGAGGCTTGGTTCGTGATGGCAAGGGTATGCTCGTCAATGGAGATACTCAAATCTCGGCAGGAGACACTGTTGTCGTGTTCTGTCATGGGACTGACATCGGTCAAATAGAGAAATACTTCATCTAACCCAACCAAGATGTTCAACAGACGATTGATATTCAAAATTTCAGGGACGCTGCTATGGATTGAAGCTGCATTCATGACTCTGAGCCTCGTTATGGCGCTTTATTATGGCGAAAGCGATGTCAAGGCATTTGCCGCTTCGATTGTCATCACCGCTCTGGTAGGGACAGGACTAAGACTACTGGGACGACATGCGACGAGCGCTTTGACAAGGCGTGATGCTTACCTGCTGGTGACAATCGTATGGGTCTTATTTACAGCTTTCGGGATGTTACCGTTCCTCATCGGGGGCTACATCCACGGCGTGACCAATGCTTTCTTTGAAACCATGTCGGGGCTGACGACCACTGGCGCTACTATCATCGACAAGGTAGAGGGATTGCCACACGGAGTGCTATTTTGGCGCTCATTGACCCAATGGATTGGAGGTTTAGGAATCGTTTTCTTCACCATCGCCATTATCCCGTCATTTGTTGGCGGTTCAATCAAGATATTCGCAGCCGAGGCCACAGGCCCCATCAAGAGTAAGATGCATCCGCGTCTGACCACCACGGCCAAAGTCCTGTGGGGTGTCTATCTGCTGTTGACCGTCTTGTGTGCTACCGGCTTCTTCCTGTTCGGCATGAATCCATTTGATGCTGTCAATTATGCAATGACCATCACAGCCACTGGAGGTTTTGCCACTCACGATGCCAGCACGGGCTATTTTCACAACCCAGCCATCGACTACACCGCCATTGTGTTCATGTTTCTCTCTGGCGTCAGCTTTGTGATGCTATATTCAGCCTTGTTCAAGGGCAAAATCAAGCAGTTGTTCAAGAACGCCGAGTTCCGCCTGTATTCAATTTTGGCACTGGCATCGACGATTCTTATCGTCTATTTCCTTCTCAGGTACAATGACTACACATTATCTCACGCTATTCGTATCGCCCTCTTTCAGGTCGTGTCGTTCCTCACTACGACGGGCATGTTTAACGAGGATGCCGCCCAGTGGCACCACATCACATGGGTGATACTGAGCCTATGCATGTTCTTCGGTGGATGTGCCGGTAGTACGGCGGGAGGATTCAAGTGCGCCCGTGGAGTGATTGCGTTGAAGGTATTGAGCAATGAGATACGACACATGCTGCACCCCAAGGCCTTGTTGCCCGTCAAGGTTAATGGTTCGACAGTCCATAGTCAGGGCCAGATTACCCTAATGGCCTTCTTTCTCGCTTATATCCTGCTGTGCTTCACGGCCTACTTCATCATGATTCTGGCTGGCGTGGACAGTACCAATTCCATCACGATCGCCCTGAGTTGCGGCAGCAACGTGGGTCCCACCCTGGGCCTTGAAATCGGGCCGACGATGTCGTGGAGCATTTTGCCTGCTGGAGTGAAGTGGATTTTATCGGCACTAATGCTCATGGGGCGCCTTGAAATCTTCACCGTGCTGGTCATTTTCACCCCATCGTTTTGGAAAGACCATTGATTTTCAAAAAAAAGCGTGAAAATTTTTCCAGTTCCAGAAAATTGTTATACCTTTGCACGCCATTACAAAAAATGAGGCGTTTACCACCGCCACAACATTGTAAGTTTAACATTTTAAAGATATATCTAGAGAAATGAAGAAAGATATCCATCCCAGCAACTATCGCGAGGTTGCTTTCAAGGACATGTCTAACGAGGAGGTTTTCATCACTCGCAGCACCGTTAACACCAAGGAGACCATCGAGATCGACGGTACTACCTATCCCCTGGTGAAACTCGAGATTACCAACACCTCGCACCCCTTCTTCACCGGCAAGCAGAAACTCGTCGACACCGCAGGTCGCGTGGACAAGTTCATGCAGCGCTACGGCAACCGCAAGAAGAAATAAGACGACATCCAGTAACAGCCGCGAGCGCTCACGGCAATTACTGCAAGACACGGCAACGCGCCCTTTCCATCAAGCGGAGGGCGCGTTGTTTGTTTATTCCCCACTTTACGAGGTTTATCGCAATACCATATCACGTTAAGTTAAGTTTTTCAAGACAGATGAATGATTATCATAAATACCTGATTTCTAAAACAATATCCAAACATCACGTTAAAACAATTGTTTAAGTTTCAACAAATAAAGTTTCAAGATTTTAGGAAGACTACACAAATACATGTAAACAACATAAAGTGAGCGAAAACCATTTCTTACTAAAAAACCGGATATTGTAAATCGTTGTTTTCCTACTATTCTACTTCTATTTTTTGCTAATACATCAAAACAAAAAGAAGAGAACTCGTAGAGGCCTAAAAATCCATGATATCGTGCAAATCCTGTAGTATATAAGGACGCATTATGTAGTAAAACCTTTGCTAAAGACTCGCCACCTCTTTCTTCTGGAAAAAGAGTAGCAAGCGCGACATGAACATATTACTGATTGTGAGTACTTTTGTTTTCCTCCAAAAAGATGATTCTTGGACAAAGAACCAGTTATTGTTCTATCATAAAAGTATAAAACTGAATCCACAAAACTAACAGACGATGCATTTTTGAAAAAAAGAACATTGAACAAGTAATCCTCAGCGTATGATAGATTTTCATCAAAAAAAACACTAAAGTCTTTGATAACCTTATTGCTATATAACTTATTCGCCGCAGATTGCAATAACTGATTTTTATCTGAATCATGATTTATCAGAGGCAATACGATCTCTTTATAAATGTTCTTATTGCCATCTATTACCGTATCACCAAAGACATGACGGTCTATACTCTTACTATCGTCACCATATACATTACATATATAACAAACAGATGCACCATCACTCTCAATTCGATTGAGCATTAACTCAAGAAACTTCTCATCAATATAGTCATCCGCATCAATAAAGGAGATATAATCACCTTTTGATTCTTTTATTCCCTTGTTTCTCGCGGAACTTACACCACCATTCTTTTTAGTGAAAACAGATATGCGACTGTCTTTTTTTTCTAACTCATGGCAGAGATTTAAACTATTATCAGTCGAACCATCATCAACCAACAACAGTTCAAAGTCCTCAAAAGTCTGAGCCAAAATAGATTTCACACATCTTTTTAATGTTGCCTCTTTATTATATATTGGTACAACTATAGAAACTCTTGCCATTTCAAATTCATTTAAAAAGCATCACCATCATGAATTAAATAATTCAACAATTCACGAAATAGATGCCAAGATAACTATTGGTGTTTATTCTAAACTTTTGCAAAAATAGAAATAATCCCCGACTTATTGACCTATTGAGATAAAAAATATGAACTAATTGCAACAAATTTCATATCTCCACCTAACGTTGCAGTTCCCACCAAGTGATATCACTCTGGCAGGAACATCGCCTGCAATGACTCGATCATGATAGTGAGTGCATTTTCTAAACCAAGTTGCCCACAGGCGGCTGTCGTCAACAACAGTGCTGCCACAGCCAGCAGCGGGCGCATCAGCATCCTCGACCAAGCCACACCGTCACGCCAGGGCTTGGTGTTAATCAGAAAGACAAATTCCAGTGCAACCCACAACATCGCAAGATGGTCAACGCCACCCAGCAGATAATTGATACTCATGGACCAATCTTCCACAAAAAGACAATAGCACAAGCCACCGATGTAAATAAGCACTTTGGCCACAGCAATGGCCAGGATGACTGCGACGACGATTCGCCACAGCGTCCCCCACCAACTGTAGCCGAACAGTTGCTTGTAGTCACACCACAGCATGAGCAGCATGACCATGAAACCAGCCGCCTCATCTCCACTGCGCGACAACGAGGGAATCAGGTAGAACACCAGCGTCACGAGCAACAGATACAGCAAGAGCTGCAACCCGATAAACACTTGGATAAAGAACCCCTGTGGCAAAGTGTGGCGAGGCAAACTTGGTGCCGACCGGAACAAGAACCACACCGGCACGATAAACATCGAGAAACTCATGAGTACAGCCCTGTGGATGTTGTTGCCCATCCAGTTATAAAAGTCTCCCTGCAGAAAGTCCTGCACCACATTCTTTCCTGTCTCTTCATTGACTTCAGCCTCAAAACCGATTCCCAGCAAACCATAGACCGGCACCACAAGCAGTGCCATGACAACCAGCATCTTCACCGGCAAGCAGAAACTCGTCGACACCGCAGGTCGCGTGGACAAGTTCATGCAGCGCTACGGCAACCGCAAGAAGAAATAAGACGACATCAAGTAACAGCCGTGAGCGCTCACGGCAATTACTACCAGACAACACAGCGATGCACCTTTTCTATCGAGAGGTGCATCGCTGTTATTTTTCCACCTGACACTTTTTATTCAATAGACACTAACTTTGTTAAGTTTTTAAAATATTGCATCATCAAGGAGAGCACTTTGAAGCCAAAGCAAGCATCCAGAGCGATGGTTATCGCAATCAGGGCCACTATCCAGAAGGCTAACCGCCTTTGGTCCTTGATGACCTGGTTCAACTGCTTGCGATTGATGACATGAACTGCGCCCATAAACACTAATCCCAAGCCAATTATACCGATGGTCCTGAGCACTACATTAATCCATGGAATTCCCACGCCAGTGATGGCCCTGTCCACAAGAGCCAAGGGCAATGCGATGATATACAGGAGGAAAGATATCATCATAACCGCAGCGACAATGCGCCACGCTGTGCCCCACCAACTATAACCGAACAATTGACGATAGTCGATCAACAACACTAATATCATGGTAGAAATCACCATCACTGGAACTTCAACATCGGTGATTTGAAATAACCTTAAAAGCAGCGAGCCGATAAAAAGCCACAGCAAAAACTGGTTTGTCATAAACACCTGGATGAAAAAGCCTTGGGGAAGTGTGTGACGCGGATATCGAGGGGCGGAACGGAACACAAACCAAGTGGGAATAATCAATAAAGAGAAGGCGACTAGGAATGCCCACTCGTAATGTTGTGAAAGCCAGATCCCAAATGTCTCCATGAAATAAAGCACGCCCCTCTCGGTACTCACATCATTCTCAGTTTCCTGCAATTCCCCCCAAAATTCGGGGAAGAGCCAATTCCCGACATAAAAGAAAGCCACCGCTACAACAACCAGCATCTTCACCGGCGGGAAACTCACCTGACGCTTGCCGCTGATGTAGTCACGTATCAGGTAACCCGGGCGCCACAGCAGTTGCCACAGCGTGTAAGGCAAAGAGCGGGTACCCACGCCCCACACGTCCATGATGCCCTGCCACACACTCTGCCAGGTAATGGGGCCATAAGCGGCCTTCTGGCCGCAGCGGGGGCAGTAGTTGTTATCGCTCTCGGCGCCGCAGTTGCAGCATCCGTGATGATCATGACTGTCATGGTACTCAAACGGCTGACGTTGCCACTGACGGAAACGATGATATTTCTCTTGTAACGAAAACATTGATCTCCTGTATTTTATAAATTAACCATGAAATAACAAGTTTATCAATTTGATGGCCAGCAATGAGGCCAGCATTACCCCTAGCGCGATGAGCGGAAAACGCAGCGCCCGCGGCCAGCCAGCCGTGCGCCAAGTCCTGCGGTTGACCATGTCGGTAACAAGAATAAGCAGTGCCGCACAAGCGTTTATACCGACGGTTGCGGCAAGTGTTACCATTATCATCTTCATCCCCATAGAAAGCGTCTCAAGCAAACTCGGGAGAACGAACAGATCCAGTCCACACACAAAGACAAGACAAACCGCCACCATCAAGCGCCACAATGTGCCCCACCATCCGTAGCCAAACAATGTCTTGAAGTCAATGAGCGCCAGCAGCGGTAATATTACGGTCAATGCTATCGTCAGCGCGAGGTCCTGATCGACGTCGAGAATCAAGAAAACAAAAGAGAAGACAAACAGAGCCAGATAAAACTGCACGTTCAGGAACACCATGATGAAGAAGCCCTGCGGTAACGTGTGCAGCGCGTTGCGAGGAGAATGGCGAAAAACAAACCACATGGGGATGATGAAGAACAAGAACAAGAGCAGGTAGCACCATTCGGGGTGCGTCAAGATCCAGTCGAACACCCTTTCAACAAAACTAAAGTTTCCCACGACGGCATTCTCATCATCAAACATGCCACCCCAGAACCCGGGGTTAACCAGCCGACCAAGCAAATTGACGGTTACAGCCACGATGACCAGCATCTTGACGGGCGGGAAACTCACCTGCCACTTGCCGTTGATGTAGTCGCTGATGAGACGCCCGGGACGCACCACCAACTGCCACAACGACCTGATCAAGGAACGCGACCCCAGGCCACAGACGTCCATCACGCCGCTGCGCACCGTGCCCCACGTGATGCGACCGGCAGTGGCTTTCTGCCCACAGGCGGGGCAGTAGTTGCCCCGGTAGTCATGCCCACAATTCACGCAGGTGTGCACCTCGTCACCGATTTGGTTGGCATCAGCCCGCGGATAGCGCACCAGCAAGGGCATTTCCTTGATGACTTCACTCAGCCTCATCGTGCGGGATTTTGGTTTCTACCAGAGCATCATCGGCATGAGCGCCAGGCTCAACGGCAGGTCGGGATTGCGCTCGGCGCCCACGGCGCTCGGCCAGATACTCCTGCAGACTAGTGAAGTTGAACAACAACAAGCAGATGCCCGTGACCAGCACCACGGAGGACACATGGTCGCGCAAGGCGGGCAACGAGAGCGACAGGATGCCACACAGGGCCACCACTACCGGGCAAATATAGTACCAGCCCTTGACGTCAAGGTTCCTGCTTGACAACATCAGGTAAATGACATGAAACAGTCCCAGCACAATCAGTAACATGCCCAGGAGCAATTGCAGGATGCCATCGAACAGTTGCGCCTTGATGATCATGACCAGGCCGAAGCAGAGGCCGCCCACCGCAGGCAGCACGCCCAGGTAGTCGGTACTGGTTCGGGCGTCAGAGTGCCTCAACGACACCATGACAAGATAGGCCACCGAAGGCAGGAGGAACATCGCACCCATCACTCGGGCGCCCCACATCAGGATATCGGGCACACCACTAAAGAGGACAAGGATAATGCCAGCGAGCAGCAAGACGACATTGGTCAGCAGGTTGATACTTACCTTTCTCATTGATTTCTGTAAGGTTTTATTTAGTTGTTAATAATTTTTCCACAAAAATATCTCAAAATCATCTATCATCAAAATAAAATCACACAAAAAGTATTATCTTTGCAGTGTATGGAGGAGAAACCAAGGCGCATAATGGCTATCATCAACCCTGTGTCGGGAACCGGCAGCAAGGACAAGACGCCTCGCCTCATCGATACCGTGGTGGACCATAGCCGCAACGACGTGAGCATCATCCTGACCGAGTATCCGGGACATGCCCACGAGTTGGCGGCGCTTGCTGTCAAGGATCGTTTTGACATGGTGCTGGCCATTGGCGGCGACGGCACCGTCAATGAGGTGGGCAGCGCGGTGTGCGGCACTCAGACCGCCATGGCCATCGTGCCGAGCGGTTCGGGCAACGGCCTGGCCCGTCACCTGCGCATTCCCATGAATGCCAGTCGCGCGCTGCAACTGCTCTCCACCGGTGTTGTGGGGACGTTTGACTACTGCACCGTCAACGGCAGGCCTTTCTTCTGCACCTGCGGGATGGGATTTGACGCGGCGGTGAGTTACAAGTTCTCCAACGAGGGGACACGCGGCTTTATCACCTATGTCAAGACGACGCTGACCGAGTACCTCAACTACAAGCCTCAGGAGTATGACATCGACATCGATGGCAACAAGATGAAGGAAAAGGCATTTGTTGTCGCCTGCTGCAATGCGGCACAATATGGCAACAACGCCTACATCGCTCCCCGGGCCACCATGCAGGACGGCCTCATCGACGTGACCGTGATGCACCCGTTCAACCTGGCCGAGAGTCCGCTGGTCGGCGCCCGTCTTTTCCTCAGGCAACTGGGACATGACCATCACGTGAGCATCTATCGAGGCAAGCGCGTGGTCATCAATCGGCAGCAGGATGATATCATGCACATCGACGGGGATCCGGTCATGATGCCTGCCAGAGTCGTCATCGAGAACGTGAACAAGGGCATCCACATCCTGGTACCGCCGTCACTGCCAGACACTGTCTAGCACACATCGGGCTGTCTAATCCTCACAAGTCAACAAAGAATGAACACGAGAAACATAACATTAACCAAAATATAAAGAGACACATTGCAACAATGAGTTATTTGAAGTTTGATAAGAACCTGATGATCAACTTGGAGCAGTCACTGCCCAAGGAGATGTTGCGCACCAACCAGTCGGGGGCCTATCATTGCACCACCATCGTGGGATGCAACACCCGCAAGCAACACGGCCTGCTGGTGATTCCCGTGCCCGAACTGGACGACAACAACCACGTGCTGCTGTCAACGCTCGACGAGACGGTCATCCAGCATGGTGCCCCCTTCAACCTGGGCCTGCACCGCTACAAGGGAGACATCTACAGCCCTAACGGCCACAAGTACATCCGCGAGTATGACTGTGAGCGTGTGCCCACGACGACCTACCGCGTGGGCGGTGTGATTCTCAAGAAGGAGAAGATCTTCATCACCCACGAGAACCGCATCCTCATCCGTTACACGCTGGTTGACGCCCACTCGGCAACGACGCTGCAGTTCAGGCCGTTCCTGGCCTTCCGCAACGCCAACGACCTGTGTGTCGAGAATGCCGTGGCCAGCCGTGACTATCAGGAGGTGAGCAATGGCATCGCCACTTGCATGTATGACGGCTACCCGAAACTATACATGCAGATGAACCACAAGCCCCGCTTCGTGTTTGACCCGCACTGGTACAAGAACATCGAGTACACCAAGGACCAGGAGCGCGGCATCCCCTATAGCGAGGACCTTTACGTTCCCGGCTACTTTGAGGTCGAGATCAAGAAGGGCGAACCCCTTATCTTCTCGGCTGGCATCGAGGAGGTCAACACCAGGACGCTGACCAAGATGTATGAGGACGAGATCAAGCCCCGCACGCCCCGCACCAGTTTCTACAACTGCATGAAGAACAGCGCCAAGCAGTTCTATATCACCAACAAGGAGGGCCATTACCTGCTGGCCGGCTACCCGTGGTTCAAGATACGCGCCCGCGACGAGTTCATCGCCCTGCCGGGTTGCACGCTGTCGGTCCACCACCGCCAGGACTTTGAACTCATCATGGACACCGCTCAACGGGCCCTTCAGGACTGGATGCGCGACGGCACGCTCGACAAGCACCTCGATGGTCTGGAATTGCCCGACGTGCCCTTGTGGGCCATCTGGGCCGTGCAGCGCTATGCCCACGACCTGAACGCCACGGCAGCCCGTGAGCGATATGGCCAATTGGTCAAGGACATCATCAACTTTATCGCCGACGGCCACCATCCCAACCTGAAACTCGACTCCAACGGCCTGATTACCACCGACGGCACCAAGCGTCCCGTCTCATGGATGAACAGCACCCACCCCGACGGCACACCGCTCATCCCCCGCACGGGCTATCTAGTCGAGTTCAACGCACTGTGGTATAACGCATTGAGGTTTGCCGTTGAGGAACTATTCGGTGAACTCGATGAGGAAAAACAGTTTGTCACCCGCTGCAACGAGATTGCTGCCAAGTGCAAGCCGGCCTTCATCGACACGTTCATGACCGATTATGGCTACCTCTATGACTATGTGAACGGCAGTTACACCGACCTGAGCGTGCGGCCCAACATGATCATCGCCGCCGCCACCGACTACAGCCCGCTGGACCGCCGCCAGCGCAAGCGCGTGCTTGACATCACCACACGCGAGTTGCTCACACCCAAGGGCCTGCGCACCCTGAGCCCTAACAGTTACGGTTACATACCCTGGTACCTGGGCACCCCCGAGGAGCGCCAGACGGCCTACTTTGCCGGCAGTGCCCGGCCCTGGCTGATGGACTTCTACAGCAAGGCTTACATCCGCGTGTTCGGCCTGAACAGCATCTCGTTCATCGAGCGCATGATGATCGGCTTTGAGGACGAGATGAAGGAGGGCTGCATCGGCTCGCTGAGCGAACTCTATGACGGCAACCCGCCGTTCATTGGCCGCGGCGCCGTCAGTTTCGCCCCCAACGTGGGCGGCATCCTGCGTGTGTTGCGCACCTTCAAGAACCTGCACATCATCGACGAATAACCATAAAGAGGAGGAAACAGAGATATGAAAGCATTAATGTTTGGCTGGGAATTTCCGCCTCACATCCTGGGAGGACTGGGAACAGCAAGTTACGGACTCACCAAGGGCATGTGGGAGAATGGTGACATGGACATCACCTTTGTCATCCCCAAGCCCTGGGGCGACGAGCCCAAGGATTTTGCCCACATCATCGGCGCCAACAGCACGCCTGTTGCATGGCGAGACGTGAACTGGGACTATGTGCAGAGCCGCATCGGTGGCGTGATGGATCCACAGATGTACTTCAACCTGCGCGACCACATCTACGGTGATTTCAACTACATGAGCACCAACGACCTGGGCTGCATCGAGTTCTCGGGCCGCTACCCCGACAACCTGCTTGAGGAGATCAACAACTACAGCATCGTGGCAGGCGTCATCGCCCGCACGATCGACTGCGACATCATCCACAGCCACGACTGGCTCACCTATCCTGCCGGCATCCATGCCAAGCAGGTGACGGGCAAGCCGCTGGTCATCCACGTGCACGCCACCGATTTTGACCGCTCGCGCGGCAACGTCAACCCCACGGTGTTCAGCATCGAGAAGGACGGCATGAACCATGCCGACCACATCATCACCGTGAGCAATCTGACGCGCCGCACGGTCATCGAGAAATACGGCATCAGCCCCGACAAGGTGACCACGGTGCACAACGCTGTGGAGCCGCTCAATGAGGAACTGCTCAACTTGCCCATCCCGCCGGGCAAGCAGAACAAGGTCGTTACCTTCCTGGGACGCATCACGATGCAGAAGGGGCCCGAATACTTTGTCGAAGCCGCCGCACAGGTGCTGCACAAGGTCAACGACGTGCAGTTTGTCATGGCCGGCAGCGGCGACATGATGAACAAGATGATACGCCTGGCCGCCAAGCGCGGCATCGCCGACCGCTTCCACTTCACCGGCTTCTTGAAGGGCAAGCAGGTGTATGAGATGCTCAAGGCCAGTGACGTCTATATCATGCCCAGCGTGAGCGAGCCGTTTGGCATTTCACCACTGGAAGCCATGCAGATGGGCGTGCCGTCAATCATCAGCAAGCAGAGCGGCTGTGCCGAGATTCTGGACAATGTCATCAAGATCGACTACTGGGACATCAATGCCATGGCCGATGCCATCTATAGCATCATCAAGTACCCGGCGATGTACAACGAGTTGCGTGACCAGGGCCTGGCCGAGGTCAACCAGATCACATGGGACAAGGCCGGTGCCAAGGTTATCGACATCTACCGCCGTCTCATCAACCGGTAATAAATAAAAATCATGGACTAAAACTCAACTAAAAGATATGAAAGCAATTTGTTTCTATTTCCAGATCCACCAGCCGTTCCGCCTGAAGCACTACCGTTTCTTTGACATCGGTAACGACCACTACTACTACGATGACTTTGCCGACGACGACATCATCACGCGCATCGCCCAGCGGTCTTATCTGCCCGCCAACCAGATGCTGCTCGACATGATACGCGAGAATGGCAAGAAATTCAAGGTGGCTTTCTCCATCAGCGGCACCGCGCTGGAGCAGTTGGAACAGTATGTGCCCGAGTTCATCGATTCGATGAAGGAACTGGCCGACACCGGCTGCGTCGAGTTCCTGAGCGAGACCTATGCCCACAGCCTGTCGGCACTGTATGACCCCGACGAATTTGTCGCCCAGGTCAAGGCTCATGACGAGAAGATTTACCAACTTTTCAACCAGCGGCCCAAGGTATTCCGCAACACCGAGTTGATCTATGACGACGACATCGCCTCGATGGTCTATTCCATGGGATTCAAGGCCGCCATCACCGCCGATGCCAAGCACGTGCTGGGCTGGCGTTCACCCAATTTCCTGTATAGCAGCGCCTCGGCGCCCAAACTCAAGTTATTGTTGAAAAACGGCAAGTTGAGCGACGACATTTCCTTCCGCTTCAGCAATCCCGAGTGGGCCTCCTACCCGCTCACGGCCGACAAGTACATCCACTGGATCAACGAGTTGCCCCAAGAGGAGCAGTTGGTGAACCTGTTCATGAACTATGATGCCCTGGGCGAATTGCAGCCCCGCGAGAGCGGCATCTTTGAGTTCATGCGTGCCCTGCCCCGCTTCGCCGCCGAGAACGACATCCAGTTCTGGACACCGAGCGAGGTGGTTTCCAAGTTCAAACCCGTTGCCGAACTCGCCGTGCCCTACCCCATGTCATGGACCGACGAGGCCCGCGACACGAGCGCCTGGCTGGGCAATACCCTGCAACAGGAGGCAGTCAAGAAACTGTACTCCATCGGTGAGCGCGTGCGCTTGTGCTCCGACCGCCGCATCAAGCAGGACTGGAACTACCTGCAGGCCAGCGACCACTTCTTCTACATGTCCACCAAGCACAACGACGACGGCTCGGTACACAGCCACTACAGCCCCTATGACTCGCCCTACACCGCGTTCACCAACTACATGAACGTCCTGAGCGACTTCATGACGCGCGTCGAGGAGCAGTACCCCGCCAGCATCGACAACGAGGAGTTGAACTCGCTGCTGTTGACCATCCGCAACCAGGAGCAGGAAATCGAGAAACTGCACCGCGAGGTGGAACTGATGCGCAACAACATCGTCAAGGACACCACCGGCGACTTCCCCGTCGATGACGAGCCACAGCCCGCACCTGAGGAGAAAAAGGCCGCCAAGAAAAAACCGGCCGCCAAGAAAAAGGCTCCCGCCAAAAAGAAACCCGCGGCCAAGAAATAACCAGTAACGAGGTGTGCCACCAATATTATGACACACCTCGTTTTTTTTGGTTTATGGGCACAACTAGTCTTGCGCCATTCGTGATAGTTTTGTAAATTTGCCGATTGAAACTAAAACTTATCTTTTTAACGATTATGACTAAGATCCGCAACTTCATGCTCGTGTGCCTGTGCGCGCTGATGACGGTACCCGCCCTGCGTGCCGAGCACTTGTTGATTATCGCAGTTAATGACACACACAGCCAGGTTGACCCTGCCAGCGACGGCCAGGGCGGTGTGGCCAGGCGCCGCGCCATCTATGACCACCTGCGTGCCACCAACCCCAACACGGCCCTCATCCACGCCGGTGACGCCGTTCAGGGCACTTTGTTCTTCTCGCTCTACCGCGGCGAGGTGGAATATGCGTTGATGGACTCGCTGGGTTATGACGCGATCATCCTGGGCAACCATGAGTTTGACAACGGCATGGAGGAGTTGGCCGCACACTACCGCAACGTGGATGCCGTGAAGATGAGCGCCAACTATGACTTCAGCGCGACACCGCTCAACGGGCTGTTCCAGCCCTACTGGATCAAGGCCGTGGGCGACAAGCGCGTCGCCTTCTTCGGCATCAACGTCAATCCCACGGGCCTCATTGCCGACATGAACTGCAAGAACCTGGGCTACCGCAATGCCCCCGACGTGGCCGACGCCACCGCCCGCTATCTCAAGAAAGTGCAGGGTGTGGACTATGCCATCATGGTCTCGCACATCGGCTACAGCAGTTATGAGCCCACCGAGCCCAATGACACGCTCATCATCGGCCACAGCCATTATATCGACATGGTCATCAGTTCCCACTCCCACACAACCATCAAGCCCGGCAGCGGCATGGACCGCATCGCCAATGCCGACGGCAAGATGATTCCCATCGGCCAGAACGGCAAGAGCGGCAAACTGGTCGCCACCTATGACCTCGACCTCGAGACCGGCAACATCGTCTATAACCAAATCCCCGTCGATGAGACTTGGGACAAGGCCGCCAGCCGCTACACGGCCATGAACAAGTGGCTCGACCACTATCGTCACGGTGTGGACAGCATCATGAACAACCCCATCGCCACCAGCGCCCGCTTCATGAAGAACTCAAGTGATGCGGCCCAGAACTGGGTGAGCGACGCCACGATGGAAATCATCAAGGACCTCTCGGGTATCAAGAACATCGACTGCGCCATCATGAACAAGGGCGGCATCCGCACCGACATGCCCAAGGGCACCGTCACCGAGGGCGTCATCGGCTCGATGTTCCCCTTCGACAACCGCTTTGTCGTGCTCGAGATGCCCGGTACCGACCTCATCGAGAGCATCAGGCTGATGTGCGGCCGCGGCGGTGACGCCGTGAGCAAGGAACTGCGCGCCACCTATAATGATAAGGGCGAACTCATCAAGGCCACCATCAAGGGCAAGAAAATTGACCCCAAGAAGACCTACATCGTCGCCACGATCGACTATCTGGCCAACGGCGGTGACTACATGACGCCCATGAAGCACTGCAAGCGCCTGTTTGTCGATACCCAGAAGTATGGCAACCACATCTTGACCTACCTCAGGAACCTGCAGGCCAAGGGCAAGGTAATCAACGCCACCGATGAAGTGAGAATCCAGAAAAAGTAACATCCGACCACAGGAGGGTGTGTCAAAATTCAGATGCCGCAATAATAACCGCCCTGCGGGCGGGAAATTTATCAAATTTTAAAACAAAATTAATACTTGATTTATATTTAATATGAATAATTTCCCGTGCGATAGCACGGTTATTTTGCGAGTCGCAATTGCAAGACACCCTCCCTTAAAGAAACAATAGTAATGACCAAATTCAAACGTATTCTTCTGGCTGTTGCAGCAGTGGCTCTCTCGTTGAGCGCCATGGCTCGCGGCAACGCCAAGTTGCCCAATCTGTTCAACAATGTGAATCAGGTGGCCATGGAGCAGTGGGTGGACAGTGTGTTTGCTTCACTGTCTCCCGAGGCTCGCATCGGGCAACTGATTGTCGCAGCCGTCACGCCGCGCAGCAACGATGCAACCCACGACCTGGTGAAGCGCCTCGTTGCACAAAACCTCGTGGGGGGCCTCATCTATGAGAACAGCACCATCGCCGAGCAGGCCGAGGTCACCAACCTGGCTCAATCCCTAGCCGCGGTGCCCTTGATGATTACCATCGACGGCGAGTGGGGGCTGGGCATGAGGCTCAAGGAGGTGCCCAACTTCCAGCGCAACCTCATTCTGGGGGCCCTGAACGACGACATGCTCCTCTATGAGTATGGCCGCGAAGTGGCACGCCAGTGCCGCCGCATGGGCATCCAGGTCAACTTTGCCCCTGTGCTCGACGTCAACGACAATCCCTTGAATCCCGTTATCGGCGACCGTTCCTTCGGCGAGAGTCCCGAATTGGTCGCACGGCACGCCATCGCCTTTGCCCGCGGACTGGAGGACGGCGGCGTGATGGCCGTGGGCAAGCATTTTCCCGGTCACGGCAATTCCAGCGAGGATTCGCACAAGACACTACCCGTCATCAACAAGACCTTGCAGGAAATCAACACCTGCGAACTGGTGCCCTTCCGCAAGTTTATCGATGCGGGACTGAGTGGTATCCTGACGGCCCACCTGCTGGTTCCCTCGATTGATGGCGGCAAGGCTCCCACCAGTCTGTCGCACGAGTGCATCGGCACCCTGCTGCGCAACGAGATGGACTTCAATGGCCTCATCTTCACCGACGCGCTCAACATGAAGGGCGCCACACAGATGCTCAAGGGTTCACCCTGTGTCAACGCCCTGCTGGCCGGCAACGACGTCCTGCTCATGCCCGATAATGTCACCGACGAGATCGCAGCCATCAAGGCCGCTATCGCCAGCGGGAAAGTCTCACAGAGCATGATCGACGAGCGTTGCAAGAAAATCCTGCGGTACAAGTATGCTCTTGACCTGACCTCACGCCAGCAGGTGAACATGGCCAATCTGGAAAGCGACATCAACTCCCAGAAGGCCGCGGTGCTCAAGCGCCAACTCACCGCCGGCAGCATCACGGTCATCAAGAACAATGACAACATCCTGCCCATCCACAACCTGCAGAGCCGCCGCATCGCTGTAGCCACCATCGGCAACGAGAACGGCACGGCATCCAAGTTCCAGCGCCGTTGCGCCGACTATGCCGAGGTCAAGCGTTTTGACCTTGACAAGGCCGGTTCGGCCAGCGCACTCGCCGAGCAATTGCACGACGGGCACTTCAACACGATTATCGTCGAGGTGGGCACCGACAATGAGGACAACCGCGCCGCTCTCAACACAGTAGTCAAGAAATGCAAGAACGTGATTGTGGTGATTACCTGCAAGCCCTATGAAATACGCAACTACGGCATGGCCATCACCCACAAGCACGTCAAGGCCGTGGTTCTCACCTACGAGAACTCGACGCTGGCCGAGGACTATGCCGCACAGACCATCTTCGGCGGTAATGCCGCCAACGGCAACCTGCCCATCTCGCTGGCCTTCGAAGGCAAGAAGACGCGATATGACGCGGGCCACGGCATCCACTATGACGCCAACCGCCTGGGATACTCCATTCCTGCCGAGGTGGGACTGGACAACCGCTTGACAGCCCAGATCGACTCGGTGTGCCGCCTGGGCGTGCAGCAGCATGCCTTCCCCGGCTGCCAGGTGATTGTGGCCCGTCACGGCAAGATTGTCTATAAGGGCTCGTTCGGCACTATCGACTATGGCAGCACCGTCAAGGTGAACGACAACACGCTGTTTGGCCTGGCATCGGTATCCAAGGCCACCGGAACCATCAGCGGTGTGATGAAGGCCTTTGACGACGGCAAGTTCCGCCTTGATGACAAGGCCAGCCACTATATTCCCGGACTGCGCGACGGCGACAAGCAGGACATCACCTTCCGCGACCTGCTCTATCACGAGACCGGCATGCCCGCGTCGCTCAACATGTGGCAGATGATGATGGATCCCAACACCTACAGCGGAGTGCTCATCGCCGGGGCCGAGGATGCCAATCACCCCATTAAGGTCATGAACGGCGCATGGGGACACAAGGACGCCAGACTGCGCACCGACATCCTCTCGACCACCAAGACCGACAAGTTCAACATCGCCATTGCCGACGGCATCTGGGGCGGTCGCGTGACCTATGACTCGATCATGAACCGCATGTACCACGTCAAACTGGGCAAGAAGAAGTACCTGTACAGTTGCTGCAACTTCTCCCTGCTGGCCGACGCCGTGCAGCGCATGACCCACTCGCCGCTCAACTACTATGTGAACAACTACATCTTTGCTCCGCTGGGTGCCTATCACACGCTGTACCGCCCCTTGAGCAAATTCTCGCGCGACGAGATTGCCTTTACCGAGAAGGATACCTTCCTGCGCCGACAGCACATCCACGGTTATGTCCACGACGAACTCGCAGCCTTCTCGGGCGGAGTGCAGGGCAATGCCGGACTCTTCAGCAACGCCAACGACCTGGCCAAACTGTTCCAGATGTGGCTGAACGGCGGCACCTATGGCGGCGTGCGCATGCTGAAGGCCTCTACCGTCGAGACCTTCACGACCCAGAAGAGTCCCAACAGCCACCGCGGCTTGGGCTTCGACAAGCCCGTCGTGGGCGACCCCGAGGCCAGCAACACCTGTCCCGAGGCCACACCCGAGACCTACGGCCACACGGGATTCACGGGCACGTGCTTCTGGGTTGACCCCAAGAACGACATGTTCTACATCTTCCTGAGCAATCGTGTGAGCCCCACGCGCAACAACCCCAACTTTGGCCGCATCAGCGCGCGCAGCCACATCAATTCACTCATCTACAAGGCCATCCGCGACTAATCACCTCTAGACAATCCCGATTATTCTGGAAATCTAGAGCCATAACCAATAAATAATTGATAACAATGAAGAAGTTTTCATTCATTTTCACAGTGTTGCTGCTGCTCGCTTCATGCAGCAAGGGCTACAAGGTAACCGTCACCATGCCCGACGACAGCAATAATGGCGAAACCGCCTTCCTGACCAACTATGACACAGGCGACACCATTGCCACCGCAACTGTCGAGAACCAGATGTGCACCTTTGAGGGCGATGCCGCAGGCGGTTTCTTTGCCCGCCTCTACGTTGGCGGCAACCCTTACGGATTTATCGTCGAACCCGGTGAGGTGAAACTCAACATCGCCGAGGGTACCGCCGTGAGCCCCTTGAACGACAAGATTGCCGCCTGGAGCAAGGAGATGCAGACCATTGCCGACGATTCCACGCTCACCGAGCAAGAGAACGACGCCCGCTATGCCGAGGGACTGAAGAAACTCTATGAGGGCAACAAGGATAACGCAATCGGCCCTTGGGCATTCTGCAACTACTTGATGTATAAAGACTTCAGCGAGAGTGAAATCGACGCACTCGTCAAGGAAGCGCCCGCCGAGTATGCCAACCTCAAGCGTGTTGCCAAGGCCAAGAAAGCCGCCCACCAACTCACCATCACCGCCGAGGGCCAGAAGTTCACCGACTTTGAGGTCAAGGCCGAGGACGGTGCCATGCAGAAGTTGTCGGACTACGTCGGCAAGGGAAAAGTCGTCGTGGTTGACTTCTGGGCCAGTTGGTGCCCTCCCTGCCGTGCCGAGATTCCCAAGTTGCAGGCCCTCAAGCAAAAGTATGGCGACAGGTTTGACGTGCTGGGCATCGCCGTGTGGGACACCCCCGAGGACACCCGCAAGGCCATCCAGGAACTCAATATCACCTGGCCCGTTATCGTCGGCACCCACAAGTTGACCGAGCCCACCGACCTGTATGGCATCAAGGCCATCCCCCACATCATCGTCTTCGGCCCCGACGGCACGATCCTGTCGCGTGGCCTCACTGGCGACGCCCTGGCCGCCAAACTCGCCGAGGCCTTGAAGTAACCCTCAATTTCTCAAGATAACAACGAGCGGTTGGATTCCACCAACATGGGGCCCAACCGCTCGCTGTTTTTACTGTCGCAATACCGTTATAACTGATTAATCACTTCTTGGAGTCTTGCCAAGAATAACCCGGCGTGAGCACCATCCATCTGTGCATGGTGGAATTGGAAGGATATGGGGAGTTCGCACCTGAAGAACTCTTTGACTGAGGAAGCGGCTTTGCCAACACGCCAGTCAAGCAGCACATTGAACTTGTATCCTTTTTTCCGGCTTATCCTTACCAATCGCGTAACATCAATCGTCTTGAAGAATGTGACCATCGGATTTGGGGTCTTCATCCACAACTCGAAGGCTTGGGCGCGACTGGTGTCTTTTGGATCTACTTCAAGCATAAATACCGATTTATCTGTTTATTATGCTATTCTCTATTGCCTGCAACAATATATGAGCAGTATTTGCTGAGCAGATTGGACAATGGCAAATCGCCTTTCTGGTATCTGTCAGCATCGAGTTTGAGAATTCTTTCGCAGATAGTTTTCTTACCTTTATATAAAGCATTGAGATATGGAATGCCATTTTCTTCAGTGATGTTTATATCTGTGAAGAATTGCGTCATGTCCTCAGCATCATAGACGATGGAGTAACTTGGACGTTTGGCTCCTGGAATGTCTTCTATCAGGATATTCTTATCCACAAGATCCTGTATGTCACGTATGGCCGTGTCCTTAGAACATTTTGCCAATGTTGCCCAAGTCTTTGACGTTATCTTAGCCTCGTAACCGTCAAGAAAGAGGTTGAGCATCTGGGTCTGACGTTCGGTCATTGGTACTGCCGATGCCTTCTGCCAGAAGAAACTCTTATTCAGGATTGTGGTGACGATGGTGTCTGCCTCGTCAAGTGCATCAACCAATTTCTGCATGTACCACACCAACCACTCCGTTATATCGCCATCGCCATGCTGCATCCGCTCCAGAATCTCGTAGTAGTGATTCTTGTCCTTGTTAATCTGTGATGAAACATTGTAGAAACGGAACTCGCTCTTTTCTCCACGAGCCAGAAGCATGTCTGAAAGGATGCGGGCCAACCGCCCATTACCATCCTCGAATGGATGAATGCTTACAAACCAGAAATGAGCAATGGCAGAACGGATGACGCTACTCACAGGCTCCTCGCTATCAAACCAGGCGAGAAACTTTTCCATTTCCTCTTCTACGCGGTCAGGCGATGGAGCAATATAGTGAATCTTCTCGCGTCCAAACATCCCGCTGACAATATGCTCCTCGTTTGTACGGTACTGGCCTATTTCTATTTGGCTGCCTTCGCTATAGCCTGTTGGAAAGAAAGCCGCTTGCCATGCGCACAGTTTTTCTTTGCTGAGGGTCATGTCATAGTGCTGCACCGCTTCGAGCATGACACCTACTACGGAATCAACATAGTGCGAAGGCGCGGTATATTTCACGTTCTCAATCCCAAGTTTCCGGGCAATGGAAGAACGAACTTGTTCAACGTTCAGCCGTATGCCTTCTATCTCTGAAGAAAAAACCACATCGTATGTCAGGTTCTCTGCCATTGCACGCAGTTTGCTGTCAAAGCCCAGCGAACTCAGCCTGCCGTAAAGCAAGCCCTGCTTACGGAATACTTTTTCCTGAAGGAGTGACACCTCAGAAGCGTCCCAACGGAAGTCCGTCCAATTGTCTCTTTCGTGTATATACATAACGCATTCCTACTTTGTGCGACAAAATATTATATATAACGCCGCAAATTCTGCGGCAAAAATGCGAAATTATTGTCGAATAGCCAAACAAATCTGCAAATAATCGCATATTATGCGACGTTTTTGTCTCCAAAACGTCGAAAGCATTCTTGGAGATACAAAAAGGGACCTGCCCATATACGGACAGATCCCTTTAATTTAATATGTCAGAGTTAACTTACTCGGCCTCAACGGCTGCCTGCGCGGCAGCGAGGCGGGCGATGGGCACGCGGTAGGGCGAGCAGGAAACGTAGTTCATGCCTAGGCTGGCGCAGAACTTAACACTGCTGGGCTCACCACCATGTTCACCACAGATACCCAGGTTCAACTCGGGCTTGATAGCACGACCCTTGCGGCATGCCATCTCAACAAGTTGGCCAACGCCTTCCTGATCGAGTACCTCGAACGGGTCAACCTTCAAGATGCCCAGGTTCTTATAGACGGCCAGGAACTTGCCGGCATCGTCACGCGAGTAACCAAAGGTCATCTGGGTCAAATCGTTGGTACCGAATGAGAAGAAGTCCACAACCTCGGCAATCTGGTTGGCCACGAGAGCGGCACGCGGAATCTCAATCATGGTGCCCACCTTGTAGGCAACGGTGGCGCCACGCTCGGCAAATACCTTCTGTGCGGTCTCGTTGATGATGTCGGCCTGCATCTGGATCTCGGCCTTGACACCGATCAGGGGAACCATGATCTTGGGGTGAACGTCAACGCCCTTGGCCTTGACATTGAGTGCGGCCTCGATGATGGCGCGGGCCTGCATCTCGGTGATCTCGGGATAGGTGTTGCCCAGACGGCAGCCACGGTGACCCAGCATGGGGTTGAACTCTTCCAGACCGTCGCACACGAGTTTCACTTCCTCGAGGGTGCGTCCAGTCTGCTCAGCGAGTTCGCGCATGGTCTCCAACTGGTGGGGTACAAACTCGTGCAAGGGGGGATCGAGCAGGCGGATGGTCACCTCATAGCCGTCCATGGCCTCGAAGATACCCTCGAAGTCGCCACGCTGCAGGGGCAGCAACTTGGCCAGGGCGATGCGGCGCGAAGCCACGTCGGGGGCGATGATCATCTCACGCATGGCCTTGATGCGGTCACCCTCAAAGAACATGTGCTCGGTGCGGCACAGGCCGATGCCGTGGGCACCCAGTTTGCGGGCCACACTGGCGTCGCGGGGCGAGTCGGCATTGGTGTAAACGTCCATCTTGCTGTACTTCTCGGCGAGGTTCATCACGGCTGCGAAGTCACCGCTCAGGTCGGCGTCAACAGTTGCCACGAGGCCGTCATAGACCTCACCAGTGCTACCGTTGATCGAAATCCAGTCACCTTCCTTATAGGTCTTGCCACCCATCTCGACGGTGCGGGCCTTGTAGTCCACCTTGATTTCACCGGCACCCGAGACGCAGCACTTGCCCATACCACGGGCAACAACGGCTGCATGCGAAGTCATACCGCCACGGGCGGTCAAGATACCCTGTGCCACGCTCATGCCGCGCAGGTCCTCGGGAGAGGTCTCCAGGCGCACCATGATGACTTTCTTCTTGCGGGAAGCCCACTCCTCGGCGTCGTCGGCAAAGAAGACAATCTGGCCAGTTGCGGCACCGGGGCTGGCGGGCAGACCCTTGGCCATGACCTTGGCGGTCTTGACGGCAGCCTTGTCAAACACGGGATGCAGCAACTCGTCGAGTTTGCCGGGCTCCATGCGCTTGATGACGGTCTTCTCGTCGATAGCGCCTTCACGCAACAGGTCCATGGCGATCTTCACCATGGCGGCGCCAGTGCGCTTGCCGTTACGTGTCTGGAGCAGCCACAGTTTGCCATCCTGGATGGTGAACTCCATGTCTTGCATGTCGTGGTAGTGCTCCTCGAGTTTCTGCTGGATGTCAACGAGTTGCTTGGCGCACTCGGGCATCGACTCCTCGAGGGAGGGATACTTGGCAGCACGCTCCTCCTCGCTGATGCCTTGCAACTTGGCCCAGCGGCGGCTACCCTCGGTCATGATCTGTTGCGGGGTGCGAACACCAGCCACAACATCCTCGCCCTGGGCATTGATCAGGTACTCACCATTGAACAGGTTCTCACCCGTGCCGGCGTCACGCGAGAAGCACACGCCCGTGGCACTGTTGTTGCCCATGTTGCCATAGACCATGGCCTGCACGTTGACAGCCGTACCATACTCCTCGGGAATCTGATTCATGCGGCGGTACAGGATGGCGCGATCATTGTTCCAACTGTCAAACACGGCATAGATGGCGCCCCACAACTGGTCATAGGCGTCGGTGGGGAAGTCCTTGCCGGTATTCTCTTTCACAGCGGCCTTGAAGCGCTTCACCAGTTCCTTGAGGTCTTCAACATCAAGTTCGGTGTCAAACTTCACGCCCTTCTTCTCTTTCACATCCTCAATAATGGCTTCAAAGGGGTCGATGTCGGTCTTGTTGGTGGGTTTCATGCCCAGCACCACGTCACCGTACATCTGCACAAAGCGGCGGTAACTGTCCCAAGCGAAGCGGGCGTTGCCCGACTTCTGTGCCAGAGTCTCGGCCACAGCATCGTTGATACCCAAGTTGAGGACGGTGTCCATCATACCCGGCATCGACACGGGAGCACCCGAGCGAACCGATACCAACTGGGGATTGCTGGGATCGTTAAACTTGTTGCCTGTCAGGCTCTCGATGTGCTCGATGGATTTCTTCACGTCGTCCTTGATCATCTCAACAACGGCCTCGCGTCCCTTCTCGTTATAGAGACGGCACACCTCGGTGGTGATGGTGAAGCCCGGGGGAACGGGCACGCCAATCAAGTTCATCTCGGCAAGGTTAGCGCCCTTGCCACCCAGCAGGTCTCGCATGTCGGCACGGCCTTCTGCCTGGCCGTTACCAAAAGTGTAAATCGCTTTCATTTACTTTTAATTATTGAATATATTTGCAAATATTTATGTATTTTCGGTTTTGCGGTGCAAAGATAGTTATTTTGCGCCAAACATTAGCATAAACGTCATTAAAAAACACATTTTTTATTTAAACGGCCTGTTATCTTGCAAATTTGTTACATTTTGCAACAAAAGAGCAAATAATTCATTACAGTTTATCACAGGATCAGGCCGCATCAGCCTTCTACAAACCGCAACCACCCGCCACCAATAACCTGACCGCATGTTACACATTGTGACCATATCATTTACATGAAAAGGCAAACCTTTACCATATAGATACTTAAGTTCCAAGCGCGACATGGCATCACGGCCGGTCACCATCTCTTGACGCAAGACCGGGGGCCATTTACTGAGTCGGCAACCGCTGTTGGTCCGGGCATAAAATCCGTTTTTGGGGATTTTTTCAATGAAATCGGCTGTGCTATAGAAAAAAGCATTATCTTTGCGGGATATAAATGAAGACATCACTATAAAAGTTTATGGATAATTCGACAAAAAAAATACTGGACAACGACACTAACGGGCTGTTAACCTATGAGTACATTGCCAACAACATGGGCAGTATCGACGACGACATGCCCGCACTGGTTGACAACATGATCCTCAAAGACCGCACCGGCCAGTTTGTCGTGAGCACAGCGCGCTATCTCAACGCCATCGACCGCGAGAAATTTGCCGACAGCATCGACCTGCTGGTCAAGGCCGCTATCGCCAAGGACCGCGACCACGTCTATCTGTCCTACCTGGCCGCCTCGCTGTGGGGTGACGACTTCAAGGACCGTGCTGCCGAACTCAGCGCTACCGACGACAACTTCCGCCGCATCTACAAGCGCCTCTTTCCCATCGGCATCTGAAGGCGGATACCGAGCGATGCAGCCACACCGATAATCATTCAATCACTATAAATGACGACTATGAGACGGAATTATATTTTATCTTTTATTTTGGTTGCGCTGACCCTTCTGTCATGCTCTGCCAGCAACAGCAGCGAGAGCGCGCCCAAGCAAGTCAAGAACGATAAGAGCAAAATGACAAAAGTTGAACTCCAAACCTCACTGGGCAACATCGTTGTCGAACTCTACAACGAGACTCCCCAGCACCGCGACAATTTCATCAAACTGGTCAAGGATGGCTATTATGACGGCGTGCTGTTCCACCGCGTGATCAAGGACTTCATGATCCAGACCGGTGACGGCAACTCCAAGACCGCCGGCCCCGATGCCATGCTGGGCGACGGCGACCCGGGCTACACGATTCCCGCCGAGTTTGTTTATCCGCAGTACTTCCACAAGCGCGGCGCCCTGGCCGCAGCACGCACCGGCGACCAGGTCAATCCCGAGCGCCGCAGCAGTGGCAGCCAGTTCTATATTGTCACCGGCAAAATCTACAGCAGCGATGACCTGCAGATGATGGCCAAGCGCATGGCCGACATGAAGAAGCAGGAGATCTTCCGCCGCCTGATCACCGAGAACCGCGCCCGCATCGAGGAGTTGCAGAAGCAGCAAGACAATGCCGGCCTGCAGACGTTGCAGAACGAACTCATCCAGGCAACCGAGGCCGAGGCCGCGCAACAGGGTCCCGCCAAGATGACCGATGAACAGATCAACGCCTATACCAGCATCGGCGGCACGCCCCATCTCGATGGCCAGTACACCGTGTTTGGCGAGGTCGTTGAGGGCATGGATGTCGTTGACAAGATCCAGAATGTCCAGACAGGCAAGGCCGACCGCCCCACCACCGACGTCAAGATCATCAAGGCACGCATCCTGTGATTGCCACTTCAGGGTAACGTCTATCCCGAATAAATTTCACACCGGGCTTATAAGACCTAACGGGCTTATAGGCCCTCGTTTTTTGAAAAAAATCAAGCCAAAAACGAAAAAAAACCGAAAAATGAGTTTGTAATTGGAAAATATTGACTAAATTTGGAGTTTGAATATAAACATCATGCTCATTGATGTGCATGAACTAAAATTTCTTATTATGATGGAACCGCGTGAACAATCTGAATCGATGAACAATCTCGAGAAAGATCAAATCTTGAACACTGAGGCCCAAAATGAGCCGCAGGGAGTTGTGAATGAAGAAGTTAAAGTCGAGGAACCCGCTACTCAGGAGACAGCAGTCGCCGAGGACGCCACCCCCGCCGCCGAGGCACCTCAAGCCGAGGCTGCCGAAGGGGCCAAGGAAGCGCACACCGCTCCGCGACTCGAACTGAATGGCAAAACCAAGAGCGAACTGGTGGACATGATGCGCGAGGCCGCAGCACGTCCCATCGAGGAGGTCAAGGAAGAGGTGCAAGCCATCAAGGCCGCCTTCTTTGCCCTGCGCCGCGATGAGGTCGCCAAGGAGAAAGAGACTTTCCTTGCCAACGGCAATGACGAGAGCGACTTTATGCCCAAGGATGATGCCGACGAGAACAACTTGAAAGAATTACTCAATGTGCTCAAGGAAAGGCGCACCGAGTATAACGCGGCCCAGGAGGCCAACCGCGAGGCCAATCTGGAGAAAAAACGCCAGATTATCGCGCTCATCAACGAGATCGCCAATGACCCCGACAACATCAATCGCCAGTTCAACCGCGTGAAGCAGTTGCAGCAGGAATTCAAGGATGCCGGCGAGGTGCCCGCCAGTGCCGACACCGAGATCTGGAAAGAATTCCAGCGTGCCACCGAGCGCTTCTATGACGTGCTGAAGATGAACAAGGAGTTGCGCGACTACGACTTCAAGAAGAACCTGGAACTCAAGCAGCAACTGTGTGAAGAAGCCGAGGCGCTCGACGAGGAGAGCGATATCGTGTCGGCCTTCAGGAAGTTGCAGGAACTCCACAACAAGTGGCGCGAGATCGGCCCCGTGGCCAAGGAACTGCGCGAGGAACTGTGGACCCGCTTCAAGGCTGCCTCCAGTGCCATCAACAAGAAATACCAGACTTTCTTTGAGGACCGCAAGAGCAAGGAGAAGGAGAACGCTGACGCCAAGACCGAACTGTGTGAAAAGATCGAGCAGATCACGACCGATGACCTGAAGACCTACGCACAGTGGGACGAGGTCACCAAGCAAATCATCGCCCTGCAAGAGGACTGGAAGAAACTGGGTTACGCTTCCCGCAAGGCCAATGCTGCCCTGTTTGCACGATTCCGCAAGTCCTGTGACGAGTTCTTTGCCAAGAAGGCCGAGTTCTACAAGACAATGAAGGAGGAACTCAGCGCCAACCTGGCCAAGAAAGTCGACCTGTGTGAGCGCGCCGAAGCCCTGATGGACTCTACCGACTGGAAAGAGGCTACCGACAAGTTCGTCGAGATGCAGAAGGAGTGGAAGACCATCGGCCCCGTTGTCAAGAAATACAGTGACAACGTGTGGAAACGCTTCATCGCAGCCTGTGACCACTTCTTTGAACAGAAGAAGAAACAAAACGTCAACGTCCATGCCGTCGAGCACGAGAACCTCAAGGCCAAGAAGGAGGTCATCGCTGCCCTCAAGAGCACCATCGAGGAGGCCGCCGAGGGTGCAGCCCAGACGGTACGCGAACTGATGGAGCGCTGGCAGTCGATCGGCCACGTCCCCTTCAAGGAGAAGGACAAGATCTATGCCCAGTACCGTGAGTTGATTGACAAGGCGTTTGACACACTCAACATGCGCGGCTCTCGCTACTCGGGCGAGGGTGGCTCATCGCGCGGAGCAGGACGCCAGTCGGGCAGCGACCGTGGCCTGAGCGAGCGCGACCGCCTCGTGCGCACCTATGAGCAGCGCATGAGCGAACTCAAGACCTTCGAGAACAACATGGGATTCCTCACCGCCAACACCAAGAGCGGCAACACGCTCGTCCAGGAGATGGAGCGCCGCATCGCGCGCCTCAAGGAGGAAATCGCCGAGTTGGAGGACAAGATCAAGGAACTTGACAATGAATGATCGAGCAGTGAGCATCTCGTCAACTGCCACAATTCATAATTCATGATGCAGAGGGGGCAACATTGCTCCCCCTGCTTTCAACAATAGCATTACCGCAAGAAACTACCATTAGCATAGCCACATGAAGAGCAAGGGCCGTTACGGACAATTCATCAGATGGATATTCAGCAGCATCGACGTGCTTATCGTCAATGTTGTCTATTATCTTGTCCTCGCGTGGCATCACAACGCTTTTAACGTCAATACCGAACTCAATTCCCGCCCAGCATGGCTGGTCCTGAACGTGGCGATGCTCGTCTGCCTGTATTTTTACAGCGATGTGCACGAGAGGCGTGTCTTCTATGCCGAGAAAGTCGTGGGACAGGCCTTCAAGTTGGCGCTCACCCATGCCGGCATTTTTGTCACGCTCACCTCGTTTCTGGAGCCCCTCGACTGGCCCTGGAAACTGATGCTGCTATTCTATGTCATCTTTTTCCTGGTGCTGGCGACCTGGTGGGTCCTGTCCAGACAGGTGCTCAAGATCTACCGCAACCAGGGCTTCAACTTCAAGCGGGTCATCGTCATCGGCGGTGGCACGGTGGGCGTGCGGCTCATCAATGAGATGGTCGCCGACCAGGGCTACGGCTATCACATCGTGGGCTTCTTTGACAACAACCCCAAGGCCCGGTCGGCCTCGGCCGCCTATCAAGGCACGCTCGACGACGTGGAACAGTTTGTCAAGACCCATCAGGTGGACGAGATGTTTTGCGCTGTCCCCGACATCGAGGACAACCAGAACGTGTCAAGGATGATCCGCATCGCCGACAACAATGCCGTCGATTTCTACTATGTGCCGCAGTTCGGGCGCACGGTAACCCGCCAGTTCGAACTCAGTTCGGTGGGCGACGTGCCGATTCTGGCGGTACACCCCTACCCCCTGAAGAATCCCATCAACCGCTTGGTGAAGCGGGCTTTTGACCTGCTCTTGTCAACCGTGATGCTGATACTCTCGCCACTGGTCATCATCCCCGTGGCCATCGGCATCAAGTTGTCGTCGCCGGGTCCCATCTTCTTTGTGCAGAAGCGCACCGGCTACCGCGGCCAGGCGTTCAACTGCTACAAGTTCCGCACCATGCGCCTCAACGACGACAGCGACACGCTGCAAGCCACCAAGGGTGACCCGCGGGTAACCCGTTTCGGCAACTTCCTGCGCCGCACGAGCATCGACGAGTTGCCCCAGTTCTACAACGTGTGGAGGGGCGAGATGAGCATCGTGGGGCCGCGTCCGCACATGGTTGCCCAGACCGAGATGTACAGCGAACTCATCGACAAGTACATGCTGCGCCACACCATCAAGCCTGGCATCACCGGCTGGGCTCAGGTGCGCGGCTACCGTGGCCAGACCGAAGAGTTGTGGCAGATGGAAAAGCGCGTCGAGTTCGACGTGTGGTATGCCGAGAACTGGACCTTCTTCCTGGACCTGAAAATCATCGTCCGCACCATCTGGAACGCCCTCACTGGTGAGGATAACGCCTATTAAGCATCGATCAAGTCATGGACATGCCGCGAGAGGAATATGCGCTTGCGTTACTCCGCAGTTGCTATGGATACGACAGTTTCCGCGGCCAGCAGTGGGAAATCATCAGCCACACGCTGGACGGCGGCGACAGCATCGTGCTCATGCCCACAGGCGGCGGCAAGTCGCTGTGCTACCAGATTCCCGGCCTGATGAGCGAGGACGGGTTTGCCATCGTCATCTCGCCGCTGCTGGCGCTCATGAATGACCAGATTGACGCCCTGCAGCAGAACGGCGTTCCCGCACTGGCGCTGAACAGCGAGAAGAGCGACACCGAGAACCGCCAGACCGTCGAACTGCTCATGCAGGGCAAGGTCAAGTTGCTCTACATCTCGCCCGAGAAACTGCTCAGCGAGATTGACCGCTGGTCACAGGGCATCACCAGCCGCATCTGCCTGTTTGCCGTCGATGAGGCCCACTGCATCTCGCAGTGGGGGCACGACTTCAGGCCCGAGTACACCCAACTCGGGGCTCTCAAGCAACGCTTTCCCCACGTGCCCGTCATGGCCCTCACTGCCACTGCCGACCGCATCACCCGCGACGACATTGCCCGTCAATTGAGGATTCCTCAGGCCAGGCTGTTCATCAGTTCATTTGACAGGCCCAATATCTCGCTCAATGTCGTGCAGGGCTCAACAGGCAAGCAGAAGTTCCGCCAGATTGTGCAGTTCATCAACCTGCACCGGGGCGAGAGCGGCATCATCTATTGCTTGAGGCGCAAGGACACCGAGAAGATGGCGGCCGACCTCACCCGCATGGGCATCAAGGCCGAGCCCTTCCATGCCGCCATGAGCGTGAAAGAGAAACAACGCGTCCAGCGCGATTTCATCAACGATGACCTCAAGGTCGTGTGCGCCACGATCGCCTTTGGCATGGGCATCGACAAGAGCAACGTGCGCTATGTCATCCACAGCAACATGCCCCGCAACATCGAGGGCTATTATCAAGAAATCGGGCGTGCGGGGCGTGACGGTCTGCCTGCCGACGCGTTGATGTTCTATAACTACGGCGACATGGTCACCCTGCAGTTCTTTGCCAAGCAATCGGGCCAAGTGCAGGTCAACATGGACAAGTTGCGCCGCATGCAGCAGTTTGCCGAGAGCGGTGTCTGCCGCCGGCGCGTCCTGCTCAATTACTTCAACGAGCGGTTTGACCACGATTGTCACAACTGCGACGTGTGTGACAACCCACCCGAGCGATTTGACGGCACACGCCTGGCCCAGATGGCCCTCAGCGCCATCAAGCGCACCGACGAGCAGGCGGGCATGTACATGGTGACCGACATCCTGCGCGGATGGCGCAAGGCCGACATCATCGACAAGGGTTACGACAGGTTGAAGACCTTCGGCGTGGGGCGTGACCTCACCTCAGGCGAATGGAACGCCTATCTGCTGCAGATGTTGCAGTTGGGCCTGTTCGAGGTTGCCTATGACGAGAACAATCACCTGAAGATCACCGAGTTTGGCAACGAGGTCCTCTATGGTCGCCGCACGATAGAACTCAACCGCTTCCAGCGGCGCGACATCAAGAAGCGTCCTGCCGAGCAGCCAGCCATCATGCCCGACACGCCAGCCGCCTCTACCAAGCAGATGGACAAAGCCCTGTTCGAGCGATTGCGCGACCTGCGCAAGGCCATTGCCACGGCCAGCCACATAGCCCCCTACATGGTATTCAGCGACAAGTCATTGACGGCCATGGCAATCGAGAAACCCACGACGCAATCCGAGTTTGCCATCATCTACGGTGTGGGCGAGATGAAGTGCCAGAAGTACTGGCGTCCCTTCACTGCCGCCATCCGCGACCACCTCGCCAACCACTAATCTCCCTGACGCCTGATCAGGATGGCCGAACCGCTACAGTATTCACTGCGGCAACTATTCAGCGTTTTCAACTCACGCAAAGTCGCAAAGCCGCTAAGATCTTATTTATAAGGGTTTACATTGCATCCTCCTGTTATTCATTTATTTCTTGATACTGATGCGCAACTCTCTGTTTCCTGTCAGCAGCAAATGATAAAATCTTTAATATTAAAAACTTAGCGGCTTGGCGACTTTACGTGAATTTGTGATTATGCGTTTTGAGCGAATAGATACATGCTGTGGCGCAATTGTTATTTATTGTTAAAACCTTGCAAATGTTGCCCCACTACATAAAAATAATTGCCTCTCATGTTTCTATTATATAAATTTGCTTCTATAAACCATAAAAATGATATCGTGACTATGGACAAGGAGAAAAAACTTCACAACTGGCTACGAGCCACCATGTTGTTCGCCTTCATCACACTAGCCTCGTGCTACAACCTGGCCATTGCAGCAACAACCGTGATGGTAGATGGCATCCGATACAGCATCGAGGGCAACGAGGCCACTGTCATCGACAATGGCAAGCAACCCGGGCAGTACCGCGACGAAGTGAACATTCCCGATTGCATCACCATTGACGGTAGCACCTACACGGTCACGGCCATCGGCGATGAGGCCTTTGTGCGCTGCTTCTACTTGACCCGGCTCTCGCTGCCCGCCACCATCCGCACCATCGGCTCGAGGGCCTTCGTCTCTTGCTACCGCCTCTCCGGGATCACTGTCCCGCAGTCGGTAACCCGCATCGGCGACGAGGCATTCAATAACTGTTCCCTGCTCACCAGCATGACTATACCCGCAGCAGTGACCAGCATCGGCACAAACCTTTTCAGTGGATGCGACAACCTCACCACCATCAGCATCGACCCGAACAACACTTGCTACGACTCCCGCCAGGATTGCAACGCCATTATCGAGACGGCTACGGGCAAAATGATTGCGGCTTGCCACACGACCACATTCCCCGAGGGGGTGACCGCCATTGCCGACCGCGTCTTCTACCAGATGAAGAGACTCAAGGAGGTCGTTTTGCCCAACAGCCTGAGGATCATCGGTGAGAGTGCCTTTGCCGAGTGCGACAGTATGACGAGTGTCACTGTGGGCACCGGTCTGGACTCCATCGCCCCGGGTGCATTTGACTACGACGATGCGATGACGGCCTTGAACGTCCCCAGTGTGGAATCATGGTGTCATGTAAAGATTGCCGACCCCTATGCCATGCCACTGGGTGCGGCCGGTCATCTTTTCATCGACGGCCAGGAGGTGACTGAATTGTTGATTCCCAGCACTGTCACAGCCATCGGCAACTACACGTTCTCGGGTTGTACCGGCCTTACCATCGTCACCATCCCCGAGACGGTTACCTCGATCGGTATCGACGCCTTCAGCGGTTGTTCCGGCCTCACCTCACTCTACATTCCCAACAGCGTTTCAAGCATCGGCGACGGAGCCTTCTCGGCCTGCACGGCACTGGCGAGCATCACCCTCCCCGATTGTGTCACCGAGATCACTGATGGGATGTTCCAGTATTGCAAGGAATTGACCACCATTTCCCTGCCTGCGACCCTTTCATCCATTGGAGAGATGGCTTTCTACCGTTGCGGCAAGTTACAAAGCATCACGCTACCCGATGGATTGACCGCCATCGGCAAGAATGCCTTCTACCAGTGCACCAGCCTGACCGAGGTAGAGTTTGGCAATCAGTTGGCAAGCGTGGGTGAATATGCGTTCCACGACTGCCACGCCATCAACAAGGTCACCACACCCGACATGCGCTCGTGGTGCGACATCCAATTCGAGTCCATCGATGCCAATCCCGTATGGTATGCCAAGCGTCTGATTGTCAATGGAGAGGACATCACCTCTATTGTCATTCCTGATGGTGTGGACAAGATCAAGAACCATGCCTTTGTCAACCTCAAGTCGGCCACCAGCATCACAATCCCCGAGGGAGTGAGAAGCATCGCCTCGCACGCTTTTCTCGGGTGTTCGGCAGCCACAACAGTATCCATCCCCAGCACGATCGACTCTATTGCCTACTATGCGTTCGGTGACTGCAACGGCTTGACACGCGTTGACATCAGGGACCTGTCGCGGTGGTGCCGCATCAAGTTCAATGACGAGAAGTGCAACCCGCTGCTGTATGCCCACCATCTTTTCCTGAATGGTGAAGAAGTGACCCGCCTGATTATTCCTGCCGATGTTGACTCCATCGGCGACTATGCCTTTGCCGAGTGTTATGGCATCACCGGCATCAACATGCCACCCACACTCAAGGCCATCGGCTCACAGGCATTTGCCCATTGCATCAACCTGGGTAACTTCAACGTGGGTAGCGGTGTGGAAGCCATTTCGTGGGGCGCATTCAGGGACTGCCCCAAGATTACCTGCATTCAAATTCCCGACACGGTCAAATTGCTCGGTCAAGGCGCATTCCAGAACTGCACCGGACTGCTCAAGGCCAGCATCGGCAAGGGTGTGACCACAATCAGCATGAGCCTGTTTGCCGGCTGCTCCAGCCTGCGCGACGTTATCCTGCCTGACCAGATCACCTATATTGACTGGTGGGCTTTCCAGAATTGCAGAAGCCTTACCAAGGTCATCGTGCCCAACAATGTAAAAACCATCTTTGTCGGGGCATTTAGCGGATGTAGTGGCTTGAGACGGGTGACCATCGGCAGGAGCGTCACCTGGATCAATCAAGCCTTCTCGTCCTGTGACAATATCAAGTCGGTTATCTGCCGTGCAGCCGAGCCGCCCAGTCAATTTGGAACCGCATTCTCATGCTATGACACGGCCACTCTCTATGTTCCCCGCAGTTCTTATCACAAATACACAACCGCCGAGGGATGGAAAGAGTTTCAGCATATCTATGGTATCAGCGTCGACTATGAGCCCGACGACTTTGATGTCGTGGTCGGCGACACCAATGGGGACGGCGAGACCACGCTGGCTGACCTCAACCGGTGCATCCACGCCATCATCGACGGCTGTGATTATGACCTGCTGATGGACGTTAACAACGACGGTGCAATCAACATCGCCGACGTCAATTGCATCGTGGATTGCATCCTGAATGACAGATAGTCCTATCGCTGCATGCACCCGCTGGCCATCAGATGATGCCTGTCAGGTACAGGAAGATGAAGACAATGGAAACGGGCGCGACATATCGCATGCAGAAGATGAGATAGGGCTCCATCGTGCCCTTGAGGCGCCCGCCGTTGGTCAACTGGTCATGAATGATCTTGCGGTCCATGATCCATCCCACATAGACAGCCGTGAACAGGCCACCTAGCAACATAAATATATTGCTGGCGGCATAATCCATCATGTCGAAGATGTTTTTGCCCCACAACTTAACGTCATCCAGCACATTGAATGACAAGGCTGCCAGTGTGGCCAGTACCAAAGTGAACAGTGCGGTCCAGACGATGGCGCGGGGACGAGAGGTCTTGTGCTCCTCGATCAAGAAGGTGATGGGTATCTCGCTCAACGAGATGGTCGAGGTCAACGAGGCGAAGAACACCAGCAGGAAGAACAGCAATGCCCACACATATCCGCCCGTCATCTGCTGGAAAATGCCCGGCAATACCTCAAAGATGAGCCGCGGGCCAGCAGTGGGCTCGACGCCAAAGGAGAAAACGGCAGGAAAAATCATCACACCCGAGAGGATGGCCACCAGCGTGTCGAGCACGGCAACTGTCATGGCATCCTTGGTCAGTGAGGTGTCATCCTTGAAATAAGAACTATAGGTCACCAGGCAAGAAATACCGATGGAAAGCGACAGGAACGCCTGGCCAAAGGCGGCCAGCACGCCGTGCATCGTCAGGTCGGAAAAGTCGGGATAGAACAGAAAATCCAGTCCCTTTCTGGCTCCAGGCAGCAACAGCGAGTTGACACAGAAGATAAGGAGAATGACAAACAGCAGTGGCATCATGATGCTCGCCACCCGTTCTATACCCTTCTCGATGCCACGGCTCATGACCAGGAAATTCATGACGAGGAACAATATCGTCCACCCCACGCAGCGCCATGGGCTGGCCACCAGCGAGGTGAACATGTCGCTGTACTCCTGAGGTGTGTGTCCGCTCAGGTTGCCCATCAAGGCCTGATACAAGTACTCGATGATCCAACCACACACCACACTATAGAAGCCGATGACAATGAAACTGCCCAAGATGCAGATGTAGGTGAACAGGTAGTACTTCTTTCCGGGAGAGAGTTTCTTCAAGGCAGCCTTCATGTTGCTGTGGGTGGAACGGCCGATGATAAACTCACTCAATATCACCGGGATGCCCATCACCAGAATGCAACATATGTAAACCAGGATAAAGGCACCGCCACCATTCTGGCCGGCCTCGAAGGGGAAACGCCAAATGTTTCCCAACCCCACTGCCGAGCCCACGGCTGCAGCAATGGCTCCAATGCGTGTAGCAAATCCAACTCGTTTTGTCATAGTCTTACACTCTTTAAGAATCTGCACAAAAGTAACATATTCCAATGGATTATTCAAACATCAGCCCCCTTTTTCACAAAAAAAACGCGTGCTCCACGCCCCTTTACACAGAATCGGTGGGGCGATTGATCAGAACTGCGGGACCGGATCAATGCGACGGGGTTGAGGTGCAGGCTTCACATGCTTGGGCTTCTTGGCTCGAGGGCGGCGAGGCTTTTTCTTCCCGGCCTTCGGCTTGCGGGATTTTCCTTGACCATCAACTGTCATGGAGACCGTATCCACCTCGTTCTGAAACCGTTGCATCTCGCTCGTCTGTTCCGCATCAAGGCTGTCCGAGGGGCATGAGCGCACCATGGCGGTCATTGCCAGTATCAATGCAATGACGACTAGCACGACTATGGTGCCGCGGCGCTCATGTCGTGTCATGGCCAGGAAATCCTTGAGTCCGCTCATTCCCTTATTTACCGCCTACAAAGATAATACAAAAAACACTCTGGTCATTCAATGGGACACTGTTTCTGGTGACTTTAAAACCGATTCTTGACAATTTTTATTGAAAATTCAGTTTCATAATATAAAAATGATTATCTTTGCAAGTTGAAATTTTGAAGAAACCATAAAGAGATATATGAAATCGTTCCTTTTATCCATCCCCAAAGGTCTACCTTCAGTGATCATGGTAGTGTTAGTGCTTTACTTTACATTTGCCCCTAACCCTTTCTATATCAATTCACTCAAGGTATTCCCCTTTGCTGAGCAACTGGGTCATCTTGTGCTCTATTTTGTTACCGCCATGGTCTTCATCTGTGATTATGCCAAGGCGCGCCTGCCCCACCACAGCAAGGTCAACAAGGAAATCGCGCTTGCGGCCATCGCCGCAACGCTGGCACTGTTGATGGAAATCGCGCTCATGATCTTCACTCATGGTTTCAACTATGATATCTCCAATGTCTATGCCGCGTTTGTGGGTGCGACAATAGCCTTCCTGTTCTACCACTTCTGGCTGTACCACCCCTTCCGTCACTACCTGTACCACACGGTGCAACACCACTGGCGTTACCAGCATCGGCGCAAGAAAAAATCGTCAGACAAAAAGTTCAAACTGTAACCCAACTGCGGGTTTGAAATCATATTTTTTAGGCAATATTTTTTGTTTACGCAAAAATATTGCCTAAATTTGTCCGATTCAAACAAATCTTCTCTGTATTATGTTATTCTCGGACAAAATCAAGCAACTGCGCATCGAGAGCGGCAAGCGGCAAAAGGACCTGGCAAAGGCCATCGGTGTAGATGTGCCGGCCTATAGCCGCTATGAGCACGGCGAACGCCGTCCCAAGCGCGAACAAGTGCTCAGATTAGCGCGCATTTTCAAGACCGACGCCGACGAACTGGTCGCCATGTGGCTCGCCGATGAAGCCTATTCCCATATCGCCCACGACAAGATGGCCAACCGTGCCGCCACATTGCTCAGCGGCATGCTCGACGGCACACCAGCACAGAGCATTGCCGGCGAGAAGAAGCCCGACATAATCCCACCGTCCGGCCAGCAGCATGACCGCAACATGGTCACCATGATGGGACACTCGGTCATGCCTCACCTGGTGAACGGTGACGCCGCCACCGTCATGCAGCGCATCGAGGACGACAGCATTGACTGTATCGTCACCACACCACCCTACTGGCGCCGTCGCTCACAGGGCACCGAGAGTATCACAGCCACGACTGCCGGGGAATTTGTCAACGAGTTATTGCAGACCATGGCCCAGGCCAAGCGTGTGCTCAAGCCCCAGGGCTCACTGTGGCTCAACATGGGGGACGACACCACCGACGGCTTTGTACAGGGCATTCCATGGCGTGTTGTGCTTGCCATGATCGACCAGCAGGGCTGGCACTTGGTCAATGAGGTGGTGTGGAACAAGACCACCACGTCGCCCCAGGGCAGCCAGGACCACCTGCGCAAGGTGCATGAGTTCATGTTCCACCTGGTCAAGGACGACAATTTCTACTATAACGACGATGAACTGCGGCACACCTTCGCCCTCATTGTGCGCAACGATGACAAGGGACGCAAGCGCAATGACAAAATCAAGGAACACTACCTGCAGCCCGAGGGCGGGCATGGGCTCATCCCTGCCGACGTGTGGACCATCGGCGTGCAGCGCTCGGGCATCGCCCACTATTGCGTCGCGCCCGACACGCTCTACCGCCTGCCCCTGGTGGCCACCTGTCCCCGCGGCGGCATCATCCTGGATCCCTACTGCGGCACGGGCACGGCTTGCAAGATTGCCTACGAGATGAACCTGCGCAGCATCGGCATCGACATCAATCCCGACTACATCAAGCGGGCCAAGGCCAGCATCGAGCAGAAGCCGCTCAGCCTTTTCTAACTCATCTACTATATCCAGATACTCCAGAATATCTGGATTTTTTTGTAATTTTGTGCCCAAAATTACATTTTACTCATGATTTCGATACAGGGACTCAAGGTGGAATTCGGCAGCCAGGTGCTGTTTGAGAACATCAGTTACGTCATCAACAAGCGGGACAAGATCGCGCTGGTTGGCAAGAACGGAGCGGGCAAATCCACCATGCTAAAAATCATCACCGGCGAGCAACTGCCCACCAGCGGCACGGTTGCCCGCCAGGCCGACATCACCATCGGCTACCTGCCCCAGCAGATGCGGCTCAAGGACGAACTAACCGTCAAGCAGGAAGCGGCAAGAGCCTTCGAGCAACTGCAGCAGATGGATGAAGCCATCGACCGCATGAACCAGGAACTGGCCGAGCGCACCGACTATGACAGCGAGGACTACCAGGAACTCATCGAGCGCGTGGCCCAGAAGACGGAACTGCGCGCCCTGATGCAGAGCGAGAATATCGAGGCCGAGATCGAGAAGACGCTGACGGGACTGGGATTTGAGCGCAGCGACTTTGACCGTCCCACGAGCGAGTTCAGCGGCGGCTGGCGCATGCGCATCGAACTGGCAAAACTGCTGCTGCGACGGCCCGACGTGCTCCTGCTCGACGAGCCCACCAACCACCTGGACATCGAGTCCATCCAGTGGCTGGAGGCCTTCTTGAAGAACCGCAACGGCGCCCTTCTGCTCGTGTCGCACGACCGCGCGTTTATTGATAATGTGACCAACCGCACTATTGAGATCTCGCTGGGCAAAATCTATGACTACAAGGTGAGTTACAGCCAGTTTGTGGAACTGCGCAAGGAACGCGTCGAGCAACAGATGCGCGCATGGGAAAACCAGCAGAAACTCATCCACGACACCGAGGATTTCATCGAGAAATTCCGCTACAAGGCGACAAAGGCCGTGCAGGTGCAAAGCCGCATCAAGATGCTCGACAAACTGGAGCGCATCGAGGTCGATGAGGTGGACCGCTCACGCATGCGGCTCAAGTTCCCGCCCGCGCCCCGCAGCGGCGACTATCCCGTCATCGCCGAGGATCTGCGCAAGGACTACGGCAACTTGAACGTGTTCCACGACGTGACATTCACCATCAAGCGCGGCGAGAAGGTTGCCTTTGTCGGCAAGAACGGCGCCGGCAAGTCCACGCTTGTCAAGTGTATCATGGGCGAGATACCCTATGACGGAAAACTGCAGATCGGCCACAACGTCAAGATTGGCTACTTCGCCCAAAACCAGGCCCAACTGCTCGACGAGAACCTCACTGTTCACGACACGATCGACTATGTGGCAGTGGGCGACATACGCACCCGCATCAACGACATCCTGGGAGCCTTCATGTTCGGCGGCAAGAATGCCGACAAGAAGGTCAAGGTGCTCAGTGGCGGTGAGAAAAGCCGCCTGGCGATGATACGCCTGCTATTGCAACCCGTCAACCTGCTCATCCTCGATGAGCCCACCAACCACCTGGACATGCCCAGTAAGGACGTGCTGAAGGAGGCCATTCAGGCCTTTGACGGCACGGTTATCGTTGTTTCGCACGATCGCGACTTCTTGAACGGCATCGTGGGAAAGGTATATGAGTTCGGCGACCACCGTGTGCGCGAGCACCTGGGCGGCATCTACGACTTCCTGCACAAGAAACAACTTGACTCGCTGCAGCAACTCGAGGTCAAGAGCGCGGCAGCCTCACCCGCAGCCGACATCGACGTTTCCGAGCCCGTCAGCCAAGGCAAGATGGACTACCAGCGGCAGAAGGAACGCGAACGCCGCATACGCCAGGCCGAGAAGAAGGTGAAGACCTGTGAGGCCAGGATTGCCGAACTCGAGCAGCAACTCTCCGACATCGAGGAGCAGTTGTCAAGGGCCACCAGCGACAACCCCGACATCTACTACAAGCACTCCAAAATCAATAGCGAACTCGAGGACGTCATGGCCCAGTGGGAAGAGGCCAGCGCCGAACTGGAGAAAGTGAGCAAATCATGACAACCACTATGAGACTGGTCCAAATCCATAGCGGCAATGCCGATAACGAGCAGTTGAGACGGCTCTACGGGACAGCCTTCCCCGTCGAGGAGCAGATTCCGTATGATGACCTCATCTACCTGATGGACAAGTTGGACATCGACTACACGGCCTACTTTGACGGCGAGTTGTTCGTCGGGCTGACGATGGTGCTGCACTTGCCGCGATACAACTGGGGGTGGTACTTTGCCGTGCGCGAGGACCTGCGAGGCAGGGGTTACGGGCAAGACATCCTCTCGGCATTGCTGGAAAAGTACCGAGGTGCCCATCCGTTCATCATCGACATCGAGTCGCCCCTGCAGGAAGATGCACCCAACCCGGAACAGCGGCGCCGCCGTCACGCCTTCTATCGCCGCAATGGCTTGAAAGACACACCGACGGAGCGCACCTATGACGGCGTCTCCTACACCATCATGACCAGCAGCGACGAGCCCTTCACGCAGCAGGACTATGACGACATCATTGCCACCTTGCGCTCGGTGTGGGACAACATGCCCAGCGAGCAAGAACGATAAGACTAATTAACGGTAATCACTTGCCCAATCCAGGGCAAACGCCTAATTTTGCCGTTATGAAGCGGGTCATCACCATAGTCATGGCACTCGTCGCCCTCATCGGGGTGGCTCAGGAGAACCAGCCCCTCAGGTTACAGTTTGACCAGTCCAAAATCAGTCCGCAGTTCACTATGCCCCAACTGCCCGCCACGGCCCTGCCCGCCACCAATCTCAGGCCCAATTTCAACGCCAATCCACCCACGGCGGCCGACCTCAAGTTGGAGTTCAAGGCAAGCCGTCTAACCGACTCTCTGGCCATTTACCAGCAGGACTGGCACAGTAAACCCGGCGCCAGCCTGCCCCACTTCCGCTACGACACCAATCCTTACAGCCACGACTGGTCGTCAAGCGGGGTCATCACCCGCATTGGCGGCGGTTATCTCACCGGTGCGGGCTCCCACACGACCTATCCCGGCATGGGCAACACGACGAGCGCCAGCGTGGCATTCACGATGCCGATGGGCGACCGGCTGTCGGTCACCGCGGGCGTGACAGGCAGCAAGTATCACTTTGACCGCATGGCTTGGAACGACTACGGCGTGTTTGGCAACGCTTCATTCCGCCTGAGCGACCGTTTCTCGCTCAACGCCTTCGGTCAATACTATATCAATCAGCAATTCCACTCGATAGCGGCAATGCCCTTCCTGGACAGCAGTTCCTACGGCGGCACGCTAGGCTGGAAAGCCAGCGACAAGTTCTCGCTCGACGTGGGTGCCCGCCGTCTCTATGACCCTTACACCGGCAAGTGGCTCACGATGCCTATTGTGCAGCCCACTATCAACCTGCTGGGAGCCCCCATCTCATTTGACGCGGGACCCTTGATTTACCAAGTCCTGAACAACCTGTTCGGCGGCGGCAAGAACAACCGCGACTGGGGCGATCCGCGTTACCGCCCCGTCACCGCGCCAGGGGCTGTCCTCAGCCAGCCAGGTTATAATCCCAACAGCCCAGTGCCCATCCCCGACGCCTTCCGCCACTGATTTCTTCGGGTTTTAGGGATTTTTTAGGTTATAGTTTTGGGCAGGTGGCAAAGTTGTTGTAATTTTGCACGTTAAACCACTATTGAATGGACATTAAGGGTACTATAGAGGACATCATCAGGGAAGACCTGGCCGACATCTGGTCAATCTTGAACAGCGAGGAGAAGCATCTCATCGCCGAGCATTTTGTCGTTCATACCTACCGCAAGGGCCAGATCATCTATGCCGAGAAAGACGAGCCCAAGTTCCTGTGGGTACTCATCAAGGGAAAGGTGAAGCGTTTCAAGAACGGCATCGGCGGCAAGCAGCAGATCCTGCGCCTGTACCGTCCCATCCAGTACTTTGGCTACCGCGCGTGGTTTGCCAGCGAGCCCTATGTGGCCAGCACGATGGCCATCGAGCCGTCACAGGTGGGCGCCCTGCCCATGACGCTGGTCAAGCAACTCATCGACGGCAACATGAAGTTGGCGTGGTTCTTCATTCACGAGTTGTCCAAGCACTTGGGCGGCAGCGACTCCAAGGTGGTTAACCTCACCCAGAAGCACATCCGCGGCCGCCTGGCCGAGGCCTTGTGTATCCTTGTTGACAATTACGGCTATGAGGACGACGGCAGGACGCTCAAGATTTATATGGCCCGTGAGGACCTGGCCAACCTGTCGAACATGACCACAGCCAATGCCATACGCACCCTCTCCACCTTTGCCCAGGAACGTATCATCACCGTTGATGGCCGGCGCATCCGCATCGTCGATGAGCCCACATTGCGCAACATCAGCCGCTTTGGATAACCGCTATGATTATCGCTCAACAGAAACGCAAGGAAAATATCGCTGAGTATCTCCTCTACCTGTGGCAGGTCGAGGACTTGCTGCGCGCCTGCCGACTTGACATCGACACGGTCGAGAAGACGGTCATTGCCCACTATGACGTGGACGACAACACCCGTCACGACATCAAGGAGTGGTACGAGTCACTCATCAAGATGATGGAACTGGAGAACGTGCGCGAGAAGGGCCACATCCGCGTGTGCCACAACGTGCTCATCCGCCTGAATGACCTGCACGTGCAACTGCTGGCCGACCAGAGCCGCTTTCCTGACTATCATGCCGACTACTACCGCACCCTGCCCTATATCGTGCAACTGCGCGCCACCCTGCCCCAGGACGAGCGCCCCAGCGAACTGGAGACCTGCTTCAATGCCCTCTACGGCGTGATGATGCTCCACCTGCAGGGCAAGGAGATCAGCCAGGACACAGCAGCAGCGATTTCACAGATTTCACACTTCATCGGACTGCTCGCCGCCTACTTCAAGCGCGACGAGGAAACGCCCCTGTTCGGTGATGACCTTAACGACAATTAACACAATGGATATCATCCGCATACTCATTACTGGCGCCAATGGCCAACTGGGCCATGAGATGCGCAACGTGCTGGCCGGCGACCAGCGCTTCGAGGCCATCTATACCGATGTGGCTGGCGACGATGTCACCCTGCTCGACATCACCGACGAGGCCGCTGTCGAGCAAATGGTCGGCCGCAATGCCATCCAGGTCATCGTCAATTGTGTGGCCTATACCGCCGTTGATGCCGCCGAGGACGACGAGACGACCGCCGCGCGCCTCAATGCCGATGCCGTGGGCATCCTGGCTCGAGTCGCCAAGCGTCACGGGGCCCGCATGGTACATGTATCGACCGATTACGTGTTTGACGGCAACGGCTGCATCCCCTACACCGAGGACATGCCCACTTGTCCGCAGTCGGCCTATGGCCGCACCAAACTCAACGGCGAGCGCCTGTTAATCGACACGCTGGGTGACGATGCCATCATCCTGCGCACGGCATGGCTCTATTCGCCCTACGGCAAGAACTTCGTCAAGACGATGCTCACCCTGGGGCGAACCAAGCCGGCACTGAAGGTCGTGTTTGACCAGGTGGGATCGCCCACTTGTGCCCGCGACCTGGCCCGCGCCATCGTCACCGCAGTCACGGCTGGCGAGTGGCATCCCGGCATCTACCACTACAGCAACGAGGGCGTCATCTCATGGTATGACTTCACGCTGGCCATCCACCGCATTGCAGGCATCACGGCATGTGACGTGCAGCCGTGTCACAGCGATGAATTCCCAGCCAAGGCCCATCGCCCCGCCTACAGCGTGCTGGACAAGACAAAGTTCAAAGCCACCTTTGGCACACGTGTCCCCTACTGGCTCGACAGCCTCGAGGCCACCATCAAATCATTGTAACACTGCTATTAATAACACTACTAGATAAACAACTCAATATGTCCCTGACAACCGAAATCACCCGCCGCCGCACCTTCGCCATCATCTCTCACCCCGATGCCGGCAAGACCACGCTCACCGAGAAACTGTTGCTCTTTGGTGGCGCTATCCATGTGGCAGGCGCCGTGAAATCCAATAAGATCAAGAAGACCGCCACCAGCGACTGGATGGAGATTGAGAAGCAACGCGGCATCTCGGTCGCCACCTCGGTCATGGGATTCAACTATGGCGACTACAAGATCAACATCCTCGACACGCCTGGCCACCAGGACTTTGCCGAAGATACTTACCGCACCCTCACCGCCGTGGACAGCGTCATCATCGTTGTCGATGTCGCCAAGGGTGTCGAGACCCAGACCCGCAAACTGATGGAAGTGTGCCGCATGCGCAACACGCCAGTCATCATCTTTGTCAACAAACTCGACCGCGAAGGCCGCGACCCGTTTGACATCCTGGACGAGTTGGAACAAGAACTCAAGATTGACGTGCGCCCCCTGAGTTGGCCCATCAACATCGGCGCCCACTTCAAGGGTGTGTACAACATCTATGAGCACAACATCAGCCTGTTCAAGCCCGACAAGCAGCATGTGACCGACCGCGTTGATATCAACGACATCAACGATCCGGCCATCGACCAGGCTGTGGGCAAGGCCGATGCCGAGAAACTGCGTGCCGACATCGAACTCATCGATGGCGTCTATCCCGAGTTCAACACGCTCGACTATCTGGATGCCAAGGTGGCTCCAGTGTTCTTCGGCTCGGCGCTGAACACCTTCGGCGTGAAGGAGTTGCTGGACTGCTTTGTGCGCATTGCCCCCTCGCCCCGCCCCGTTAGCGCCATCGAGCGCACCGTCGAACCCGGCGAGGACAAGTTCACGGGCTTTGTGTTCAAGATCCACGCCAACATGGACCCAAACCACCGCAGTTGCATCGCCTTTGTCAAGGTGTGCTCCGGCGTGTTCCAGCGCAACGGCAATTACAAGCACGTGCGCAGCGGCAAGAGTTACCGCTTCAGCGCCCCGACGGCGTTCATGGCCCAGAAGAAGGAAATCATCGACGAGGTTTATCCGGGCGACATCGTGGGACTGCCCGATAACGGCATCTTCAAGATTGGCGACACGCTGACCGAGGGCGAGGACCTGCACTTCCGCGGCCTGCCCAGTTTCTCGCCCGAGATGTTCAAGTACATCGAGAATTCCGACCCGATGAAGACCAAGCAACTCAACAAGGGTCTGGAGCAGTTGATGGACGAGGGCGTGGCCCAGATGTTCATCAACCAGTTCAATAACCGCAAGATTATCGGCACCGTGGGTCAACTGCAGTTTGAGGTGATCCAGTACCGCCTGCTGCACGAGTACGGAGCCCAGTGCCGCTGGGAGCCCATCCACCTGTACAAGGCCTGCTGGATCGAGAGTGACGACGAGGAAGCGCTCGATGCCTTCAAGAAACGCAAGCACCAGTTCATGGCGCTGGACACCGAGGGCCGTGATGTGTTCCTGGCCGACTCCAACTATGTCCTGCAGATGGCTCAACAGGATTTCCCCAAGATCACCTTCCACTTCACCAGTGAATTCTAATATCATCCACAATCATAACACAACACATTTAACATCAAGAAGACAGCAATGGAGAGACTTAAGAGATTATATGAGCAATATGTGGGCAGCGAGCCCACCCAGGTAGCACTCATGGACAAGGCGGGCTCCAACCGCCAGTACTACCGCCTGAGCGGCGAGCGCACCATCGTGGGTGTCATCGGCGAGTCACGTGAAGAGAACGACGCGTTCATCTACATGGCACGCCACTTCCGCGAACAAGGGTTATCGGTGCCCGAGGTCTATGGCGTGAGCGAGGACCACATGGCCTATATCCAGGAGGACCTGGGCAAGAAGCCCGAGAATATCCTGTGGAACAAAATACGCCGCAGTTCCATCACCCATGCCTTCACCAGCGAGGAGAAAGAACTCTTGCGCCGCGCCATGCGCGACCTGGTGGACATCCAGTTCCGTGGGGCTCAAGGATTTGACTACAGCAACTGCTACCCTGCCAGTTGCTTTGACGAGCGCTCCATCAAGTGGGACTTGAACTACTTCAAGTATTGCTTCCTCAAGGCTACCGGCATCAACTTCAACGAGGCCAAACTCGAAAACGATTTCGAGCGTTTGACCCAGGACCTGCTCACGGTGCCCAGTGACACCTTCATGTACCGCGACTTCCAGTCACGCAACGTCATGCTCGTGGGCGACGCCGACCATCCCGCCGACTGCAAGTTGGCCTTCATCGACTTCCAGGGCGGCCGCCGGGGCCCCTACTACTATGACGTGGCATCGTTTGTGTGGCAGGCGCGCGCCAAGTACCCCGAGGACCTGAAGAAAGAACTCGTCGAGGCCTATCTGCTGAAACTCAAGGAATACTTGCCCGAACTTGACGATAAGGATTTCTATGAGAACCTGCGCCTGTTTGTGCTCTTCCGCACGCTGCAGGTGCTTGGCGCATACGGTTTCCGCGGCTACTTTGAGAAGAAACCCGACTTCATGAAGAACAGCATCGTTCCCGCTATTGCCAACCTGCGCAAACTGGTCATCAACCAGCCATTCACCCGCTATCCCTACTTGAGCCTGGTCATTGACGAACTGGTGAACCTCAAGGACTTTGTCAGCGAGGATAAGGGACTCACTGTCAGGGTAATGAGTTTTGCCTACAAGAAAGGCATACCCCACGACCCGTCGGGCAACGGTGGCGGCTTTGTGTTTGACTGCCGCGCGTTGAACAACCCGGGCAAGTATGACAAGTACAAGGCTTTCACCGGCCTGGATGCCAATGTCATCGAATTCCTGCAGAAGGAGAGCACCATCGACAAGTGGCTGGAGCATGTCTATGCCCTGGTTGACGAGTCGGTAGAACGCTATGTGAAGCGCAACTTCACCGACCTGATGGTGTGCTTCGGGTGTACTGGAGGCCAGCACCGCTCGGTTTATGCCGCCGAACACCTGGCGCAGCACATCCACGAGAAATTCAACGTGCGCGTCGAACTCTCGCACCGCGAACAACCCGATCACGAACGCACCCTTAACCCGATTGAACGATGAAAGCGCTGATTTTTGCCGCGGGCCTGGGCACACGCCTGCGCCCGCTGACCAATGACCGGCCCAAGGCCATGGTCGAGATTGCAGGCAAGCCCATGCTGCAACATGTCATTGAGCGACTGGCGGCTGCAGGTTTTGACGATATCACCATCAATATCCACCACTTCGGGCAGACGATCATCGACTTTCTAGAGAGCAACAGCAACTTCGGGCTGAATATGCACATCAGCGACGAGCGGGGTCTGCTGCTCGACACGGGCGGCGGCATCCTCAAGGCCCGCCAGTGGCTGGATGGCGACGAACCCTTCCTGGTCCACAACACCGACATCATCAGCACCCTGGACTTGAAGGCATTCTATGACTATCATGTCGAGCACGACGCCCTGGCCACCATCCTGGTCAAGGAGCGCCAGACCCAGCGCTACCTGCTGCTCGACGAGAACGACCGCCTGTGCGGCTGGACCAACAAGGCGACCGGCGAGTTTAAGCCCGATGCCGAGAAGTTAAAGGGCCGTGACCTGAAGGAGATGGCCTTCGGTGGGCTGCACGTCATCTCGCCGCGCATCTTCCCCTATCTGGAACGCTACCGTCGCCAGGAGGGAGAAAAGTTCTCGATCATCCCATTCTACGTCAGCGAGTGCAAGCACCATCTGATTCATGGCTACCATCCCGACAGCGACTACCAGTGGTTAGACATCGGCAAACCCGAGACGCTGGCCCAGGCACAGGAATTACTATTGCCTAATCCAGGCACGTCACGCTAAATCGCAAAAGCGCTAAGTTTTCTTTTAAACTTTTGAGCCAATTGTCAATCAAAACTAAAAACAGGGACTAGAAACTAACAACTGAATAAATGAAAAAGACTATCATCATCGCAGCCATCATGCTGCTCGTTGCAGGCACCGCATCTCTCGATGCCCGCACCAAGAAGAAGGCCTCTAAATCCAAGGCCAGCACCTCCCAGGTCATCTACACCGGCGAAATTGCCAAGAAGGTGATTGGCTATAACGGGCCCGTGCCCCTCAACATCACCGTCAAGAACGGTGTAATCGAGAACATCGAGGTGCTCGATAACCAGGAGTCGCCCGGCTACCTCAAGCGCGCCACCGCCAAGGTGCTGCCGCAGTACATCGGCAAGACCGTCGCCGAGGCCAAGAAACTCGACGCCGACATAGCCACCGGTGCGACCTACACGAGCAAGGCCATCATCCAAAACATCCAGATGGGACTGGACCAAGCCAAGTCCTCATCGACCACCAAGAAGGCCACCAAAAAGAAATCGTCCAAGAAACGCCGCTAAAAGCCATTGACGTGGCAGTTCACATCACACAACATCCGCAGCCCCCATGCCAGGCGCTGCGGATTATTTTTGCACTTTACCTGGGCGATTGATGCAAGATTGCTGAAAATCCGCGTTTAATGAGTATAAAAGAACCTATAAGTGACCGAGCAACAGATTGTCAACGGTATCAAGAACAATGACCGGAAAGCCATGCGCGCGATGTATGACTTGCTGGCAGGGCATGCCATGGCCACCGCCATGCGCTACCTCGACAACCGTGACGACTGCCGCGACGTGCTGCAAGAGGGGTTCCTCAAGGCCTTCTCCCACATGGGCAACTTCAATTACAGGGGCGAGGGATCGCTCAAAGCCTGGTTTTCACGCATCGTGGCCAACGAGTCCATCAACCTGCTGAAACAACGGTCACACATCGCCATCATCGACATCCAGGACGTGGAGATGCCCGCCGATGACCCGCCCCCCGATGTCGCCCACATCCCTCCAGAGGTAATCAACCGCATGATAGCCTCACTGCCAACGGGATACCGCATTGTGTTCAACCAATTCATTTTTGAGCACAAGAGCCACAAGGAAATCGCCCAGTCACTGGGCATCAAGGAAGATTCCTCAGCATCCCAACTGCTGCGAGCCAAGCGAATGCTGGCCAAGATGATTAACCGATATAAACAAGAGCACGATGACTGACAACGACTGGATCAAGCAATTGCAATCAATGATGGAACGGCACGAGCAGGCCGCCCCCGACGGATTGTGGCAGGACATCGAGTCCCGATTGCCCGAACACCGGGCACCCCGGCGCCCGTTGGTGGCATGGCGACGCATTGCCGCGGCCGCGGCAGCATCGCTGGTCATCATCGGGGGATACTTGCTGTGGCCTGAGACCGACAAGACCGACAAGACCGTCAGTCAACCAGCCATCACCTCGGCGACCGTCCAGGATGAGCCCGTGAATGATCTTATCACGCCAGAAATGGCCTGTGATGGGCCATCCCGTTCCCACACAGTCATTCCTGACGCGCATGCGCCACACCATTACTCCGTTCATTCCGTCAAGCCCGCCACGCAGCAGCCCACACTCGAGGAAAAAGCAAAATCACTTCCCCAACAAGCCGCGACGGATACCCCCGACGAGAAGCGGCAAGAAGTGATCGAGCAACCACAGCGCCCCATGCCTCCCGCTTCAAAAGATGAGCCGCTACTGGCGTCCAGCAAGCCCAATCATGACATCGGGGAAGCACCTGTCAAGCCCTTACGGCAACGGCACAGGCCTGTAACTATGGGACTGTATGCTTCCAATGGCATCAGTAATGACGGCATCGGCAGCCAGCCTATCGCCTTTGCCAGCGATGCCTTGTATAAATACTATAAAGCGCCCAAGCAGCCCAATACCTATTTTGCCGATGATATCTACCAGGCCCATCATCACGCGCCTTACTCAATAGGCTTGAGTGTGAAGTTGCCACTCGATGACCGATGGGCGCTCACGAGCGGTGTGGTTTATACCCGGGTGAAATCGGATTACACCTCACCTAGCAGCACCCGTGTGCAGACGCTTCACTACATGGGCGTGCCCGTCGGCCTCACCTTCAAGATATGGGACCACAAGAGGCTTCGCACCTATGCCATCGGTGGTGTGCAGGCCGATTTCAACGTCAAGGCCACGCTCACACAAAACGGCAAGGCCGATAAAATGTCAATAGACAAGGACCGCGTGCAGTTCTCGGCCATGCTGGGACCAGGCGTGCAACTTGACCTGTCGCGCGGCATTGGCATATACTGCGAGCCCACGGTCCGCTACTATATCGACAACCGAAGCGATATTCAGAATTACTTCAAGCACAAGCCGCTTAACGTCAACATCAATGCCGGCCTGCGCCTCACCCTGCAATAGAGCAATCGTTCATGCAAGAATCAGGAGTCAGAACCGTTTATAGAATAAAGAAAAATCATTATTAATACTGAATTGGATATGAAACAGATTTGGAAACCTATCGCCATGGCAGCAGTGCTGATGAGTAGCCTGGCGGCATGTACAATCGATGACACCTCCACGAGCAATAATGAGGTCGCCTATATGCTGCCCGAGAAGAACAACATCACCCTCACTGCCGAACAACAGCAGATGCGCGACAACAACAACGAGTTTGCCTGCCGACTGTTCCGCACCATCACCCAGCAGCAAGATGAGCCCGGCAGCATCATCTCGTCGCCCATCAGCGTGACCTACATGCTAGGCATGCTCAACGCGGGTGCCGATGGCGAGACCCGCCAGCAGATCATGGACGTGCTGGGACTGGGCAACGACCCGACCGCCATCAATGCCTACTGCAAGAAGATGATTGACGAGGCCCCCTATGTGGACCCGAGTGTCACCGTCAAGATCGCCAACTGCATCGATGTCAATTCGGCTATGGGAATCAGCCTGTACCCGCAATACAAGAGCGACATGCAGCAATACTACAATGCCCAGGTCGATGCGCTCGACTTCACCCAGAGTGGCAGCCTGAAGAAAATCAATGACTGGTGCAACAGCCACACCGACGGCATGATCCCCACAATACTGGACAAAATCAAGGGGGACGCGGTGATGTACCTGCTCAACGCCATTTACTTCAAGGCCACCTGGACCGAAAAATTTGATCCCAAGGACACCCGCGACATGGACTTCGCCATGGCAGGCGGCACCACTGCCAAGCGCCAGATGATGCACCGCATTGCCCTGGCTGCATACGGGCATAACAGCCTGTACCAGACGTTGTGCCTGCCCTACGGCAGCAATGGATATGCCATGTATGTCTTGTTGCCCAACGAGGGGAAGACGGTGGATGACGTCATCCAGAGCCTGTCGGCCGAGGGGCTTGAGAATCAACTCTTAGAAATGTACCCCCACGAGGTGGATATCCTGATGCCCCGTTTCTCAACCAGCAGCGAGACAAAACTTGAGCAAGCGCTCTCGTCGATGGGTATGCCACTGGCCTTCGACCCCTATAATGCTCAGTTTCCCCATATGGCACAAGGCCATTCCCTGTATGTATCGATGATGAAAC